>Ga0209511_1000162_pt1 | contig 77382 bp, 64 predicted proteins | sample SSSSmetaG_FD_184141 | JGI IMG/M metagenome (GOLD analysis project Ga0209511, IMG submission 184141) | Glacier valley bacterial and archeal communities from Borup Fiord, Nunavut, Canada, to study Microbial Dark Matter (Phase II) - ​SSSS... | ecosystem: Environmental > Aquatic > Freshwater > Ice >... | reverse complement strand
CGATGTTCTGGAGTGATGGATACAGAAACCGAAACACCTGAAAACCGTGGGAGCATACCGATTTGATCGGGAAAATGCTTCCTGATTAGAATACCCATTTATAAACGGTAGGTTATTCATCGCTTACGATTCATCGGCCTTAATCGGACTTTAACACTTTAATCATTCATGTAATATATGAGATACCGGATGTCTTACTATGGAATATTTGCATAAAACATGATAGTATGTAGAAAATGATTAAAATTAGATAGTTATGGAGATTAAAAATGCAGCTTTCAAAAAGATTAAATAGTGTAGCAAGTCTTGTAACACCGAATAACAGAGTAGCGGATGTTGGGTGTGACCATGCATATACATCCATTTTTTTAGTGGAACAAAAGAGAGTACCATTTGTCATTGCAATGGATATCAATGAAGGTCCATTAGAGAGGGCAAGAGAAAATATTAAGAGATCTGGATATGAACAGTTCATTGATGTACGACGATCCAATGGCTTGCAGAAATTAGAGGCCGAGGAAGTAGATACCATTTTAATCGCAGGTATGGGTGGCAGATTGATGGTTCAAATCTTATTGGAACGACTTGATGTGCTATCGAATGTTCGCGAATTGGTACTGCAGCCGCAATCGGAGATTCATCTGGTGAGACAGATGGTAAAGGAATGTGGATTTGTTATTACGAATGAGAATATGGTAATAGAAGAGGATAAATATTATGTAATGATGAAGGCCGAGAATCTTATTTATCATAAAGAGGATATGGGAAAATATGATTTGATAGAGGTTGAGCATTACTACTTTGGGAGATTACTATTAGAGCAGCGTCATCCTATTCTTTTAGAATATCTTGAAAAGGAACGTAAACAATGTGATAAAATATATAATATACTAATTGCTGAACCGACTGAAAAATCATTAATCAGACAAAATGAAATTATGGAAAAGACAGAACTCATAAAAAATGGTCTCCACTATTTTGAGACCAGGGAAAAAGAAGTATAGTAACAACTAGAACATAAAATACGACCATTCATGGGGAAAAGGAGTAGAGAAAATGAAGAAAAATGTGAAGGTAGAATTCAATGGAGTAACGAAGGAATATCTAGCAGGGACTACACTACTAGCGATTAGTAAAGAATATCAGGGAGAGTATGAGCATGATATTATTCTTGCTTTTATTAATAATAAATTAAGGGAGTTATTTAAACCAGTGGTAGAGGACTGCTCCATACGTTTTGTAACTACGGCGGAGGATGCAGGACACAAAACATACTCACGCGGCATCACCCTTATTCTGTTGAAGGCGATCTATGCGGAATTCGGAAAAGAAAATGTTGAGAAGGTAACGGTAGAATATTCGATTGGCAATGGTCTCTATTGCAATATGGTCGGAAATGAAAGTATCACGAAAGAACGCTTGCAGGCGGTTAAAATTAGAATGTTAGATTTAATTAAACAAGATATTCCATTCCTAAAACGTAATATAGGAACAGATGATGCTATTGAGCTTTTTCGATTTTATAAAATGTTTGACAAAGAACGCTTATTCCATTATAGAAGAGTTTCAAAGGCAAATATTTATAATTTAGATGGTTTTGAGGATTATTTTTACGGCTATATGCCGCCAAGCACCGGTATGTTACAATATTTTGATTTGATGGAGTACGACGATGGATTTATGCTAATCTTGCCGCATAAAAACACACCGTCTGAGATAAATCCTTTTGTTCCACAGAAGAAGCTTTTTTCTACTTTAAAGGAAGCCAATCAGTGGGGGAAAATGTTGGAGATTGAAACAGTAGGTGCTCTGAATGATGCGATAGCCCAAGGGAATATCAATGATTTGATTTTGGTGCAAGAAGCCCTACAGGAAAGAAAAATTAGTGAAATTGCTGAAGCAATTAAGAAAGCTGGCGATAAAAAGTTTGTCATGATTGCAGGACCATCTTCTTCCGGAAAGACTACATTTTCTCATCGATTATCCATTCAGCTAAGAACACAGGGGCTCATACCTCATCCAATTGCGGTAGATAATTATTTTGTGGATCGGGAGGACACTCCTCATGATGAAAATGGTAATTTTAATTATGAGAGCTTATATGCAATTGATTTAAAGCAATTTAATCAGGACATGACCGATTTGTTAAATGGTAAAACAGTAGATTTACCAGTATTTAATTTTGTATCAGGAAGACGGGAGTACAAGGGGAATTATAAAACCTTGGGTCCGGAGGATATCTTAGTAATTGAAGGTATTCATGGATTAAATGATGCATTATCTTATTCACTGCCAAGAGAAAGTAAGTATAAAATCTATATTAGTGCGTTAACACAATTAAATGTCGATGAGCATAATCGCATTCCTACTACGGATGGCAGGTTGCTTCGCAGAATGGTTCGTGACGCGAGAACAAGAGGAGCCTCTGCACAGACGACAATTTCAATGTGGCCGTCCGTTCGTAGGGGAGAAGAAGAAAATATATTTCCATTTCAAGAAGATGCTGATATCATGTTTAATTCAGCATTAATCTATGAGCTGGCTGTTTTAAAACAGTACGCTGAGCCTATTTTATTTGGAATTGATCGAAATTGTGAAGAATACGTAGAAGCAAAGAGATTATTAAAATTCTTAGATTATTTTGTCGGAACACCAAGTGAAGCTGTTCCAAAAAATTCTATTTTAAAAGAATTTATTGGAGGAAGTTGTTTTAAAGTATGAGTAGCACTATAAGCCGGGTTCTGTCTTGAACGGTCATCTATCTAGACCACATGTTACCACGTGGCTCGAGCAACCGCTTACGCTGTTGCTCCGCGACCTACCCTAAAGCACGACGGGCAGCCGTATCGCTTTATGTTCGGTCTTACTTCGAGTGGGGTTTACATCTGCCCCTCTTGTTACCAAGAGGGCGGTGGTCTCTTAAGCCACCTTTCCATCCTTACCAAGCTTTTAAAAAAGTTTGGCGGTATCATTTCTGTTGCACTAGCCTTGGAGTCGCCTCCACCGGACGTTATCCGGCACTCTGCCCTAGGAAGCCCGGACTTTCCTCACCTTAAAAAAGATGCGACCATCCGTGCTACTCACAAAACGTATTCTATCACGAGAATAACAAAAAGTAAATGACTAAAAATTTGCTTATCTGGCAAGAGCTATAAATCTGTAAGAAAAAATTAAAGATTTTAGCAAGATAGTATGATAAGATTGAGACAGATAGGGCTTTTAGGGGTTTTTTTAGAGAGGAGTACGTAATGCAACAAATAAATATATTAGTGGTGGATGATGATAAGGAAATTGCCGATTTGGTTGAAATACATTTAGTGAGTGACGGATATCATGTCTTTAAGGCAAACTGTGCAAAACAGGGTCTTCAGATATTAGAGACAGAGGATATCAAACTAATCATTTTAGACATTATGATGCCGGGAATGGACGGTCTATCTATGTGTAAAATCATTCGTGATACAAGCACTATTCCAATTATCATGCTGAGTGCAAGGTCCTCGGATTTAGACAAAATCATCGGTCTAGGAACGGGAGCAGATGATTATGTTATTAAACCTTTTAATCCATTAGAATTAACAGCTAGGGTAAAATCACAGCTAAGAAGGTATACCAAATTTAATCCAAATTCTCACGAAGAAAAACTGGAAAAAGAGGTTGTTCTAAATCATTTGACTATGAATAAAGAAAATCATAAGGTAAACGCTTATGATAAGGATGTTAAGTTAACTCCAATTGAATTTGATATTTTATATCTTTTGGCATCCAATGTGGGCAGAGTATTTTCTACTGATGAGATTTTTGAACGAGTTTGGAACGAGAAGATGTATGAGGCAAATAACACAGTTATGGTACACATTAGAAGATTAAGAGAAAAAGTTGAATTAGATTCGCGGAATGCCAAGATAATAAAAACGGTGTGGGGAGTTGGATATAAAATTGAACAATAGTATTTTCAAAAGCTTTCGCTTTGAAATTGTATTATACAGTTTAATCAGTTTACTATACACCTTGCTTACATTATCTGCGGGTGGTGTAGGTATTTATTTAGTGAAACGTATCCTTGGTAACGAGGGAGATTTAACCGGTAATTCTAACAGCTTGGCGAAGAATGTTATCTTAGGAGCGCCAGAGGAGATTACGAATAATTTTAATAATACAACCTCTTCCTTGACATCCCCTTCAAAAATGACAATGATTATTAGTATAGCCTTAATCATTGCAACTGGAGTTATTTTATTTATAACTTATTTCTTGTTATTAACGAAGAAGTTTGCTGTTTATCTAGAAGAGATTGCAGATGGTATTAATGGGATATCACTTGGTAATTTTGACACTAGAATAGAGATTAGGAATGAAGATGAGTTTGCAATTATTGCAAGCAAACTTAATCAGATGGCTGATGATATCAAAGAAATTATGGAAAATGAGCGTAAGATTGAGTATAGCAAGAATGAGCTTATTACTAGTGTGGCGCATGATCTTCGTACACCACTTACCTCTATCATTGGCTATTTGGAACTGGTATCGGATAAGGAACTTCCCCAGGAAACTCAAAAAAACTATATTGAAATAGCATATAGCAAATCGAAGCGTCTAGAAAAACTGATTGAAGATTTATTTGCTTATACCAAATTTAGTTTCGGTGAGGTAGCAGTTACGCGAATGGAAGTAGATATGGTTAAATTAATCGATCAGCTTTTAGATGAATTTTATCCAAGCTTCGCAGAAAACGATTTAGAGTATGACTTTACAACAAGCCATGCAAGTGCAATCATTATGGCGGATGGAGATTTGCTCGCAAGAGCATTTGCAAATTTAATTGGAAATGCGATCAAGTACGGGAAAGATGGAAAACGCGTACAACTCGATTTACGAAAAGAAAACAAGCGTGTAATTGTAGCAATTACAAACTATGGAGAATTGATTCCATTAAAAGATTTAGAACAGATTTTTCATCGTTTTTATCGGGTAGAAAGTTCTAGATCGAGAGAAACCGGTGGAAGTGGTCTGGGTCTTGCCATCGCCCAGAGTATCATATGTATGCATGGCGGAACAATTTCCGCAAGGAGTAATCTTGAAGGTACCGTATTTACCGTTGAATTAAACCAGAAGATAGAGTAGAAAGAAAAAAAGGCAAAGTAGATTGTGGAGTGAAGAAAATGAAGCATCCAAGCATTAAAAAGTTAATTGTATTTATCGCTGCGATTTTTATTTTCATTACAGCGTCTGTTTCTATGCCTGTTACTTCTTTACCAACAAAAATAAAGGCGGCACAAGTATCAGAAGATAATGAACAGATTAAGGTTGGAAATCTAATAATATCCTTTGACTACGGTCTTGAAAAATGTGTTAAATATAGCAGAGATATGGGATTTGTTGCTGAAATTAAAAACGATGGAGAAATATTTTACGGCGATTTGCAGGTACTTCTCCCTGATTTTGAGGGAAATAGTACTTTGTATCAACAGAAAATTATAGTAGAAGCTGGCAGTACAAAAAAGGTCGCACTTACGATTCCTCTAGGTGTAGAAGATACGGCCTTAGATGTAAAAATAATTAACAATAAACAGAAGACGATCGTGGAGAAAGAGTATCAGTTAGATGCATATAACTATGGGAAAATGGTTTTTGTAGGAATTTTAAGTGAAGAGCCCGAGAAATTAAGCTATTTTGAAAAATTCGGGACGAAGATTTTCGCTTTAAATAAAGATACCTTACCAGAGGATGCGTCTTTACTTGAACAACTTGATGTACTTGTCATTGATCATTTTAATACCGCTATATTGTCTGAAAACCAAATAGAGGCGATGAAAAGATGGGTTTTAGATGGTGGAAGTATTGTTATTGGTACGGGAGAGTATGCAAAGGATACATTAGCGGGAATGAATAAGGAACTTTTTGATATAACGATCGCAGGAGATAGCAAGAAAACCTTTTGCTATGCTGTTGATCAAGCAGAAGTTGATAGACTAAAACAGAAGGTTTTAATCTATGAAGAAGAGCGAAAAGGTTTTCTTGAATCACTGTCTCTTGCAAAAGAGAAGGTTATAGATACAACCAGCTCTCCCTTTGTGTTTGACTATCTGCAAAAATCCTCACTCGATGATATAAATATGGATGAATGGAAACCAGTCACCGTTGAAAGGGAGACGGTGGAGCTTACCTTAGAAAATGCCAAAGAAATTGTGCATGACCAAGATCAAGCACATATGCAGATTGTTTTAAATGGATCAGGCAACATACAGATTTTCCCTTTCCAACTTGGATTGATAGATAAATCAAATCAAGTAATGGAAACAAGCATCCTGTTCTCTGTACTAGATCATTTAAGTGAAACAAAATTGTTACAACTAGAGAATGAACATTACGGCTCTGCTATGGATTATAGAATTATCAATGGGACTTCCTATACGGACACGAAAAATATTCCTTCTGTTGGGAAATACATAGTAATTCTCATTGTCTATGTAATTATTGTCGGACCTGTACTATATATGATGCTTAAGAAAAAAGATAAGAGAAATCTAACCTGGGTTTTAGTTCCTGTGATTGCGTTTGTCTTTACCATGATTGTGTATTTTATGGGTTCGACAACACGAATTGATGAGCCTTATATTGGATTTGTGAATATTTTAAATCTTGACAATCAAGAGGCAGAGGAAAAAGTATTCTTTAGCATTACGGCTCCATATAATCAAAAGTATGATGTAAAAGTGAATCAGAAATATAATGTAAATGTCTTAAAGAATGGAAAAAGCAACGTCACTTACTATTTGGACCGTGTAAAGAAGGAACAAAATAAACTTGACTCTGAAAATTATAAAACTGCAATTCTAAGAAGTAATGATCAGGCAACACTAGAGATCAAAGATTATCCAGCATTTACACCTTGCTATTTTGAATCACAATATAATTATTCTTATCCATATGAGTTAAAGAATAATATTAATTTTACAGAGTTTGGTTTGCAGGGAACGATAGAAAATGGATTGGGATATGATTTAAATCATGCAATCCTTTTGCGTGATGGTTTTCTTGTGAATATGTCTACCTTTTTAAATAATGATGTTGCTTCTATAGAGGGAAAGGAAAGCGAATTTTTACAATCATCTTCTTCTTTATATAATAGTAATATCTTGGGGAATGCTACCACGACGAAAATCGATTCGGTGGAAGAAAAAAAGAGAGACCTTCTGGAATATTTTGTTGAGAAATATATGCTTTCTGGTGATCGGAATAGTTATCTTGTCGGTTTTACTGAAATGAGCGGAAAAGAAAGCATGATTTCATCTCTGTCACAGTATTTAGCATGTAATGGTATTACAATGGTTGTGACACCTATCGCGACAGAAGATATAGAAAGTAAAACTACATGGGTTCCAAATATTGATTTTTATATGGATTTGGTAGAAGGAAGTTATGACAATACGTATTCCTTTCGATTTATGGAGAGCCAGACTTTAGTTGCACGCTATGACCTCCCAGATGATGAAAATATCTTATCGTTTCATTATCTGCCTACGATGAATCTTACATATAATCATGATTATGCGAACGGCTTTGTTGGAGAAATCTATTTTTATAATTATAAGAGTGAGACTTACGATTTGGTATTTGATACCTTGCAACGAGTTATGGTAAAGGATCCTTCTAGGTATCTTGATGGCAATAATCAATTACTAGTGAAGTATCAGATCAATCAGGCATATGAAGGCAGCTACATGTCATTACCTTATATTTCATATCAAAAGGAGGCAAAATAAATGCTTCAAGTAGAAAATCTTAGTAAACGATATGGAAAAAGTGTGCAGGCAGTCGACGGGCTTAATTTAAGAATAGCAAAAGGAGAACTGTTCGGATTTGTTGGACCTAATGGTGCAGGGAAAACAACTACGATGAAGATTGTTGCAGGATTAATTTCCGCAGATCATGGTAAGGTATATGTGGATGGGCTCGATGCACTTTATAACCAGAAAAAAATAAGGGAAAAAATAGGATACATGCCAGATTTCTTTGGCGTCTATGATAATTTAAAGGTACTCGAGTATATGGAATTCTATGCGTCCCTTTATGGAATTGAAGGGAAAGAAGCAAAAAGACGTTGTCTTGAGATGCTCGATTTTGTCAAGTTAAGTGGAGCAGAAGATCAATATGTTGATACTCTTTCAAGAGGAATCAAGCAACGACTCTGCCTAGCAAGAAGTATGGTGCATAATCCACAGCTACTCATTTTAGATGAACCTGCCTCGGGGTTAGATCCAAGAGCCCGTATGGAGATGAAGGAACTCTTACATAATCTAAGAGCGACTGGTAAAACCATTATAATAAGTTCGCATATTCTTCCGGAATTAGCAGAGATTTGTAGTAGCATTGGGATTATGGATAAGGGGAAATTGAGAATTAAGGGAATTGTAGAGGATATTATGACAGAACTGAATGCTTCGAAACCATTAGTAATGAAATTCCTCGAACGTGGTGAAAGAACCATGCAGTGCCTCAAGGAAAATCGGTTTGTGCGAAACATTGTAATTCAAGATAATTGCATTTCTGTTATTTTTGAAGGAGATGAAAGGGAAGAAGCTGGTTTGCTTACTTCATTAATTAAAAGTGGCGCTGTGATATCATCTTATAAAAGAGAAAGCGGTAATTTGGAGGAGTTATTTATGCAAATTACAGGAGGTGAAAAAGACCATGAAGATAAATCCGATTTATAAGAAGGAGTTGAAAATTAGTGCAAGAAGTAAAAAGACTGCTCTCATTCTTCTTGGCTATAACACACTTCTTGCAATTTTTGGACTTTTTGCTTTCTACATTACCTTTGACAGTGCAATACAAAATGGACGTGACGTAGATTATTCTGATATGTTGCGTATCTATTCCATCATTGCGGGGATTGGATTTGGTCTCGTGTTATTGATTGTACCTGCACTCACCGCGGGTTCCATTTCTGGAGAGCGGGAAAAACAAACGCTAGAGATACTTCTTACGACAAAGGAAAGCACTCTTGGCATCGTACTTGGAAAATTGGCATCTTCAATTAGTGTAATATTATTGCTGGCGTTTTCTGGAATGCCAATATTATCACTTGTGTTTGCAATCGGGGGTGTAACTTTTCTTAATTTGTGTCAGTTTATATTGTTGATTTTTGTAACTGCTATCTTTGTTGGAAGTATTGGGGTGTTTTTCTCAGTTCTATTAAAGAAAACAACGGCATCAACCGTTACAACGTATAGTGCTATTTTGATTTTAATTGTTGTAACCTTTGCAATCTTACTTGCAATTTATACTATAATCGGGTTAAAACAAGGTAATAAATATGAAGGTATATTTACTGAATATGAAAATGCAAGCTTGGGGAACACAATATTTTTACTGCTAATTAATCCGGCAATCACATTCTTTACTATGCTCCGTGAACAAGTAGGAGATCAGGCTCCGGTATTATATCTGATTGACAGCAGTACCAACGCGGGGAGTAATTTTATATTGAATAATTGGTTTTATGTTAGCCTTATTACGCAAGCAATTATATCCGTCTTCCTTATGGCAGGAGCCGCAAAGTTACTTGATCCACTCTCGAAAAGACCTTCGAAATCACATAAAACTAAATGAGCCACCAGTTTATCAAAAGCATTAAGCGGTACATCCAAATGTACGCATTCTACTTAAGAGATAAAAACGGGTGGCTTCACTTTATAACTATAAAATTGGAAGAAGAAAAATATAAAATTATTATAACACATGTTTACAAAAAAAGAAGCTTTTTTTAAAAATTTAAAACATTGTTAACATTTAAAAGTATAATTATGAAAAAACGAATAGTTCAGTTCGCAACTTTTTTGAAACTCGAATACGATTATATATCTTAGCATACTCTATTTCATCGATTCCATCGATATAATTCTGAGGAAAATTCTTTGTGCTTCCATAGTTTCGCATGATAGAGGTAGCTTTGTTGTATGCAATAGCTGCTTCTACTTCTGTGGTATAGCGCCCAATAATATAATCTCCGTTTATGTGGATTTTCGCTAGGTAAATAGCTCGACCCTTCTCGAAACGCTTGGTTACCCCGTAATAATGATTGATAATCTCAATGTTTGCATACCGATAATCCGTGTTATCTCCATTGGAGAATAGATAATCACGTCCGGGTACAGCATAATTCTTAATACCATATCTAGATAATATACTCACCTGCATACCATAATCCGATACGAAAAGATGCTCGCCTCGTTTCATTATTTTATGATTGGCATAATAAAAAAGATCATCAACATCAAATTTTAAAGCAAGGCTATTAATATAGTAGATAAAGTACCGCTTTTTTAAATAAATGGGGTTTTTAAAGTAGATATCATGGTCTCTAAAATTTATAAGTACAACCCATTTATGAAAGTCTAGAATACAGGGAGAAGCGTAGCCTTCAATTTTATAAGCGGCAGCGTTCATAAGAACTGAATCTGCCAATACGTATGCGTTATTCGCTTCGATTTCAGTTGCATAGCTACCAATACTAATATGCTTTCCGCGATAGGTAATAGATGCTCTATAGTAGCAATCACCATTTACTTTTATTGCAGTATAGACGCCTGCTAATAAGCTCATAAAATTCTCCTCCTTTGTAGTTGTAATGTTCTTTGCTTAGACTATATCAAATTCAGAAGGAAATGGCAATATTTTTAGCGATTTTAAGACAAAATGAAAGCTCTAAAATGGAAATATACGGCACGAGTGTGAAAGAAAAACATGTTCAAAACCTAGATTTTTGTTCCCCGTAGAGTGGGGTGATTAGGGTTAAATATGAACTAATTATTAACTGATTTTGCAGCATTATTGTAGCGATTCTACTGAAAATAGAGCACTCCGATGAAAAAGTGGAATAATTGTGACAAGTTTAGCGTAAAATAGTTAATAAATACTTAACAATTTGTTAAAAATATCTTGTTAAATTTACACATATTAATTTACCTAAAAATGGATTTAATTAGTATTAATCACTTGAATTAGTAATAAAAGGAAACTGATATATGGAGTATCCTACGAAAGTGAAGCTTTGATATTGACACAAAACAAACAGATGATATAATGCATCATGGTATTAAAAATACTTCCAGAAATTGGTACATTAGCAGTAAAAATTTCAGAAAAGAGGAACTAATTTATGTCTAAAATAAACTCGTTTCTTCAAAAGAGAAAAATGTCTGTAAGTCGTAATGGTATATTCACGATGGTTATAGCATATGTGACATCCTTCGTTTTACTCATTATTGGCTCGGATTGTATCTCAAGTATCAATTCGAGAGCAGCAGCGGTAGACGAAAAATCTTATGAAGTAGCGGAACAATTAATTAAAAATGTTGATGAAAGAGAACAAGCTTTTCGTACATTAAATCAGTCATACATAAGCAGTTACATCGAGCTTTTAGATGTAGATGAAGTAAGAGCGATTGCTGAGAATGTGGAAGAACAAGCCAAATTGGAACCGTTGTCAGATGATACCTGCTGGGTATTTGGTTATGCATTAGATCAAGAAGAGTATAAGGCTTTAATGGATACGCTTGTAGATTTTCAAGTTGTAAAGCAAGAAAGCAAGGACGACGAAGAGGCTAAGATTCAAACCCTATCTGTAAAAAAAGAAAAGGTAAAAACAGTTCTGCATGTGACTGATAGTGAAGTTGAAATGTTAGAACGTATTGTGGAGGCGGAAGCATCTGGGGAGGATTTAAAAGGGCGAATCCTTGTTGCAAATGTTATATTTAACCGAGTGAAGGATGATGAATTTCCTGATACCATAGAAAAAGTTATTTTTCAAAAGACTGAAGGGAAATATCAATTTTCACCTATGACGGATGAAAGATATTGGTCGGTAAAAATATCAGATAAAACAATAGAAGCGGTGCAACGTACTCTACAAGGCGAGGATTATTCGAAAGGTGCCCTATTTTTTATGGCGAGAAAGAGTACAAAGGCAAGCAGCGCAGAATGGTTTGATCATAACTTAATGTGGCTATTTCAGCATGGAGGACACGAATTCTATAAAAATAAATAGTTGGGAAAGTATTGTATGAAAAAGATAGTCATGATATAATACATGAAACTTGAAAAAGTGAAAATTATAGAAAAGAGGAATGAAGCTTTATGAACCTAATGTATCAGAGCACCAGAGACAGTAGCAAGAAAGTAACAGCTTCCCAGGCTATTTTACAGGGGTTATCTACTGATGGTGGATTGTTTGTCCCAGAGTCGATTCCAGTTCTCACCCATTCGATGGACGAACTCTCGCAGATGTCTTATCAGGAGATTTCGTATGAGGTGATGAAACTATTTCTGACTGATTATACAGAGGAAGAATTAAAAGATTGTATTAATAAGGCTTATGACGACAAATTTGATACGAAAGAAATTGCTCCGATTAATAAAGTGGGACAAGCTTTCTATCTGGAATTATTTCATGGTTCAACCATTGCTTTTAAGGATATGGCCTTGTCTATATTGCCTCATCTTCTTACAACCTCTGCAAAGAAAAATAATGTGAAGGATGAAATCGTTATATTGACTGCAACCTCCGGAGATACAGGAAAAGCTGCACTTGCTGGATTTGCTGATGTTGAAGGAACTAAGATTATCGTTTTTTATCCAAAAGATGGCGTGAGCAGTGTACAAGAAAAGCAAATGGTGACACAAAAAGGTGACAATACAGCAGTCATTGGAATTAATGGAAATTTTGATGATGCACAAACAGGTGTAAAAGCAATGTTTAACAATAAAGACCTGGCTAAAAAGATGGGACAAGCTGGTTTCCAATTTTCATCAGCTAATTCTATTAATATAGGAAGATTGGTACCACAAATAGTATATTACGTATATTCCTATGCCTCTTTATATAGAAGAGATGCGATTAAAAAGGGAGAAACAATTAACGTAGTTGTGCCAACCGGAAATTTTGGGAATATCTTAGCGGCTTACTATGCAAAAAGTATGGGCGTGCCAATTGACAAATTAATCTGTGCTTCCAACGAAAACAAAGTACTATACGATTTCTTTTCAACGGGTCGATATGATAGGAACAGAGAATTCGTGTTAACTACTTCTCCCTCCATGGATATCTTAGTATCGAGTAACTTGGAACGATTGATTTATCAAATCACGGAATGTGATGCTGAAAAAACGGTTCAATTAATGCAGACCCTATCTTCACAGGGAACTTATGATATTACTGAGCCTATGAAAAAACATCTAGAAGGCTTTATCGGCGGATGGGCTTCAGCCGAAGAAACAGAAGAAGCTATCAAAAGAGTATATGCAGAAGCTAATTATGTCATTGACACTCATACTGCAGTTGCAGCAAGCGTTTATAATAACTATGTTGCAAGAACAGGAGACGCAAAGAAGACAATCATTGTTTCCACTGCAAGTCCATATAAGTTTGCGCAAAGTGTATTAAAGGCGATAAGTTCAGGGGATGTACCTAAGGATGATTATGAGCAAGCCAAGGTTTTAAGCAGGCTATCAGGTACAAAGATACCGGAGGCTGTAGAGGAAATTCGTCTAGCCCCAGTACTACACACACGTGTATGTGATGTGGCTGAAATGCAGTATATCGTTGAGGACATTCTGAAAATAATCTAATTGTGACAAATGCATGACATAAATCTGACACAAACAAAGTGCATGATAGATATAGTCAAAGAATCATATAATACATAACACATCAATGTATGAAGTCACATCCTATCCAACATATATTGTTAATTGTGAATTGTATGAGGAATGAGAGGAGTATGGGTAGACCCAACTACTGATTTTGACTATGATATAATCTATCCAGCATGGATTATTATGATTAAGGAATTACATTTTATTTGGTAAAAAAAGAGAATATCTTAACTAAAAAGACTTGACCTTTTATTCCTTTATTGTTATAATCATCTTGTTATTGGAACGATTATATTACTGTGTTTCCTTTTCTGTCTTGCAGAAAGTATTCCTTTCTTGTGAAATAAAAAGGACACGCAAAATATAATACAAAACCATATATTTTAAGGAGGAAGAAAGAATATGAAGAAAAATTTCTTTAAGAAGTTATCTTTCGTTTTAGCACTTGCGATGGTTATTGCTACTATCACACCTGCTGCTGGAGCTTTTGCAAAAAGTGCACCAAAGCTTAATTCTACAAAACAATATTTATATCTTGATGTAGACGGTAACGAATTTAATTTCAACATTTCAAACAAAAGCACAGGTTGGAGTTACGAATGGTTTTCATCGAAAGATGTAGTTGCTACTGTTGAAAAGAACGGCGTTGTTACTGCAGAAGGCGCTGGCACAACAGTTATTACTTGCGAAATCACTGATAAAGATGGTGAAATCGTAAAAACACTTAATGCAACTGTAGTTGTTAGAGATAACATCAAAACAGTAACAATTACTAACACACCAGTTGATAACAAATTAGCTGTTGGCGTTGAGAATGATTTTAACAGAAGCTATGTAACAGAAGCTGGTAAAAAAACAGGATCTCAATCAGTTACAAGATGGTTTGTAACAAAAGATGCTGCAGCAACTACAGACGCAACAATCGCAGACAATGGTCTTTTTGTTGCTAAAGTAGCTGGTAAGTACACAATTACTGCTGTATCTTTCCAATCAGCAGCTAAGTACACAGCATGGTTAGCTGATAAAACAGCTAATGCAAAATATGTATTAGATGATTGCACTTACGACGTAGAAGTTGTTGCTTCTATGGAGAAGGCAGTACAAGTAAATAAGAATTCCCTTAATGTAACATTTACATCTCCTATCGTTAAAGCAGATGTTGTGAAAAACATTACAGTTAGTTCTTTAGTTGCAAATACAACTGCAAAAGTTAAATTAGCAGTTAAAGAAGTTGTTATGGATGCTACAAACAAAATCGCTACTGTTACAATGTATTCTGATTTTGTAGCTGAAACAACATATGTTGTTGATTACACCGCTATGGATGCTGTTTCTTTTAAAGCAGCTACAAAAAACATTGCTGATGTAGTTGATATGCAAGTTATAACAACAACTGCTACTATTGGCGTAGCAAAAGCTATCGAAGTTAAATTATTTAACAAAGACGGTGTTGATATTACAACAGCTGATTTGTTAAACAAAGTAACATTAACTAGCACTTCCGAGAAATCTTATTGGAACAATGCATTAAAAGAGCTTACTCTTTTCACAGTTAATGATACAACTACAATAAATGCAGTATTCCACACATTTACTTATGATCAAGCAACTGGTAAAGAAATTGGAACTATTGAAAGAGCAAGTGTTGTAACTTGTATCCCAGTAGTTACAGTAACAGTTGGAGCAGTAGCAGCATATACAATCGAAAATGACGCTACTCCTGATTATGTAACAGTATCACATACACTTGCAACTGGAGATTCAAATTACAAAATGTATGTTAAATCAGCAAAGTCTAATGGTACTGATTTTGTTACAAGTGATGCTGATGCTAAGTTCACATTTGCATCATCAGATATTAATACATTAATCGTTGCTTCAAACGGTTTATTATTCCCAGTTAAAGCTGGTGTTGCAACAGTTATCGTTAGCTACAACAATGTAGTTCTTGATGCTATCACAATAACAATTAATCCTGCAAGAGTTGCTTCTACACTTAACTTAACATCTTCAGTTATGACATTAACAAATGATACAAATGTTAATGAAGTTAAGACAACTACAGTTGAAGTATTAGATCAATATGGAAAAGTTGTTACTCTCGCTAACACATCATTTGAAAAAATGCTTGGTGCTGTTGATGGTTTAGTAGCTGGTCCAGCTGCTGGAGTATTTACAGTAAGCGCTAAGGATATCGCTGCTGGATCATATACTTATACAATTAAGTCTAATGGTTTAGTTAGATATTTAACAGTTAATGTTCAAGCTCCTACTGATCAAGTATCTACATCTTATAGACTTAACTTAAGTGCAGTAGCATTTGATACTAAGCTTACAAGTACAGATCTCAGTGAAGTTCTTACAGTTAAAGTATACGGATATGCTGCTAATGGTATTGCAAATGACTTACGTACAGTAAGTGGTACTGCAGTAACACCTGCTGGATTTACCGTTGATGTTACAAATCCTGATGGAGCTACAGTATTACTTAATGCTAATGGAGAATTAACTTTAGCAAACACAGTAAGTGGCGCAGCAGTATATAAAGCAGCAGTTGGAACTTACAAAGTTAAGCTTACTAATACAGCTACTAACCAAGTTTGTGACATTCAATTCTTTGAAGTAAAGAATACACAAACAGCACCTGTTGTTGTAACTGACAAATTAGTTTCTACTGCAACTACTTTACTTGTTGCTGTTGAAGATTGTTTCTCACTTACATTAAACGGTACTGCAGTAAATATTTATGCAGTTGGCGTAACAGCTGGTGAAGGCAAATCAATATTCATTAAAGATGTTATTTACAGAGAAGCAGTTGGTACTTCTTACATCGAGCACACAGTAGCAGTTAACACAACTATTACTTTCGCACCTGTAAACTAGTATTCAAGACTTCATGAAATAGTAACATATAACAAAAAGACTTATCACCTTTGGTGGTAAGTCTTTTTGTTATGGTTATATAAACTTTCAGTACTGCTATCATCATATTATTATTGATAAAAAAACAGATAATGTGTATAATAAAAAAAGTGTTATGAATTCTATGACAGAGGGAGAGAAAACATGTCAAATAAAACAAGGAATGATAAGCAGAATAACAATCAAAGTAGTACACTGAAAGGGAATCAGAATAGTACTAATCGTAATCAAAATAATAACGAAAATAGTAATCAAAATAGTAATCAAAGTAGGAATCAAAGTAGAAATCATAATAGTAACCAAAGTACTAACCAAGGTAGAAATCATAGTAGTAACCAAAGTACTAACCAAAGTAGAAATCAAAGTACTAATCAAAAAAATAATAGGAATACGTATAAAAATAGTAATGTACATAGTGCGCAACCAAGTAAGCCAGTAAACTGGTTCCTATTACTTCCGTTAATTATAGCTCTTGCAGTAATTCCGCTTATAGTTAGAACAAAGGAATATGATCCTAATTTCATGCAGTTTCAGTGGTTTCCTAATGTAGATCTTCAAACAGATATTTTCTTATATTTTAAGCATTGGATCTTTGTTGGAATAGCAACCATAATGGTGATGATGATTGCAATCAAAGCATATCTTAATAAAAAAAGCCTATGTTTTTTACCTATCTTTATTCCACTAGCGGCTTATGGTCTCCTTGCATTTTTGTCTGCTATCTTTTCTAACAATGCATCTTTTAGCTTTCAGGGAAGTATGGATCAGTTTGAATCAGTATTTGCTATTTTAGGATATTGTGTTGTGGTATACTATGCTTTTCTCTTTATCAATACGGAAAAAGAGATTCAGTTTATTATTCGATTTTTTCTCATCAGTATCTTGCTATTATGCGGTCTTGGATTGACGCAGTTTTTAGGACATGACTTTTTTGCAACTGAGTTAGGGAAAAAGATGATCACATCGAAGGATTACTGGAATAGTTTAGATACTTTTGTATTTAATTTTGAGGCAAATAGAGTCTATCTTACTTTATTTAATCCAAATTATGTAGGAGTTTATGTAGCTTTAGTTGCACCATTTATCTTAACACTGTTATTATTTAGTAAGAAATTAATGAATAGTGTATTATATTTACTTGCATTAATTGGACTTATTATTTGTGCCATTGGTTCAAGTTCCTTAGCAGGGTTTATTGGTTTAGGAGTGTCCGTATTTGGGGTTCTTGTATTTCTTTGGAGACATTTGTTTAAAAGATATTATATCTTTATCCCAGTAGGTATTATCATTATTATTACTTTATTTGTTTTGATTAAGCATAACGATAATTTGATGATTAATCGAATTCGTAATATTACTCATATTGAAAAGACTGAGAAAAACTTAACTGATATTACAACAAATGATGATTCTGTTTCCTTCACTTACAAGGGTAATGTAATGGATGTGGTTCTTAATGTGGATGATATCACTTCGGCTTATTTTATTGTTAAAGATCAAAACGGTACCGCAATTAATAATACCTATGATGATACAACAAATACTTTTATAGTGCAGGATGAACGTTTTCCAGGATTCTCTATTTCGGCGCTTATGCACAATGAATTGTTAAGCTTCTGTGTAACCATAGATGGATATCCATGGTATTTCACGAATCAAGTAGAGGATGGAACCTACTATTATCAGAATGTGTATGGTAAACTGGACAAAATCGTTAAAGCACCATCAGCCGTTTTTACAGGATATGAGGCGATAGCATCAGGCCGTGGCTATTTATGGTCAAGAACGATACCATTAATTAGGAATCATATTATACTTGGATCCGGACCGGATACCTTTGTCATGACTTTTCCACAACAAGATTATGTTGGCATTTATAATAATAATTATGCTAGTCAAATAATTTCGAAACCACATAGTTTATATCTTCAGATTGCCGTACAGACAGGATTGTTATCATTAATTGCCTTTTTGGTATTCTATGCTATGTATTTTGGTTCTAGTATGCTTCTATATATTAGAGGACGCTTTAATAGCTATTATGCACAGGTTGGCATTGCCATCTTTATCGGTACAATCAGTTATATGATATGTGGCTTAACCAATGATTCTAGTATTACCACAGCACCGGTATTTTGGGCATTAATTGGTATTGGTATTGTGGCAAATTATAAAGCAAAGCCCCTTATTCTTGAAGAAAATGCTTCTATCAAAGAAAAAAATCAAGAGAAAAAGCAAATAAATAAGGCAAAAAAAGAAGAGAATATAAACTGAATTATGAACTGAATTATGAACTGAATTAAGAACTGAATCAAGAACTGAATTATGAACTGAATTAAGAACTGAATCGAGAACTGTATCAAGAACTGAATCGAGAACTGAATCATGTACTGAATCCAGAACTGAATCAAGAACTGAATAAAGAAAAGAATTAAGAAAAGAATTAAGAAAAGGTCTATGAAGAACTTCAAGTTAAGCATTAATTTATGCTTCTTAAGATGACTTAGAGTTAATTTGATCAAGGACTTAAATAGATTTAGAACAGATTCTGGAAGATATAGGAACATTTTAGTAGAGGAAAAGAAAATGATTTAAAATATAGGCACAGAATTTCAGAGCATAAATAGAGTTATATTTTTAATAAGGGGATTTCGAAGACACATACTCACTTGATAAGTAGGAGTTATATGTTTTCGAAATCCCCTTTTAAATGAAAAGGGATTGATTATTTGGAAAATAAAAATTAAATTAATGAGTAGACGTTAATTCACGATGGCTATTATAGTTTGTTGTGGAAGGTCCTAGCGATTACTTCGTCCTGCTGCTGCCCACTCAGGGAGTTGAAACGTACCGCATAACCTGAAACACGAATGGTTAAGTTTAGATAGTTCTCTGGATGTGATTTTGCGTCTTCTAGTATCTCGCGGTTTAAGACATTAACATTAATATGATGTGCCTTATTCATAAAATGTCCATCAAGTACTGCGGCTAGATTTCGGCTACGATCTTCAACGGTCTTTCCTAAGGTATCTGGTGTAACGGTAAAGGTACAGGAGATACCATCTCGACAGTTTTCGTAGTCAAGCTTTGATACTGATAAGAGGGATGCAAAAGCTCCATTCGTATCTCTGCCATGCATTGGGTTGGCACCGGGTGCAAATGGGGCCCCGCGCTTTCTTCCATCTGGAGTGCTGCCAGTCTTCTTACCATAGACAACGTTACTAGTGATGGTAAGAATGGATAGGGTATGAATAGCGCCACGATACGTAGGGTGTTTACGAAGCTTTTCGATAAATACTTCTACCAGTTCGGAGGCAATACGGTCTACGCGATCATCATTATTTCCAAAGGAAGGGAAATCACCTTCTGTCTGAAATTCTGTAATAATACCTCTATGGTCCTTAATCGGCGTAACTTTTGCATATTTTATAGCACTTAAAGAGTCTGCCACTACGGATAAACCGGAGATACCAAAAGCCATAAAACGTTCCACGCTAGTATCATGCAATGCCATCTGTAGCTTCTCATAGGCATACTTATCATGCATATAGTGAATAATGTTCATGGTGTTGACATAGAGACCACAAAGCCAGTCCATATATGCAAGAAAGCTTGTTTTAACCTCATCATAGTTTAGTGGAAGCTCCGCTTTGAAGGCTTCTTTCACTGGACCGATTTGTTCACCACTAATCTCATCCTTGCCACCATTAATACTCATTAAAAGTACCTTGGCAAGATTGCTTCTTGCTCCAAAGAACTGCATTTGTTTTCCTATCTTCATTGCAGATACGCAGCAAGCAATACCATAATCATCGCCGTAGTCTTGACGCATTAAATCGTCGTTTTCATATTGTAGGGAGTCTGTCTCTACTGACATCCTTGCGCAGAAGTTTTTGAAATTCTGCGGTAACCTTTCAGACCATAGTATAGTTAAGTTGGGTTCTGGCGCAGGTAAAAGTGTCGATAATGTATGAAGAAAACGAAAACTATTCCTGGTAACAAGGCTCCTACCGTCTTCTGCCATTCCACCAATTGACTCCGTAACCCAGGTAGGGTCACCGGCATACAATTCATTGTAATCTGGTGTACGAAGTTGTCTGGCCATACGAAGCTTTAGCACAAACTGATCAATTATTTCTTGTGCTTCTTCTTCTGTTATTACGCCTAGCCTTAAATCACGTTCAAAGTAAATATCGAGGAAGGTAGAGGTACGACCTAAAGACATAGCTGCACCATTTTGTTCCTTGATTGCTCCAAGATAGGCAAAGTACAGCCATTGTACTGCTTCTTTTGCATTGGTTGCTGGTTCTGAAATATCAATTCCATAGGATGCTGCCATATCTTTCAATTGACTTAAGAAATCAATTTGACGATATAATTCCTCTAAAGTTTTAATCGTTTCTTCAATCATTGGCTGATTTCCAAGTGCTAATTTATCGAGTTCCTTTTGTTTGATAAGATAATTAATTCCATAAAGAGAAACTCGACGATAATCACCAATAATACGACCTCGTCCGTATGCATCTGGAAGACCAGTAATTACCCCACTTTTACGTGCCATTCGCATCTCGGGCGTATATACACGAAATACACCATCATTATGTGTGGTACGATATCTAAAATGTTCCTCTATCTCCTCAGATAATGTATAGCCATAGGATTCACAAGCTTGTCTGGCCATACGAATTCCACCAAAAGGATTTACACCACGTTTTAATGGTGAATCGGTTTGAAATCCATAAATAAGCTCATTCTCTTTGTCCAAATAGGATGGCTCGTACGTTAGGAGTGAAGATACTTTTTCGGTGTTGATTGAAAGAACACCCTTTTCCTCCTCTAATTTAGCCAGATCTTTATATTTTTGATTGAGCTGGGCGGTTCTCCTTGTTGCTGAAGCTAAAAATTTTTCGTCACCTTCATAAGTGGTGTAGTTGTTTATAATAAAATCTCTTACGTCGATTTCCTCTTGCCATTTACCGGGTTTAAAGTCTTTCCATGCGTTCATTGAAATCCTCCTCAGTCTATTATTAATCATATTGTTAACATTTCAATCAATGAAATAATTTAAAGATCTTCAATTAAGTAAATGATCTTCAATCAATTAAGTAAATGATCTTCAATCAATTAAGTAAAGGATCTTCAATCAATTGAGTAAATGATCTTCAATCAATTAAGTAAATGATCTTCAATCAATTAAGTAAATGTTCTTCAATCAATTAAATATCTTCAATATTAAATAATTTACATTTTATCAATAATGATGTGATACAATTTCATAGAATCAAAAAACCACCTGAGCTAATTTGCCCAGGCGGTCGACATTCATTTTATACTTCAAGTGATACACCTGAAAGCAAATTCATCGGTCCCCTGTGGTTAACCCACATATCCGCCAGTTCCGATATACCTAAATTATAAGGTCAGTAATCATTTTTGTCAATACACCAATTATTTGCTATTCATCATACTTACTTGCTATCCATCATACTTCTTATCTGAGGTGCCTTACGAAGGAGAGGTAATAGAAGAGAAGATAAAATAATACCAACAATATTTTGTATGATATTAGCTGGGACACCTGCAACCGCTGCAGCGAAACCATTTCCAATCAGAAAGGCTTCAAAAACAAGATAGCCTAGAGTTACTACAATGCCACCAAAGATGCCTGCAAAGACAACAGGCGCGATACGAACTCGTTTGTATATCATTGCACCAACTACAGCAGCGAGTGCCTTAATCACAAGCGTAGCTAGCGCAAATTGTGGGTAGCTTAATAGAATATCGGCTAACATGGAACCGATACCAGCAGCAAAGGCACCGTAGATAGGTCCAAGGATAATACCGGACAATAAGACAAAAGCATCACCGGGATGGATAAAACCACCGGTTGGTGAAGGAATTGGGATTACCATTGTTGCAACACAGGTTAAGGCAGCCATTAATGCAGCTGCTACAAGCTTGTTTAGTTTCTTTGATGTCATATATAATGCCTCCTAAGGTTGATGAACTAAGCGATAAAAACTTGGTATCATATTAATATAATGTCATTCTCGTGCTTTATCAGAAATAATATCATACTGCAAAACAGAGTTCAAGTGAATTAATAATTTTATTCAATCTTTATTTAAATCGTGACTTTATACAAGAGCTGAATAATTTTATTAGACGGATTGACATAGGGCAATACTTGTACTATAATATGAAAATGCAAATGAGTTGCAATTAGAAAAGGGAAATAATATGAAAAAGAAACTATTTTTATTATTGAGTATAATGCTAATTCTTGTGATAGTAGGGGTTGTAATAACCAAACAAATGAGTCAAAATAAAGGTGAGAGTAAAGATAACAGCGACCAAACAATCCAGATTGTTACCTCTTTTTACCCGATGTATGTTGTAGCTTTAAACATTGCGGATAAGGTTCCAAATATGGAAGTGAATAATTTAACTGAGAATAGTACAGGCTGCCTACATGACTATCAGCTTACTACTGAAGATATGAAAATATTAGCGGATGCTGACATATTCATTATGAATGGCGGAGGTATGGAGAGCTTCATGGAGGAAGTAGTGAAAGAATATCCGCATTTACTTGTGATAGACGCAAGTGAGGGCGTTACAATGCTTAAGAACATGGACCATGAAGAGGGACATACTATCAAGGGAGAGAATATTACTTCTGCGTTAGAGAGTGAAGGAGAGCATGATCATGGGGAGTTCAATCCACATGTATGGCTTAATCCAAAATTATATGTAGAGCAGATTGAGAATGTTGAAAAATGCTTAATTTCGTATATTAATCAGGAAGATATCAATGATAATAGTATTCATAAAAATGACATCGATAGAGCAGATAATAGTAATAAAGAAATTGCAACAAAAGTAGAGAATAATGCAAAGACATATATACAAAAAGTGCTTGATTTAGATCAAGAAATAGAGGATAGTATTAATATGAATAATCGGGAAGGTGTCGTGATATTCCATGACGCTTTTGCGTATTTGGCGGATCGTTTCGGCCTTAAAATAGTACATACAGTTGAAATGGATTCTGATACGGTACTGAGTGCAGGCGAAATTGCCGAGGTTATTGATGAAGTAAAAGAGGGTAATGTACAATTACTCTTTACGGAGGAACAATATAGTGATTCTATTGCAGCGCGGATTGAAGCAGAGACAGATGCTAAAGTTTATGTCATCGATTCGGGTGTCACCGGAGATGGGACAAAGGATTCGTATATTAATGCGATGCAATCTAATTTACTTGTTCTAAAGGATGCCTTGCAATAAGGAGAGAAAATGGAAAACAGAGAGAAAACGAAACGTAGACATATCATGAATGCCACAGTACACCCCCATGAGGCGGCCTGTGGCTTACATTGTATTAAGATAAAAAATATTAGTGTAAGTTATGGTGCAGAAACTATTATTGAAAACATCAACTTGCATATTCATTGTGGTAAGATATCAGTGATCATAGGAAAAAATGGTGCGGGTAAGTCAACGCTCATCAAAGCGCTTCTAGGGGAAGTAAAGCATGAAGGTGTGATTGAGTTCACTGACATGAAGAATAATGCAATGGCTAACCTCAAGGTAGGCTATGTACCACAGCATTTAAACATCGAGAGGAATACGCCGATGAGTGTTTATGATCTGTTTGCAGGATATATTAGTAATACACCAATTTTTCTTTGGAAGAGTGCCAAGGTATATAGAAAGGTCATTGAACAGCTTAGTATCTTTGAGGCGCAGGAGTTGATTGATAAGCGTGTATGTGATTTATCAGGTGGAGAGTTGCAAAGAGTCCTATTATCCATTGCTGTCACACCGATACCGAATCTTCTCTTGTTAGATGAACCTGTTTCAGGGATTGACAGAAATGGGACTGAACTATTTTATCAAAATATTGATAAGTTGAAAAAAAATTATGATTTAGCTATGATTGTTGTTTCACATGATTTTGAATTTGTAAAAAAATACGCGGATCATGTTATTCTTCTGGACAAAAAGATAGAAATTGAAGGAAGTCCGACCGAAGTATTAAACAGTGAAGAGTTTCATAAGATATTTGGGTAGATAGGAGTAACCAATGGATACAATTTATAAGTTTATGGAAATAATAATGCCTTTTTCTTGGATGAAGTATGATTTTATGAAAAACGCACTTCTAGCAGTGCTAATTATTACTCCGTTATTTGGAGCCTTGGGTACCATGATTGTAAATAACCGTATGGCATTTTTTTCGGATGCATTGGGCCATTCTGCACTTACAGGTATGGCGCTCGGTGTTGTTTTTGGCATTGCAAACACGAATATGGTCATGCTGATCTTTGCAGTTGCCTTTGCTCTTTTGCTAAATAAAATTAAGCGCAAAAAAAATATGTCGACGGATACGGTAATATCGGTCTTTTCCTCTTTAAGTATGGCAATTGGTCTCGTAATTCTATCCAAAGGTGGAAATTTCTCTAAATATTCAAGTCTTCTAGTGGGCGATATTCTTAGTATCACGCCAAAGGAAATTGTACTACTTATTGCAATATTTATATTTACTATGATTTTTTGGGTTACTTGTTTTAATAAACTTCATGCAATCAGTGTAAACGAAACGCTAGCAAAGAGTAAGAAAATAAACTCTAGTTTAATAGAGGATATTTTTTGCGTTGTGATTGCTGTAATTGTTATGTTTTCAATTAAATGGGTGGGTATTTTGATTATCAATGCGTTACTGATTTTACCTGCTGCAGCAAGTAGAAATATTGCTATGAATATGAGAGAATATCACTTGTTTTCTGTCTTGATTTCTTTGTTTTCAGGCATTATGGGACTGATTATATCATATTATAATGATACAGCAACAGGACCTACCATAGTTATTATTGCTGCAGTGATATTTTTCATTACTTTATTTTTGAAGCCAAGCAAAAGATAAAGTAAGGTATAAATACCCTCTTTTATGGAAAAATACATTTACATAAGGCTCAAAATAGTATTATAATGTGATGAGAAAGCTGTGAAAGGGAGACATTATGAGAGAATCGAAGATATATTTATATATTAAAATAATGATTAATCTTCTATTTGTTATTTTATCAGTGTTGTTTATTATATTTATATTACCTAAGATACTTAGATTCTTTATGCCCTTTGTCATTGGTTGGATTGTAGCAATGATAGCGAATCCTTTGGTTATGCTTTTAGAAAAACGAGCGAAGCTTTTGAGAAAGCACAGCTCGGCTATCATTATTGTTGTTGTCTTAGCAGCTATTGTTGGCGCAACTTACTTGCTTATCCTTTTATTATTTGAAGAAACGAAATCACTAATAAATAATTGGGATTCTATTTTAAATAGTCTCGAATTGCAATTTAATGCAGGAACAAAGCGACTTAGTACAATTTCAGAATCGTTGCCTCATAATATTCAGACGGTTATTGAAAATTTTACCGCAAATGTAGGTGTATATATAAGTAATTTTATGAGTGAAATGGAACCGCCAACAATTAGCTCCGCTGGAACTGTTGCAAAAAATATAGCAGAAGGCTTCTTGATGATAATTATTACGATACTATCTGCCTATTTTTTTATCGCAAGGAGAGAAGAAATAATTGTTGGAATGAAAAAGGTTATGCCGGAAGCTGCTATTAATAGCTGGCACCTTATTGTAGCGAATTTCAGAACAGCAGTAGGAGGGTATTTTAAAGCCCAGTTTAAAATTATGCTAATCATTGCAACTGTTATGTTTATTGGCTTTGAAGTAATACAAGTAGACTATTCCTTCTTGTTGGCACTTGGTATTTCATTTTTGGATTTTCTTCCGTTCTTTGGGACGGGGGCTGTTTTGTGGCCTTGGGCTTTATTCGATATGATGGCTGGAAACTATATGAGAGCAATTGCCCTAGTGGTTATTTATATCATCTGCCAAGTGATAAAACAAATATTACAGCCGAAGTTGGTAGGTGATAGCATTGGAATTAGTCCACTGACTACCTTAGTTTTTATGTTTATCGGATATCGTTTTTATGGTGTATTAGGCATGATAATTGGAATACCAATTGGTATGGTACTTGTAAATTTCTATCGAATTGGTATGTTTGATCGTGTATTAAGAGGTATTAAAATCATCGTACATGATATAAATGTGTTTAGAAAATATTAACAAAATAATCCCAAAGTTGGATATACAAATCAAAAGAACAGTGATAATATTGATTTGTAAAGTAAGTAGTTATGAATACTTAAGATTAAATTAACTAAGGGGACAGAAGATGAAAGAGAATAGACATAAAATGAGCAATGATTCAATTATTACTTTGAATGAGATTAAAATGATACTTGAAAATTATCATATTGGAAAAAAACCTCTGGCAAAATTATTAGGATGGGGAGAAACAACGATTATTCGATATATGGAAGGTGATATTCCAACAAACGAATATTCAGATAAGCTCAAGATTATTTTTGAAAATCCATCGCTCTATTATGATACTTTATTAAAGTATAAGGATAATTTAACTGGCGTTGCATTTAAAAAGAGTAAAAAAGCAGTTTTGAAAAAAATTATGGCAAGTAAAATAAATGTGATTGCACAGTATATTGTGAATAAAAGTAATGCAGATATTTGTGCGAGCTATCTACAATTTATACTTTATTATATTCAGGCATTTTCTTTGGCATTGAAGGACAAAGAGTTGTTTGAAGAGGAATATAGTGTAAACTATAATAGTATGCCTTATTTAAAGCTCTACGAAAATATGAAGAGCTATGGAATTAATACCTTAGAGATGAGTGAGGATGATCTTACTTTAGAAGAGAAAGAGTTAATTGATAAAGTTTATGATAGCTTTAGTTGGTATGGCTCAAAAGCATTAGTAGCAATGACTTCTTATGAAAAAACATTTCTTAAGGTTTCAAGAGATAAAGAAAACTGTAAGATTATTACCAAAGATGCGATCAAGATGTACTTTAAGGAGATCCTTATGCAGTACAACATTCAGAATATTGGAGATATTACCAATTATATTGATAAAAAAATGATGGAACTTAGAAATATATATAATTAAAAGAAGAGGATGTACAAAGGACAACTGCAGTAGTCCTTTGTACATCCTCTTCTTTTATTATTCAAGATAACAAAACATTTGCAAAGCAAAGATAACAAAATGTTTGCGAAGCGAAGATTTTGTTATTTATTACCGTTTCTTTTTGAACGCATACGAACAGTCGGATCAAGGATTCTTTTCCTTATTCGAATACTCATAGGTGTTACTTCTAGTAACTCATCTGTATCGATGAATTCTAATGCTTGTTCGAGACTTAAATTCTTTGGTGGTGATAATTTAAGTGAATCATCGGCACCTGAGGAACGAGTGTTGGTAAGTTGCTTACGCTTACATACATTTACTTCCATATCTTCAGCCTTTGCATTTTGACCAATAACCATACCTGAATATACCTTGATACCAGCAGGGATAAATAAGACACCACGCTCCTGTGCATTGTATAAACCGTAGGTAACACTTTCACCGGTTTCAAAAGCAATCAAACTACCTTGCTTTCTGTATTGGATATCTCCCTTATAAGGACCGTAACCATCATACAGAGTATTAATAATACCATTTCCTTTTGTATCCGTCATAAATTCACCACGGTAACCGATTAAACCCCTGGCAGGGATGGAAAACTCAAGACGAGAATAACCACTACCTGAAGCTGACATACTCTGAAGTTCACCTTTACGTTGACCTAATCGATCAATAACAACGCCTGCATATTCTTCTGGTACGTCTATTACTGCGGTTTCCATTGGCTCTAACTTTTTGCCATGCTCATCAGTTTTGAAAAGTACTTCTGCTTTACTTACAGAAAACTCATAACCATCACGACGCATATTCTCAATTAATACAGAAAGATGTAATTCTCCTCTACCAGATACTTTGAAGCTCTCAGTAGTATCAGTTTCTTCTATACGAATGCTGACATCTGTATTTAATTCACGCATCAAACGTTCTCTTAAATGGCGGGAGGTTACAAACTTTCCTTCTGTTCCTGCAAGTGGGCTATCATTTACATTAAAGTACATAGCAATGGTAGGTTCAGAAATCTTTTGAAAAATAATTGGAACAGGATTTTCTGGGGAGCAAACAGTATCTCCAATATGAATACCAGTAATTCCTGAGATTGCAACAATCGAACCAACGGTTGATTCCGTTACATCGACTTTCTTTAAGCCATCAAATTCATAAAGCTTATTAATCTTAACTTTTAAACTCTTATTTGGATCATGAGCATTTACTAATACAACATCTTGGTTTACTCTGATTGTACCATTATCAACCTTACCAATACCAATACGTCCAACATACTCACTATAATCGATGGTACTAATAAGAACCTGAGTATTTGCATCAGGATCACCCTCGGGAGCTGGGATATAATTAATGATTGTTTCAAATAAAGGCTTCATATCCTGAGGATCTTCTTCAAGAGTAAGTATAGCCACACCTGATTTAGCTGATGCATAAACAAATGGGCAGTCAAGCTGTGCATCATCTGCATCGAGATCCATAAATAACTCTAATACTTCATCAATAACTTCGGTTGGTCTTGCTTCTGGACGATCAATTTTGTTGATACATACAATTACATGTAAATTAAGCTCCAGAGCTTTTTTTAACACAAATTTAGTCTGTGGCATAGGACCTTCAAAAGCATCCACAACAAGCACAACACCATTAACCATCTTTAGTACACGCTCAACTTCGCCACCGAAGTCTGCATGACCAGGGGTATCAATAATATTTATCTTAACACCTTCGTAATTCACGGCAGTATTCTTGGATAATATCGTAATTCCACGTTCGCGTTCGATATCATTGGAATCCATTACTCTCTCTGCAACATTCTGATTGGTCCTGAATGCACCGCTTTGCTTTAACAACTCATCCACTAAAGTTGTTTTACCATGATCGACATGGGCAATGATAGCAATGTTTCGAATATCCTCTCTTTTCATGTACATTATTCTTCCTTCTTTCTTAGACTTTCACAAATATCTAACTTAACAACTTTTACATTGTATCACAGGATACAAAAGAAAAGCAACTTCCTATTTAAATATTTTCTATAGACTAGTGAATATATTGAAAAAAACATTTGACTAATCTGTATAAAATTACAAAATATGGATAATATTAATAATAATTGAAATTTATACTTCTAAAATATGGAAATCATGCATATATTTAAGAATAGGTGAATGAGAGCTGTTTTTGACTAAACAGAGCAATTTAACCCACATTTTAGAGCAGATTGGCGTAAAAACTAACGCCAAGAAAGAAGGGAGAGGTACGGCATGACAGATAAAGTATTTGATAACAATCAAGTAAGTATTGCAGGAGAGGTAATCAGTGATTTCACGTTTAGCCATGATGTATTTGGAGAAGGATTTTATGTTTTGGAGGTTGTAGTTAGCCGACTAAGTAATTCCTATGATATGATTCCAATTATGGTGTCAGAACGACTCATTGATGTAAAGGCGGATTATAAGGGTAAGTTCGTAGAAATCAGTGGACAATTTAGATCCTATAATCGACATGAAGATAGCAAAAATAAATTAGTATTATCTGTATTTGCAAGAGAAATTAAAATTAGTGATGAGGAATCTGAGAATGCGAAACCAAATCACATTTTTTTAGATGGATTTGTATGTAAGCCACCAATTTATCGCAAGACTCCACTTGGAAGAGAAATAGCGGATGTATTACTGGCAGTAAATCGTCCCTATGGTAAGTCGGATTATATTCCCTGCATCTGTTGGGGAAGGAATGCAAGGTTTGCGGAAAGCTTTACTGTTGGTGGGCATGTTCAAATATGGGGTAGAATCCAAAGCCGAGAATATCAGAAAAAAATTACGGAAGCAGAGTATGACAAAAGAGTGGCATATGAGGTATCCGTGAGCAAACTGGAGTATTTGGAAGAGTTTTAAGCTAATAATTTACTATTGACAAGATTTTTATCTAATGATAAGATAAGAGAACGAATAAATTTTTAGTAAAATAATATTGCTTATGGTAGAGGCGCATTATTTATCAGTAAACTGCAGGATATGTCAGGCATAGAAGAACGCAGTTGAAAGGGAATAATGCCGAAGTAATGATATCTCTGAGTTATCATTGCTGGGCATATGGTTAAAAACCATGTGACTGTCATCAATAAATTGATGGAGCGCTGCCTAAAGAATATATTTCTGTAGGCACAGAATCGTGTTATCTACAGGTATTCTTTAGTGTCGACTCTAAAAGTCGACTTTTTTTACGCATTTTATTGGATGCAATTACTTTTACATAAGAAAATTCGTATGGTAACCGGTTGATTTTCATTTTGAAGGTTCTTAGTGTAAAAATAAAAAAGCTATTTTTACACATTGAATTTAGGCCTGCGAGCAAGTAAGTTTTCACGCAGAAAAGACCATTAAAATGATTTTTTCATCACTATATGAGTGCTCGCAAAAGACACTTTATAAAAAAGCGAGCAGATGGAGGTAAAATGGCAGTATTTAAAGGATCAGGTGTAGCGATTATTACACCATTTACGGAGAAAGAAGAAGTAAATTTCGAAAAACTAGGAGAAATAATTGAATATCAAATTGCTGGAGGTACGGATAGTATCATCATTTGTGGAACTACCGGAGAAGCTTCTACCTTAACGCATGAAGAGCATTTAGAGTGTATCAAATATACAGTAGAAAAGGTAAAAGGAAGAATCCCTGTAATCGCTGGTACAGGTTCAAATTCCACCCAGACAGCGGTTTATTTGTCGAAGGAAGCACAGAGTTATGGTGTAGACGGAATACTAGTGGTAACACCTTATTATAACAAGGCTACACAAAAGGGTTTAATTGCACATTTTACGGAGATTGCAAATTCCGTGAAGGTACCAATGATTCTCTATAACGTACCGAGTAGAACCGGATGCAATCTCTTACCACAGACAGTAGCTACTTTAGTAAAGGATGTTGAGAATATTGTAGGTATTAAAGAAGCTAGTGGGAATATAGCACAGGTTGCTGAGATTATGCAACTTACCAATGGTTGTATTGATCTATATTCCGGTTGTGATGAGATGATAGTTCCAGTCTTGTCCTTAGGTGGTTGCGGAGTTATTTCTGTATTATCAAATGTGGCACCAAAGCAGACACATGATATTGTTGCAAAATTCTTAGCAGGTGATTTAAAAGGAAGCCTGGAGCTTCAATTAAATTTACTACCATTAATCAATGCATTATTCTGTGAAGTAAATCCGATTCCTGTGAAAAAAGCTATGAATCTTTTAGGATTTAAAGTTGGACCACTAAGAATGCCACTCACAGAGATGGAACCAATCAATACAGAACGCTTAGCACAAGCATTAAAGGCAAGTGGTATGGATATCATATAAAAAGAAGGCTCTCCTGTTAAAGTAATATTGCAATGACGAGAGGGCAAGCTTTTCAATTATGCCAAAGCAGCTAGAAGGAGGAGACCTATGACAAATATCATTTTACGTGGGTGTAATGGTAAAATGGGACAAGTAATCACAGAGATTGTTGAAGCGGATGAGAATGCTGTAATCGTTGCAGGAATTGATATCTCGATTGACAAGAATAATCCATATCCGGTATATCAAAGCTTTTCTAAGTGTAATGTAAAGGCAGATGTTATAATAGATTTTTCATCTCCCAAATTATTAGAAGAGATGTTAGGATATGCACAGAAAAATAGTATTGCAATTGTATTATGTACAACGGGATTTACGAAAGAACAACTAGAGCAAATTGATGGGGCCTCAAAGAAAATAGCTATTTTAAGATCCGCTAATATGTCAATGGGAATTAATCTGATATTAAAGTTAATTCAAGAAGCGGCCAAAGTTCTTTCCGAAGCTGATTTTGATATTGAAATTGTGGAAAGACATCATAATAAAAAAGTAGATGCACCTTCTGGAACAGCGCTTGCTTTAGCAGATGCGATGAATGAGGTTTTACAGAACCAATATGAATATAAGTATGATCGCTCGCAGGAACGAGTTATGAGAAGTAAGAAAGAAATTGGTATTTCTGCTGTTCGTGGAGGTACCATCGTTGGTGAGCATGAAGTTATTTTTGCAGGCACGGATGAAGTGATTGAAATAAAGCATACAGCATACTCGAAAGCTATCTTTGCCAAAGGCGCAGTACAGGCTGCAAAATATCTACCGGGCAGGGCAGCGGGCATGTATCAAATGAGTGATTTAATAGGATAATTGAGCGTAATAAAAAAGGACAGATGCAAAACAAAAAGTTTTGCATCTGTCCTTTTTTTACGTAAAAAGTAAACCAAATTTTTCATGTAATTAAATGTATTTGTTCACAAAATTTTCTTATTCTTGATGTATGATAAATTTAATTTAAGAATTAAGGAGGAGACAATTTTGATTGAAGTTAAAAATTTAGTAAAACGGTATGGCAATCATACAGCAGTGGATCATTTATCATTTACTGTAGAAAGAGGACAAATTCTTGGCTTTTTAGGTCCAAATGGTGCTGGAAAATCAACTACCATGAATATTATTACTGGCTATATTTCAGCCTCGGAGGGTTCTGTTACCATTCAGGGCATGGATGTATTTGAAGAGCCGGAGAAAGTAAAAAAATTAATTGGCTATTTACCTGAGTTTCCACCATTATATCCGGACATGACGGTAAAGGAATATTTGAACTTTGTTGCGGATATTAAGCAGGTAAAAAAGCAGGAAAAGGGCCAAATGATTTCTGATATTATGGAACTTACAAAGATTACAGATATGTCAAGTCGTTTAATTAAGCATTTGTCAAAAGGGTATAAACAACGTGTTGGTTTGGCACAGGCAATTATGGGGTATCCTGAGCTAATTATTTTAGATGAACCAACCGTAGGCCTTGACCCGAAGCAAATAATTGAAATCAGAGATTTGATTAAAGAGTTGAGTAAGAAACATACGATTATATTAAGCTCCCATATTATGCAGGAGGTTAGTGCAGTATGTGATACGGTATTGATCATCGATAAAGGTAAGCTAGTTGTGAGTGATAAACCGGAAATGTTAACAAAACATTTGGGAGCTACTGGTAGTTTGAAATTGTCAATAAGAGGAGAGAAAGATAAAGTTATTGATGTCCTTAATAAAATCGAACGTATTACGAAGATAGAAGAACGCGAAGCGGAGAGTGAAGATATTGCGGAGATCACCATTTATAGCAAAGAAGATGAGGACATCCGTGAGGAGGTATTCTATGCAATGTGTGATGCAAAATATCCAATTCTTGAGATGCAGACGATTAAGATGAGCCTTGAGGATATCTTCTTAATGGTAACCAATGTAGATAATACAATACCAAAAGATACGGTTGATAGCGACAGTAAGGTTGAGGAAAAAGAAATAGAAAACAGCGAGGAGGAAAATAATCATGTTGACAATTTATAAGAAAGAGTTACGTTCCTATTTTACATCCATGATTGGGTATGTTTTCATTGCCTTTTTTCTGGTTATCATCGGAATTAATTTCTTGTTCACGAATTTGATTGGAGGGTATGCAAACTTTGAATATGCTTTATCCGGCATCGTATTCATCTTTGTTTTATTAGTTCCGTTACTGACGATGCGTTTGATTGCGGAGGAAAACAAACAAAAGACGGATCAGCTTTTACTTACTTCGCCAATCTCAGCACGCGCAATCATATTAGGTAAGTTTTTCGCTGTATTTACTATTTTCTTGATTGTCATGGCAATAACATGTACTTATCCACTTATTTTAGTCAAATTTGGTACGGTATCGTTAGCAACGGCGTATGCGACAATTGTCGGTTTTACATTACTAGGTGGTGCTTATTTGGCAATGGGACTCTTCTTTTCTGCCTTGTCAGATAGTCAGGTTGTTGCAGCAATTATTTCATTTATTGTATTTATATTTACTGTCTTAATGGATAGTATTGCTAAAATCCTTCCAACAGATAATAAATCTGCATGGATTATCTTCTCTGTGATACTCCTTATCATTTGCCTGATTGTATTTCTTATGATGCATAATTTGACGGTTACCATCGGCACAGGATTAGTAGGGGAACTATTACTAACGACGATTTATATAATGCAACCTACCTTATTTGATGGCTTGGTCGTTAAAGTAATGGAATGGTTTTCAGTCATAACACGATTTGATACGTTTGCATTAGGCATCTTTGATTTGTCGAGCGTGGTATATTACATAAGTATAATATTCATATTCCTATATTTAACCACGCAAGCAATTAAGAAAAAGAGATGGAGCTAAGGGAAGGAGGAGAAAACAATGAACGATTTAAAGAAGAACGAGAGCAATAAGAAAAATAACTTTATCAGCAAAATCAAGACTTCCTTCACAGGAAGAAAGTTTCGAAGTGGGGCATATGCTACCATAATTACGACCATTGTCATAGGTATGGTATTGGTAGTTAATTTATTTACTTCAGAGCTTGATTTAAAATTTGATGTCAGCGCACAGGATATGTATACAATAACCGACCAAACAACTGAATTAGTGAAGGCAATTGACGATGATATTACCATGTATTATCTTGTATCAGCTGGTGATGAATTAGATATGTTTGAAAAGATTATAGAAAAGTACGATGCCTTATCATCAAATATAACAGTAGTTAAAAAGGATCCTGTCTTATACCCAAAATTCACTTCTCAGTTTGTAGAGGATGAAGTTACGGAAAACAGTATACTTATTGTTAATAATAGCAATGGAAGAGCAAAATATGTAGATTATCAAGATATGTTAGTTACGGAATATGATACTACTACCTATGAACCTTATACCAGTGCAGTTGACGTAGAAGGACAAATCTCCGCTGCAATTCAATATGTAACGACGACTGATTTACCAATTATGTATACAGTAGAGGGACATGGTGAGTTTGCAATTGGTGAAACACTTACTTCTTCCCTTGAAAAGCAAAATGTTACGGTATCATCACTATCAACCCTTACCGTAAAAAGCATTCCTGAGGACTGTTCTATTCTTTTCATCAATGCGCCGGAGTATGATTACACCGAGGATGAAGTTACCATGATTAAGGATTATATGGCAGCAGGTGGGGATGTTATCATTACGCTTGATTTTACAGCAGAGGGCTTAGTTAATTTTAGCTCATTACTAGCTTATTATGGACTTGATGTGGTAGAGGGTGTTATCTATGAAGCAGATGCAGGCCATTATATGGGGAGCTATGCAAATTATCTAGCACCAGATGTATTAAGTCATAGTATAACAAGTGAAGTAATCTCAAACGGCAAATATATTATTGTTCCAGGGGCTTCGGGGCTTACGTTCTTAGATAATACGAGAAGTTCTCTCACAATTGAACCATTGCTAACTACCTCAGATGAGGCTTATTCTAAGACAAATATAAACGCGGAAACGATTTCAAAGGAAGATGGAGATATTGAGGGGCCATTTACGGTTGGTGCTATTGCAACAGATACCTATAATGATATCACGACCAATCTGATTGTATATTCCTCCGCTTATATGCTTGATGAAAGTATGACAACGATTTCTGCAGTAGGTAATGTTGATTTGTTCCTAAATACGATTAGTTATTTATCTGGAACAACGAGCTCCTTATCCATTAAGACGAGAAGTATAATTCCGGAACAGGTTACGTTACTAGCATCACAGAAATTTTTCTGGGGAACGATCGTTGTGATTGTAATTCCACTCATCATTTTAGTAATTGGTATTGTTATATGCATTAGAAGGAGGAGAAAATAATGACGAAAGGTAAGAATAGGAAAGGTATGAAGTTACTTTCCCTTCTTCTCGTAATGGTGATTATGATTGGTGCTTACTTTTGGTTAGTGAATAGAAATAAGGAAGAAGATGCAAAACAAGCCAAAGAAGAAACAACAAGCACGATTTCCTTGGATACCATTGACCTTGATCAATTACAATCGTTTCATTTTGTAAATGAAGCTGCTGACATGACACTCATTAAGGATCAAGACGTATGGAAATCCGAGACAGAACTAGAACGTCCAATCAACCAAAGCTATGTTGAGAATATGCTATCTGTTATAGATGAGGTGGTTGCTCTTAGAATAATCAATGAAAATCCCGAAGATTTAGGGGAAAATGGTCTTTTAGAACCTTCTGTTTTTGTAGAGGCAATACAATCAGATGGGAAAACACTTACACTACGTGTTGGCGATATAGCTCCAGGAGGAGAAGGCTATTATGCATCGATCAATGACCAAAGTACCGTATATTTGGTTGTAGAAAACTATAGCACCAGTATTGCTTATAGTGATGCAGATATGACTTCTGTAGAAGAAGCACCATCAATAACTGCCGAGAATATTTACCATATCGAAGTACTTAATAGAGAAGGATTAAACCTTGAACTTTTATATGACACAGAAAATAGTGTAGATAATTCCGGAAGTAATCTAAATCCATGGGTTATATTAAAGCCTTATGAGGAGGCATATGCTGCCGATTCCACGAAGGTTTCAGAATTACTTCCGAACTATATCACATTTGATTTTAGCACATGTGTGGATTATAATTGCGAAGATCTGAGTATTTACGGACTGGAAGAGCCTATGTCCTCCATCTATGTTGAATATTATGAAGAGACGACAGAAACTACGAAAGAGCCAGTAGTGGATGAGACGACAGGAGAAACTGTAGAAACCAAAACCCAGGATGAAAAAAATATTAAAATATATGTTGGAACTATGGATGATGCAGGTCTTTATTATGTAAGGAAGGAAGGCTCTCATGCGGTCTATACCATGAATGCAAGTGCTATTGACACTATGATTACAGTAGATGCATTTGATGCTATCAATCCATATATTAACCTTGTTAATATAGACCTGGTTGATAAAATAGGGATTACGATTGAGGGTACTCCCTATACCATGGAATTAAAACGAAATGTAGTTACGAATGAAGATGGTGAAGAGGAAACACAAGTTACCTATTATTATAATGGTGCTACCGTGGAAGAGACTGTCTTTAAAGATGTATATCAAGCTATGATCACTGCAAGTTTTGATGCAGAGTTAATAAAAAAACCGGAATCAAATCCAGAACCTTACATGACAATGAGCTATCATTTACTGGACAAAGATACTACTATTACAACTTCCTATCTGCCCTATGATGAGAGCTTCTATCTTGTTGATACAGGTGTAACGAGATTCCTAGCTGATAAAAGAAAAATCCAGGATATCGCTACAAAAATTATCACATTTGAAAAAGAGGAGACTGTCACAGAATAGGGTTTTTGAAAGAAACTGTCACAGAATAACAGGTTTTCTAAGGAGACTGTTACAGAATTAGCTGCACACAGGTACTAGAATGTAGTTTCGGTTGTCTCTACATCCGGCCATAATTGTTCGTCTCAGATAAGACATTAAAAGCGTAATGTCTATCTGATTCGAACAATTATGACCGGATGTAACGACAAACGAAATACATTTTCTAGTACCTGTATGCAGCTAGTTCTGCGACAGTCTCCTGATTAAGGTTCATCCAATATTCTGTAACAGTCTCCTGATTAAGGTTCATCTAATATTTTGTGACAGGCTCCTAATTAAGATTCATCTAAATATTCTGTAACAGTCTCCTGATTAAGGTTCATCTAATATTCTGTGACAGGCTCCTAATTAAGATTCATCCAATATTCTGAAACAGCCTCCTAATTAAGGTTCCTCTAATATTCTGTAACAGTCTCCTGATTAAGGCTCATCTAATATTCTGTAACAGTCTCCTAATTAAGGTTCATCCAATATTCTGTAACAGGCTCCTGATTAAGGCTCATCTAATATTCTGTAACAGTCTCCTGATTAAGGTTCATCCAATATTCTGTAACAGTCTCCTGATTAAGGTTCATCTAATATTCTGTGACAGGCTCCTAATTAAGATTCATCCAATATTCTGTAACAATCTCCCAATTAAGGTTCATCTAATATTCTGTAACAGGCTCCTGATTAAGGCTCATCTAATATTCTGTAACAGGCTCCTAATTAAGGTTTATCTAATATTCTGTAACAGTCTCCTAATTAAGGTTCATCCAATATTCTGTAACAGGCTCCTATTCAAAGTTCATTTACAATTCTAGGATTGTTTTTCTGATTTCTATCATTTTAGGACAGATTTCAGAGATAGGCCTTATATAAGACTTATAAATAAGAAGGTATCATATAGACATGAGTTTCTTTCACTGTTAATAACATTTTACAAATAATCTCAAAATATGGTAGTGCATTAAATTTATTTGTTGTATAATACTTTTATAATTAAGTAGCAATAATAATATATAACGAATGAAGGTTATTCCTATAGAACAAAGTTATTGGGGAGGTTCTGATTTTGCGGTGGACTGAAGTTGAGAAAGAGTGGAAGAAAGTTTTTGAATTATCTTGGGTATCATTTTGTGAAGGTAATTTGCCCATAGCTGCTATTATTACAGATAATTTGGGAAACATATTATCAACTGGAAGAAATAATTATAATATCAGTGAAAAATTTCTTAATTCTAAAGTAGACCATGCCGAAACAGAGTGTGTTCAGATGCTTGATGTTATAAAATTTGCAGATGTTCGTGAATACATATTATATACAAGCATGGAACCCTGTCCAATGTGTATGGGGACTATTGTTATGGGAAATATACGCAAGGTTAGAATAGCTGCAAGAGATGGTTGGGCAGGTGCAACTGATATTTGTAATAAAAGTGAATATATTAAGGATAAACACATCGACATACAGTTTGTTGATAATATATATGGTAATATTCAAATAGTATTACATAGCTATGTTGAATTAAGAAATTTTAGAAAACATAATCCGGTGTTCAAAAGATTTGAAGAGGATTACCCCACAGCTACGGTTGCAGCACAGCGATTGTATGAAGACAAAGTGCTTGATCAATGTGTTGAACATAAGATGCAATTTGAAGATGTGTTTCATATAGTGTGTAGAGCAATTGAGAGTGTAGAGCAATTGAGAGTGTAGAGCAATTGAGCGTGTATAAATTGATATAGTGCAATTAAGGGAGGTGTTTCATTGGAACATTTATGTCCAAAGTGTAATAACACATTAGCAAAATGTATCGTATCAGGTGCAGAGAGTAAATTTTCAGCTGTTAAACTACCTGTAAAATCTTATACAGAAAATAGCAGTGGTTTAATTCCATATGTATGCTCAACTTGTGGATATAATGAATGGTATGTCGAAAAACCAGAAAACTTTAGATAACTGATTTAATATACATTAAACTAGTGGAAATAATATAAAACTCAATTAAGACACCTGTTAGAATTAATAAAGAATATGGATCGTTGTAGGCTTACTTGAAGACTTTCATCATGGTCTTTTAAATAGTAGATTAGAGTTCAATTTGAAGGAAGAGGGTAATGATGTGTTTGATACTGAAAGGACTAAAACAAAGGAAATATCTGTTAAGCCATGGTTTTGTCATTCAAAAAAGGTTATAGCAGCATTAATGCTTATATTACTATTTATTACTGGAGGTACGGTTTATGCTTTTTCACCTACAATGCAAAATGTATTAGCAAATAAATTACATTTAAAAAATGTATTGGCAAATAGATTACATTTAAAGGAAGAAGATACAAGTATCATAGATAAATCAGTTAGTGACAGCGGTATTACAATGTCGGTTGTATCTTCCCATGTAGCAGGAAGTACCGCAGTAGTTATGTTGGCTTTTACAAAAGATAACGAAGAGACCTTTGGAAATTCGTTAAATCCAGATATAGAGAATTTGTCTTATGAAAATAAAAAAATTGAAAATTATATGGTCGATGGCAAATTGTCTGAGGATAAAAATACGTTATATTGCTATTTTACGTGGAATGCCAATGAATCATTAGATGGAAAAACTGTTACACTTACAGTAAATCATTTGATTTGCAATGAATCTCAGGTGGAGGGGATAACATTTTCTGATGAATTGATTAGTGGTAGCTGGTCATTAAAATTCACACTAGATGCCAATACAGATAATACGGTAACAGGTATAAATACGGATTTGTCCAAGACGGTTTCTATGTGTGGAAAAGAACTGCAGATTGATTCAGTAGTGGTAGCAGATTTGCAAGTGATTGTGCATACAACTACATTGAAGGATGCAGGACTACCGGTGGATATGTTAAGTAATGTTAGCACAAGCAGTGGAATGTATTATGATGTGTCTGTGTGGGTTGTGTACGAGGATGATAGTCAATCGGAGAAAAATGAATGCATGTTAGATGAAAACAATAATATTATTGCATATTCTTTTAATTCATTAATGAGCAAAGAAATAAAAGAGGTTCATGTCAAGGATGTGGTGATTGCAGTAGAGTAAAATATATATAATTATAACAGGGGTATATGGAGTGTAATCTTCTAGCTACAACTTTTCACGAGGATAATGAAAAAGGAATTGCCCTCCCTACGTGCATGCTTCTTTTATGGTAATCAGTTGAAATAATAGAACTGTTACCATGAAGGAAGCTTGTTTTTATGAGAGGCAAAAATGGTTTTTCCTATAAGAATATGATAATGATAGAGGTTGTTTTGATTTCTTGCAACTTGTACGAATATTACGCGTATTGACATAATATATTAGCGTATGGGATAATGAAAACTTAATGAGGCTTTATTGGGCCTGGAATAGGAGATTTTATGAGCATGAAAAAGAAATTCATATTAATGGGAATTTGTGTTGCAATCATTTTGCTCCTATTTACGGTTAATGTGATCCAAAGGTGGAACAAATCGAATAAGGTGGTAGATCCTGTAGAAGATGTGATTGTGAAAGAAGGGATCATTACACGTGCGGAAGCATATCGTTTACTTAGTTACTTGAGCTTTAACAAGGTACAAAGAGAAGCACTAGGTAATGAGTTTGAATATGCGGATGAAAACATGTCTGGTTGGTATGATACCTATGTTAATGCTGTCTGTAATATGGGTCTTATTGAAGATTATATATCAAATACCCCAAAGGAGGGTCTGACCTTTGGAGAGTGTGAAGCGTTATTTAATAAGTTAAGCTTAAAGGATACTATTTCCAAGGATCTTCTTACACAGTTGTCCTCCTATTTTACGAAACCAGAGGAAGAGGTAGAACTTAAAACCTTTTTGGAAATGTATCAATTGATATATGAAAGTGCTGAGAAGAAATCAATTACAGAAAAGACCCTCTTTGTACTTGGAAATGAAGTACTTGAGAATGAACAGGAACGTATCGTAACTGATTCGGGTAACTATTTCTTCCAACATTATCAAAGTTATGAAAAGTACGTTAATGATACACAGAATCTGGTGGAGAGTGACGTAAAGGGAACTTTTTTGGATAAGTATTTAGACAAAGGAGTAAAGGCTCTAATTTGTGGACAAGAGATAATATATATTGCGGAAGTTTCGAGTGAAAAGATCACTTTGTACAATACTTGGATTACTAAGGGTGAGAAGACAACAGTTGCTGCTTTTGTTGGAGGGATCCAAAAAAGTTTTGAAACGAAATTTCCTCTAGATAAGAAAATTGAAGGCGTTATTGGTGATATCACGATAGAAGACAAAAAAATTGTTCAAGTTAGTGTAAAGCCAGAAATTATTAATGGGAAGGTATTATTATCTGGAGAGGATTTTGTTGAAGTTGAGGGCTATGGCAAAGTAGAACTTGATGAAAATTATAAAATATATAAAATTTATGGAGAACTATCCTTAGAAGCTACCAACAGTATCTTGGTCGGATATCAAACAACTGATTTTGTCGTTTCCAATGGTAAAATAAGTGCAGCTTTAATTAAAGAAAGTATTAAAGCAGAAAACATTAGAGTACTTTTAAAGAATACGAATTATGATAGTGTTTATCACAAAAAAGTTGAGTTTACAGCAACCACAGATTTTACAGTTAGTTATAAGGACACTAGCGCTACTTATTCAGTAGGAGACAAGGTAGTTGTGGAACCGGGAGATGAGATTTTATCCGAAGGAAGAATTAGGATAGAGCCATCCTCAGAAAATGGAAAGATACAAATTCTTTCGATTGAACGCGCAAGCGGTAACCCGAAGTACCGTGGAAGCATTGAAATAGCTGAAGATGAAAATGGTTTATTCATAGTGAATGACTTGCCGCTGGAGGAATATTTATATGCAGTAATTCCAAGTGAAATGCCGACTTATTATGGAATCGAGCCACTAAAGGTACAAGCGGTCTGTGCAAGGAGTTATGCCTATAAACATTTACTTGCGAATAGTTGTTTTGCATATGGGGCTCATGTTGACGATAGTGTATCCTATCAGGTTTATAATAATATTGAAGAAAACGAAAGCTCTATTCTAGCGGTAAAGGATACTTATGGTAAGGTAATTGAATTTGAAGGTGATGTGATTACTGCATACTACTTCTCAACCTCCTGTGGGCACACCTCAGCCATTGAACATGTTTGGGCTGATGGTATAGAGACACCATATTTAAATGGCAAGCTAATGGCCGTAAGCGAAGATGGTGCGGATGTAACGATTCAAACAGATAACAATAGTATGTGGAACAATTTATCTGAAGATGAGAATTTTCGTAGCTTTTTAACGGATGATCAACTTACAACCTATGATAGCGATTTTGCATGGTATCGCTGGAATGTAACAATGGATGTAGATGATATACGTAAAGTAATTGATCAAAAATTACAGGCGAGATACAATGCAAATTCAGCTTTGGTTCAGATATTAAGCACACCAAAGAAAAAGGGTCAAGAAGCTGTGTACGAAAGTAGTTCTATTGATACGGTAGGAGAAATTCTTGATATCTCTGTACTTAAGAGAGAAGCAGGAGGCATAATCTCAGAATTATTAATAACAGGTAGTGAGAACAGTGTAAAAGTGAAAACAGAATATAACATTAGAACGTTGCTTGCTCCTACCTATGACATTGTCACAAGGAAAGATCTTAGCGAAGTAGATAGTTTAGAGTTGTTACCAAGTGCCTATTTTGTCATAGACAAAGAAAAGAAAGATGGAAAACTAAAGAATATTACATTGATTGGCGGAGGGTATGGACACGGTGTTGGTATGAGTCAGAATGGTGCAAAGACAATGGCTGATATGGGTATGAAGTATGAAAAAATTATAGAATACTATTATGAAGGAACAGAGCTTGGATTTATTTATCAATAAATCCAGGCTCTATGCCTTTTTATATATTTTTTTAATTGAGGAGACAAGTTCTTTATTCGTTAATAGCACGTTGATTTCTGCTCCTATAAACAGAATGTACAGACAGGAATACATCCAGAGCATAAAAAGTACAATTGCAGTAAGACTACCATACATCGAAGAACTATTCGCAAAATTATCTATATAGAACGAATAGGCATAAGAAAATCCCATCCACCCGGCAGCAGATACCATAGCACCAGGAAGTTCCTTCATGATTTTGGTTTTCCTATTAGGAATTGCAATATAGATTGCAAGGAAGAATATAATTAATAAAAGTAAACCAATGATTGTTCGAAGACTGATGATGAGTAGTGCAAGATCTCTCAATATTGGAATGCGCTGTTCAATCCAAAGAAAAAGACGGTTACCAAATACAAGAATCGTAATTGAGATAATTAACATAACAGCAAAAACAAGGGTATAGAAGGTTGACATAATTCGAAGGAATAGAGAATGTCTGGTTTCTTTAATTCCGTAAATAGAGTTTAAGCCTTTCAAAATCGCAAGAAAGCTTCTACTAGCTGACCATAATGCAGTAAAAGCGGTAACGGAAATAATGGTACCGGAACCTTTTTTATAAATTTCTGTAATGATAGAAATAATTAATGAGTGGAAGGCAGTAGGGAAAACGGTAGTAACGGTATTAAGTAAAGTAGCATATGTGATTGAAAGGTACTGAATCATGGTCAAAAGAAACATGATAAAAGGAAAAAAAGAGATAATGATAAAAAAAGCAGCTTGTGCGGAAAAAGCTGTTACATAATCATCTCTAACTTTCCGGAAAAATAAATTAATTAATTTTATTGTTGATAAAATCATATTATTACTCCATCCATATTATAATTTAGATTATGAATAGTAACATCTCTTATTATTACATATTCGACTATTAAATTCAAATTCTTTCTTTCATCAACAACGTATTCATATTATTATATGAAGTGTTGTGTAAGACTATTCATTTATCTGCTCGTGTAAGTAACTAGAATATAAAGCTGGTAACATAAACAGTAACAATTGCAGCAAGTGCAACCACGACAAGGCTTTTTTCCTTGTAGGCTAAAAATAGAGCGACAAGGGTTCCACATAGGGCGGTTAAAAAATTTCCTGTAGAATAAAAAATATCAGGGAAGGTTAACGCACCTAAAACTGCATAAGGAACATACTGTAAGAAGGATTTTATGTAGTTTGACTTGATCTCTTTACGAAATATGGCAATTGGTAAGACTCTCGGTAGGTAGGTTACGAAAGCCATAAGAAGAACAGCAATCAAAACTCTTTTTAAATTCATTTACAATCGGCCTCCTTATGTTTGGTATCTTTGATTGGAAATAGTAATGCGCCGATTCCTGCACCGATAAAAGTAGCGATTATCACTCGAAAACCCGAAGATATCTGTTGAAAAATTGGGATATATCGAAGGATACATACTACAGCAACAGTTAATAGAAGGATGAAGCAAATGGGCTTCGACTTTTTGGAGGGAGGAAGGATAATAGCAATAAACATACTATAAAGTGCGATTCCCATGGAGCTGCTAATTGTTTCCGGTAGACCTGCACACACGAGTGCGCCAAGTGCCGTACCAAAGGACCAACCAAGGAAGGGACTAAGCATTAAACCAAGAAGGTAGAGGAAGGATAAACTACCCTGTTCGAGGGAGGCTACAGAGAAGGTTTCGTCCGTAATTCCAAAACCAATGAGGAAACGCTGTGGCAGGGATACCTTTCGATCAATTCGTTGGGATAGAGACAGAGACATTAACATATATCGGATATTGATGATGAAGGTGGTTAAGGTAATCTCTAATAGCCCTGCACCGTGTATGATCAGATTAGTTCCCGCAAACTGTCCGGCTGAGGTTAGATTAGACACTGAAATAAAGACTGCCATCCAGACGGGTAATCCGCCAGAGACAGCCATGAGTCCGAAGGTAAAAGAAACAGGTAGATATCCAATTGCAATTGGCAATCCTCGTTTTATTCCATATTTAAAATCATTTTTCACATGAATCACCACAAGGCTATTAATATTCGCCATCCTCAAATTGATAATTTTATTGTACCTTTATTTGTTGTATAGTCAAGTGTAAAAGGCAAAATGATACGACTTTATGCACAATAAATAATTATAATACCATAAATATTACCATTCGACAAACTTCAAGTGTCGAAAGGTAATGATAAGAAATATTTGATAAATTAAGGTCGTCAAGGTATAATATAGAAGATCATATTCCCCATAAATTTAGTTGATAAACTCTTGATTTTTGTAGCTTTTATGGTTATGATGTATTTGGTAATGTATAATTTGCTATATTTGGATGAAATGGGGACTAACAGAAGGAGGGATAGGCTTGATTAATTTTGATGAAGAGATTCAGAAGTTTCAACCTAGCTTGGATGTTGACCAAGCAGAAGAAGCAATTTATAATAATGACTTGACAGATATTTCAGACATATTGAAGGAATTACTAAAGGAGAAAAAAGAGAGCTAATTCATTTTATTAGAACGGTTAGGTGGAGAATAATATGATTTGTCCAAATTGCGGAAGTAGTATGCCAGATAAAAAGAAACGCTGTGATCGATGTGGCGGGGACTTAACACTATTTAGAAAGATAATCACAATTTCAAATACGTATTATAATCTCGGTCTTGCAAAAGCAAAAGTAAGAGATTTATCAGGTGCTATCTTCGTCTTAAAGAAGAGCCTTGAATTAGATAAATATAATACAAATGCAAGAAATTTATTGGGACTTATTTATTTTGAAATGGGAGAAACAGTAGCAGCACTTAGTGAATGGGTAATCAGTAAGCATTTTAAGGCAGAGAATAATGATGCAGATGAATATATGAACGCGGTACAAGATAATCCGACTAAGTTAGATACACTAAACCAAGCAATTAAAAAGTTTAATACCGCATTAATTTCTGCGAAGCAAGGTAGTGGAGACCTAGCAATCATTCAGCTAAAAAAAGTTACAGCATTAACGCCACACTTTATCCGTGCTTTTTTACTGTTAGCTTTATTATATATGAAACAAGGAGATAATGAAAAAGCAAAGAAGTGCCTTGTTAAGGTTAGTAAGATTGATGTATCAAATACGACAACCCTTAGATATATTAAAGAATTAGATCGCCTTGTAGATGCCACGAAGGATCCAGGTAATAATCAAGAGAAAGAGGGAGAACGAGATTCCACGCCTTCTTATATGCCGATATCTTCTTATAAGGAGGACAAGCCTAACATCATGGCATTTGTCAATCTTGTCATTGGTATTATTATCGGTGTTGCGGTAATGTATTTTTTAGTGATTCCTACGATTAATAAGGGTAGTAAAGTAAAAGGTAATCAAGATTATGTGGAATATAGCGAAGGGTTGACACAACAGGAAGCAAATGATGAAACAATTAAAGATCTCCAACAAGAAAAGAAAGACTTAGAAGAGGTTGTTGATCAATTAAGAGATCAGATAGATAGTACTGTTATACCTGAAGTTAATATAGAAATGTATGATCCTCTATTTGAAGCAGTGGATTTATACATCAGTGAACTTAGCAAAGAAAATGCTAATGATAGGGATTTGATCGCTGTAGCAGATGCAGTGTTATTAATTAATTCAGATGCCTATGAGACAGAAGCTGCAAATAAAATATTGAATCTATTGAAAACTGCTACTTATACGGAGGCCGCCCTAAGCTACTATGAAAAGGGTCATGATCTATATAATGATAATAAATTTGAGGAAGGACTTGTCCAATTAGAAAAAGCATTTTCTTATGACCCAACCAATATTGATGTATTATATTTTATGGCTAGATCATATCAACAGCTAGAAGATAATGAAAATGCAGCTCTTTACTATAATATTGTTATTACAGATTATCCTGACTCTAATAGAGCAAGTCAGGCTAAACGATATGTAGAGGAAGTTCAGTAGGATAGAATTAGTCAGCACTATACAATTCAAATGATAAAATGATTTAGAAAAAAAGACATTTCATGTAAGAGCGATGAATCATCGTTCACATAAAAGGTCTTTTTTTAATAGATAATAATCGATCGGGAGAAATATTATGGGTGAAAGATGTCCCAATCGGGTTAGGAGGGAAATCGTAATGCAAGATTCGAAAAAACAAAATAGTAATAGTAATGTCATAAAAGCACGGGAGGAGGGAACAGCATATGACATTTTTCAAAGATGCTTAGTGATTCGATTAAATGAAGAACTTGACCACCATAATGCGATGAGTATTCGGGAAAAAGCAGATCGGCTTATCGAGAATAATCACATCAAACATATTGTTTTTGATTTTACTGGTGCTAATTTTATGGACAGTGCAGGAATTGGAGTCATTATGGGAAGATATAAAAAGGTTATATTTATCGGGGGAAAAACAGTAGTTGCAAATGTGAATGCATCAGTAGATCGTATATTCAAACTATCGGGCCTGTATAAAATAATTGATAAATTTGAATCAGTGGAAGATGCGATTAGGAGCGTACAAAGCGTGTAAAAAGGAAAGGGGATAAGGAAATAGTATGAATGATACGAACGAAATATTATTGGAGTTTGAAAGTAAGTCAAAGAATGAGAGCTTTGCAAGAACTGTAGTTGCAGCCTTTGCAGCACAGCTTGATCCAACCATTGAGGAACTAGCAGATATCAAAACTGCAGTTTCCGAAGCAGTAACAAATGCAATTATACATGGTTATGTAGATTGCATAGGAAAAATAATAATGAAATGTAGAATTAGTCAGGACGAGCTCTCAGTAGAAATATCTGATTTTGGAGTGGGGATTGTAAATATTGCAAAAGCGATGGAACCCCTATATACTACTAGGCCCGAGCTTGAACGTTCCGGAATGGGTTTCTCCTTTATGGATGCTTTTATGGATGATTTAGAAGTAATATCATCAGAAGGGAAAGGTACTACAATAAAGATGAAAAAGCGTGTGGGAAGGAAAGATTTTAAAAGTGAATATGCTGAGAGAGAGAAACAAAGGGTTGTTTCATAGGGATTTATATCAAGAAGACTCTGTTTAGAAGGGAGTGGTGTTTAATGTGGATACGCTCGAATTAATAAAGCTATCTAAGGGTGGAGATAAAGAAGCAAGAGATCGTGTTGTAACAGAGAACGTTGGGCTTGTATGGAGCATCGTTAGAAGATTCGCAAATCGAGGTCATGAGATGGAAGATTTGTTCCAGATAGGGAGCATCGGCTTAATTAAAGCAATTGATAAATTTGACTCTTCCTATGAAGTGAAATTCTCAACTTACGCTGTGCCAATGATAACTGGTGAAATAAAAAGATTTTTAAGAGATGACGGAATGATTAAAGTTAGCCGTTCCTTAAAAGAGACTGCCACTAAAATAAGAATAGAGAGAGAAAGATTTGGAAATCAATTTGGGAGAGAACCAACAATTGAAGAGATAGGTGTGCAGCTAAATGTTGCGAAAGAAGAAATTGTTATGGCGCTTGAGACAGGCGCAGAAGTAGAATCTCTCTATAAAACCATCTACCAAGGAGATGGAAATCCGATTTATTTAATTGATAAATTAGCTGAGACAAAAGATGAAAATGAAAATTTGATTGATAGGCTTGCATTAAAAGAAATTATTGATTCGTTAGACAAAAAGGAACAAGAGATAATCAAGCTTAGATACTTTAAAGATAGAACGCAAACAGATATTGCAAAGGAACTTGGAATTTCTCAAGTTCAAGTTTCCAGACTAGAAAAGAGAATTTTAAAAGTTATGAGAGAAAGAATGGGTGCATAATAGCATGTAGATATTTCCAGTATAGTAAAATGAGTATTTCATATAATAACAGTATTAGAAAAATAGTTAAGAAAGCATCAGATAATAACAATCTGATGCTTTCTTTTATTTATCAGATTTGGAGAGGATGCTGTTTATGAATATTAAAATAAAAAAAATTTGTTTTCTAGCGGTTTTCATTATTATTTCTGTAATAGTGATTGTTTTCTGCGTTGAATATTTTACAAAGTCTCCATCAAAGGTATTTGAAGGAACCTTAGTAGAACAGGGTATCATGGACTGGAGCTATCTATGAACACCGTTACACTTTACATCAAAATAGCGAGTAATAGTGTTGTTTCAAACAAAATAATTATGCTAGAAGATGTTGCAAAACTATATAGCGCAGATAAGAATATGGTGTGCAGTTTAAAGAAAGAAATTATCTTTAAGGTGGAAGAACAAAAAGAAAATAAGTATGCATATTCCATCCTTAAAATCGTGGAATTGATATTAGAATGCTATCCAGAAGTAAAGATAGTTAATTTGGGAACGACAGATTTTGTTATATGCTACCAACCACCAAAGGGCAGAAATAAGCTGTTGGAATATACCAAGACAATTTTTGTAATAGGTACGGTATTTTTTGGTTCGGCATTTACCATTATGACCTTTAATGAGGACGTAAATATTAAAGAAGTGTTTGATCTTATCTATAAACTTATTACGGGAACAAAAAAAAGTGGCGCAGGCGTATTAGAAATAGCTTATTCCATTGGAATACCGATTGGTACAATTGTATTCTTTAATCATTTTACAAAATTTAAAATTGATAATGACCCAACTCCTTTACAGATTCAAATGCGAAGTTATGAAGAGGATGCTACTAAAACGGTGATTGCAAATGCTTCAAGGGAGGGTAAGACAAAAGATTGTAATTAATTAAGGTGAAAGGTAATGGTAATATGATTTGCTGATTTTTATACGGGAGAGGGTTTTGGTATGGGGGATTTTTTCATTAATGTACTTCTGGTTTTGATAGGACTATCAGCGGGAATGATAATTGCGGGAGGCTTATTTGCATTCATCGTTATGATTGGCGTTGTAACCAGACTTATTTCAAGAACCAAGACAGCAAAATCAGTTAGGGTTTATGAGGATTTGGTTGTGCTTGGTGCGACGATCGGGAATGCAATTTTTATTTTTCAGATTCATATACCGATTGGAATGGTGGGGCTCCTTTTATTCGGAGGGTTTTCGGGAGTTTTTGTCGGCTGTCTAGCAGCGGCGTTAGCTGAAACAGTACAAGTAATTCCAGTATTTTCAAATCGAATTAAGTTAAAAGCAGGAATTCCAGTTATTATACTTAGTATGGCACTTGCAAAAAGTTTGGGTTCCTTGTATCAATTGTTTTTTATGTGGAAACCTAATTAATGAATATATAAAAGTCAATAACATAGTTTGAAAGGAAAGAAGAGTGCATCATGGGTAAGCAAGATAAGAAGAAAGAAACCGTGTCTGAGGTACTTAGACAGCAAGATAAAAATTTAAGAAATGAAAAGTATAATCAATATGTAAAACAAATTACGCCAAAGCAAAGTTGGATGATAAATTCTATTAAGGCATTCCTTGTAGGAGGTATTATTTGCACAATAGGTCAGTGCTTTACGCAGATTTATAAGTCTTGGGGTGCAGAAAAAGAATTAGCGCAATCATACGCTACCTTGTCTTTAGTATTTCTTGCAATTCTTTTCACTGGGCTTGGTATCTACCAGAAAATTGCAAAATTCGGTGGCGCCGGTACCATAGTTCCAATTACTGGATTCTCCAATTCGGTAGCTGCACCGGCGGTGGAATATAAAAAAGAAGGACAGGTATTTGGAATTGGCTGCAAGATTTTTATCATAGCTGGTCCGGTTATTTTGTATGGAATATTTTCTTCTTGGGTGTTGGGAATTATTTACTACATTTTAAAACTACTTAAGGTTGTATAAGAGAATAATGGAATACCAGAAAGGTAAGGAGCTGTAATAATGGAAGAGAAAGATTATAAAAAATCGAAGATGATGGGCAAACAAAGCATTCAATTTCACGAACCTCCCTACATCATTGCTGCTGCTTCTGTGGCTGGCAAGAAGGAAGGAGAAGGACCACTTGGCGCTTTCTTTGATGTGATTGAGGAAGATGGATTTGTTGGAAAGAATAGTTGGGAGGAAGCTGAAAGTCAATTGATCAAAGAAGCTGCCACAAAAGTACTTGAGAAGGCGGGACTTAGTAGTAAAGACATTCGCTATTTGGTTGGGGGAGACTTACTTGGGCAATTAATTGCAACTTCGTTTGGCGTAGCTGAACTTGAAATACCTCTTTTGGGTATTTATGGAGCATGCTCAACTATGGGTGAGGCTTTGTCCATAGGAGCAATGTTGGTGGAGGGAGGATATGCAGATAAAGTTATGGCTATTACTTCGAGCCATTTTGCAGGAGCTGAAAAACAATTTCGGTTTCCATTAGACTATGGTAACCAAAGGCCATATGCGGCTTCTTGGACAGTTACCGGTAGCGGTGCGGTAATCATTGCACCTAAGGGTAATGGAAAGAATAATAAAGATGAGTCGGACATTATAATCACAGGAATTACCACAGGAAAAATTGTTGATTATGGAATAAAGGATGCAATGAATATGGGTGCTGCCATGGCACCGGCTGCATTTGAAACTATTTTGCAGAATTTCGAAGACTTTGGAGTTAAACCGGATTGGTATGATAAAATCATAACTGGTGATTTGGGATATGTAGGTAAGGACCTTCTAATCGAATTATTAAAAGAAAAGGGTTATGACATCAGTGGCAATCATATGGATTGTGGTATAGAGATTTTCGATCAAGAGTCACAAGATACACATTCTGGAGGTAGTGGTTGTGGGTGTTCTGCTATTACACTCACCAGCTATATTTTTAGACAAATGAAGCAAAACACATGGAATAGAATTCTTTTTGTACCAACAGGAGCTTTACTATCAACGGTAAGTTTTAATGAAGGAAATGCGGTTCCAGGAATTGCACACGCTGTAATTTTAGAAGCTAGGAGGTATTGATAAAAGATGGAATATTTAAAAGCATTTTTGGTAGGAGGCGCAATTTGTGCGGTTGTCCAAATAGTTATGGACAATACGAAACTAATGCCAGGTAGAATTATGGTTATGCTAGTTTGCTTAGGTGCAATCCTTGGCGCAGTCGGCGTATATGAACCATTTATCAAATGGGCGGGATCTGGAGCAAGTGTACCATTAACAGGTTTTGGAAATGCGCTATTTAAAGGGGTAAAAAAGGCAGTTGATGAAGAAGGGTTAATTGGTATCTTTAAGGGTGGCTTTACTGCGTCGGCAGTTGGTATTTCTGCGGCACTTATATTTAGCTATATTGCATCTTGGTTCTTTGATGCTAAGATGAAGTAAAGGATAAACAGCGATAAATAGCATATTTCAAGTAGTAATATACATCCATGATGATACTGTTTTTTAAAAAGGAAGCTAATCACTTATAAGAAGGATTTATATACTACTTTTAATATAGATGGGGACGTTAACTAAGTTAACGTCCCTTAAATTTGAATATATTTTGCAACAGCTGTTGCAACTTTTAATGAAGATAAGTTCTTGGATTTAATATAGAGTTTAAATCTAGTTCAGGATCTACGTCTATTCCAGGATCTACGTCTATTCCAGGTTCTACATCTATTCCAGGATCTACGTCTATTTCAGGGACTTCATCGGGAACAACGACACTATCGTGTATTTTACATGTTCCGGTTGGTAGAATAAATGGTGTATTATTTGTCACACTCGTTTCTGGTTTAATAAGATAAACACCTTCTTGTAAAAAGTTCAGAGGACAATTAATACCTGCTAAGTCCTTTGACTTGGTACAAATGGTAGCCTTTACATGAATATTACATTTCTCAAGTGGTACAGTACCCTTTGCAAAATATTCAATTCTAGTATCGTCGCCGTCTAATGCTTGATCACAAAGACCTTCTGCTGCGAGCTTGCCAGATTTCGTACATATCTTAGCAGTCACAATCGAGTCAGGCATGGTAAATGATTTCGTCTCTAGATTGAGTTTAATATGAATTTGTTCCATAATCGTGCGCCATATTTTTTGTTGATACTTTTTATCCGTTTGTGCACGATTACTATCAAAACCACTCCATACAGTTGCAGTATAATATGGGGAATAACCAGAGAACCATAAATCATTATAATCTGAGGTTGAACCTGTCTTACCAGCAATAGGCATGTTAATTGCGGTTAGACGAAGATTTTTACCAGTTCCGATTTTTACAACATCCTCCATTGCATTGGTTAATAGCCAAGCAGTAGACTGTTCCATAACTTGATTTGTTTCTGACGTCTTGCTTATTAATACCTTATTATCATGGTCAAGTATTTTTGTATATAACATAGGTTTTGTATAGACGCCACCATTTGCGATTGTTGCATAAGCAGCAGTTAACTCAAGATTAGTAACACCATAGGTGAGACCTCCAAGAGCCATAGGAAGATTGATATCAGATAAAACTCTGCCATCTGAAGTGGTTTCTGTATCAACTAAGGAAGTAAAGCCAAGCTTTAATAAATATTCATATCCAATTTGTGGTGTAACCTGAGCTAAGGTTTTGACGGTTACGATATTCATGGAGTTCCAAATGGCTTTTCTTAGTGGAGTAAGTCCTTCGTATATTTTGGTGGAAGTCCAATTGCTGACTTCTTTGTCAGTATCCGGATATTTGTAAGGTGCATCATCTTGTACACTAGCAAGGGTAAGACCGGCGTTATCTAATGCAGGTAAATAGGTTGATAAGATTTTGAAGGTGGAACCGGGCTGCCTTGTCGTATTTGTAGCACGGTTTAAGGTTCTATTTCCTTGCTTGTCGCCTCTACCACCAATTAAAGCAGAGACATAGCCAGTTGATTGATCCATTACTACAAAGGAAGACTGTGGTTGAATAGTCATCGATATATTCTCACCTAATATCTTATCGCCTTTTTCTACGGTAGCTTCACGATATTCATCAATCTTTGCTTGCATATCTTCTTTATCAGTGAAGAGAAGCGAGAACTTACTTGAATTATCGTCTACGTATAAACCGTCCGGATCTTTAAAGTCTTTGAAATACTCGAGTAAATCATTACCGTGATAGTGAACAGTTGTACCATCGGCCTTCTGTAGGGAAAGAGCATAAGTAAGTTCCCAGAAGGAAATTCCCATTTCTGGGAAAAAGGATTCGTCTGCATAAACATCATCGCATATTCCTTGGATGGTCGGATCTAGTGTTGTGTAGATGGATAGGCCACCACTATATAAGAGGTTGGATGCTTGTGTCTGTGTATAGCCTTTTTCTGATTGCATATCTTCCATTACCTGTTCAATTAATTCATCTACAAAATAACTATAGTAGGAAGTTGAATCGATTTCTTCATTCACAGATTGAATTCGGGAGTAAACATCATCAGAAACTGCTTCCGCATAATCTGCTGGGGTACAATAACCTTGATCTAGCATATTTTGAAGAATATTTGCACGGCGTTCCGCGTTTTTATCTGGATAGGTAATAGGATTATTCCACACAGGTAGTTGTGCAATTGCGGCAATTACAGCGGCTTCGGATAGGGTGAGATCACTCACATCCTTATTAAAATAACGTTTGGAAGCGGTCTGTACACCATAAGTACCGGAACCTAGATTAATAGTATTCAAATAATATTCTAAGATAGTATCCTTTTCAAGTAAATTTTCAAGTTGAATTGCAAGGTATTGTTCTTGCACCTTACGTTCAAATCGATCGACTAATTCTAGCTCACGTCCACCATTAAACACTTGGTTTTTTAATAGCTGTTGTGTGAGTGTACTTGCTCCTTCTTCAAAATCTAATTTACTTATGCCTGAGAAAAAAGCGCGGAAGATACCTCTAACATCAATTCCATTATGATCGTAAAAACGTTCATCTTCAATACAAATAAATGCGTTTTGAACGAAGGTTGGGATTGCGCTAATTTCAACATAAACACGATTAGAATGTGCTCCAATCAAGTACTCAATTTCATTACCGTCTTTATCAAAAATAGTCGTCGTATAACCGGTAGGTATCACATCAATCTGTGAAATATCCGGTGCACTATTAATAAGTCCTTTTAAGAGAGCAAAACCGGAAACAGAGCCTACTACAACGGAAAATACCAAAAAGACCAAAAAAAGACGAAATAGCGAAATCTGTATCTTTGATACCAAGCGCCTTGTCGTTGACTTAATTTGATGTTGTTTATTGATTAAACCTTTTTTACTATAATCCATGGTAACCTCTTTCTGCATATTTAAATTATAATCATAAAATCATGAAATGCTATAAAGAGTATTATATCAAAAAAGTACCTTAAAATAAAGGAAAATTTCTGAAATTAAAAGAGTTCACAATTTTTGTTCGTATATCCGAAATAATATATGCATTTTGCAAAATATTTTTGTTGAAATTACACAATAATGCATGCAAGTTCAATATATGACAATGTTGTGTACACGAATCGTGAGATAATGTCGAAATATAACGAACACGATAATTATATGCGTTTATTTTCGCTTTATTATAATTAAATTCATGTGTATAATTGTTTTTGTGGTTATTGTGTAATTGAATATCATTTTAAGGAGGTATTTAAGGAAATGGATAGGATGGATTTACTATTTAGTAAACAAATTTGCTTAGAAGACGAAAGAAGTATGATTTTAAAATACTTTCTGGTAGAAAAAAACAAAGATTTAAATTTATTACCTCTTTATGGAATTCAGATTACAAAATACTTGGATGATGTGATTGAAACAGATAATGTAACCGGAATTTCACATTCGAAGGACAAGGTTATAAAACTAATTAAAAAATTATTTCAATATGAGGTAACGCCAATCTCAATGGTTGAAATTATAGATGATTTCGTAACGCAAGGGATATAAATACATACTAATTATTGGAAAAGGTGTACTTCGTTCTTGATGGAAGCGAAGTATACCTTTTCCATTTTTTCAGTCTTCGCTAAGCCACTGGTTGCTTCTGTAATCCGAGTTAAGAAACCTTCCATTTTACTTGGAGGCACCAACACATTTAATTTAACAATATCAGAATAGTCAGAAGATAGGGTGGCAAACATTTCTTGCCCTATCATATATTGAATTTTCCCAATACTATTATAGTCAGTTGTAATGAGCAAATTAATTCCCAACTCTTTTGTAATTAGAACACTTTGATTAAGGCCTTCCTTCGTAGCACCTTGATAAGCGCGAACTAGGCCACCGGTGCCAAGAAGTGTGCCACCAAAATAACGGGTGACTACTACGACTAGATTAGTTAATTCGTGGGCAACTAGAATATCTAGCATTGGTTTACCTGCAGTTTTACTTGGCTCTCCGTCATCAGAACAATGCATCAGGGGATTCTCGGCGCCTACGATGTAAGCAGAACAATTATGGGCAGCATCCCAATATTTCTTCTTCATAATCTCAATAAATTCTATTGCACTAGCTTCGGATTCTACCGATTGAACAGTAGCAATAAATCTTGATTTTTTCTCTACAATTTCTCCAATACCGCCTTGATAGACAGTTTTATATGATTCTTTCATCTCATTCACAACAAATTTAATTGCCTTTCCTCAAAAGATTAATCTACGAGTGTAATTATTTATTATTATAGCAACCTTTTCAAGTAGCTGCAATATAATAAAAGTATTACTGTAAGCATTTAACTCTGCGAGCGTAATAATTTGTATGTTAATAACTTTCACCTTGTGATAAACGTCGGAAAATGGTAAAATCAGTGTAGAAGAACAAGTGTATGGAGGTAAGAATGAGATTAAAATATATATCCTGGTTACCAGCAATTCTTATGATGGTAATTATATTTTCTTTTTCATCAAAACCAGCAGTAACGTCTGCTGAAAATAGTCTAACAATTGCAAATGGGATTCTTACAACTTTTGAAAAAATATCAAATGTCGAGATACAAGAAGCAATAAGAATACAAAGATTAAATAGTATTGATTTTATAGTAAGGAAAGGTGCTCATTGTTTTGAGTTTGCGGTATTAGCCGCTTCAATCGCTTTTTGTTTCTGGACATGGGGAAAAAGAGGGAAGTTACTATTGGTAATGTCAATTGTATTTTCTGCTGTATATGCTACAACAGATGAGCTCCATCAATTATTTGTTCCAGGCAGAAGTGGACAAATCAAAGATGTTTGTATTGATACTACAGGCGCGATTATTGGTACATTGATATTTTATTTTATAGTGACTATATATTGGAATGCGAAGAAAAAGCACATGGATAAGAAACTCGCATTATTTAAATAAAGCGGTTCTGTTTTTCGTTATAAATGTATTCAATCGATGCGAGAGTATTTTCTAAGTCTTCTCTGTCAATATTCAAACGTTGACATAATTTATCGAGAGAAGAGTAGTCATCCCTTAGCTTTGTGTTAATATAGCTTAATAATATTGCTGGATCTTTCGGTGGAGTCATATCGGAACTCCTTTCTCTTGTCGGTTTAAGTACTTCTTTTCTTATTATGCATATTTTATACAAAATGTCAAAAGGATTGGTTATAATATTGGCTGATGGGGTATATTTACAGTTGGGATTAAGAGTAATCAGGATACATAGAAAAAGAGGTAGATACCATGGATTTATTTGATTATATGAGAACGAACACAATGAAAAAGGAAGCCCCTCTGGCTTCTAGATTGCGCCCTATTTCATTAGATGAGGTGGTAGGACAAAGCCAAATTATTGGCAAGGATAAACTATTATATCGTGCTATTATGGCAGATAAAATAAGTTCCATTATATTCTATGGACCACCTGGAACAGGAAAGACTACACTCGCGAAGGTAATTGCGAATACGACTAGTTCCATATTTACGCAGATTAACGCAACTGCTTCAGGTAAGAAAGACATGGAGGCAGTTATAGAAGAGGCTAAAAAAGCACTAGGTATGTATGGCAAGAAAACGATTCTATTTGTCGATGAGATTCATCGGTTTAACAAGGGGCAGCAGGATTATCTTTTGCCGTTTGTAGAGGATGGCACTATTGTATTAATAGGAGCTACCACAGAAAACCCTTATTTCGAGGTAAATCAGGCACTTCTATCGCGTTCAATCATATTTGAATTAGAGCCTCTAGATAAAGAGGACATTAAAATATTACTAATCAGAGCAATCAAAGATGTAGAGAGAGGTTTGGGTTCTTATCATGCGGTTTTGGAGAAGGATGCTTTAGAGTTTCTTTCGGACATCGCAAATGGTGATGCTAGATTAGCACTCAACGCGATTGAATTGGGTGTCTTAACAACGGAAAGAGCAGAGGATGGGTTCATTCATATCACGATTTCAGTAGCATCGGAATGCATTCAAAAAAGAGTGTTGAAATATGATAAGGGTGGGGATAATCATTATGATACGATTTCCGCTTTTATCAAAAGCATGAGGGGTTCTGATCCGAATGCAGCAGTCTATTATTTGGCTAGAATGTTATATGCAGGGGAAGAGGTAGCATTTATTGCTAGAAGAATTATGATCTGTGCATCAGAGGATGTATCCAATGCAGATCCAAATGCACTTGTGGTTGCCACAGCAGCAGCACAGGCAGTAGAACGTCTTGGTATGCCAGAGGCTCGAATTGTTCTGGCACAAGCTGCCACCTATGTAGCATGTGCTCCAAAGAGTAATTCTTCAATTATTGCAATCGATGGTGCCATGAGTGCTGTTCAAAATGAAACGACGGCAACGATTCCCACCTATCTACTGGATGCTCATTATAAAGGTGCAGCTAAACTAGGACATGGATTAGGATATCAATATGCACATAACTTTAAGAATCATTATGTGAAACAGCAGTATTTGCCGGATGAACTTAAGGACCGTGTGTTCTATGTACCTTCTGATAATGGATATGAGAAAGAGATACAAGAATATTTTAAGAAAATAAAAGAAGAGTAGGTTCTACTCTTCTGGTGGCTCGTGTTTCTCTATATTTTCATTTTTATGCACTAATTTGTAAACTAAAATATAGGCATATAGCATAATTGGTACCACGAAGGTACAAAAAATACTAGCTAGAAATAATGAATGTGCATTCTCAGAGGCAAAGACTGCTGACACCAATGTAAGTAGATACATGGAAATCAACAAAACAACACCGAGGATAGCTGCAATCCGTTTCACTTTATTCATAATAATTCCTTTCAATGAAATAAAATAGTAAGATTAACAAATATAAATTACGATTATTATATCGAACAATGAAGATAATTGCAAGAAATACCTATTAAGAAAAATAATCACGTCAATAACAATGCCTTATAGTCAACCATATTAAGTATCACCTCTTAGAATATTAAATGCATTGTAGATATCCAGTATTCCAAATCCCCAATCTTTATTCGGATAACGAAGACGCTCACTTCGAATTGCGCCCCTAATTAAAAATTTCTTAATTTCTATAGTAGTAATCCCTTTAAAATTTTCTTTTACAATTCCCCATTCCAGCATCAGCGCTGTAACACCTGCGGTATGGGCAGCAGCTACACTGGTTCCAGTGACGCTGCTAAAGCCGTGCTCCAAGTTAGGGCTAAGAATATTCACCCCTGGAGCGGCAAATTCGGGTTTGACAGTATTGGTTTTACTAAATCCTTTTCCTGCATTTTGATACAATGCATCATTATCAGCATTATAAGCAGTAACTGTAATGGGAACTAAGGAATTTCCTGGTGAAGTTATTGTTGTATATGGATTTGCTTCTATAAAGTATGTGTTAGCGGATATAAAATCATCCGATGGCAACCATATATGAAAGCTTTCTGGTAAATCTCCACTTCCATAAACATTAAAGCGCCATATACCTGGAGATGGATTTCGAAATCGTAGTATTATTAACTGCTCCCCGGTCTGTATTTCCACTGTCTGATAGTCAACTAAAATTATTGTACTTTCAAAAACAAAAGAAATTTCTCTATTTACAATAAGGTAATTTTCAATTTGAGGTATGCGTTCGCCGGAGGGGGATATGATATCGATGGAATAAGATCCCGGTGCAGACCCCCAAAGTTCCATCGAAAACCCCTTTTCGTTTTCGCCCACATGAAGATCTACAGTTTTATATCCTAATTCGGCATCTATCTGGCCATAATAATGCCTTCTTGTATTACCTTCATTTCCACCAGCAATGGTAATACAGACTCCTGGGAAATTACTTGCAACTGATAATATTGAGGATAAAGTCCCCCGACCATCATGATTTCCCTGTGAGCTACCAAGCCCAATACAGATTGCAATTGGTCTATTTAACCGTATGGCAACTCCAGCTAAATATTGTATTCCCCACATAATATCATTTTCCTGATAGCATGGAACATCGAGAGGAATTGAAAAATAGTTTTTTAAGATTGTTTTTGCTTGTTTAAGCTTCACAACAACTACTTCAGAGTCTGGTGCAACGCCACTAAATTTACTTTTTGCTACTTCTGAACCGGCTGCAACGCCTGCCAACATTGTTCCATGTCCTATTTCATCCTTACTAGGAACGATATTAAACGGATTATCGCTTGCTAATGCTTGATTTATCTGTTCCATCGTGTATTCTGTGCCGTAATAGTAAGGATCACCATATAAAATATCTTGATAATAAATATTACTGCCTGGATATCGATCTTCACTATCAATGGTTTGATCCCAAATGGAAACTATTTTACTCGTGCCATCTTTATGCAAAAAGACTGGATTTGTATAATCAATTCCAGTATCAATAAATCCCAACAAAACACCCTGTCCTCTTAAATAAAAAGATGGGATATTACGAATTTTTTGAACGCCTGAGGCTATTAAGCTTCTTTCACTGACCAAGCCATAACATTTAGGTATCGCGGAATAGCCAAACAGACTTAGACTGTGACCGGTAATTTGTGAAGTAGTTATGTATGCGATAGCGAATCTGCTATTCATAATCTGTACAGTATCATTTTTATATTTTTCCAATAATGGCGTATTTTTGTCGTACTCAATGATTAAATCAGAATATTCATTGCTGTTGATTTTGTATCTATCTTCCTGGTTCATTCTATGCCACCTTTTTAATAAATTTTATTCTATAAAGCTCCTTCTTAATTTATCGAAAATATTAAAAACATCTAAAATCCCATAACCCCAATCCCTATTTGGGTATTCAATATCCTCATTTCGCCTCGCGCCCCTTAACATTAGATTTTTTATATGTAAAGTAGACATATTTCTAAAATTACCTTTAACAATCCCCCATTCTAGTAGTAGTGTAGCCACTCCTGTGGTATGTGCAGCAGACGGGCTAGTTCCAGACACAGCAGCAAAGCCATTTTCACCTGCCGGACTCATGATATTTACGCCAGGAGCTGCGATTTCTGGTTTAATTTCCTCGATTCGTGTATAACCTTTGCTTGCATTTATATAGAGCCTGTCGTCCTCTGGATTATAGGCAGTCACGGTAATGGGTACGCGGGCGTTTCCCATGGATAGAATTGTTGTATAAGGATCGGATCGGATAAAGTAGGTATTCGCTGATATAAATCCTGACATAGGTAACCATATGTGAAAACCCAACTGTAAATCTCCTTTTCCATATACATTAAACCGCCAGATGCCAGGAGCAGGATTAAGAAATCGTACTAAAATAAGCTGATCCCCACTTTGAGACTCTACCATTTGATAATCAATAAAGATTGTGGTTTGTTCAAATACGAAGGATACATCTCTGTTTTCGTTTAGCCTGGCTGGAATTTTTGGTATATATTCACCAGATGGAGATAAGATATCAATAGAGAAGACACCCGGCGAATCACCCCATATTTCCATCGAAAAGCCTTTCTCATTTTCTCCCACATTAATTTCTACAACTTCATATCCGATAGTAGGATCTACAACTCCATAAAAGTGCCTTCTTGCGTTTCCCTCATTTCCAGCAGCCACAACGACTGCAAATCCGATATTATCTGCCATAGAGGATAAAAAATTACTGAGGGTGCTACTACCATCATGGCCGCCCTGAGAAGTACCTAGGGCAATACATATAGCAAGTGGACGTTTGAACTCAATAGCTACTCTTATTAGATAATTTAAACCGAAAAGGATGTCACTTTCCTGATAGCATATAGCATCTTCAGGGATCCTGAAAAATTCCTTCAGATAAGGCTTAGCTGGCTTTAGTTTAACAATAACGAATTCAGCTTCCGGAGCAACTCCATAAAAGCCATTAGCCACATCATCATTACCAGCTGAGATCCCTGCTAACATCGTACCGTGTCCGATCTCATCTGTGGTAGGTACAATCTTGAGTGGGTTCTCACTCTTTAAAGCATTGTTAATTTGATCACGGTGAAACTCTGTTCCATAGAAGGTATCCTTCGGATAATTGTCACTAAAGATTGTCTGATCCCAAATGGATACAATTCTGGTAGTATTATCAGCATACTTAAAAATTGGGTTGGTATAATCAATTCCAGTATCAAGAATCCCCACCAAAATTCCATTGCCCCTGAGATTTAACTTAGGAATGTTACGAATCTTTGTAATGCCACTTTTTTCCAAACTTGTCGCACTAATTAATCCATATAGTGAGGGCATAACAAAATATCCTCTCTTTGTAATAATGCTATCAGTAATTTGTTCAACCGGAACATGAGCAACTGCATTAAAAAAGTCTATTATTTGAATTGTAGCATCTTCAAAGGGCTCTAAAGCCGCAGGAAAGCCGCTATAGTTTATCAATAAATCCGCATAATCATTGCTTACAATTCGTGTTCTCTCCTCTAGTGTCATAATATCCCCCTCAGCATTTATTCCCGATATGGTAGGCAGAATAAGTATTGTCGAATGTATAGTTTCTTTTTAAATTTAAGTAGGAATTCTTATCACATAATCTTTATATTTCAGAACAAGTTGCAGCTGAAAATTAAGATAGAATGCGAAGTATAATATAATATATGAAAGCTGTCGATATAAATATGAATGCTAATATTCCCTTATAAAGTCATCAAACAAGAAAGGAGTAATGAACTAGAGTGAAAGTTTATTATGAAGAAAATGATAAAATAAGTTACGATGTTTTAAGAGCTTTTATTAAATCAAATATTTCGGTTGAAAAATTAGTAGAAAGCTCATATATTCAATGTGATGATCTAGTATTTATTTCAAAGGATACAAATGTTAAATTTACAAACAATACATTAGTATGGGAAAGTGTTTTAGAGTATTTTTATAATTATGTCATTATATTATACAACTCGAATTATGATTATTATTATTTGAAAAATGCTTTAAAAAGTACTGTTAAGCTTAATATAGATACTTTGATTTTAGGGTCTTCCTATGCATGTTTTGGAATCGAAGAAACACTTATGGAAATTAATGCTATTAATTTATCATTACCTTCTCAGGATTTATATTATGCAAATATAATTGCAAGATATGTATGTGATAAGAATAAAAACATTAAAAGGATTCTTATTGGAACAGGGTATTATTCATTTTATACTGATTTATCGAAAACAAAAAATGAAACGGAAATAAGAAGAGTTTCAGATGTATATTATCCTTTATTTCAAGATTTACATAATTGCTTGATTTTGCCAAATAGTCACTGCCAACCAGATATTAGCAATGTGTATCATATAACTAAGATAATTGATATCATATCGGAAGATATTTTTGAAATTAATAATAGGGAATACTTTTGCAAAGGAAGAGAAAGAGAAAAACTAAAACTTTGTACGTGGAATAATGCTAAAATTGAATGGAAAGATGTTGATGTTCTGCAAAAAATCGAATCAGGGGAAAAACGCGCTAACAACCATAATCGAAATAAAAATAATGAAGAATCGTATTTGGAAAATATTAATCATTTAAATTCGTTCGTGAAATATTGCAATCAAAGAAATATTGTTGTTTATATGATTGCATTTCCGTCTACGTCTTACTACAAAAACTATTTGAATCCGGATTATAATAAGAAATATAAAGATGCTTTAAATGAAATTAAAGGTGAAATTCATTTATTGGATTTTAATGATTTAGATATTTTCTGTGATGATGATTTTAACGATATGGACCATTTGAATAAACAAGGGGCAGAAAAACTAACTTTAGTTTTGAATGAAATTATATCAGAAGAGGTTAATGTTTAATTAAGAGTTCCTGATTAAAAAGTATTAGGCTCGTTACGCCAAAAGTAACGAGCCTAATACTTTATTACAGTTAATTCGTTCCGTATTAACAAAGCAAGCATAATAACCTCAATGGATTGATACCAGCCTGCGTATAATCTTATAAATTATTTGCCATAAATTTATTGCGCTTACTCTATGTAAGGCTTTATACTATAGGCAGAAAGGAAGTGTATCATATAGCATGTTTAAACCAATTGTAAAAGATATTCCACATCTACTCCATGGTGGAGATTACAATCCAGACCAGTGGTTATCAATGCCGGAGATTATAAAGGAAGATGTGAGACTAATGAAATTAGCCAATATCAACTGTGTGTCCATCGGTATTTTTTCCTGGAAGGCGTTAGAACCGAAAGAAGGCGTGTACACCTTCGAATGGCTGGATGAACTGATGGATCGTTTAGATGGAAATGGGATTGGGGCCTTCCTAGCAACTCCGTCCGGGGCGAGACCGGCCTGGATGGATAGCGCACATGAAGAGGTACTTCGTGTCGAAACAAACCGCGTACGAAATCTACATGGAGGACGTCACAATCACTGTTATACATCGCCATATTACCGTCAAAAGGTACGCGAGATGAATACTCTTCTTGCAACCAGATATAAAGACCATAAGGCATTGAAATTATGGCATATCAGTAACGAATATGGTGGAGAATGTCACTGCCTTCTATGCCAGGAGGCTTTCCGAAGCTGGCTGGAGGAAAAGTATCATAATGATATTCATGAGCTTAATTCACAGTGGTGGACAAGATTTTGGAGTCATGAGTTTAGCAGTTTTGAAGAAATTGAATCTCCTTCGCTACATGGAGAAAAAGGAATTCATGGACTGAATCTGGATTGGAAGCGCTTTGTTACATACCAGACCAATAACTTTATGGAAAATGAGATGGTACCGCTTCGGGAAATCACTCCCAATGTGCCGGTTACAACAAACTTTATGGGAACGTATTCTGGTTATGACGCCTGGGTGCTAGGAAAAACAGTGGATGTAATTAGTTGGGATAGTTATCCAAACTGGCATAATGATTACGAGAGTGTTGCTGATACTGCTGCAAGCGCAGCTTTCATACATGATATCAATCGCTCCTTTAAGAAACAGCCATTTTTGCTAATGGAAAGCACTCCTAGTCAAGTAAACTGGCAGTCCACAAATAAATTAAAACGTCCAGGAATGCATGAATTATCTTCGATGCAGGCCGTAGCCCATGGTGCTGACAGTGTACAGTATTTCCAATGGAGAAAAAGCCGTGGCGCCAGTGAAAAATTTCATGGTGCAGTGATAGACCATTACGGTAAAGAAGACACCAGAGTTTTTCGTGAAGTTGCAACTTTGGGTAAGCACTTAACAGAACTTGATGAACTTGTAGGTACATATCCAAAGACGGAAGTAGCATTGCTTTTTGACTGGGATAACCGATGGGCTATTGAGAATATGCAGGGCTTAAATAAGCGTGTTGATTATGAGGGCACCTGTAAAAATCATTATCGTCCTTTCTGGAATATGGGACTTAGTGTGGATGTGAATGAGATGAAAGAAAGCTTTGAGGGATATAAACTGGTTGTAGCCCCAATGCTTTATATGTTAAAACCTGGAGTGGCAAATCGCTTAAAAAACTTTGTAAAAGCCGGTGGATCATTGATACTTACTTATGTGACTGGATATGTAAATGAGAATGATCTTTGCTTCCTGGGAGGATTTCCAGGCGATGGACTAATAGATGTTAGTGGTATCTGGGCGGAGGAAATAGATCCACTATTCCCAAGTGACCGCAATGCAGTGGTTATGAATAAACCATTTGCAAATGGCAAAGAATGTTATGAGTGCTTTGACTTATGTGAAATTATTCATGCAAAAGAAGGAACAGAGGTTCTTGCTACTTATGATAGTGATTTCTATCAGGGAACGCCCGCTGTCACAAAACATACCTATGGAAAAGGAACCTGTTACTATATCGCAACCAGAACGGAACAGGTATTTCTTACCGATTTCTATCAAAGCCTGGTAACAGAACTTGGCATACTGGGGCCACCGATAGAAAAAATTCCAGACGGAATCAGTATTACACATCGTAACAGTGAAGATGCCGCATACTATTTTATTATGAATTTCAGCGAAAAGGTTCAGACAGTGAAGTTATTAAGAAATGGTGTGGATGTTTTTACCGGGAAAACGGTAAACAGTGATATCGAAGTTGGCAGAAACGATTACCGAATTATAAAGATGTAGGATGCACATGCACAAACTTAATATGCGCAAAAAACATGCGCAGGAAAGAGGGAAAATATGCCTTATATTAGTACAAAGACTACAGTTACAGTTAATCTAGAAAAGAGAGAAGTAATTAAGATAAAGCTTGGAAAGGCCATCGAGTTAATTCCTGGAAAAAGTGAGAATTGGCTTATGGTTTCATTTGATGACGAAAGTACAATGTACTTTAAGGGAAGTAATGAAAAACCGCTGGCTTTCGTGGAGGTAAAGATATTTGGAAAATCTACTAGGGAGGATTATGGCAAGCTTACTAAGGCGATTACAGAAATAATGAAAGAGGAACTTAACATCCAACCAGATTGCATTTATGTCAAGTATGAGGAAGTTTCAACTTGGGGATGGAATGGAAGCAATTTTTAAGCACACTGAAAGGAGTTTTTTATGAAGCGCTTGTTCATCTTATTGTTATCCCTCGTTAGTAATAACATTTTCAACACCTTCTCTTGCTGTTGCTGTCTGGCTATACGGAACTAACTGGAAGAATTCAGCTTTTGAGTGGCTTGCTTACGGTTCTACCGAGCTGATGAAAGGAGAAACGACAACAGTAAAAGTCTTATTAAAAGACTCCTTAAACGGTTTGGCTGACAGTACTAAATTGGATAAAATCTCTCTTGGCTACAGGCTTGCTAACGGAAAAAGCGCGAAAGTTACTGCGAGCAACTCGAACGCATATATAAAAACTTCAAGTGGAAAGAAATACAATTTGGACTGTATTGAGGGTAAACGCACTTTTTGTACAAACTGTTCGGTCTACAGGCGGCAATAACACAAAAAGATTCTTAAACATTGCAAGTGTCGGAGAGAGTGTTGAGAATCTTGAATATTTGGAATTGCCAAAAGACAACAAGCTTATTGTACAGGTACACTACTATTTTACACCGCCGGATATGATTTATGGATGGGATGAAGAAACGAATTCCAATAGCCACGCGCTCGACAAACGACTTGGAAATGGAGTGCAACAGACAAAAATGATACACAATCAATTGATAATATATTCGATAAAATAAAGAGCTTTACAGATAAAACAGGAGTTCCTGTTATCTTAGGTGAATGGGGAAGTACAGAAGCATATCCCCTCACTGACAGAGAGAATATGGCTAAATATATTTTAGCAAAGACAAAAATACTTAATATTCCATGTTTTTGGTGGGAATGTGAAATAGATGAATCTTATGATACTCCTGCAAGTATATTCTCGCTTTATGACAGAAATGCAAAAAAGTGGAGGCAACCGAAGCTATTGAAAACAATTATGGAAGCTGTGAAAAGTTGATCGTGTCGTTTTATTGTAGTTGTATCCTAGTTGCATTCTGTATAGTATCATAACGGCTCATTACAATATATCCCTTTTTGTAAAACTTCGTGACTCTATGGTAATAGACTAGGGCCTCATCTACAAAATATGTTCAAAAGCTACTGATTGATAAGTTTATAATAAGCTATATAGTAAGAAGAAATGTGTGTTTAATATAATTAGTATTATAACGAAACTTAAATAGGTTATTTTAATTTAAATGGCGGGATGTCATTTGATGGTGTTTTGAGTTAAAAAAGTTGCATATAAAGTTGCTATTTTTAAATTCTGCTAATCGTTATCGATTAAGATGAATATTATAAATCTTTTACCATCACATTTTTTTAAAATAGGGAAAAATGTAATTTTTTGGCACATAAATATATTAGTTACCATAATATATATTGACACTACTATTACACATTTTGTGTTAAGGAGACAATATTATGTTTATGGATGAAAGGAAGATAGATGTTCAGAATAAATTTCCGAATGATAAAGAGTGCCATGATGAATGCGATAAAAGTGAAAGGGAATGTGAAGAATATTTTAAAAGAAAATGTGATGAATGGGTAAATTACTACGAAAGAAAATATAATGAATGTTGTGACGATTCATGTAAAGAATTCTACGTGGAAAAAATCAAAGAGTGTAAAGAATACTGTGCAATGGAATGCTTAAGATGCTGTGAGAAGCACTGTTGTAAAGGCCCAACAGGCCCAACAGGTCCCAAAGGCCCGACAGGTCCGGCAGGATGCACAGGAGCGACCGGCCCGACAGGAGCAGCAGGACCAAAAGGCCCGGCAGGATGCACAGGAGCGACTGGCCCGACAGGACCAGCAGGACCAAAAGGCCCGGCAGGATGCACAGGAGCGACCGGCCCGACAGGACCAGCAGGACCAAAAGGCCCGTCAGGACCAAAAGGAAAAGCATGTCCGGCAATTGTAGCCATTGCAATTGTACTACTGGTTGTGTCCATTATCCTGCTGTTCCAATTTGGAACAACCGGCCCTGCAGGTCCGGCAGGCCCAGCAGGAGCAACCGGTGAAACCGGAGCAACAGGCCCGGCAGGCCAAGCAGGAGCAATCGGTGAAACCGGAGCAACAGGCCCGGCAGGCCAAGCAGGAGCAATCGGTGAAACCGGAGCAACAGGCCCGGCAGGTCCAGCAGGAGCAATTGGCCCAGCAGGAGCAATTGGCCCAGCAGGCCAAGCAGGAGCAACCGGTGATACCGGAGCAACAGGTCCAGCAGGCCCAACAGGAGCAACCGGTGAAACCGGAGCAACAGGCCCGGCAGGCCCAGCAGGAGGTCCGGCAGGCCCAACAGGCCCAACAGGAGCAACAGGAGCAACAGGCCCAACAGGAGCAACAGGCCCAACAGGAGCAACAGGCCCAACAGGCCCAACAGGCCCAACAGGAGCAACAGGAGCAACAGGCCCAACAGGAGTAACAGGCCCAACAGGAGCAACAGGCCCAACAGGAGCAACAGGCCCAACAGGAGCAACAGGAGCAACGGGAGCAACAGGAGCAACTGGAGTTTTAAATTATGCAGATTTCTTTGCACTAATGCCGTCAGATAACGCAGCAACAGTTGCACCTGGTACAGATGTAAGCTTTCCACAAGAGGGGCCTGCTAGTGGTACTATTGTCCGCACTGGTCCCAGCACATTTGACTTATCTTTGATTGGAACGTATCAGATTTTGTTCCAAGTAAGTGTTAGCGAAGCAGGACAGCTGATTTTAACTCTAAATGGCGCTGACTTAGCCTATACGGTAGTTGGTAGAGCAACAGGTACTTCCCAGATAATAGGAATGGCTCTTGTAGAAACAACAGCTATTAATTCAATACTCACTGTACGAAATCCAGCAGGTAATTCAACAGCATTAACTATTACTCCACTCGCTGGGGGAACAAGATCTGTTTCAGCACACTTAGTTATTATGCAAATCAAATAAAGAGAAAAGTAGTTAGTATTTCTACTATTAATATAGAATACACTGCTCTGTTTTACCTCAATTTATTAACAGTATAAGATAATAAAGATGAAAAGCCTAGGATTTTACTCTTAGACTAATAATAAATAAGAAGCATAAAAAAGGATCGGTACAATTCCTACCTATGTAGATTTTGTACTGATCCTTCTTAATCAAACTTGAATATAAATTGTGATACCATTTCAGTAACCCACACTTGACCTTATAGCAGTAATCTCATGAGTTTTGCTTTGTTATAGGGTGGTAACCCATTGGAATTGGTGTATAATCCTAATAATAACCCATATTAGTATAAGTAGATTTTTGTTTTATTCTTAATGCTTGATCTGCCATAAAAAGGACCATTTCCCAACTTATGGTTTAAACCTCTAAAGCATTGAGAATAGGGCGTTTCAGTAAAGAAAGACCTGCCACGCCATTGTGAGCAGATTAAGCAACCCACTTGTAAACAAGCAAACAACCCACTACGTCTTTGCAGTGGGTTGTTGCTAAAAAGGGGAGGTTGATAAGACATGGTTTTGTCATGTTTCGTCAGCCTCTGTTTGTTTATAAAATAAGGGGTTTTAGAGATTTTTGTTTCATCTGGTGTCGTAAAGTTATATTAAAGTTGGGGCAAAATCTATCCTTTGTATCAGATTTAAATCCCTAAAATTAGTTAATATATTGTGTGTAAGCAGAAATTCCAATGTAGAACATGAATTGAATATTTATGTGTAAAACGTTGCCTGCTAATCAAATACATATTTATTATTGATTATTCAACCGCTATTTTAACTAACAAGTAATAGATGGAAGCAAAACCGTCAATCCGTTACAGATGATTTGGAAATCTGGAGACATATGCGCTGTAACCTGTGACTCTATATTCTTAAAAAGGGAAGGATTTCGAAGATTTTTCCTATCCAGTAATGTCTTATGTTATAATAATCATTCTAAAGGCGCAATTGCAAAAAAATAATGCTGTCATCTGTCTTTTACTCTATTGGGGTCGTATAAAAGTGTTGAAAATCAAATAGCTATGAAAGTGAAGAATGGTAGAATGGATAAAATAAAAACATGGAAAATAGGTTCCTATTTCAGAGCGATACTTGTTATAGCTACAATTTCATTTATGATTTTTACGATTAAATGGATGTCCTCTTCGAGTACGACATTCGTTGATAATGGTAAGGCTGATTTGTCGGGACTTGATTTTAGTGATAATAATGAAGTGGCATTGAAGGGTCAATGGGAATTCTATTGGGATAGACTATTGACAGCGCAAGACTTTAACTCAGAGAACAAGCCACAAATAGATTCTCTCATTAAAGTTCCAGGTTCTTGGATTGAGCAATCGAAGGGGAATAAGATGTATCCCAAATATGGGGTTGCCACCTATCGCATGGTACTAAAATATCCAGTGATAATGAAAGACCCTGCTCTACGTATTCAAAGTGTTTCATCTGCTTATAAGCTTTATGCCAATGGAAAACTTATCACAGAGGTTGGAACGGTATCGAATAAATCGTCAGAAATCAAAGATGCCATTGAGCTGGTCGTTATAGATTTGCCAAAGGATACAGGAGAGATTGAATTATTATTCCAAGTCGCTAATTTTAATTACGCAAAAGGGGGACTTCGTGAAAGTCCAATTTTTGGTTCAAAAAAGGTTTTGGAGAACCAAAAAATCTTAATCTTGACAACGCAGTTGTTATTTACTGGGGGTGTTCTGGCTTTTGCTATGTTCTATTTGTTTACTTTCCTTTTGCAACGGAAGAATAAATCGTTATTACTTTTTAGTATACTTTGTTTTGTAACCGTCCTACGTTCCCTACTTTGGGGAATAAGCACTGGTTCTATCATATTTCATAATATGCCATATCATGTAAGCGTATATATTAATTATTTGACGGGCTATAACTTAATCCCAATTATGCTACTATTTATCCTAAACCTATATCCCTTTGAACATAATAAAATCATATCGGGTATAGTCCTATTACCTACTTTGTTTTTTGATTTGTTACTATTTGCCCCTACGGGATTTATGTCGCTATTCACGAACTATTTATATTATCTAATACTTTTACAGATGCTTTATATGATTTATATCATGATAAAAGTGGTACTCCGTAAGAAGGAAAATTCAATAACGATGTTGATAGCCGTCTGCGTCTTTGTTTTGACAATTATTCAGGATATTCTTTATTATAAAGGAATGAGCAACATTAACATTTACCTTATGTTTATCTATGGTAATTTTGCTGTTATCTTAGCTATGTCCTTTGTTCAAGCCAGAATTCAGTCTAATATTAATAAAAAGCTTGTATTATACAATGAAAAATTAGTTGAGGCAGATCAACTTAAGGATAAAATTATAGAAACAGAAATGTCATTTTTACAAGCACAGATTAAACCACATTTTTTATACAATGCTTTGGATGCCATAGCCAACGTATGTGAAGAGGATGGAGAGAAGGCCAGTGGACTCATTGTAGATTTATCTGTTTATTTAAGAAGAAGCTTGGAATTCAATGGACTCGATAAAATGATGAGTATAGAAAAAGAGTTGGAATTTGTCGAAACCTATATCAATATAGAACAGGCACGCTTTGGACAAAAAATCCGGCTTCATGAAGAAATAGAAATATCGCTAAACAATCAGTTGCCGGTCTTAATTCTTCAGCCCATCGTGGAAAATGCAGTCCGCCATGGTATATCTAAGAAGCAATTGGGAGGAAATATTATAGTAAGAGGGAAGCAGTTAGACGACGGTATCGTGATAGAAGTTGAGGATGATGGAGTTGGAATTGAGGATAAAAAACTGACGCTGCTTTTAAGTGAGGAAAGAAAAGATAAAGGAATTGGTCTGCTTAATATTCACAATCGACTCCTTAGTTTGTATGGAAAAGGGCTTGAGATAAATAGTGAAGAGGGAAAGGGAACCTGCGTGAGATTCATGATACCGAAGGGAGCTAACAAGCGATGATGCGAATAGCAGCAGTTGACGATGAGATACATACTCTGAAAAGATTCGAAAGAATGATACAAAATTATGAAGATATTGAACTATGTGGACTGTTTGAAAGTGGAGAACAATTGTTGACTTATCTAAAGGATCACCCCTTGGAGGTGGTGTTCCTAGATATAGAAATGCCTGAAATGAATGGACTGGTACTAGCTCAGCAAATACTAGACAAAAATAATAATATTGAAATAGTTTTTATAACTGCCTTCAATCAATATGCGGTGGAGGCCTTTGAAGTGCAGGCGATTGATTATGTTATGAAGCCACTGAAAAAGGAACGGCTAGAAAAGACATTGAGCCGATTGTTAAAAACAAAAGGCACAGTTGCTAAACCAAGTAAGCCATTTATTCAATGCTTTGGTGACTTTGAGGTATTCATAAACGGAGAGGCGATGGTGTGGAAGAATACCAAAGCCAAAGAAATTTTGGCGTTTTTGATACATAAAAATGGTGTGTCTGTTAATTGGGAAAAGATAGCGGATGTAGTTTGGCCTGATTACGATTTTGAGAAGGCGCATACAAACTTTCATGCTAATACTTATCTTTTACGTAAAAGATTAGCGAAAGAAGGCATATCGCAAATATTAGAAGCTGGTCGTGGAAATTACAGAATAGTGAAGTCTGAGCTGGATTGTGACCTCTATCAACTGGAAACTAGGATTAGGAATAAGCTGATTAATTCGAAGGAAGATGTTCAATTGTTCGAGAAACTCGTGCAAAAAGGATATATGGAGGAGAGTGGATATTCGTGGGCGCAACCAAAAGCAGCTGAACTGGAGGAAACGTGTAAGATTAGTATGTTGAGTTGTAATATAAAACAGCAGCCTTGCATTTAGATTCGATTTAGGGGTGGTGTTTAATTTTACAGATTGCCTTCTATGGAACATCTTTGATTTTGAATGCTCTTGCATTTTCTTTATTGATCATCTTTTTGAATGTTCAGAATTATAACATGTATACGGATTATCTAACGGGAGTTTATAATCGCAAAAGCTTGCTGATTATTTGAGATACAGAATTCAGATGAGCACAGAGGATAAGACTTTTTCTGCAATTATGTTAGACTTAAATAATTTTAAAGGTATTAATGATACATGGGGTATGATGAAGGGGATAAAGCACTTAGAATGTCAGCAAAACTTTTAAAGAACTGTCTTAGAGCGGAGGATTTTATTGCACGGTTTGGTGGAGACGAATTCTATATGATACTGAATAAATCTAGCCAAAATAATTTAGAATAAATGGTGCAAAGGATTAATACCTGTTTTGCGCATTATAATGAGACATGTAATCAGCCCTATGAGCTTAACTTTAGCATTGGAAGAATTTCAAAAACAGCTTGATGGGTTATTGTATGAAAATAAAACAGTTCAAAAAATAAATCTAGGATAATGAAATATAAATTTTAATAATATGATGCAATAGTTTTCGTACTACTAACAATAGCGCGAAAAGTGTTGAAATATAAGTCTTTAAGAAAGCGCTTGATTGGAGGAACGAATCTAATCAGGCGCTTTCCGTTTAGGTTCAATTTAGTGTGGGTGATTTATTATTGATTTTAATTACAAATTATTAATTTTTTGTTATGAAATGATTTGAAGAAATGCAGATAAAAGATGAAGTAATTTTCATAAGCAACCATTAAGTGGATGCCTTAGATTCTTTTAATGTGAGGTAGAGAAAACAGGATTATTCGATGGTTGAGGTTGATTAGATTTTATATTAATTTTTACACGAAATTTAAGCATTTTATTGATGATATACATCGAAAAATGATCTTAAAGTTGACAGCGCATCTGAATGTAAAGGGAAACATTGATAATAATAAAAAATTAAGCAGAAGAGGGAATTAAATTATGAAAAAGAAAAGGTTTTTGATTTTATTATTGATATTAGCACTTATGATACTTGTTTTACCAAGAGGATTAACTGCGCATGCTGGAAGTATTCCAGGTAGTTTTATCTTTGATATATCCGATGGGAATATTACAGTAGCGGCGGGTACAGGCGGAACACTAAAAGTTAGCTATGGTGTAGCACAAAATCTAGATAGTATTCCATTAGCTCAAGAAATTTCGATAATACAATCCGGTTCAACCACCACGAATAAAATTGTGGTGAACAATGTTACGGCAAAAATTAAGCTTAATGCTGTAGATATTCAACAAACAACAGGTGATATTTGTGCGTTTAATTTAATAAGCAATGCTAATGTTACACTTGTGTTAACAGGAAACAATACGTTGAAAAGCTCAGGAGGTAACCCCGGCCTACGTGTGATAGTTGGACAGACGATTAGCATCAAAGACTCAGGATCAGAAACAGGTTCTCTTACTGCAACAGGAGCATCCTATGCAGCAGGTATTGGCGGTGGTAATGGAGCTGGGGGAGGTACTATCAACATAGTAAGCGGAACGGTCAATGCAACAGGTGGTTCAGATGGAGCAGGCATTGGCGGCGGCTCTGGAGGAGGGTGCGGTACCATCAACACTTTTGGTGGAACGGTTAACGCAACAGGAGGTATAAATGGGGCAGGTCTTGGTGGCGGCAACTCTGGAGGAGGAGGCACCATCAGTATATCAAACGGTATAGTTTATGCAATAGGTGGATTGAGTGGAGGAGGTGGAGGGGGTGGATCAGCCATAGGTGGCGGTTATAATGGCAGCTCCGGTACAATTCAGATATTGGGAGGTGACGTCACCGCAATTGGTAGAGGGTGGTATGTTATAAATGGTTCCGTTACCATTAATGCGGCTGCAACTGTAAAAGCGGTTTCCAAATATAATTTCCCTACTGCGCTTCAGGGATCTCTTGCAGGTGACGCAAAGCTATTGATGGTGGTATTTGAAACTCAACAAACTACAAACTCTGCGGATATTTATGTTAAAGGTAATCCTTCACCAGCTACAAGCTTTCTACCAAGATATCAATCTGTTGCTTTCACAGTAACGACTGGAACATATCAGGTCAAAGTGAATAGTAAATTGCAACAACATGATGGGGATTCAGACTTTATAATACCAGACTCAACGGGACTTACCACTTTTTACAACGTAGGAGATCCAATACTAAACAGCATAGCCATCACTAAACCAGCAACAAAAACAGTATACAGACCTGGAGAGGCACTGGATATTGCGGGTATGATTGTAACGGAGACATACAGTGATGACAGTACAATAGAAGAAACCATAACAGATGCAAACGTAACGGGCTTTGATAGCTCGGTTGAAACGGCAAGTCAACTTCTGACTATAACCGTTGGTGGTAAGGAAACAACCTATATAATATCTGTAGCTAAGGCAGATGGACCAGAAGCTCCGGAAGCACCAATTATAGAGAGTAAAACAGATACAAGCGTGATTTTAACTAAAAATGGGTTACAAGAATTCAGTATGGATTATGGAACTAACTGGCAGGATAGCGAAGTCTTCACCGGCCTAAGCCCATCAACCTCGTACACTTTTGTGGCCAGAATCAAAGAAACAGAAATAACAAACGAATCAGCAGTAAGTGATGGAACAGACACTATTACATTAACAGTACTTGCTCAAATATTAGCCGAAGCAAAAGTAACGGCAAAAGGTGTAATTACAAGTGCGCTAGGAAGCTATACAGAATTCGATTACACCTTAGCTAATTGGACAATCCTAACAGGCTTTAAAACAGACGGTGATACAGGTATAGATGCTGCTACGAATTTAGTAGGTGTAACTTCAGCACAAGAAACCGCAACCAACGGAATGGCAGAAGTATTTACAATTGAACAAACAATCGCCCAAACCTTAGCTGATGCAAAAGTAACGGCAAAAGGAATTTTAGCAACAGCGCTAGGAAGCTATACAGAATTCGATTACACCTTAGCTAATTGGACAATCCTAACAGGCTTTA
>Ga0209511_1000161_pt1 | contig 77658 bp, 59 predicted proteins | sample SSSSmetaG_FD_184141 | JGI IMG/M metagenome (GOLD analysis project Ga0209511, IMG submission 184141) | Glacier valley bacterial and archeal communities from Borup Fiord, Nunavut, Canada, to study Microbial Dark Matter (Phase II) - ​SSSS... | ecosystem: Environmental > Aquatic > Freshwater > Ice >... | reverse complement strand
AGCAAAGTCTTCTTTACACCCTCCGAGTATAAGTGCGACTAGTGCTTCTGCCGTCGCCACAGCTCGGCACAAGCAAAGTCTTCTTTACACCCTCCGAGTATAAGTGCGACTAGTGCTTCTGCCGTCGCCACAGCTCGGCACAAGCAAAGTCTTCTTTACACCCTCCGAGTATAAGTGCGACTAGTGCTTCTGCTGTCGCCAAAGCTCGGCACAAGCAAAGTCTTCTTTACACCCTCCGAGTATAAGTGCGACTAGAGCTTCTGCCGTCGCCACAGCTCGGCACAAGCAAAGTCTTCTTTACACCCTCCGAGTATAAGTGCGACTAGAGCTTCTGCCGTCGCCATAGCTCGGCACAAGCAAAGTCTTCTTTACACCCTCCGAGTATAAGTGCGACTAGAGCTTCTGCCGTCGCCACAGCTCGGCACAAGCAAAGTCTTCTTTACACCCTCCGAGTATAAGTGCGACTAGAGCTTCTGCCGTCGCCACAGCTCGGCACAAGCAAAGTCTTCTTTACAATAATTCAATACTGTTATTGGAACATTCAGTAATCATTTCATCGTCCCATACTGAAGCTTGAACTTCTCCTATATGAGCTTTACTCAAGAAAAACATACAAATTCTTGATTGTCCTATTCCTCCACCTATGGTATAAGGGAGCTCTTTATTAATAAGATCCTTGTGGAATTTAAAATTCTTTCTATCTTCACATCCAGCTTTTTTCAGCTGTGCAACAAGTGAATCTTCATCTACTCTAATCCCCATTGATGATACCTCAAAAGCCATATCAAGTACTGGATAGTAGAATACGATATCTCCATTTAGTGACCAATCATCATAGTCTGGGGCTCTTCCATCATGCTTTATTCCAGAGTTTAGCAAATCACCAATCTTCATTATAAATATAGCTTTCTTTTCTCTAGCTAGAGAGTTTTCTCTTTCTTTTGCACTTAATGTTGGATACATATCCTCCAATTCCTGCGTTGTAACAAAGAAAATATCCTCAGGTAAATAACGCTGCAAACTAGGGTATAGTTTAGCTAAGTAGTCCTCGGTTCTCTTAAAAACAGAGAAAATCTTATTTACTATTAGCTTCAACGTATCTTCTGTTCTCTCACTTTTTTGAATGATTCTTTCCCAGTCCCATTGATCCACATATACTGAATGCAGGTTGTCCATATCTTCATCTCTTCTAATTGCATTCATATCTGTATATAGACCTTCTCCTGATGCAAAGCCATAGCGTTTAAGTGCCATTCTCTTCCACTTTGCCAATGAGTGTACAACCTCAACAGTTTCTCCGCCTATACCTTTTACATCAAAGGAAACCGCCCTTTCAATTCCATTCAAGTTGTCATTTAGTCCTGTCTCTGGTCTTACGAATAATGGTGCTGATACTCTAGTTAGATTCAACTCCTTAGCAAGTTCATGTTCAAAAAAATCCTTTGTTTGTTTGATAGCAACTTCTGTCATTCGGATATTAAGACTAGGCTCATAACCGTTTGGCTTAATTAGACTGTTCATAATTTTCCTCCTATTGTTTTATTTGTTTATATATTTTATTTTAAAAACTGCAAGACAATAATTGATAAAAATTATTTTATCATAATTCAACTTAAAATAATATACACAAGTGAAATCAAAAAATAAGATTTCACTTGTGTATATTGTAATCATATTCATAAAATTACAGTTAGTTATTCAAAATCCGCAATTACAATTAAGACCAGTAACAGGGTCAATGTCAGTAAGTTAATATATTACAAATTTTTTGCATTCATTACACCATTAGAAAAGTCTGCATCCTTTATCCTATCTATTTATCAAGGCCTGTACTACAACTCCTTCAGATATATCATGTCTCGCAAGTTTTGAATGCCATTACGCTTTTCATAACCATCTTCAGCTTCCTGATATGCCATTGGGCATAAATGGTTATTTATTTCTATGAATATCACTGATTTTATTTCTTTGTCGTGCTTCGAGGTAAGCTTGTTTTGGCACAGAAAAATCCTTATTTAGACCCTACAGATACGCGGTAAATGTCCCCAATTTACATATTAACGATATTAACGCACGGATATTAACGCATTAAAGAATATTATATTTACATTGTTTGCATAAATATGTCATAAATATGTATAATTAATAAAATACATTAATTAGGGGTTAAATATTAGAAGGAGGGCAATTGAAAATTCAAATAAAGTAAGTAGTAGTGATTTATATTATTATATTATTAGGAGGAATTTTAGAATGAAAAAGTTAGTTTCAATCTTATTAAGCTTTGTAATCATTATTAGTTTTATTACTGGAATTAGCGCTGAGGGGGATAGCCCAAATATCAACAAAATATTAAACGAATGGCAAAGTGCACTCAATACAAAAAATATCGTTCAGTATAGCTCGGTTTTTGGTAATAACCTAAAAAATGATATTAATACTGCAATTCAAAATGCAAAAACTGACGAAGATAAGAAGTATATAGAATTTTTTTCTACAGACAATATTGAAGTAAAAAAAATTCACAAGTTGTCATTAAGAGATATAGAAGATATTATGTATGTTGAAAAAACCGAAAATGGATTTGTAGAAGTTTATTACTTTTACTATACCGCTAGTTTAAAGAGTACTATGGAAAATAAGTATGTGCAAAATGGTGAAAACTTTAGGATTTGTATTTTAAGCAAGGAAAATAATGAATGGAAAATATCACAATTATCTAGTGCACCATTAGAAGCTTTATTGACAAAAAAAATAAACTTAGAATCAAAAAAAGAAGAGTCAATTAGTAGAAGTCTAAGCGCTAGTCCCCTAACACTTTATACTAGTTCTCCAACAAACATAAGAGTACAACTAAGAAGTACCTTAACTTATAATAGTAAAACAAACTATCAATATTGGGGTATAGCACAAAATAGTGTAAAAACAATTCCCTTTTCAACCTATTGTAAAGACGTTCTGCCGAATGAGTGGGATAGCGATAAGGTAGTACCAGACTCAAAAAACACCACAACAAATAAAGTAAATGCATTAAACGCAGGGGCTTTAATGGTAAAAACTTTTAGTTGGTATCAAACATTATACCCATGGAATACATCAATTGGAGCTGATGTAAATGATGACAGTAGTCAATGTTACTTACATGATACTAATGGTAAAGAGTCAGCAGATGGTAAAGGTGTGAAATTTGCTTGGGGAAGTATGTGTAATACAGCTTTTAGTGATGAATATGGAGTTGCTATCTTCAATAATTCAACAAATACGCCTATTTGGGCAAGGTATGTACAAACTCAGCAAGATTATACATATACATATAATAGTCAAGGCGTTACATATATTATTAATTATGTATATACGAACGCTCCATGCTATTATTCTAACTTTGGATGCCAATCGTATTTTTCTGGCTTCTAAGAAGTTGTTTCAGAACTATACAACGCATAAACTATAAAATGCGTTGTGTAGTTCATATAATAAAAAATGTTTAGGAGATAGATATGAGTATTAATTTCGATGTAAAAAGGCTAATAATTTTGATATTTATAAATTTATTCATTCTTTCTCTAATTGGATGTAATAAAGCGGATATAGAAAGTAATGCTAGTATTAATATGGTTGCCCCAGAAGTTAAAGTTATTTATAGTTTTGCTACGGACCTAAGTAACAAAAAGTATGCAGAGGCATTTGACAAATTAGGAATTATGTTAAGAAAAGCATATTCTGGTCCGGACGACATTCATTTTAAGAACATACAAAGTATGGAAATATTAGAGCTCTTTGATAAAACCTATGCCAAAGAAAATGGCAAGTGGGATATAAATAATAAAGAAATAGGTGAAAATATATACATCTATAAAGTTTATTATGCCAGTGTTAATTACACTATTAGTAATATTGCAGAAAGTTACTTGAAAAATGGAATTAACTACCACAAAATAACTGTTTATAAAGAAACAAAAGACTCTGAATGGAAAATTGGTGAGATTTCAAGTACAGATAAAATATAATTAAGTCTATACCTTAAATATTTATATCATGGAAAGCTATGATTAGTAATTTTTCAAAGAAGTTATCTACCTCTAGTTGCACCCATTACTTGACCATATTTAACATAAATAGTGCTGTATATTAATCCCCATTTTTCTTTCCCTCAAAAAATCCGGATTAGCTCATCACAGAATTTTACCGTCGCGCAAAGGATATTTGCTATGAGCAATATTCCTGAATTCCTCATCGGTTAAAATTACGCCATACTTCATTGTCAGAACCAGCCAATAAAACCATTATTAGCTGAACCCTCCGCTAGTATGACATAATTTTTCCACGATGAGTACTACACGCCTATATTACATTGAATCAAATGTTTTCCTTACCTCAACAAGGAATTGCTCTGTATTTACAGTTTTTATATCCTTTAGTTCTGAAAGAATTGCAAGGTCTTTTGTCATTATTCCATTCTCAATTGTCTGGATAGATGCCTTGTCCAGCTTATCAGCAAACTGAATAAGTTCGTTAATTCCATCTAGCTCACCTCTTTTACGAAGTGCTCCAGTCCAAGCAAATAAAGTTGCCATAGAATTTGTGGAGGTTTCTTTTCCCTCTAAATGCTGATAGTAATGACGTTGAACAGTTCCATGAGCTGCTTCATACTCATAATATCCTTCAGGCGAAACTAGTACAGAGGTCATCATCGCAAGACTTCCAAAAGCAGTAGCTACCATGTCTGACATAACATCTCCATCATAGTTCTTACATGCCCATATAAAGCCGCCTTCTGATCTCATAACACGTGCCACTGCATCATCTATCAAGGTATAGAAATACTCAATGCCTGCTGCTTTAAACTTAGCATCATATTCATTTTCATATATCTCTTGGAAAATATCTTTAAATCTATGGTCATATTGCTTTGAAATAGTGTCCTTTGTTGCAAACCAAATATCTTGTTTCTGATCTAACGCAAAGCTTAAGCAGGATCTTGCAAAGCTTTCAATTGATTTATCAATATTGTGCATTCCCTGTATGACTCCTGCACCTTCAAAGTCAAATATAGTCTGACGGGTTTCCTCACCATTTTCGCTGGTAAATACCAATTCAGCCTTACCTGCTCCAGGTACACGGAATTCTACATTTCTATATACATCTCCATACGCATGTCTTGCAATAGTAATCGGTTTAACCCAAGTCTTAACAAAGGGTTTTACGCTGTCCAAAAGTATTGGTGCTCGGAAAACAGTACCATCTAGGATAGCTCTAACTGTACCATTTGGACTCTTCCACATCTGAGTTAAATTGTATTCCTTAACTCTTTCTGCATTTGGAGTGATTGTAGCACATTTAACTGCAACTCCATATTTTTTTGTTGCTAGCGCAGAATCAGTAGTAACCTGGTCACCAGTTTTTTCTCTGTATTCTAGTCCTAAATCATAGTACTCAGTTTTCAAGTCGATATAAGGAAGTAATAAAATATCCTTTATCATTTTCCAGATTATTCTGGTCATTTCGTCTCCATCCATCTCAACGAGTGGAGTTTTCATATTAATTTTAGCCATATACTTACTCCTTTATAATTTAATTTAATTTCTTTAATTGTAATATATATACCTTAACAATTGTTATTGTTTTCACACACAATAATAAACATGGTAATTAAGGTTGATAGTTTCAAGTAGAATATTTATTATTTTGTCTTTCCTAATATAGCATATCAAACGGAGGTGTGTAAACTAGATAGTTTGAATTTGGAATTGATTATCCACTTGCTATAAACAGTATTTACCTTTTGTAATTACCATTCCTTAAAAAGAAGGTATTAAAATAAAAGGTATGAAGTTATCATTTATTAATGGTCTTCATACCTTTAGTCTTTTATTAAATATAATCTATCTCTAGAATAATGGAACAGCACCTAACTCATTACATATAAGCCACTACCCTATGTGTTCTACCATCATCAATGAGCTCTATTTTATTAGTTTCAAAGGTTTTTTCATCTATTTGTATTTGCTTGATAACTGTATTCTGGTGTCCTTGGTTTTTTATTAGTATATTGTAAACTGAATCACCATATAAATATCTTACTGAATATTCACTCATTTTCTGAGGAATACATGGTTCTATTATTAAGAAATTACCCTGCTTCTTAATTCCTAAAATATGTTCTAAACCTATCCTATACATCCAGCCTGCAGCACCTGTGTACCATGTCCAGCCACCTCTGCCTTCATTTGGGTAAACTGCATAAACGTCTGCAGCCATTACATAAGGCTCTACTTTGTAGGTTATCCTCTCTGTGTCAGTCCTGGCATGGTTTATAGGGTTTATCATATTAAACAGTTCCCACGCACGTTCTCCATTCCCAAGCTGAGAAAACGCATATATAACCCATGTGGCAGCATGTGTATACTGTCCTCCATTTTCTCTTACTCCAGGGAGATACCCCTTGATGTAACCTGGATTTAGCTCGCTATCATAGAAAGGCGGGGTGAGTAGTTTTATCAAACCGTTCTTTCTGTCAATTAAATACTTCTCCATCGCACTCATAGCCTCTTCTACTCTGCTACTTTTTGCAGCTGCTGATATTGCCGCCCATGATTGTGAAAGTGAGTCGATCTTTCCCTCTTCATTTTGTATTGAACCGAGTGGAGTACCATCATCAAAGTAAGCTCTTCTATACCAGCTTCCATCCCATGCTTCCTTCTCTATTGCCTCAATTATTTTAATAGCATAAGCTTGATAGGTGTTTGCTCTTTCGTTATCTCCCATACGCCTACAAATAGGAATAATTCTTTGAAGTACACAGTACAAGAACCATCCAAGCCAGACACTTTCACCTTTTCCTTGTACACCAATCAGATTCATGCCATCATTCCAGTCCCCGCCACCCATTAGTGGTATTCCATGAACGCCAAATCTTAGCCCCTTGTCTATTGCCTTTATACAGTGTTCATAAACCGAGCTAGTTACTTCAGACACTTCTGGTATTTCATACCGTTCATGTTCATTGTCCCTTAAAATAGGAGACTGTAAATAGCTCTCATTTACATTTAAAATATCATAATCTCCAGTAGCATTTATATAGTCGCATGTAACATACGGCAACCAAAGCAGGTCATCAGAATATCTTGTTCTAATACCATTCATTTTCTGCTCATGCCACCAGTGCTGTACATCTCCTTCAATAAACTGATGCCTGCAATGAAGCAAAATCTGATTCCTTGTAATCTCGGGCAAGGTATATACCACCGACATTACATCCTGTAATTGGTCACGGAAGCCAAAGGCTCCTCCAGCTTGATAGAAGCCCGTCCTAGCCCATATTCTAGAGGAAAGCACTTGATATTGAAGCCAACCATTAAGAAGAATATTAACAGCTATGTCTGGAGTGTTAACCTGTATCTGTTTTAGCTTTTTATACCAGTTTTCTTTAACTCTATTTAATTCATCATTTGCATAATTTATATCCCTAAATTTTGATATTTGCGCTTGTGCAAGCTCAAGACTCTCTTGCCCAAACAAAAATACTACTTGTTTTGTCTCTCCAGGCAAAATAGTCACTTGGGCTTTAGTAACAGCACAGGCGTCAAGGCCTGCTCCTACTGTTCCCTCTAAAGCCCTTCTCATTCCTTGCGGCTCAGACAAATCCATATTATGTCCCATGAATTCAAGCCTTTGTCCAGTGTATGTTATATTCTCCTCAGAGCAGGACAGAAATGCTATTAAGCCTTTAAAGTCCGAACTGTAGACATTGTCAATAAATACTGTGCTACGTTCCTCATCAAAGCTTGTAACAATATACGGAGATGTTTGGCTAACTTCCACCCCCAACACAGGCCTCAAGTAATATGCCACATCTAGTGTTATTTCGTTTTCTGTTATGTTTTTTAGCTTTACAATACTGATTTTCATCGCAGCATCAACTGCTGCAAACAACACCAGTTCCTGTTCAAGCCCATGGCTTTTATGCAAGAAGGTAGTATATCCAAAGCCATGGCGGATAATATAGGGCTCTCTCTCTCTAACTGGTGCAGGAGAGCAGCTCCATATCTCATCACTATTAGCATCATGCAAATAAATTATTTCCGAGGGTATGTCCATTACTGGATCATTAACCCAAGTTGTGAGCTTATTTTGGCTGCTATTTTGGTGCCAAGTATACCCTCCTCCTGATTCAGTACTAATAAAACCAAACTTTTCATTTGCAATTACATTCACCCATGGCGCTGGAGTATTTTCTCCCGCGTTTAAGCAAATGACATATTCATTACCGTCATTTGAGAACCCCCCAACTCCATTGAAGAACTTCAAATTTTCAGTGACCTGTGAAATATACTCATTCTGGATAGCTTCATTTTGGTATGCTGTAGCATTTTTAAACAGATTCGTATTCTGTATCACTGGTACTGTATTTTTATCTTCGTCAAGCAAGTCTCCAATACCCATATCTGCATCAATTATTATCTTTGCACAAGTAAATAGCAGGTTCTTTTGTTCTAAACTCATCTGCTGAACTTTCCTAATAAATATTCCGCCTTTTTTATCTAAATGTTCGAAGGAACGTCCAGAAACAGCCATGTCTCGGATCATATCAAAAATAGGCTGATTATAGGCTTCTTCATCTGTAATTAGGATAACTAAGTCAAAAGTTATCCCCTTAAGTCTATAATAATCATGTAGCTTTAGTACCCATTGAATCTCCTCAAAGCTATCTCTGCTTTGAATTGTGACCAATACTATTGGTAAGTCTCCAGAGATCCCAAGAGGCCAAAGTTCAGATTGGCTGAGTGTATTTTTCAAAATATATTCTGACTGTTCTTTTCTATCAATTCCATATAGCAGTCTAGGTAATAGTCTCAAATATGCTCTTTCATCACTAGCACTAACATTAATAAAACCAGCTTCCACTACACTTCTTGTCCAGGCCATTTCAATTACTCTATCAGCGGCTGTTGCATCACTGTATTTTTCAAGCATATCAATGGCGATTTGTCTGGTATCGCAGGTTCCAATGCAGAAGTTGACTACAGCACTTTCTCCTGCATCAATACTAACTCTTATTCGCAAGCTGAAAATAGGGTCTAATACCGGCCCAATAGAATTTGACAAAGGTTGATCCGGCTCCATCGCCTTTGGTGAAGCAAGGCTTCTATTTCTACCAATGAACAACGAGCGATCTGTTTCATATTCCACCTTTCCATGTACATTTCCATTTGCAGAGACTGTGTGATATCCCCAAACTGTCTGCTTAACATCATCTCTTTTCCTTCTCATTGCTAACAGTCCGTCATACTCACTTATATATTCAGTTTTAACAAATAGCTTGCTAAATGCAGTGTGGGCTATATCCGCCTCTGGCTGTATTAGTACTACTTCCATATAACTAGTAAGCTCAATTATTCTTTTGGAGCTACTATGGTTGTGAATGCTAACTCTTCTTATCTCAGTGTTATCCTCTGCGCTTACTATAACTTCAGTATTAGTCTCAATGCTTCCTTCTCTACGGATATACTCTGCTTTGTGTGGTGAGAAGATGACCTTATAAGCCTCTGGTTTTGTATTTGTAGGACTATAGGCAACTGACCAATAATCATTTGAATTAACATTTCTCAAATATATAAAAGCTCCACTACTTTGCATATAGTCATTTATCCATCTATATACAGCCAATGAATTGCATCTTCCATATCCTGAGCCTTTTTCTGTAAGCACTACATTATAGCTACCATTAGTAAGAAGATGCATGTTTGGAATTGCCGCTGGTTCGGAATAATTTCTTATTACTGTTTCTTCATTGGTTGCTTGTTTCCGTAGTCCGAATAGAGGTTGCTCTCTATATTCCTTAGAAATAATTACATTACTAGGGAATTTCTCTTGTATAAGAGCATCAACAGCCTTTATTTGTGGGTTATTATGAAATCTTGCCTGCATTACGTTATCTTTAAATAAATTTACAAATGCCAGCATGCTCATCCCTTGGTGGTGAACCATATAACTTTTAACGATGGCACATTTTTGACCTTCATTTAATCTTGAATCAGTAAAGTCTACAGCTTCATATAGTCCAAACTCGCCTTCTGCTCCCAATTGTTTAAGTCTTTGGATATTATTGATGCACTCATTTGGGTCTATATCAATGGCCATAATTGTTGCATATGGTGCTATAACTAAGTCGTTTACCAAGCCCCTTTTCAGTCCCAAATGTGGTACACCAAATGCCCTATATTGATAATTAAGTGCTATGTCAAAAGCGTGGTAGCAAGATTCAGAAATACCCCAAGGGGTATTTTTACTTAACCCATATTTTATCTGTGTTTTGACTACAAACTCATAGGTTTTTTCCACAAGAGTATTTGGGTAACTCTTTACAAGTAGCCTTGGCATTAAGTACTCAAACATCGTACCCGTCCAAGATACAAGCCCCGTATTTCCATCTATCTTTACTAGCTTTCTTCCCAACTTAAACCAGTGTTGCTTGCTCACTTCACCCTTGGCTATTGCAATTAAGCTGGTTTGTCTTGCCTCGGAGGCAAATAGGTCATAGAATGACTTACTGGCATGTCCACCCTCAACATCAAACCCTATTGTAAAGAGATTTCTGTTCACATCAAATAGGCTTTTGAACTGCATGTTATCAATAAGTGCTTGTACTCTATATTTCAGATTTTCTAACTTAATACTTATCTCCTGTATTTCATTTAGGCTACTAAATATTGCTTCTCCATATTTCTCTAGCTCTGTATGATAAGCATTAACTTGATTTGCTAATTTTCTGACCCAATATCCTGTTTTATTCTTATTAATGAGTTCATTTAAATATTTTGATATATAGGGAATAAGGTTTTTAAAAACATCCTCAATATTTTCTATTTGAACAACTTTCTCATTCCCTGTTTTAATTACTTTATCATTTGTTGCATCGATATTTTCATCACTGGTTTTCTGAGTCAGCTTTTTCAGAAGCTTTATATCGAAATAGGGTTTATCTTTATCTATTTCAGTATTGCAGAGCTCCAATAAATCGAAAATCCCGTCTATTATAACTTCATCATAAATTGGCCTGTTTTGGTATTGTAGCAAACCTTCTTTTAGCACCATTAAATAGCCTGCAAAATTGCCGCTATCAACTGTAGAAACAAATCTTGGACGGAGTATTTCTAGGTTTGTTGTGTTGTACCAATTGAACAGATGCCCATTCCACTTTTCCATTTTCTCTATGGTATTAATTGTATTCAGGGTTCTCTCTAGCATATCTGATGTGTTTATATAGCCCATGTCTCTGGCTGCTAAATTTGACACTAATAACAGCCCAATGTTGGTGGGAGATGTTCGATGAGCTGAACCTTTGTATGGTTCAGCTTGATAATTATCAGCAGGAAGATAGTTTTCCTCGTTGCCTGCGAACTCATCGAAATAGCACCATGTCTTTCTTGCTAGCAGCCTAAGTTCATTTAGGCTATCGCTACTAAGAACATTTTCTCTAGCATTCACAGGTTTACTAATACGATAGGCTAGCCATGGTGCCAAAACCCATAAAATAAAAGCAGCTATACCCCACCAAAAATACCCCTTGTAAGTGCAAAGTATTAGAATTATCGCCCCGAATACAGGTGAAAACCACATTCTTCTAAAATAGCTAAACAAATCATTTTTCAGAGCTAATTCCATGTCAGCTGCTGTAACCCACTCAAGCAGATTTTTCTTTGTGACAAGCACTCTCATTAAGGTTTTTACAATTGCATTTGTCATTAAAAATGCCTGATAAGGTGCAAACGCCAGTATCAAACCAAGCTGCATAATTATTGCCTTAAATCCAGTCATCACAGTGGCACTTCGCTTTGATATATATATTCTATAGTCCCCAGCAAAAATTAGATGGACCAAATAACTAAGCACTGGAGAACATAACGCAATAAGAGTTATGCAAAGCCACGCAAAAATACTACTGTGTTGTGTCGCTAAACTCAGAATTACTATAATTATCAAAGATGGATACAATAGACTTCTTCTGAGATTGTCAAGCATCTTCCATTTGGACAACCTTGATAGAGGATTTTTCCCAAATATCGAGAATAATAGCTGCCAATCTCCTCTTGTCCAGCGATGAAGCCTCATCATGAAGGAATTGTATTTAGCAGGATACCCATCAATTAGCTCTATATCGGTAACAAGTCCAGTTCTTAAATAACTGCCCTCCAGCAGGTCATGGCTTAAAACTGTATTCTCCGGAATAACATTGTCCAGTGTCTTTTTAAAAATATCAATCTCATATATACCTTTTCCAGTAAAAATACCCTCTCCAAATGCATCTTGATATACATCAGAAATAGTAGTGGTATATGGATCTATTCCACCCTGCCCGGCAAATATTTTAGTAAAACTGGATGCATTTGCGCTTTCTATATTTACATCAATTCTAGGTTGCAACAAACCATAACCCTGTGTAACAATACCCTTCTCTTCATCAATCACTGCTTTGTTCAAAGGATGCGCAATTGTTCCAACCAATTGCTTTGCTGCTTCGAGCGGCAACTGTGTATCTGCATCTAAGGTAATAACATATTTGATGTATGGCAAAGCGCTGGACTGAGCGCTATGATAGGTATAACTCGTATCCTTCTTTCCACGAAGCAATCTATTAAATTCGATTATTGCTCCCCTTTTTCTCTCCCAACCCATCCATTTAAGCTGTTTCTGATTAAACTGTCTTTCACGGCAGAAGAAATAAAAGATTAGTCTGCCATTACCAATAGAGGCATACTTTTTATTTAGCTCTTCAATTCTTTTTAGAGCAGCCTGAACAATTGTGCTATCCTCAGGTAATGTTTCTTCATTTGAGTCCTTGAAATCTCCAACTAGTGAGAAGTAAATATTCTCACACTTGTTTGCTAAATAGAAAACCTCCAAGTTATCTATTAAATCAAGTGTTCGTTTGATGTTTGGAACTAAAGTAGGCACTATTACCATTGTGGAGAGTTCCTCTGGAATACCCTCCTTAAGCTCAAGCTTAGGAAATTTTGCAGGTGGTACAAAGCGATTTATACAGCTATTAATAATTGCTATTACTATTTCGCTAGCAGGAATTATACTTAATATCCCCACTATTACAGCAAATGCTCTAGATGTATTTGGTTCTTTCACCAGACTATATATAAGTGGAATAAAGACAATTATCAGAGATAGTAGGATAATTGATGAAATATAAATATCAACAGAATTTTTTTTGATAAATGCTGTTTTTGGTGTAACTTTTAGTTTTTTGTCCAAACTCTTTAATAATGTATTTTGCCCTTCTCCAACAAGATAATATCCAACATGGTTGATTGGAGATACTTCATTATTTATATCATGGGCTTCTTTTGCATATTCATTACTCAATCGGGCAATATTTATTTCTGTTGTCTTGTACTTATTTGCTAGCTTTACAATAACATTTCTGTATTGATTTCTCGAATTGAAATCCATTTTAGGGTATATGCCGCATGGGTCTAGTTTTAGTATCCTCTCAACCTCACTTAAGTCTTCGAAAAGCACTGTACTGTCAAAGCCGGAGAGTGTACGGAGACTATTTATTATATTTCCCATTGATACTTGTGTGACTGCTTGGTTGTAATGGTCAATTGAAATAAAGCTATCAGTGGTCGTACTCTTCTGAGCAAGAATACTATCAAGGCAATCTATCATCCAAAGGGTTTTTGAGCCTTTTTTTCTTAGCTTCTTGATTAGGTATTCCACAAATGCTGGAGTTAGCTCATCAAGTGCGTTAATATGTCCTCTAAAAGCATCACAATCTTCATTGTTTTTTTTAACAACGCCCACCATATCCTCGGCCTTATACCAATCCTCACGAGTTGCGTTCATCTTATCACATACAACCCATAGCTTTTCCATTAGAGCAGCTTTTACCATGAGAGTCAGCATCCAAAGTTCCTCGATAGAAAGAAAAGCATATTTCTGATAACCAACAATAAAGTCTCGTATAATTTTTTCATTTGCATTTCCATCAATATGTGAAACGATTTCTATGGCTATAGCGTATACCCTAGGGAAACCTGCATAACTACCTTCAGTTATTACTGGTAGTATCTGTCTTGCTTCACCTAGTTCTCTTGTTATTATACTTTTTTGCTCCTCAATAACATAGAAGTTATCAAGTAACCACTCTGCTGCAGGAGGTATTGGAAAAGAGGTCGAAACATCTTTATTAAATTTTTCATAAGTCAAAAGTATGCTTTGAAACTTTGTTTCAAGCCTTTTCGTAACCTTTTTAAGTGCATATTTTTGTTTAACTGTTTCCTGTGCTTTTGCCAAGTTCTCGGCATGCCTTTCAAATTCATCTGTACATAGAACAACGTCCTCTATTTGAAACTCAAAGGAGTGTCTGTTCTTAATCCATATAACTATTGCAGCAAATATTGCCACCAACAGTATTATTATTAGAAATAGAAATAGATATATATTCATATATGTATATCACCATTTTATTAAAATTTTTTAAAACAAAAAATACTAAACCTTAATAATTATGTTGTCCAAATTTTGAAGGTTTAGTACATTTTTATAATATTTAATTGTGATGGTGATAAATTTTTTATTATGATTTGTGAAAATAATTTATAAAATTGGCTTTCCCAGTTAGAATAGTAAGATGTCACAGTACTGGTAGATGTATCCCCTGATAAGGCTTAGCAAAATTATTTGTAAATTTGTAATAGCTCATCACAGAATTTTTACCGTCGCGCAGACTCCCTCTAAACCACCCCAAGAGAAGCACTATTTCAAATGCTCCCATTCTGTATATTAGTTTCAAATTACAGTACAGCCCTTCCAACCGTCAAAATGTTTTTCGCCCTCAAGACCTGTTCACTAGTAGGTGAAGGTACACCTTCCAAGGGATATGGGGCGTTCAGCTTCTCCCATTTTGTTTTACCCATTGAGTGATATGGTAGTACCTCAATCTTCTCTATGTTTCTAAAATTCTTTAGATATTCATAAGCTGCCAATAAGTCAACTTCAGCATCTGAATGTCCTGGTACAAGGACATATCTTATCCACACAGGCTTATTTATATCACTTAGGTACTGCGTAAAGAGCTTGATTTTATCGTTGTCGACACCTGCTAAAGCTATATGTTTCTTAGCATTTGCATGTTTAAGATCAAGCAACACAAGATCAGTATATTCTAGCACCTCTTTTACATCCTCAACATTTACATAACCAGATGTATCGACAGTGGTGTGTATACCTTCTGCCTTGCATTTTATGAACAGTTCCTTAACAAACTCATGCTGAATAAGAGGTTCGCCACCACTTACAGTGACACCACCATTAGATGACATAATAAAATTCCTGTACTTTTTGATTTCGGTCAAAACCTCTTCTGAAGTGTATAGCTTTGCTCCCTCTGTACTCCAAGCATCTCTGTTATGACAGTATTTGCACCTTAATGGACAGCCTTTTAAAAAAACAACGAATCTAATTCCTGGTCCATCAACAGTTCCAAATGTTTCAAATGAATGAATTCTTCCTTTAGTTTCCACAGTTGACCTCTTATTTTTTTCGTTTTTTTGTTATTGTTATCTGATATTTCTTATATCTCTTTTCTATTTTTTCCTAGTTATACAAAAGCCTCTCCAAAAGTATAGTGGAGAGGCTTTTGTGGATATATTTATAATTTAGCTTAAGATTATTTTGCCTCTTTCAGCTTATCCATAATAAATTTATCTGCAAAGCTCTTGCTAAATGGTAAAACTATACGTTTAGTTCCTGAAACCAACACTGTTTGTTTTTCTCCGTTTTTATCTTCAGAAACTACCTTCGCATCCTTCACGCTAATGCTATGCTGCTTTCCGTACAAATCAAGAGTTGCTGTTCCATTTTCCACTTTAAAGTTGGGAAGGTTTAAGTAAATTGTTGCTGCTAGTGCTATTACTGCAATAAATATTGCAAACTTAAACAAACTCTTCGCTACCTTTGCTATTATAAGCAATAAAGCAATAACTATTATTACGGGCACTAGAAATGATATATCTGAAATTCCAAGTCCTTTAAGTATCTCCATAACTCATTTTCCTCCAAAAAACTGTTATTCTTTTACATTATAAATCATAATCAAGATTATTCCTGCTGTCAATCACCAATTGACGATAAAAAGGGACTGTAGCTGTTTTACCAATGTGTATTTCTACCTAGTTATTTCCTTCATAAACCTCTGATATCTTAACGGTTGCTTATTTTCCCATGGCTTATATTCATTTGCAAAGTCAACCCTAGACTTAAAGGTTGGATGGTCATATGTCCATATCAGGTATATCAGTCCCGGCTCTGGCATGGTTAAACTCTGTTGATGTAGTTTTACTGTTCCTGTCCCTGTGGCAAAATTATTCTGTGTAAGTTCAAGTTCAAATCTATCTGCTTCTAATTCGATACTTCTTGAATATGCATTTGATATCGGTGCTGTGGCAAATAGCATAATATTTATTATTAGCATTATTAGCGGGAATGCAGCAATATCAGAAAGCTTGTTAAATCCAAATCTTCCTTTTGACTTTCTTAAAGCCCAAGTGCTCATTCTATACACTAAATATAATATAAAAATACTCCCGAGGCCACCAATAACGATCGACTTCCAGATATGCCCCATCAAGTAATGTCCTACCTCATGAGCCACTACGCCTAGCACTTCATCTACCGTCAAATAATTAATTGTAGTATCCCAGAGTACAATTCTTTTTGTATTAAATACTCCTGTCATATAGGCATTCATCTGATTTGTTTCTTTGCTCTTATCAACTTGATATACCTGGCAATTATCAATAGACGTTTTATTCAAAAGCCCCTCTATTTTGGTAGAAAGCTCACTATCTTCTATTTGTTTATATTGATTAAACATTGGGTCAATTACAATTGGCTGTATATATGACATGAAAAACATATATGGTATAGAAACAAGTGCTAGATATAGCCACCAACGCTTTGGTGACTTCTTAATAATAAGGAATGGCACCCAAACAATTGCGGACATAATAATAGAATTTACTATAAAACTTTTAATCATCTCAATAAACCACTGAGAAAAGGTTTGGTTTGACAGACCATACTGATGCATTCGGACAAATCCTGTATACATGTCTAGTGGAAGATAAATTAACGTTTCTATTATTGAATACATTATGAAATATAGAAGTATTATTAGAATCCAGCGTTTAGCCTTCCTCGTTGCCCAATTTCGTATACTGGCAGAAAGTTTTGAAAATAGGAAAAATGCGGGTACAACAAAGCTAAGAAATAGTCTAATAAGCCACGTTGTCACCTTACTCTTTTGAAAATCAAAAGCCTCTTGTGACGGCATAGTAACTGTCACTACATCAGGCACAGCTATATGCATTTTCTCTGGATATGTATTTAAGATTTGTCTGTGGTTAATAACCTCTGAAACCACAACTAAACAAGTGAATATAGCAAAAACCATAAGAAATACCAGTATTAATTTGCGTATATCTTTACTCAAACTACCAACCCCCATATTAACAATTTGGAATTTAAAAGTATCACTCAATTTGATAGCTTTTCCATAGTTTAATTATATGATAGTATCAGGTAATTTAATGAATTAATACATTTTTCCTTTTGCAAATACCTTTACAATATTTAAGTCTTTATCACAAATGACACAATCAGCGTCCTTTCCTACTTCAAGGCTGCCTTTTTTATCATCAATCTTTAATATGGTAGCAGGATTTTTTGTTATTATAGCGATTGCCTTTTGAGTATCAACACCTAAATCCTTTATTGCAACTTTCAGCTCTTCAAACACTATTTTGGTGCTAACAGTATCAGATGAAATTACGTTTCCCTTACTATCAAAAACAGGCACGCTACCATATGCATCTGAGCTCATAGTGACTCTGCTTGTATCTGCACCAATATCAATCAACTTCTTTATGGCATCATACGTAGCGATGCAGTTAGGATCTTCCTTAGATGGTATAAAACCAGCTGTCAAATCAATGTAGCCTCCCTCTTGCAAAAAATCAATTGCTTGCTCAAAGAGTCTATAGGTTCTATTCACATGTGTGGGAAGAAAATGCGCCTTTGGTATAAGTGTTTCTCTAATTAATCTAAATAAATAATCCAGCCCATTATCCCCGAGGCCTAAATGAAAATGTACAAGTCCAGCCTTACCAGAAATAAGTGCACCATTTCTCGTTTGTGCAGCAATCCTACTAATTTCATCAAATGTGGGGTGGAATGCCCTACTATCTTCCAAGCATATTTCTCCAACCCCAATAACCTTGTCAACGAAAACCATGTCGCTCTGAATACTACCAGTCAAGGTAGCTATTGGAACCTGATATGAACCAGTATAGATATAGGTTGACAAGCCCTGTAGTTCAAACAGCTTGGCCGTGGCGAATAAATTTGCAACATTTCTAGTTATGCTATCTGCACCAAGTACTCCAACAACTGTTGTAACGCCATCTCGGAGTATATCCTGTGCGTCAGCAGAGGCTGTTCTAGTGCTATAGCCTCCTTCACCGCCACCACCTGCTATGTGAACGTGTAAGTCAATAAATCCAGGAAAAATAATTCTATCGCTACAATCGATAACCTCAATATTTTTTAATGTTGAAACATCTATATTGTCCTCAATTGAAATGATTTTATCTAAGCAAAATAGTAGATCCTTCTTGTCCAAATATTCTGGTGAATATACCGTTGCGCCTTTTAACAGTTTGAACATATTGTTCCTCCATATAGAAGTAAGCGATGAATTATTTAGCTTTCCCAGATGCAATTATTTATTTAAAAGGTATGGTAGATGGATCCCTACAATATTTTGCTGAGGAATTCCTTAGTTCTATCATTTTTAGGGTTTGAAAAAATCTCATCTGGCGAAGCCTCTTCCTTTATTTTGCCTTCGTCCATAAATAACACCCTCGTTCCAACCTCTTTCGCAAAACCCATTTCATGTGTTACAACTACCATTGTCATTCCTTCCGCTGCCAGTTCCTTCATAACCTCAAGAACCTCTCCTACCATTTCCGGGTCTAATGCAGAGGTTGGTTCGTCAAATAGCATAACATCTGGTGACATCGCTAGTGCACGAACTATAGCTACACGTTGCTTCTGTCCTCCTGAAAGTTGTGCAGGATAGTTATTTGCTTTTTCCTCAAGTCCTATTCGTTTTAATAGTACTCTCGCATTTTTTTCTGCTTGCTCAAGAGTTTCATTTTTTAATTTTCTGGGTCCGAGCGTAATATTGTTTATGATAGAAAGATGTGGAAAGAGATTGAACTGTTGAAAAACCATCCCCATCTTTTGTCTATGTTTGTTAATATCATTTTTCTTGTTAGTTATATCTATTCCCTCAAAAATTATTTCACCGTCACTTGGCTGTTCTAGTAAGTTTAGGCATCTTAGAAAGGTACTTTTTCCCGAGCCACTAGGCCCAATAACAACTACAACCTCACCTTTTTCAATAGAAACATCTATTCCTTGCAAAACATGGAGCTTCCCAAATTTTTTGTGTAAATTTTTAACCTCAATCACTAGTCCTCATCCTCCTTTCGGCAACTCCTAATACTCTAGTTAATGTAAATGTAAGTACAAAATAAATAGCTGCTGTTACAAGTAAAGGCTCAAACGGCTTGAAAATTGCTGTTCTAACTATATCAGTATTTCTCATAAGTTCAGCTATTCCAATAACTGATAGGATAGATGATTCCTTTATAACGACTACAAATTCATTCCCTAATGCAGGAAGAATGTTTTTTATAGCCTGAGGTAGTATAATATATCTCATAGCTTGACCTGAAGTAAGGCCTATTGAACGAGCTGCTTCTACCTGTCCCTTATCTACAGCCTGAATTCCAGCACGAATGATTTCGGCTACATAAGCACCACTATTTATAGATAGTGCAGCTACACCCGGTATAAATCTGGACATTTCAAGACCAAACAATTTAAAATCAGGTAACGTAATAAGGTAGAAGAATATGAATATCTGAACTAATAGTGGCGTTCCTCTAATAAGTTCAATATAAGCAGATGCTAAAAATTTCAGTACTTTATTTTTAGAAATTTTCATTAAAGCCAAAAAAGTTCCTATTAATACGCCTAGTAATACTGTTAAAATTGCAATAAAAACGGTGTTTATAGTACCACTTATAAAATAATGCGAATACCCTTGTAATACACTAAAATCCAAATTAATGCCTCCCTAATGAAAATATTTTTTCATTTAAATCATATACTATTACTTTTCTACTTCGGTTAAATATATATTCTTCAATAAATACTATTTTAGGCAAAAATGAGGACTGTCTCATATGAAACAGCCCCATTATCCACGGTTTATCTTACTTAGTTACATTTTTATCATTTGCCTCTTGAACAAATTTATCAATAGAGCCATCAGTCATAAGCCTATCTAAAGATTTATTAATAAGCTCAACTAAATCAGAATTACCCTTCTTAACTGCGATTGCAAATCCATTGGAATCTATCTTCACAGGTATATCAGATAATGCTAAATCCTTATTGTTTTTTATATATCCATTAGCGACTGGTAGTTCAACAACTAAAGCATCTATCTTTTTATTCTTTAATTCCATAACTAAATCAGGAATCTTTCCTAAAGAAACAAGACTAGAATCTGTCATCTGCTCCTTTGCAAGTCCCTCTTGAGTTGAACCTAGCTGAGCACCTACTTTTTTACCACTCAAATCTTTAATGCTTTTTATTGAGTCCTTATCTTCCGCTCTGACCAACACACTCTGTTTTGCCTCATAATATATTTTTGAAAAATCAACAGCTTTTTTTCTTTCAGCATCTGGATTCATTCCCGCGATAACTATATCTATCTTATTTGTAGAAAGTGCACCTAAAAGGCCATCAAAACCCATATCTACTATTTCAAGCTGCACACCAAGATCTTTTGCAATCTCTTGTATTATTGAAATATCTACGCCAATGATGGTATCCTTCCCATCAACCTGAGTATGGTATTCAAAGGGTGCATATTCTGCACTTGTACCTACTACGAGTTTCCCACTTTTTTCTATCTTGCTCATTGTCTTGGTTTCCCCACAACCTGCAATTGATATTCCTATTGCTGCAACAATAAATAAACAAAATACTTTCTTAAATATACCTTTCATTTCGACTACCCCCTATTATTTTTCTATATATAATATGTATATAATTATAAACTGTAATGCATAAAAATACAATGTAATGTATAGATTTTATGATGAAAAAGTCGGATGTGCGTTCAATATATTGTCGGTTTTTCAATAAGTTACTATATAGTTAATAGTTTGTTATGTTAACGTTTTTTTAATCAGGAAATATTTTCATAAATAATTTTATTAAATTTGTCCTGAAATGCCCTACCTATGCATATCTCTGCTTTTATTAAAATAAAAAGGTACTTTTTACCATCTATCTCTCGTATGATATATGTAGCACTTTAATAAAATATCAAGGATGGATAATACAATGGTGAGAAAATATTTATGTGTTGGAGCTTTGGTTATTACTTTACTTTTACAAAGCGCAACTGCCAGTAGTGTGGAGAGTAGTAAATCTAAAGAGTTTCAGCTTTTAAATTCTATGGAGTCAGCCACGCTGTCTGTCACAAATGCGCAAGACTCTGCTTTAGAACTTCAAAATAGTCAAGATGAGTCTAATCTCCAACAAGATCAGCTTAAGAAAGAACAAGAGCAACTTAAAATTGATCAAGCACAGCTGAAGAAAGAACAAGATCAACTCAAAATTGATCGGGAAGAGTTAAATAACGCTCAAGAACAGCTATATATAGATCAAGAGGAACTTAAAAGTAATCAAATACAACTTGAAAGCAATCAAGAACAATTAAAGAAAGCTCAAGTGCAGCTGAAGAAAGAACAAGATAAGCTAGCTGCGGATAACCAAAAATTGAATTCTAATGTTAATGCAAGTACATATTTGAGCTACTTAAAAAAACTGGGTTACTATAAAAATATCTATGCAAATGATGAAAAACTGAATATACGTAATACGTTGCTTCTCTTTCAGAGTAATCACAATATGAGTGTAACTGGCAAATGGGATGATGCAACAAAGACAATGCTAATTAGTAGGCTGTTAAGCTCAAACTTTACATATTTAGATACAGTAAAAGAAGCCCCTACAAAGGGCAAATGGGTTGTAATCAATAAAACTAAAAGAACCTTAACACTTTATGAGGGTGCTAAAGTTATAAAAAAGTATGCTGTTGCAGTTGGGAATCCATCCTCTCTCACAACATCAGGCAAGTTTGTAATAAATAACAAGTTAATTGACCCTGCTTGGGGCGGGGGAGGTTTTGCAAAGCCAGTGAAAGGTGGGATACCACAAAATCCTCTAGGTAGTCGATGGCTTGGAATTAATAGAACAGATGGTTCCTATGGAATACACGGAACCAACTCATTTAATTCTATTGGTACATATGCATCTCACGGCTGTATAAGAATGCAAAACTATTGCGTAGAAGAGCTCTTCCCTCTTGTTCCGATGAAATCAAATGTTTGGGTTGGCACACAAACTGAATTACAGAAATGGGGCATTACACAGAACGCTTTTGAAACCCAAAGTAGTGCAAGCTAACATTTATCCGATGTCTAAGCATTCAAGGGAATATAATGTACTTGAAACCAGAACTCTATTACTACTCAACTTTACCAGTGCAAATTTGCAGTATTTACTATAGAATAATAATAAGTGCGGCTAAAGTTCAGATGGAGTTTTAACACCATTTGAGCGCTAGCCGCACTTAAGAATACCGCTGAAATAGCGTCCATTTTTTCGAAGCGTAATTTCACTTAAAAATCGTATTTTTACTATTTTGCTATTTGATATATTAAATTTAGAATGTGTATTTTTGATATTGAATTTTTATTTCTATTATGTTAAAATACACAATACAAACACATTTGTCACTGGATGGTGGACATTATTTGATTATTCATATAGAAATCATTCAAACACTGTATATTTTAGAATATACTATCAAGGGGCACTTCAAGTTATTATTTAATTGTTCCTATATATATTTACGCAAAAATTTTTAGATTGGAGGACATACAGATGTCAAAATTAAAAGTTGGTATTATTGGTGGTACTGGTATGGTTGGTCAAAGATTTATTTCACTTTTGGAAAACCATCCATGGTTTGAAGTTGTTTCTATAGCTGCTAGTGGAAAATCGGAGGGAAAACCGTATTTTCAGGCTGTAGAGGGTAGGTGGAAAATGTCGACACCAATACCTGAAGGGGTTAAAAATATTGTAATTAAGAATGCAACAGATCAGGTAAAAGAAATCTGCGCTGAGGTTGATTTTGTATTTTGCGCTGTTGATATGAAAAAGGATGAAATAAAGAAACTCGAGGAAGAATATGCTAAGAATGAAACTCCTGTAGTTTCTAACAACTCAGCCCATAGATGGACTGCTGATGTGCCTATGCTGATTCCTGAAATAAACGCTGACCATGCGGAGGTAATAGATAGTCAAAGGAAAAGGCTTGGAATAACGAATGGTTTTATTGCAGTTAAACCAAACTGCTCTATTCAGAGTTATGTCCCTGCACTAGCACCTCTGATGAAATTTGGAATTAAGAGTGTTGTAGCTTGTACTTACCAAGCAATTTCTGGTGCAGGCAAAAACTTTACTGATTGGCCAGAAATGCTTGATAATGTAATACCTTATATAGGCGGAGAAGAAGAAAAGAGTGAGCAAGAACCGTTAAAGATTTGGGGCTCAGTTGTAAATGGTGAGATAGTAAAGGCATCTGCACCTTCTATTACTACTCAGTGTATAAGAGTTCCAGTTACTGATGGTCATTTGGCTGCTGTATTTGTTTCTTTTGATAGAAAACCATCAAAGGAAGAAATTCTCGAACTCTGGCAAAACTACCAAGGTGAGCCTCAGTTGCTCGAGCTTCCTAGTGCCCCAAAACAATTTGTAAAATACTTTGAAGAAGATAATAGACCTCAAACAAACCTAGATAGAGACCTTGAAAAAGGAATGGGCATTTCTGTTGGAAGACTTCGCGAAGACAGTGTATATGATTATAAATTTGTTTGTCTTTCACACAACACAGTACGTGGTGCTGCTGGTGGTGCTGTTCTTATGGCTGAATATCTAAAAGCAAAAGGCTATATTCAACCGAAATAAAGGAAAAGCTTATAAATATAGTGGCAATTTATGCCGATAGAAAAGCTAGGTGTATTAACCTAGCTTTTTATTTTTATAAATATTTATTCTAAGATACCTTTATAGTAAATGTTAATGTTCATCATTCGGTATTTAAAGGAGAACCCCATGGGCATAAAATCAGAATTTGTAGGCCAATATTCATCAAAGCAAGATGAACTATTAATATATGAAGGAGGAAAAACCTCCTCAATTATTTTAATGCTTAAAGGAAAGATGGATGTTTTTTTATCCCCTTTTGATTATATTTCAAATGAGGATGAATCACTTATATCTAAAAGCTGCCGTTTATTTACGTTGGATCAAAACACATTTTTAAGTATTAATGATGTTTTAAGCAGTGGACAAAATTCCTTTAGTTTAAAGTCAAAAGAAGCATGCACTTTGTATTGTTTTCCTGCAACATCATTAAAAGGAATTAAAAATATAATATCTACACAAAAAGATTATTCTACTTATATTGTTTCTTCATTGGCAACCTTAATAGACCTTAGTTATAATGCTTATCAGAAGCTATTACCCATTTGTCAGAGCATCAATACATTAACGCAAAATCTCTATGTTTATTATTGGGCCATTAAGGACAAATACTATTTTCAAAATACTGAAAGCATCGAAAATCTTGACAGTTATCAAAAAGTTTATGAAGATGCCAAAAACTCTGCTTACAAATTTTTTCCTTTGGATTCTGATTCTTTATTTGCTCAATATGATATTCCTGATGTTTTAGATAATGTCTCTACTTTAGATACTTCAGGTCTTGAATACTTTTCAAGACTACTAAACGTGCCGTTAGAGCAAAGAAAGGGCTTCTTCAATAGTGATGATATTGTCTGTGAATACCATATTCAAAAAGGCTCTGAACTATTAGACACTTTGAAAAATACCATTAAAAGCCTACTCTCCACGATATTTAAAAACATGAATTACCTTTATATGTCATCTAGTAATCTAATCTTTACTTATGGGAAAATTATTGTTGCATCGAAGGATGATAAAGAAGCAGCTATAAATGTGCTAAGCATATTAAAGCAATCAATAGATATTTTGACAAATAACGTTGAAAAGCTACAAAATGAATTTGATTGTTTTACAACCTTTAATAATTCTGAGCTACTCGAATACTATGAAATAATTAAGTCAAAAGCAGCTCTTACCCAATCTACATTTAATTCAGATGATATTTCTTTGTGCGCTGAATTACCACAAGAGCTAGAAAACAGCCTTGAGAAAATTTTAAAATATTGCTCTTGTTCCCAAGACATTATAGACAGCTTCAACAAAAGGCTTTGCCAATTTAGATCTCTAAAAGATAAAACTTCAAATGAAGCAGAAACTAAAGACCTTCGTACTTCTATCACAGCTGACTTTTTTGTTATATATGAAGAAGCTTTTAAAAGAGCTCAAAAGGAAGATCATTGCCCTAAACTAATTAGTATGTTTCTTAACTACGGTTATATGGATGAACGTTTGCTGACTAAAGATCAGTGCATAACATTATATAGACTATGCGACAAGGAGTATTCTAGCTCAAATTATTCTATTTACAATACAAAAGGCTGGATGGAGCAGATATACAAAAATCAAAAAGATCCATCTATTAATGACTTTGGGCAAGACTATTTCGATGTGTTTAGAGATATGAAAAAGAGAAAAGTTGTAACTGACCAAGATAAACCTGCTTATGATAAAGATTTCAATGCGAAATTGAGTTTTGAGATAAACAATATGATTAAGACAAATCAGAAGGTTTGTCATGGACAAATGAGCAGCTACTTTCCAATTCTATATAAAGATATCATAACTCGTGACTTAGAGAAAGCAGTAGTAACCCCAACTAGAATACAGAGGGCAATAGATAATTTATTAGCAACTGACTTTTCCATATTTTATAGAGAGATATGGTATAAAAATGATCTCAAAGGCATTGAGAAAGAGTCTATAATGAAGGAAATCCTACCTGATATCATCATTATTCCTACTTTTGGTTCACGTGGATCTATGTGGCAGGAGATAACTGGTAGAGGCAGGAATACTCCGGCGAGGTTTATTATACCTGCATTCACAGATGAGAACATTGCTGATATTGTATTAAAGCTTATTGGTGCCTTCCGTTGGGAACTCTGCAGAACTATGATGGGAGTAGCATGGAATGATATAACAGAAAAATCTTTGACATCTGAATATACTGATTACATTCAGTTCTACAAGAAAAGTCATGATCTAACTGAGGAAGCAAAAGAAAAGATTAAGATACAGATTACGAAGAATAGAAGTATGATGAAAGATATTTTCACCTGCGATTATGATACTTGGATTAATTATGAATCAAAAGGCATTCTGCGACTTAACAAAGTAGCACGTTCTATTCTGTTTCGTTATTGCACCTTGCCAAAGGAAACCCGAAATGCACTGGCAAAACAGCCTGCATTTAGTGATTTGACAATACAACTAAATGTTTCTAGAGCTAAAACAACAAAATCATTAACAGCTAAATATGCTAAAATATTTAAAAATGACCCAATGGATAAAGACATGGAATTGAATCTTATTTATTATAGAGATTTATAGAATAAAATTATAGAATAAGTATAAATAAGTGACGTTAATATTCATTAAAAAAATATGCAGTAACTGTAACAGAATGATAGGCTCCTCCTGGTAGATAGTTTCTACCAGGAGGAGCCTATTGGGGGGTTTTACCTTTCAGAAAGAAGCAAGACCTCAACATTGCTCGATTTAATATACTTCGAATTCCCAGATTGAATATCCATAACCGGTATTTCTAGCAGTACCATACATTCTCACATACCTTGCTGTCGTTGCAGAAAATGTTTTTGTTTCAGTACCTCCTACACCTGCGGTTATTGTAGATGCTGTGGTCCAATTAGTAGCATCAGTAGATGTCTGGATCGTGTAATCCTTTGCACTTGCTGTCTCCCATTTTAAAACTACTTTGCTGACCATCTTATTTTCTCCAAGATCAACAGTAATCCACTGAGGATCTACGCCATGTGTTGATTCCCAACGAGTGCCTAAACTATTTCCATCCAATAACTTTTCAGCTGTATTTCCTCCAAAAACTGAAGATGCTGTAGCTGTTTTATTTAAGGCAAAATTTGTAGATACAGACTGTGCTGTACCATATACCTCAAATTGCCACAAGGAATAACCATAGTTTGTAGTTCTTGCTGTTCCGTGCATTCTTACATATCTTCCGGTTATAGGTGTTGTAAAGGTTATATTCTCTGTTCCACCTGTTCCGTTTGTCTTGGTATATGCATCTGTCCATGATGCGTTATCTGCAGAGACCTGTATTTTGTAGTCTTTTCCAGCTGCTGTTTCCCAAACCAGTTTTGCTCCTGTTACGCTATAGCTTGCACCAAGGTCAACAGTAATCCACTGAGGATTGCTAGATGCTGATTCCCAACGAGTATTTGCACTACTGTCAACTGCCATTGCCGCAGTGTTTCCTCCTATAATACTAGATGCTGTAGCTGTCTTATTTAAAGCGATATTTGAAGTTATAGGTGTAATATTAATAGTAATTATTGAACTTGCTATGTTAGAGCTTGTCATGCCATTCTTGTATGCTATTGCTTTTACGGTTGCTGTTGCAGCTACATTAAATGCTCCTGAGTATACTGTTCCACTAGTTGCTGTTGGTGTGGAACCATCGGTTGTATATCTTATTGTAGCTCCTACAGTTGCACCAGATATTGTGACTGATTGAGCTGCTGTGTATGTTCCCGATGCAGGTGTTATTACTGGTGTTGCTACAGACTCTACTGGTGTTCCACTTGTTCCATATACCTCAAATTCCCACAAGGAGAAACCATAGACTGTAGTTCTTGCAGTTCCATACATTCTTACATATCTTCCGGTTACAGGTATTGTAAAGGTTATGTTCTCAGTTCCACCTATTCCGTTTGTCTTAGTATATGCATCTGTCCATGCTGCATTATCTGCAGATACCTGTATCTTGTAGTCCTTTCCTGCTGCTGTTTCCCAGACAAACTTTGCTCCTGTTACACTATAGCTTGCACCAAGGTCAACAGTAATCCATTGTGGGTTACTAGATGCAGACTCCCAGCGAGAATTTACACTACCGTCAAATGCCGCTGTTGCTGTATTTCCACCAATAGCAGTGGATGTCGTAGCTGTCTTACCCAGAGCTAAATTATCATCGTACTTTTGAACCAAGGTAATTCCTTGATTCGAATTAATAATTACCTCTTTTGCCACACTTTTCGCATAATCAGCATCTGCTTGAGACAAACTGCAATTTTGAGTAAAACATGTCGGATCAATTCCTGAAATCATAGCAGCATAAATACACGCCGCCATATAGTGAGAAAAGTCTGTGTGGTGCTTCCCATCACCGTTCCATATATCACTGACCCCTTTAATACCATCATTGTATAATTTCTGAATTCCCTTGGTATTTGGGCCATATTTGATTCCTAGACTTTGGGATATGCTTGCATATTTTGTATCTACATCATTTGCCATTAAATTTGAATTGGTATAAACTCCACTGGAATTTGAAGATACAGTACTTGGACTGAAGTGATTTGTCGAATGTAATATAAATTTTGCATTTGGATTATATAAATACGTATCCTCCTTGAGGATTTTAGCAGCAGCAAGCATATTTGTGTAATCATTTGCTGGCTCCATGGTATTTCCATTTGCAATGACATAATCCCACTTATTGCCGTTATATCCGTTTTGAATTTTTAGTCTTGCTCCACTTCCAGATTGTGCATGTTGCGTTAAATATGCTCCACCAGGTGTTTCCTGCTGATATTCTACTGTATAACCCAGTGATTGCAAAATAGACTGAATTTTAGCCGGCATATCACAGAAATAAATCATACTATTTCCAATGTACAATATTCTGACTGTCCCAGATGTAGTTGCTGCAGATGAATACTGGATTCCTGAAAAAGAGAAAGTTAAACAAAGTGAAATGGATAGAAAAAACATAATCACTCGTTTAAAAGAACTTGAACACTTTCTTTTCAAACTATACTTCATAAAAATTCCCTCCTACTAATTTTAATTTATATCACTAATGCTTTTGAGTAGCATTATGAACCCTAACCTATAATCTATTATACAACTTACTATCATATCCAAAATACTTATTGTTTTCCTATTTTATTATAATTCTACAATTTTTTCAACACACAATATAAATAGTAAAGGTACTGCAACATATGTAAAAATTCTATTGCAGTACCTGCGCTTTGTTAATAGATGATGTTATTTTCATTTATAACTATTTAATAAGTCAATATTATTTTGTAGATGCAAACTTTGGTAAATTGCTTGCATAAGTATCTGTTTCAATCTTTGATTTAACATTATATTTAACCATTTATTTGAATTCAAGTAAATCAAATAAACTTTGCGTTTTTTATTATTCAACTCAATAAAAAAATGCCCCTAACGATAAAATAATATCATCAAGAGCATTCCTATATCATATTACAATTATTGAAAAGACAAGAGATTATTGCTTTATAATATCATATAAAAAACGCACTTATATCTCGCTTCCTACCACAGCAACACATTCAATTTCAATTAATACATCCTTCGGCAATCTTGCAACTTCAACACACGATCTTGCAGGAAAGTTATTTGTAAAGTACTTCTTATAAACCTCATTTATCGTTGCAAAATCATTCATATTTTTTATAAAAACTGTTGTTTTAACAACAGCATCAAGGCTTGCCCCTGCTCCTGCTAAAACTTCTTGCAAGTTTTTTAATGCCTGTTCAGCTTGTTCTGCTACTCCACCTACAACTACTTCTCCATTTGAAGGATCTATAGGTATTGCACCAGAAGTGTAAATGACATTGCCAGCCTTTACTGCTTGTGAATAAGGGCCGATTGCCGCAGGCGCGTTCGTTGTAGAAATAATTTCAAAGCTCATAATTTATCTCTCCTTTATATTTTATTTGTTCAACTTATCCCAGTTATAATTAATACATCTACCATAGCTGCGACTGATAATAATTTGACTGTGAAAGTTGACTTACCAACTTATCCGATATCTACCACCGCTAATACTCCCACTCCTGTAAGTAGGAGATAAGCGGTGCTACGACCCTGGATAACGATTTCTAAGATTTCGAGGGAAAAGCACCCTCGGAATCTAAGAACTCTGTTTATATATCCTCAATGTGTTTATTCATTTTTACATGTTTAAAGCTCTTCTTACTTGAAGCATAGTCGTCAACTATCTGCCCATTACCAATCAGCATGTATTTGTAGCTGGTTAACCCTTCAAGACCTACTGGTCCTCTTGCATGAAGTTTACTGGTACTGATACCCACTTCAGCCCCAAAACCATACTTAAAGCCATCACTAAACCTGGTTGACGCATTCCAAAATACATTGCCTGAGTCAACAAGATTCATAAATTTCAAAGCATTAGACTTGTCGTTTGTCACTATACTATCTGTGTGCCCTGAACCATAAGTATTTATATGCTTTATAGCTTCATCAACGTCTGATACTAGCTTTATTGAAATAGTATAATCTAGATATTCAGTTGCCCAATCGGTTTCGCTAGCAGGTTTTACAGCTATTATCTTCTGTGCTGCTTCATCTCCGAAAATCTCTACGTTTTTCTTATCGAGTTCTGTTTTCAGGTTTGGAAGGAAATCAGCAGCAATAGCCTCATTTACAAGTAAGGTCTCTGTTGCATTGCATACAGCAACATACTGTGTTTTTGAATCCACCGTTATTCTGGTCGCCATATCAATACTTGCATCGCTGTCCACGTACACATGACATATACCATCAGCATGCCCCATAACAGGTATTCTTGAATGGTCCATTATATATCGAACAAATTCATTTGATCCTCTAGGAACAACAAGATCTATATATTCATCCATTTTGAGCATTTCATTTACATCATCTCTACTTTCAAGAAGCGAAATCCAGCCTTTTGGCAGCCCTACCGCTACTGATGCCTCTTCGATAACCTCAGATAAAACCTTATTTGTTTCTATTGCCTCTCTCCCGCCCTTTAAGAGAACACTGTTTCCACTTTTCAGGCAAAGTGTAGAAATCTGCACAAGAGCATCTGGTCTAGATTCAAAGATAACTCCAATTACTCCCATAGGACAAGTTACCCTGTATAATTCAAGTCCGTCATCTAATAATGTTGAAAGTAAGGTTTTCCCTACTGGGTCTTCTAGACCAATCAAGCTTTTTATACCTTCAACCATATCATTTATTTTCGTTTCATCAAATTTAAGTCGTTTCAAAAGCGGAGAAGCTAATTTTTCTTCTTCACTTCTTTTCAGATCTTTATAATTAGCGGCAATAATTTTATCTTTGTTGCTAATTAGTGCCTCTGCAATTTTTACAAGTGCATTATTCTTGGTTCTGGAATCTAACGCTGCCATCTTAATGGCTGCATCACTGGCATTCACACATATCTGCTTTATATCCATAATTTAACCTCCTAACAAGTCTTGTTTTATTAACACAATCTAAATCTTATATAACTTTTGAAGATAATACCATATTTTAAGAATAAATTCAAACATCCCACTTCATAGAACGTTCAACAGCCTTTTTCCATTTAATGTATAGCGAGTCAAAGTGATTCTTATTCCCTGAGGGCTTAAATGTCCTGTCCAAATGCCAGGCACTAATAATTTCCTCCTTAGTCCCCCACATTCCTACGCCTAGACCCGCCAAGTATGCCGCGCCTAATGCTGTCGTTTCCCTAATCATTGGTCTTAATACTGGTATATCTAATATTTCAGCTTGAAACTGCATTAGGAATTCACTAACACTTGCTCCACCATCAACCTTAAGCTCATTAAGCTTGATCCCTGAGTCCAATTGCATAGCCTCCAGCACATCTCTACTCTGGTATGCAATTGATTCAAGAGTAGCCCTTATAATATGTTTTCTATTTGAGCCCCTGGTCAGTCCAATGATAGTTCCTCTAGCATACATATCCCAATACGGAGCACCAAGTCCAGTAAAGGCCGGAACGACAAATACTCCACCTGTATCAGCTACCTTTTCTGCCTCTATATCACTCTGATGTGCGTTATCAATAATTCCAAGCCCATCTCTAAGCCATTGAATAGCTGCTCCTGCATTAAAAACGCTTCCCTCAAGTGCATATTCAACTTTATTGTTAATACCCCATGCTATGGTAGTAAGCAAATGATTTTTTGATTCAATAGGCTTATTTCCAGTATTCATCAGTATAAAGCAACCTGTTCCATAGGTGTTCTTGGCATCACCTGGCTTGAAGCAGGCTTGACCAAATAATGCTGCATGTTGGTCTCCTGCCATTCCTGAAATCGGAATTTTAACACCAAGAATGTCCTCGGTAGTATAGGCACAAACTCCAGAGGAAGAAACTACTTCTGGAAGCATTGTCGCTGGTATCCCTAGCTCTTTTAGTAGTTCTTCATCCCACTTAAGTTCCTTTATGTTATAAAGCATAGTTCTAGAAGCATTTGAATAATCGGTTACAAAACTCTTGCTACCTGACAAATTCCAAACAAGCCAAGCATCTATTGTACCAGCTAGTAGTTCACCTTTATTAGCTTTTTCTCTAGCACCACTTACATTATCCAAAATCCATTTAATCTTAGTACCTGAAAAGTAAGCATCAATAACTAAGCCAGTTCTATTTTTTACAGCCTCACCCAGACCACTTATCTTCAAATTGTCACATATGTCAGATGTCCTTCTGCACTGCCATACAATTGCATTGTAAATCGGTTTTCCTGTTAGTTTATCCCAAACAACCACTGTTTCTCTCTGATTTGTAATACCAATACAGGCAATATCCTCTGGGATGATATTAGCTTCATTAATAGCTCCCCTTATTGCCGATAGCTGGTCCTTATAAATACCTGTGGCATCATGCTCCACCCATCCTGGCTGTGGATATATCTGTTGTAATGGAACACTCTTCATTCCAACTATTTCACCAGTTAAATTATCAAATATCACGGCTCTAGAACTGGTAGTACCCTGATCCACTGATAATATATATCTTTTCATACTACATAATCCCCTTATGCATTTATATTAATTCCATCAGTTTAAACCGACTACGATAACTCTTAATTATTAAAATACTTGTGTGAAGCAGACTTATATTAGTCTTTACCATTTCTCTAACTACTGATAAACATTATAATATATTTATTCAATATCTTATACGTTTTTCAAAATTATCTTAGACATTACTTTTACCCGTGCTTTATAATGCAGCTATGATCAATTCACATACATAGACTGCTATTATTGCGCAAACAGCAACCTGTAGCAAGCCTTTCTCAAGATATGCCAAAATAGCCGCTATTACAAGTCCAACTATAGCAGAAGATAAATGTCCCGTGGAGGATAATATATCTGGAAATATCATTGCTCCTAGCACTGCAAAAGGTACATAGCTTAAAAAGGCAGTTAGAAACCTTGACTGTATTTTATTTTTGAAAATAGCCAATGGTGCTACTCTAGGTATATATGTTACAATCGCCATTAATAAAACTGCAATTAGTATCCTATCCATTTTTCACATCCTCCAGTGGGAATATCTTTGCACCAAGAGCACATGCAATTACTGTTGCTGTTATTATTCTCCAGCCTCCTGAAATAATAGAAAAGAGCGGTACCCATTTCAAAATAGAGCTGATTATAATAGCACCTGCCGCTACGCAAAGTGCCGCTTTTGATTTCTTTGCAGCAGGTATAACTAATGCAATAAACATAGCATACAGTGCTATTCCCATAGAATTTTGTAGTGTTTCTGGTAGCAGCGTGCAGACAATGGCTCCAGCCGCAGTCCCTAACGTCCAGCCTATATATGGCAGTATCTCAAGCCCTATCATAAATGAATAAGTAATATCTTTCTTTTGCATCGCTGCAACTGTAAATGTCTCATCTGTAACTCCAAAAGCCAGAGTCCATCTTTTTATACTCGATAACCCTTGCGTAAGCTTCTGTGACAACGATAATGACATCAGCATATATCTAATATTTATAATAAATGTAGTTACAGTTATTTCTACATATCCACTACCAGCAATAATTAAGTTGGTACCTGCAAATTGTCCTGCTGATGTAAGGTTTGTCATAGAAATTAAAATAACTATCCAAACTGGGATTCCACCCTTTACAGCCATCAACCCAAAAGTAAAGGAAACAGGGAAATACCCTAAAGCAATAGGTATACTTTGCTTCATTCCGTCTAAAAAATCATGTGTGCTCTTATTCTTAGTCCCAATAAATGTTTTTTGCTTTATTTTCATTTCGACAAACCCTCTGTTTATGAATTAAATAACAAATAGTATTATAACATACAGTGGAGCTATTTAAGATGTAAAAATAAAATGAAGGAAGTAAGATAATAAGATGTCCAGTTCAGGTGATAAAGATGAACCCGCATTGTATTGCAACGATGTACCGTCAGTTACTATAAATGGCGTTGTTCCATTAAAGCAAGAGTACAATTTTCATAAGGAAGGATGCACGAATATCGGTAAAACGCCTTTTTACCATAAGGAGTGTTTCCGAAAAAGAGGTAAAAGAAAGATATAGTTTATTTTCGGTAACATATATGGTAATATTTGTTTAAACAGACTTTCATCTTCCCTGCTTATTTTAAAGTATAAGCTTAAGATTATTTTTATACAGTAAAGGATAAATTTTTATGATTAATGAAATTTTCAAAGAAACAATGGCTAATATGAAGTGGACTGAAATACAAAACTTCGTTGATAAAAATGCACTTGTCTTGTTGCCAATAGGAGTCATTGAAGAGCATGGACCACAATTATGTTTAGGAACAGATATTTACACTGCTCATATATACTGCCTCGCCATCAAAAAAAGGCTTGAAGAAAAGGGATATTCAGTAGTGATTGCCCCACCATTTTATTGGGGTGTTTGTCAATCAACAGGTGGCTTTATAGGCTCTTTCCGTGTACGAAAAGAGACTGCAAAAGCGTTAATTTCAGACATTTTATTATCGCTGTCAGAGTTTGGTTTCAAAAATGCTTTTGGGATTAATGCACATGGAGATATTGAACATAACATTGCGATAATAGAAGCATTCAGAGAAGTCTACGAGCAAAAGCACATCAATGCCTGTTATGCTTTTGATGAATGGCGTATTCCGCACTTTGGGCTAAAGTTGGACGAACCCTATTTATGTCCGATAAAACCGCAAACAATTAATGTAAGCAAGGCAGATGTCTCAGATGTGCATGGTGGAGATATTGAAACAGCTATGATACATGAGTTCTACCCTAATCTAGTTGATGTTGAAAAAGCAAAAACATTACCTCCAATTACCTTGGATGAAGGCTGTAGTGAAGCGTGGTTGTTCGGTGGTCACATAAAAGAACTCTCATCACAAGGTTATTTAGGTTCTCCTGCGGATTTTGAAAACGTAGAAGTTCAAAAAAATGTTGATGATTATGCATATAGAATATCGGAAGCAATATCAAGACGAATAGTATAAGTATAATACAAAGTTAAGTCGCTTCACTGATCTTATATTTGATATAATTGAATGAGTACAAGATAAAAGAAACATCCTGCCACCAAAAAAGGTAAAGCAGGATGTTTTTGCTTAATTTCCTATAAACTTAGCATATCCTGTGATTTCTACTTAATATCAACCAAAATTATTTAAAATTTTAATACTTATTATCTCCTCCAAACAAACCACCCAATATACCGCCGCCAATGCCACCTATACCTGACTGCTGATCACGATGACGAGCACCTGCTGAGGTTAGCCTATCAGCAAGCCTTGATAGTGGTAAACTCTGGAGATATACAGTTCCAGGACCAGTAAGCTTTGCGAGGAACAGCCCCTCTCCACCGAATAAGGCATTTTTAAAGCCTCCAACAAACTGAATATCATAATCAACAGTCGGTGAAAAAGCAACTAAACAGCCTGTATCCACCTTGAGCGTTTGGCCAGGCATAAGGTCCTTTTTAATAATGGTTCCACCCGCATGAACAAAGGCTAAACCTTCACCAACTAGTCTTTGAAGAATAAATCCCTCTCCCCCAAAGAAGCCGGCACCAAGTTTTTTAGTAAATGCTACTTCAATGTCTACTCCATTTGCGGCACATAGGAAGGCATCCTTTTGGCACAGAAAACTCCCACCAATACTTGATAAGTCTAGAGGTATTATCTTTCCTGGGTATGGTGCTGAGAATGCAACATGCTGTTTTTCTACACCCGCATTATAAAAGGTAGTAATAAAGAAGCTTTCTCCTGTCAGCATTCTTTTAAAACCCTTAAATGCACCTCCATCAGTTGATGTCTGCATCATAATACCATTATCCATGTACATCATTGCACCAGCTTCTGCTCTAACACCTTCAGAGGGATCCAACTCAATCTCAACAATTTGCATATCATCCCCGATGATTTTGTAGTCAATAACGTCTACCATATTAACCTCCTTATGCCACAAATGTGGCTACAAAATATTATGAAATTACTAACTTTAAAACAATAAATGTTTTTAATATTATATATATACGGTAGAGCTTAAGAACAGTCTGTTTTATTAATTTATTACATTTTATTATTTGCCAAAGTCCATCACAGCTAAATACTCAACTTCATAGTTTTTATCGATGCCATACCACTAAACAGTCACTTTTATAATAGTTTATATCTGTGCACTTTTAATCCATTTTGAATATGATTCTGAATACTTAGCCGCCAGTAAAATAGCCTCTATCATGCTTATTTCACTAGCAATACCTTTTCCTGCTATATCATAAGCTGTCCCGTGATCTACAGAAGTTCGTAAAAACGGTAACCCGAGCGTGATAGCAATTGTTCTTTCAAAGTCAAGTGTTTTTGTTGCAATATGGCCTTGATCATGATAAAGCGAAAGCACTGAGTTGTATCTTCCGTTTAGTGCCAAGTGGAACACAGAGTCTGCACCAATAGGACCCTCAACGTTAAATCCCCGCTCTTTTGCTTCTATAATGGCAGGCTGAATAATTTCCGCATCCTCAGTACCAAATAAACCATTGTCCCCGCTATGTGGATTAAGTCCTGCAACAGCCATTGTTCCATCAGCAATTCCCAAGCTCTTTAGTGCCTCGGTACATCTATCTATATAATCTAGCAACCTACCTTTTGTGACCATTTCACATGCTTTTTTGAGTGCAACATGACGTGTCAGAAAGAACACCCTCATCCCTCTAACTTCAAACATTGTTAATGGATCCTCTGTATTTGTGAGACCAGCAAGTATTTCGGTATGTCCTATAAAATCAACGCCAGCCGCCTTTAGTGCGGGCTTGTTTATAGGCGTAGTCGCAATAGATATTATTTCATTGCTGCTTGCTAGTTCAACGCCTTTTTTTATATATTCATAGGCGGCACGTCCATTTTGTGCTTGAAGTGTACCATATTGGAAATGAGTAATATCAATGTTATTTAAATCAATGATATTTATAATATCTCTATTGTATTGGCCCTTTTTGCTAGATGTAATAATATTTATTTTTGATTTTAAATTGCATATTTGAGTTGCTTTTTCAATAATTTTTGCATCGCCTATCACTAAAGGACAACAAACCTCATATATATTTTCGTCTTTTAATGCTTTTACAATTATTTCAGGGCCTACCCCTGCTGGATCTCCCATGGGTATTCCAATAATAGGTTTTGACATTTATAAAGCCTCCCTAAACATTCTACAATTGCTTACCATTATAATACTAAATTGCATTTAAAAATAATAGTAATTATTATTTCTACTATATCAATGGCCACAAACCGTTGATATACATACTAGTATAACATTATTGCAATATGTGTTCCAATTTTGAATTATATGTTTTCAACCAAACCGGCAATTTATTGTTTGCAATAGTAAAACATATTGACAATTGAAATATTTGGAATTATACTAACACTGTACTAAGTGTACTATTACTCGTAATACAGTTAAGGAGGTGCCTATGATTCAATTAGATTTTAAAGACTCCAATCCTTTATATGAACAAATAAAGGAAAAAATTAAGGATTTGATTATTAGCGGAGCAGTAAAGCCCGATGACAAGATTCCATCTGTAAGAGAGCTTGCTCAAACGCTTACTATCAATCCAAACACTATACAAAAAGCATACAAAGACCTTGAAGTTGAAGGATACATTTACTGCGTAAAAGGCAAGGGTAACTTCATTGCTCCACTTGATAAAAGCTCTATAGATTCAAGGCGTAATGAACTTTTGGCACAGCTAACCAAGACTACAGAGGAATTAATTTATCTACTAACATCAGAGCAAAGTGTAATTAATGTTATTCACGATACTTACAAACAGAAGGAGGCATCAAAATGATAGACGTAAAAGACTTAAGAAAGTCATATGGTGACTTTAAGGCCTTGGATGGACTTGATATCCATATTGATAGAGGTTCAGTATACGGACTTCTTGGTCCCAATGGTTCAGGTAAAACCACCCTTATAAAGCATTTGGTCGGCATATACAAAAATGAATCGGGTACTATTTCTATTGACAACAAGACTGTTTTTGATAATCCAGAAACCAAATCAGAAATAATCTATATTTCTGATGACCTATTTTACTTTTCACAGTACAGCATCAAGGAAATGGCAAACTTCTATGCAAGTATGTATCCTAACTGGAGCTGGGAAAGATTTAACACTTTGAAGCAGGTCTTCCCTATTGATGTAAAGAGAAGGGTAGTAAAGCTTTCGAAGGGTATGCAAAAGCAGGTTGCCTTCTGGCTTGGGATCTCAGCCAAGCCCAAAGTAATGATTCTTGATGAGCCAGTTGACGGCCTTGACCCCGTGATGAGGAAAAAAGTGTGGAATCTTGTATTGCAGGATGTAGCCGAATATGGAACTACCGTTTTGGTATCATCTCACAATCTACGTGAATTAGAAGATATATGTGACCATGTTGGCATTCTATTTAAAGGAAAAATGATGGTTGAGCGTGAGCTAGACAATATGAAATCTGATATTCATAAGCTTCAGCTTGCCTACTCAGGAGCTGTGCCATCAGATATTTTCAAAACTGGTGAAGTACTACATCAGACAACCAACGGAAGTGTGCTGCAATTCATTGTCAGAGGCAGCAAGGATATCATTATTTCAAGGGTTAAGATAACCAATCCTGTTATTATGGATATTCTCCCACTTTCCCTTGAAGAAATATTTATTTACGAATTAGGGGGTAAAGGTTATGAAATTGAAAACATCCTTATTTAAAAAGGGACTGATTATTAGTGATTTAAAACGGTTTTGGTGGGTTAGTGCTCTTTATACTTTGGCACTATTATTCATCCTACCTCTTAACCACTATGTACAAAAATTTAATTCATCAGCTAGTGAAAATCTAACCTGGCTGAAGGAATCAATTAGTAGGGATCTGCTATTTCAAAATGCTTCAAGCCAAGTTTTCCTACTAGTTGTACCAATTGTTATTGGAGCACTGGTTTTTATGTATATACAAAAAAGCCGCTCTGCCTCCCTCTATCATAGCTTGCCATTGACAAGAGCAGCGTTGTATTTTAATAGCGTTATTTCGGCATTAATTTTGTTTGTTGTTCCACTTCTATTTAATACTTTAATTATGTTTCTATTGAATTGGTTTAGCTCTTTATCTACTTTTTATTCCTCATCACATATATTTACTTGGCTGTTATATTCATTATTATTTGGCATTATGTTTATAGCAATGACGATATTTGTTGGAATGTTCACTGGAAGCTCAATTGCACAGTTAGCTTTTGTATATATACTAAACTTTTTACCAATATTTTTGGTGCAATTCGTGAGAATGCATCTTACCGAGCTGCTCTACGGTTTTGATACATACTCAAACGTTGACTTTTTTGACAAAATGCCAATGATAATACTATTATTCAGTTCACGTTATAATCATCAAATAACACCTACATTGGTTATCATTTATATTACAGTCACTATAGCTCTATTTATTGGTGGATTATATGCCTTTAAGCTAAGAAAACCTGAAACTGCTGGAGATATTATTACATTTAAACCTATTAGACCAATTTTTATATATGGTGTGACTATATGCGCTACCTTACTGGGGGGAGCATACTTAATGTCAATAGGTAATAAGTCATCCTTTGCATTTATAATTTTTGGATATTTTATTAGTTCACTTATTTCCTATGTTATAGTGCAAATGATAACAAACAAATCCTTCAAGGTACTTCATACCTACAAGGGCTATATCTGTTTTGCTTTAGTTCTAGTGGTTTTAGCCATTGGAATAAAGTTCGATGCTATAGGCTATGTCAACAAGATTCCTGCTCCAAGTGATGTTGCAGAAACATATATTGGTTATAATTTGACCTGGTGGGAAAACAAGGATAATCCTGACTTTGATATCTACAAATATAATAACAATAATTATGATACAACTGTTTATAAAGACCCACAAAATATTGAGAATATAACCAAGCTCCATAAATTTATACTTGATAACAGGAGTAAAAATGGTAGCACTCAGTATATTGCATATAAAATGAAAAATGGCAAAAATCTTATCAGAAAATATATTATTGATACTGATATGTATGCTTCAGTTCTTGGTCCTATTTACGAAACCAAAGAATATAAAGAAGGCCGATACCCTATACTATATCAGGATGTAAATGATTTGAAATATATACAAATCAATGATAATAGGTTGCAAAAAAATCCTTTTATTGTTTCTGATAAAGTGCAGCTTAAACATTTTAAAACTGCTATTATGAAAGATATATCCACTTTTACTTATCAGGATCTTATTAAAAACTCAAATACAGCCTTAAATGTAAGTATATTTGACACTAAAGATGGTACTATCCAATATAACATAGGCACTAACTTTTCAAATACTATTGGTTGGCTAAAACAAGAAGGTATTTATGATCAAATAGTAATTAAACCTGATTATGTGAACTCTGTAACCTTACAAGCCTCTAACAATAAAAGTGACAGTAGTTACAGTGAAGCTACATCAGTTCAACCAAAAAGTGTTGAAATTACTGACAGTACAATTATTCAGGAACTTTTAGATTTATCATTTGATGTGTATTACCGAAACAAAACTATTAACTACGATATAACCTTTACTAATAAAGGAAACTCTAGATTTTATGGTTTCTCAATGAGCTTTGATGACAAGGTTTCACCAGCATTGCTGAGTTATGTGGATAAGATAAAATAAGATACGATAAGATAAGGTAAGGTAAGGTAAGGTAAGGTAATAAAATAAAATAATAGACAATGGGCTTGTCTAAAAACCAATTTTTTACAGGTTAGAGACAGCCCATTTTTATATTTCTTTTTTGGATGGATTATTGCTTTTTTGAAGGCATATGACAAAAAGCAACGCCACGAATACCCTTAAGGTAGCCGTGGCTATTGTATAATGTAGCTAAATCTTATTTCTTACTCCTTAACAGGTGCCTTTCTTACTAGTAAAAATGCCAAACCAGCTAATATTGCTGACGCTATCAAAAGAGATATTACTGCAACAAAAGGATTACTTCCATTCTTTAGACCTGCTAATGAAATGAATAGCTCCCCCATCCATCCATATATCTTTCCACCTGTGACAACTGAGTCGATTCCCGGCAAAACTGTAAAAAACAACATAGGGACACCAACAGATATAATTATTTTAAGCAGCTTTGACATTCTATAATACAAGGTTGTAATAAAATATCCCAGGGTAATTGCAAACAGGTACAATGCTGCACTCCATACAAAACCTATTAGCAGTATAAATGGTTTCGGTGTATCGAGAACAAATCCATTATACATCTGTGAAAACATAGCATTATAATTTATAAATTCACCTAATATGTTTCCATAGGCTGTATCTATTGCACCCATAACTGCGACAACTGGGAGTGAACTAATTAAGAACCCATAGAATTGTGCCTTTCTAGTTATTCCATTTGATGACAAAAATAAGTAGTTCTGTTTGAAGGAATTTAGTCCAAGAACAAACAGAAAAATTGCTGAAGCCATCTCAGCTCCTCCAGCGAAGCTAACACCATCACTTTTAATCATAACTACGCCCATGCTCACAACAAAAAATACTAGTACTGCAACCATAACACCATAAAAAACCAACATACTTCTTATCGTTTCAGAAATATTATACTTTAAAACAGATTTTAGTCTCATTTTACCCCTCCTAGTAATTAGTCATATGAATGAATAATTTTTGCAAATCTAGTCTTGTTACTTCAAGCCCATTAGGAATAGTGCTTTGGTCTATTTTCTCATGTAAATATGCCGTTTTTAGTCCTCCTAGGCTATCTACCCCCAAAACCTTCTTGCCTACAATAAAATTATCAATTGCTGCTGTGGTACCTGATACCGAATAGCCCTGCGAAAGAACCTTTTCTACCGAATCATTCATTAAGACTTTTCCGTCCTTTATAACAATTACATCCTCAATTATATCTGCGGCTTCCTCTATTAAATGCGTTGAAATAATTATGGTTCTAGGACTCTCGCTGTAATTCAGTAGTAGCTCTTTATAAAATAGATCTCTATGATTTGCGTCTAACCCAAGTACGGGTTCATCCAGTAGTAGAATAGGTGTTTTGCAAGCTAATGCTACAATTATCTTAAAAATCGATTTATATCCTGTTGAGAGTGCCTTAATCTTTTTGCTACTTTTAAGTGCAAACTTTTCGCATAGAGCCTTAGCATAGTTTTCATCAAAATCCGGGTAGAATTCCTTGCTCCACATAAAGGCATTTTTAATATTCATGTTTTCAGGATACAAATTCTTTTCGGTCATGTAATACATTTTAGATAATGGTTTATCATTTTCAATAACACTCTCACCATCTACTAATATCTCTCCTTCTGTTGGGAACAGCTTATTTGTGATAAGATTTAGTAGTGTTGTCTTTCCTGCGCCATTTCGTCCTAAAAGTCCATATATTTTATTTTGATCTAGGTTTAGTGATACATTATCAAGTGCAATTGTATTTCCAAATGCCTTAGTAATATTCCTTATCTCTATATAACTCATTTATCAAACCCTCTTTCTAACATTTTTAATATGTCTTCCTTTGAAATCGAAAGCTTTTTTGCCTCGGAAACAAGTGAGGTAATATAATTTTCAAAAAATGTTACCTTTCGGTTATCCAGTATTTTTTCCTTCGCATTAGTTGAAACAAACATACCTAGCCCCCTTTTCTTATATACAACTCCATTATCTACTAGCATATTGATTCCCTTTAATGCTGTAGCTGGATTTATTTTATAGTTCACAGAAATCTCAGTTGTTGAAGGAATCTGTGTTTCCTCTTGGTATGCACCTGAAAGGATTGCATCCTCTAGCCCTTCGGCCAACTGTACATAAATAGGTTTGTCAGTGTTAAAGTCTATCTTCAAAATATCACCACCCATTATTGGTTATTTGGTTACGTAGTCTGTGTACTGGTTAACTACTCTTGTAACTAACTATATAACTAACTAACTTTAATGTCAAGGGATTTTTTGTAATTTAGTTCGAATAATAAAAAGAATATAGCTGAACAAATTTTATAACTCTAGAATAATATGTACTAGCATACTCCAGACTAACAAAATAGCATACTTTCGGGTAAGAAAATCGTATACTTTGAAAGAAGATTTGAATTAGCCGCATCACGGGCTTTGATCCGTATACCGGTAAGGAGGTTAATCATGCCGAACCTAGTCACTCACTACCTTTGTGGGATAGAGGCTATTAAGAATATTGAGAATGAAAAATGTAGAGAGCTTATAAAGAAACATCAGAACGTGTTTAATTTAGGAGTTCAAGGCCCTGATATCCTTTTTTATTATGGAATATGGCCCTGGTCAGGTAAAGTAGACTCTCCCGAAATCGGCCAGATAATGCATGCTTCCAAGGTAAATCTTGTTTTCAAGGGCTTTATTGATTACATTACTAAACAAAACGATTATATAAAAAATATACTAACTGTGTATCTGATGGGCTATTTATGTCATAACTGTATGGATAGTATAGGTCACCCTTATATTTTTTATAGGTCTGGTTTCAAAACTGCTTCTGACCCTAATGAAAATTTGTATATATACTATCATCGAAGATTTGAAACCGCTATTGACGTTCTATTATGTAGGATGCTTTTAGATAAAAAAGTAAGTGAAATAGGCCATGACAAGCTTATGGAGATAACTCCAATAGAGCAAAATATAATTAGTGAAATGTATGAGAGTGTTATCAAATCTGTTTTCAATGCTAATGTCCCTAAAAAGAAAATTTGTCAGGCTATAAAAGATATGATTTCAGTGGAAAGGATTTTCAAAGACCCACATGGAGTTAAGAAAAAAGTTGTAGCTTGCGTTGATAATTTGATTTATGGATTTCCACTTTTTTCAAGCATTATATTTCCGCTCAAAGTTACTGATGGTCTGGATTATTTGAACTTAAAAAATAGAGAATGGTGTATGCCGTTTGACAAAAACCACAAAAGCAACCTTTCATTTGTTGACCTTTTTAATGAAGCGCACAAAAGAACACAACGCTTTTGTGAGGTTCTATTTTCCTCTATATTTTACGATAATTCTAGTATCCCATATTCCTTGAAGTTGTTTGGAAACAACTCATTTACCTCAGGGATTGATTGTGATATTCCTATAAAGTTTAAATATCACGATATAATTTTTAAATAAAAAATGGGGCTGTACTAAAAATCGCACCTCAAATGTTTTACAGTAGGATTACTGATAACATTCAAGGTGCGATTCATTTATATCTTAGCTTATAATTCATAAGTTAGAAGCACAAACTAAACACTAAATTGACAATATATTGCTAAGTTTAAGAAGATCTTGATCAATATCCTTTGTCATTGAAAGTGCCTCATCGATATCTAAATCGACTATCTTTGCTTCCTGAACAGATATAATTCTGTTATAAATACCGTCCCTAAGTAACTCAATTGACTTTGCGCCCATAGCACTAGCCATTACTCTATCTCTAACAGATGGGCTACCACCTCTTTGGATGTATCCCAGTACTGTTCCCCTAGTTTCAATTCCAGTAAGATCTTCTATCTTCTTTGCTAGTTCAAGAGCTCCTCCTATTTTTTCGCCAACTCCCTCTGCAAGAATAATAATATAGTTTTTCTTACCTTTATTCCGACCTTCAACTATTTTTCTGATAATATCTTTATCAAAATCGAACTCTTTTTCAGGCAGCAATACTACCTCTGCTCCTCCTGCGATGCCAACATTTAATGCTATATGCCCCGCACGACGTCCCATAACCTCAAGTACACTACATCTCTCATGTGAATACGCAGTATCCCTGATTTTATCTAATGCATCCTGAACAGTATTCATTGCTGTATCATAACCTATTGTGTATTCAGAGCTAGCAATATCATTGTCTATAGTACCAGGAAGCCCCATTACCTTCATTCCAAACTTACTAAAATCTCGAGCACCTCTATAGGAACCATCTCCACCAATTACGACAAGTGCGTCCATTCCAAATGCCCTTGATATTGACATTGCCTTCTTCATTCCTTCTTCTGTGGTAAATTCTTTACATCTTGCGGTTTGCAGTATTGTTCCTCCACGGTGAATTATGTCAGATACACCTCTAGCACTCATCTCAGAAATATCTCCAGCAATTAATCCATTATAGCCTTTTCTTACTGCAAGCATTTTAAAGCCATAGTATATTCCAGTTCTAACAACAGCACGAATAGCAGCATTCATACCTGGTGCATCTCCGCCACTTGTCAGCACTCCAATTGTTTTTATATCACTCATAAAAACCTCCATAAGCCGCTATTACGGCTACAAAATTTGATAAAATAACATTCTATACGCTGTAGGGCGAATAAGAGACGTTACTTATAACTACGAAATTATTCATAAATTATCTGTTTGTTGGCCTTCTCCCTTGAAGAAACATTAAACAAAACTTTACGCTCAAAAAATATAATCAATTATTTTATTATAAACCATAATAATGGTATAAACAATATAATAGTGGTTTTAGTGTTGATACCGCATAAATTCACAATATGTTATTATTTGATGTAATTAATGCTACTGCCTATAACATCTCCTGCTATAATTTTAGTTTCAAACCCGCCATTTGTTTGTTCTATGATATCCCTATCTATTATTACCTTATTCTTCTTAAAAAACAGCAAAATTGTTGAACCACCAAATTTAAAATATCCCTTTTCCTCACCCCTTTGAATCCTACTATTAGGGTCAAACGTATGGATAATTGACCCAACGGAGGTTGCCCCCACCTCTACATATAAAACCTCTCCAAAATTATCTGTTTTAAATATGCTGTATTCTCTCTTGTTTCTGCAAAAAACCTCTGGAATTTTTCTCAGAGCAACAGGATTTACCGAATAGTAATCACCATTAACCTTTTTTGGTGTACCGCACACACCACTGTCAAAAAAATGAAACCTATGATAATCCACAGGACAAAGTCTTAAAATTAGGTAGGTTCCACCCTGATACTCAATCGCTAAATCTTCGTTCTGCAATAGTTCAGATAGACTATAGCTCATGCCCTTTATTTGTATAATGTTTTTGTAATTAATATCATTCCACGCCTGTAAACGCCCATCGCCTGGTGATAGTAGGCTATCGCTCGGCTTATCAAAGCTTCTCGCGGTAGTCTTTAATTTTCTAGCAAAAAAATCATTAAAGCTACTAAACTCTTCTAAACTATTTATGCATTCTTTCATATCAATTGAAAAGTTATCGGCAAATTTTGAAATACTCCTTTTACTAAGTCTTGTATCACAAAAGAAGCCAGTTAATGCGGAGTATAATTTTCTTTTCACCATTAGCTCAAGTCCTAAATTGCCAACCTTTGTTGAATACAAGGCATCAAGTAAATTACCCCCTGCCACCTTCTCAATATCGTATTGCTTTGTCTCTCTATTATATATTTTAATCATTTTGTTCTCTTTTCTATTGAAATCATTTCATAGTGTAAATATATCATTAGTAAGATTATAACAAAAATAATACAAATAAAGAATGGGCTACACGCCCATTCTTTTACTGAAATAAAAGTTATTATATATGAATTGAATTTTTAAAAGGTGCACTGCTAATAGTAAAACATCACAGTGCACCTTTTAAGTAAGAATTTTATTATCTTCCCACAAGTTAAAAGTATAAATTCTTTACAACTAAAATTTAAGTATTTTATTCTGTGATAGATATTTGTTTTCCAATTTTCTAAGAAGTTCCTTATAAAAGGCTTGTATACCTTGTTTTTCTGCCTCTTGCTCGTAGTCTTCTGTTTGCTGATTTACGCTTTCTAATACTTCTGTAGAAAGTTTTCTAGCCGCAAAGGTATATACGACCTCATCTTCTTTTCCGATATGTCTAGTCAATAAATTGGCATAGCCAACTGCATTGGCAATCACATCTAGTTTACTTTCTTCATCCCCGGCATTAACTCGTTCTAGGGCGTCACTCAATTCACTTATATATAATCTTCCTAAATTATGTTCCACAAGCATTCCATGGTTAATTAAAGTATTTCCTATATGACCTAAGTTTGCTACCATTTCCTTAAAAAGAAATTTCTCTTCTTTTCCATGGTGGTGTGAATCTGCATAGTTTCTAATAAAGTCTATCATTTTTTCAAAATCTTCGAAGCAAATTTCATCCCCCTGTAATATTTTTTGGCAAGCTTTTCTTACCACCTTTAACATTCCAAGGATATTTTTATGCTCTTCAACCATTAAATCAATACTATTCATTGTTACCTCCATTTCTGAAGGAGCTGCAGCAAAATTAATACCATTTCTCTTATTTTGCAGAAACCCCATTACTCCTTTTTATTACACTAGTAACGTCATCAATTTTTTCGAACACTACTGATGTATCTCTCAAAAAGCCTCTAATAAATGATTCCCTTAAAATGTAATAATTATTAATATCTCCACCTACTTCATCCCAATAACTTTTGTGAACACAAGCATTTCTCTTCCATATAACTTTGTCCTCAGCATCTTCTAACACTCTATTAGCATTATCACAAGGCATTCCATCTAAAAGGCTATCACTAATTGCTTTATAGATTTTTGAAACATTTGTTGTGTTTTCAGTTAAGGCTTTCTCCATACCTTTACTTTGGAAAAGTAACTCCATCTCTTTAATTAGTTCTGGATTCCTTTCTAATAGCTTTGTTACACCAAAGGCTAATTTATATTCTACTTGAGAAACACAAGCCTGCAACCAGCCATGAATATTTCCTTGGTCAATTACCTCCTCTAGAGGTCTTGTCTCTGACACTCCGTATCTGGTATCTAGCTCCTTTTGTAATTCTATTTCTGAAGTATTAAATTTTTGACTTAATTTGATAATGTCCTCTACTAGCTCTTTCTGTATGTTGATTTTATTGTATAACCAGTAATGAATTGGTCCTAAAAATGCACTCATAGCTTACCTCCTGAATTTTTAATTTTATTGTTTTAGCATTTACTTTTTGTCCTGTTGCTATTAATTTTTTGTTATAATAGTTTGTATTTAAACGTATGCTCTCAAAACATATTAAGATATACACACATTATTCAACATGAGTTAGTACTATAGTTACATTATAGGCCTTTCTTATATAAAATATGTAGCTAGGGATACAGTTCAATCGAGCTAATAATTTTATTGATTTTGCAGCATATAGAACTAAGGATATTTTTATTTGATGAAATCAAACAATAACTAATTCTGCTAAATAATTGTAACTAATATTGATATTGCATATAATTGCATAAGAACATAATAGTATTTAAGTGTGCTTAATCATATGAAAGTTGGGGGATTAATATGAAAATCAAACTGCTCTATGCCATAGATGAAAAGAAATTTGAAAATAGTGTAAATGGCTTCTTAATTGAAAATAACGAAAAAATCGAAATAGTGGAAATCAAATGGAAATGGTTTTTATACCATTATGCAATGATAATATATAATGAAAAACAATGAAAATAGCTGTGACAATTAGCGTCACAGCTATTTTATATTATTTAAAAGGATGAGAGAAATCTCTTACTTCAAGAACATATTGATATCATCTTCTACATTAGTGATTCCACCAATACCAAAGTTTTCAACCAATACATTCACTACATTTGGAGAAAGGAAGGCTGGTAAGGTTGGTCCAAGGTGAATGTTCTTTACCCCTAAGTATAATAAGGAAAGAAGAACAATAACTGCCTTTTGTTCGTACCATGCAATATTGAAGGCAATTGGTAACTTATTTATATCATCAAGATCAAATACCTCTTTTAATTTAAGTGCTATTACAGCTAAAGAGTAAGAGTCATTACATTGACCTGCATCAAGAACTCTTGGAATACCGTTAATATCACCAAGGTTTAGCTTGTTGTATCTGTATTTTGCACAGCCTGCTGTCATAATTACAGTATCTTTTGGAAGAGCTGCAGCAAAGTCTGTATAGTAATTTCTACCTTTTTGACGTCCATCACAACCAGCCATTACGAAGAATTTCTTAATAGCACCAGTTTTTACTGCTTCAACAATTTTATCAGCTAAAGTGATAACCTGGTTATGAGCGAAGCCACCAATGATTTCTCCTTCTTCAATCTGTGTTGGTGCCGAACTAGCTTTTGCCATCTCAATAATAGCTGAGAAGTCTTTATGACCCTGCTCATCTTTTTCGATATGAGTACATCCAGCAAAGCCTGATGAACCTGTAGTAAATAATCTAGCCTTATAAGAATCCTTTGGTGGTACGATACAGTTGGTTGTCATAAGAATTGGCCCATTAAAGCTTTCAAACTCTTCCTTCTGTTTCCACCATGCGTTTCCATAGTTACCTACAAAATTACTATATTTCTTGAATCCAGGATAGTAGTGAGCAGGAAGCATCTCTGAATGAGTATATACATCCACTCCTGTTCCCTGAGTTTGTTCAAGGAGTTGTTCTAAGTCTTTTAGGTCATGACCTGAAATCAAGATACCAGGGTTCTTACCTACACCGATATTTACCTTAGTAATCTCTGGATTACCATAGGTTGATGTATTCGCAAGATCTAGCAGTGCCATACCATCCACACCTGTTTTCCCTGTTTCTAGAGTAAGTGCTACTAAAGCATCTACACTTAAGCTATCATCTAAGGTTGCTGCGAGTGCTTTCTGCATAAATACATTTATTGTATCATCTTCATGGCCTAGCTCGTTAGCATGCTTTACATAAGCGGATAAACCTTTAGTTCCATATATAATAAGTTCTCTAAGACTTCTAATGTCTTCATTTTCTGTTGCAAGAACACCAACCGTTGCTGCTTTTGCATCAAACTCTTCTTTTGTTGTTCCTGTCCATAGTGCTGATGGATGCAAGCTGTCCTTATTTGTTACCTTTGCAAGCAAAGCTTCTTTGATCTTCAAGGTATCTAGAACTCTCTGATAAAAAACTTCATTATCAAAATTAGCATTAGTAATTGTTGTAAAAAGATTTAAAGTTATATAGTGATTTACTTCTGGAGAGATGCTTTCACCTTGTCCTCTTAGTGTTGTTGTAACAACACTTAAACCTTTTGTTACATATATTAATAAATCCTGTATCTTAGCAAGGTCAGGTGATTTACCACACACACCAAAACTAGTGCATCCTGTGCAGCCTGCTGTTTCTTGACATTGATAACAAAACATTTTATTTTCCATTTAATTTATCTCCTTTTTTTATTGTGCTTTATTTGATAGACTAAGTATAATATAATAAATACCAAATCGATGTAGCTGTAGCTACAATCTAAAAATAATTTAGAAAATAGTCACAGACGCAGAAATGGGGAAGGATTCTCTTACTCTAATGTATTGGGGAAAGAAGAAGTGAGAGATGCCGCCCATACCACTAAACAAGCATGCCAAGTAGCATAGTGGATTTTCCACTGATAGACTATATTAATAATATTAGAAATGAAGGTATGAGAATGGACGAAGATTTTGGACTATTATCAAAATGCGCATTATTTAAGAATGTTAAAGAGGAAGATTTCGGATCACTTTTATCCTGTTTAAATAGCTATACGAAAAACTACACGACTGATGAATATGTCTTTTTCGCAGGAAATGAGATTAACTATGTCGGAATTCTCCTATCTGGCTTTGCCGAGATAATTAAAGAAAACCTCGCAGGTAGTCGACATATCATGGCCTTCCTAGGTCCAGCTCATATATTTGCCGAAGGAATTGTCTGTACTACAAAGCGTATCTCTCCTGTTACGATCAGAGTAAAGGAAGCCTCCAGGATACTCTTCATTCCATACGAAAGGATTACGAGGAGCTGTGGAAATTCCTGCGCTTTTCACATTCAACTGATTCAAAATATGATGATGATCCTTGGCGAAAAAAATTATATATTAAATAATAAAATAGAACTGCTTAGCTTAAAAGGTATGAGAGAAAAAATAGCTTCCTATCTCTTAAATGAATCAAAAAAAAATAATAGTCCGAATTTTCAAATTGCCCCAAACCGTAATGATTTAGCACAATATTTAAATGTCTCTCGCACCTCGATGTGCAGAGAACTTGCGCTAATGAAGGAATTAGGTATACTTGACTACTATCAAAATTCCTTTAAGATCTTGTCTATAGAGGCTCTGAAAGAATGTTTGATGTAAAGAAAACTTGTGCAAAAAAGCCTTCAACCCTGTGTACATATAGGATTGAAGGCTAAATAATACTTATTTCTCGGTTTGAGCAGTCACTAAACTCATTACACCGTACTTTTCTCTTAAACGTGGCTTTTCAATCTTTCCAGTGGGATTACGCGGAATTTTATCAAAAATAATTTTCCGTGGTCGTTTGTAACGTGGCATCGGAGCGCAGAATGTCATTATTTCTTCTTCAGTACACTCACAGCCAGGCTTTAGTTCAATGATTGCAGCCATTATTTCACCTTGACGCTTATCAGGTAATCCAATAACTGCTACATCCTTAATTGCAACATTTGCACGGAGAAAATCTTCGATTTGTACTGGATACAAATTCTCCCCACCGCTGATAATAACATCTTTTTTTCGGTCAACTAAATAAATAAAGCCGTCTTCATCCATACGGGCCATATCTCCTGTAAATAGCCAACCATCCTTGAGTACTTCCGCAGTTGCTTTCGGGTCGTTATAATAGCATTTCATCACACCAGGTCCATTTACAACCAATTCCCCAACCTGTCCTTGTGCTACAGAACATCCATTCTCGTCGGTAATCTTGACTTCCCAATCGTACCCTGGTATTCCGATAGCGCCGACTTTATGAATATTCTCAGTACCTAAATGAACACATCCTGGACCGATAGATTCACTCAGACCATAGTTTGTATCATAAAGATGGTTAGGAAAATACTTTTTCCAGCGATGAATTAAGCTTGGTGGAACTGGCTGAGCACCAATATGCATCATTCTCCACTGGGAAAGGTTATAATCTTCAAGTTTCACCTCTCCACTTTCAATGGCATCAAGAATATCCTGTGCCCATGGAACCAAAAGCCAAACAATAGTAATTTTTTCTTCAGAGACAGTTTTAAGTATCCATTCTGGTTTAATTCCGCGAAGCAAAACGGCTTTACTCCCCGACAGCAAGCTGCCAAACCAATGCATTTTGGCACCAGTATGATAAAGCGGCGGAATACATAAAAAATTATCTTCACGTGTTTGACCATGATGTTTATTTTCCGTATAACATGCAGACATTAGACTTTGGTGCGTATGTAAAATTGCTTTTGGAAATCCTGTAGTACCTGAAGAGAAATATATTGCCGCGTCATCTTCCTCTACTATTTTAATCAGTGGGGCTTCAGAGGAACAATTGGCAGTAAGTCGGTCATAGTTTTCAGCAAAAGTTGGCCTGTCTTCACCCTCAAAAAGAAGTATCTTCACTTTAGGTATCTGATCATAAATAGTTTCCACTCGGCCGATAAATTCAGGTCCGAAAATCAAAGCAATAGTATCAGATAAATCTAAACAATATTTTATTTCATCAGCTGCGTATCTAAAGTTTAAGGGTACTGCAACAGCGCCAGTCTTTAATATTCCAAAATAAATTGGTAGCCACTCCAGGCAATTCATTAAAAGAATAGCCACCTTATCGCCTTTTTTTATTCCCCTCTTCAGCAATAGATTGGCCATTCTATTTGCTTTCTCGTCAAAAACTCGCCAGGTCATATCCCGCCTGTATTCACCTGCTGGATTGTTTTCAATAAGTTCATACTCACGCCAAATGACATTATGACTGTCCTGGAGATCCAAATTAATCTCAGTCAGGCATGTCTCCTGTGCATATTGCTCCGCATTACGTGATAATATTTCAGTTATGGGCATTTTTCCCATCCTCCCGTTCTACAATACAACAAAAGATATTGTGTATTAAATAATAAAAAAGCCATGCTACAAAAAATAACAAAACACTACATTAATTATAAAGCGATACAAGCCGTTTATCAACAGATTTTTACTTTAAATATCACGTAACCATACTATCAATTTAAATCAAACGTTACCGAGATTCTTGCGCTTACCTTGATTTGTCCGGGTGAGAAATCATCACTATTTGTACCCTGCGAACTAGCTCCTGGAGCATTTACAATTGTATTAGAAAAGGCATTTACATTACTTACCGAATTTGCCCCTGAATAGCCCCCAGAACTGAAAGGACTATAATATGAGTATGCATCCTCTTGAATTTCTTGTATCATATTAGCTTTGCCTATTGTTTGACCCAGTTCTTTTGCCAATGCAACAGCTTTTTCCTTTGCAGCTTTTATCGCAAGTGCTCTTGCCTCATCTTTATATTTCCTTAGCTGTGTTGTCCTAAATTGAACATTTCGAATATAATTCGCACCAGAATCTAATATTTTTGTGAAAAGTTCGTCAAATCTTGCTAAATCCTTTAATGTAATTACTAATCCTCTATGAATTATATAACCATTAAAAGTACTTTCTCCATTATTCGTATAAGTGTATTTAGGGTTAACACTTATATAATCTGTAACTACATATTTGGCTTCGATTTTTAATTCTTCTGCTATCTTTTTAATTTTCTTTATACTGACATCATTCTCCGATTTTGCTTTCGCAATGTCCATATTTGTGGTTTCTACAGCCAAAGTAAAAACTACTTCATCAGGTATAACCATAACGTCTGCTGAACCAGTTACTGACAGTACTCTAGTTGTTGCTTGGTTTGATGAAGCTTCTTGATTACTTACGATATCCTCTGCAAAACAGGTCGTCGTAAAAATAAACATTACTAATAAAAGCATTGAAACTACTAGAATTGATTTAGATCTAATACTCTTTGTATTCATTTTCTCAATCCTCCATTTGATAAAGTTTTAAAAAGGTTTGTTAACAACAGACAATTACGGTAGTTTATGGTTACAGACTACTACTATAGTCTATGGATGTCAATATAAATCTGGAAATTTAGGAAATCATAATACTTACCGGTTACTAGATTTATACTTTTTTTTAAACGGCGAAGTGGTGGAAAATAACACCCAGACAAGCAATAGCACGCAAGCCATCAGCTCCCGCCAGTCTAGACGGCTTACTCTTCACAATATTCATTTCCTTTAAAATAGGTTTTTCCGATAGAATTTCGCGGTTCCCCATATTGTTACCTCTATTCATTAATCCATTTTTATGCGGAATATTATACCATTAATTATATATTCTTCATAGCCTTACTTATATAGAGATATCTTGATAGGATGGAAACCTTGTAAGTACTACATGGAAGATATTTTATTCCATTCCCCTACAAACAATTTATAAAGTCCATGAAAATATATTGTTAAACTTCCGCACAAAACGAAATGCGCCCTGTGGGAACAGGGCGCATTTCTATGCTGAGTGCAATATATTCAACTATTACTTATTTCATTTAACGGTTTGCAAATAATTTCGTTTATCCGCAGATTTTTTAAGTTTTGTGTGGATGCTGCTTGCATTATCATTGCAGTATCCGAACCGAGGCCTGTGCCTGCAATAGCAATTACCCGCTCATTGCTTGACAGGTATCCGGCATCAGTAGCCATTAATACAATTTCATAACAAACTTTAACACCTTCACTAAAGCACCTTAAAAAATTTGCAATTATTGTTGGAATGCTTGAGCCGAAAAGTTTTTCTGTGTGAAATAGCATCGTCCCAAAATGTACTTCGTGTCCGGCTAACTTTAATTCATCTACCAGTTCCTGGCTAAACCGATTTGTTTTGCTGCTAAAGTCAAATTGGTGTGGTAAGATAATAAGCTTAACGTCAGTATCTTTGAAAAATTCTAACGCTTTTTTTGCACCATTTCCGGTGGTAGAAGCTAATACTATCTTTTTTATATTATGAGTTTCTAAGCTTTCTTTTACTAATTGAAATGTTGCTTCAGTATTCAGTTGACCTGTTTTTTCAAAATATGTTATATTACTATTCATACATTTTCCCCCAAACAATATTGATATATTTTATTTTACCCTTCATTTGTAACTCTCTTCCAACTTCGTGATTATCAAATTCATAATAAAGCTATTTTCAAAATAATACAAGTACGCACTTTATTGTAATATGGGCACCACTTAGTAACCGTAATTTTTAATAGGTAAATATTGTATTATAACTTGTACAAACTATTCCTTTGTTTTACAATAGTCTAGATACCATTTACTTCTTGATAAGATAGGAGCATTTCCATGAGAAAAATAGCCCCCTGCCCGGTAGAAGCCGCCGTTACATTGCTTGGTAACAAATGGAGAATATTGATTATACGGGATTTACTTGAAGGTACAAAGAGATTTAATGAGTTAAAGCGCTCTATAGGAGGCATCAGCCATAAGGTGCTTACTGAGAATCTTCGTATTCTAGAGGAAAATGCTTTACTGATACGAACTGTTTATTATGAAACTCCGCTAAAGGTCGAATATTCCTTGACAGAAACCGGAGCAAGTCTAAAGCCTATGATACTTTTTATGAAAGAGTGGGGTAAAGAATACCTTTCAAAAATGAATATAGAAGAATGGCATTACATAGATTAAATCTTTTTATAACAATGTAATAACCAGCTATTTTTTGATAACTCCTTAAGTATAAGCCCTTATCCTTTTGTTTTATTCGTTTTCAATATATCCTCTATATAAAAGTCCTTATCTATCTTTTTAATAAAACTAGACATAGTATCAAAGTAATATAAATATAGCTCATGTAAAGCTCTTGTACATACTGTATATAGCATCTTTCTGTCCTCTGCTTTTGAATAATCCATATCCTCAATTGAATTTACCAAAACAGCATCAAATTCCAGTCCTTTGGCAAGGTAGGAAGGAATTATTACTACACCTCCCTTATATACCTCATTATGATTTGATATAAGGCTTATATCCACATAAGAATTAATAGATTTATACAAAGCTTCACATTGTCTAGCAGTTTTACAGATAACTGCTATCAGCTTATAATTTTTGTTTTTCAGCTCAATGATATCATCAGCAATCCTTCTAGATAGATTACTTTTATCAAGCTTTATTATCTTAGGTTTATCCCCATGCCGATTTAACTGTTCTGATTGGCTTGGGTACATAAGAATTTCTTTGCAAAAATCGGCTATCTCTTTGCTTGAACGGTAGCTTTTGGTCAAAGAAATGCTTTTGGTATCTTTCTTGTTGAATACATCAGAGATGTTGTCAAAGTTACCAATATTCATATATCCGTTGACAGACTGGTTTATGTCTCCAAGAATAGTTATATTGCTGTGTTCAAAAACTTTCTTAAAAATCTCGTATTGAACAACTGTATAATCCTGAGCTTCATCAATGATAACATGCTTAATAGATTTTGCATTACCTCCAGCATGAAGTATAGTTTTAAGAAATATAATAGGTGCAATATCCTCGTAATTGATGATGCCCTGTTCTAATTGGCGAGCTGTGTAAATGCCCAAACTACCCAAATCCTCATTTTCCAGGTTATCAACATATTGGGCAAATGATCCTAAATTCCTAAATAGATTCTTGTACAGAAGATGAATATTGAAAGCTGTCATTTGTATAATATCATTTTTAAGTGAATCTAACTCAGCCTTTACTTTTTGCTTTGCTATTTTTCTCTCTTCTTCAGTGCTTGAAGGATTTTCCTGCGACTCATTCTCTAATAATTCTCTAGCACGCTTTTCTTCACATTGTTCTAAGATGTAAAAGAGCCTTTGACGAAGCTTTTCCAATCGTTTAGCATAGGAAAAAAGACTATAGTCATTCCTGAAGAGCTGATAAATATCCTCAGCACTAATAATAAGAGTACTGTTATATATTAAATCTTTAAATTCCAAACCCCTTCCATTTTCAAGCTGCTCAATATATTTTTTCAATATGGTCAAATATTGTAACGATGATTTGAATTTAATACACCTTAGTCGTGTTTTATTAGAATTGCCTGTCAAAATATATTCCATTTGCTGATGCATAGTTTCAATTCGATATTTTGTCTCAAGCATATATCCAAAAAAGTCGATAAACGTGCTTCTTTGTATATTTTCTTCCCCTAATTCGGGTAAAACATTAGCAATATAATCTTCAAACACATGGTTTGGAGAAAAAATGAGAATGTTTTCAGACTTTACATTCTCCCGGTATTTATACAGAAGGTATGCCGCTCTATGAAGTGCAATAGAAGTCTTTCCACTTCCGGCAGGGCCTTCTACTATAAGTATTTTATTTTGACTATTCCTGATGACAGCATTTTGCTCCCTCTGGATACTGGTCACAATAGTTTTCATTCTACTGTCTGTGCTTTTCCCCAGGATTTCCTGAAGCATTTCATCATTTATACTTAAACTACTATCGAACATGTAGACGATATTCAAATTTTCAATTTTATACTGTCTTTTAAGCAGCATTTGTCCGTTGATTGAACCTGCAGGACAGTCGTAACTGCATAAACCAATTTCATAGTCATAAAACATGCCGGATATTGGTGCTCTCCAGTCATAAACTAGAATCTCCCTGGTATTGCTTGTACTTAAGTTATAAATACCGATGTAGATTTGTTCTGCATTTTCTTCCCCATCTTCAATAAAGTCTATTCTTCCGAAATAAGGACTTTGATACATCCTTTCAAGACGGCCTACCTTGTCAAATGCAAATTTATATTTCCGGGCTTGGTTGGATAGACTTGTCTGATATTGCCAGGCGGTAGTCGCAGCCTCCAGATCAAACAAATCAGAGGGCATACATTTTGCATCTTCCCACATATCTTTTTGAAGGTCGATTGCTTCTTTTTTGTAATTAATTACAGCATTAGCCCCATTATTAAGTTGTATTTTTATTTCATTAACTACTCTTTCCAGATTGGTCTTTTCATAATCCAAGGTTTCATTATTAGCAGACATCACATTCCTCCGAAATACTTTCATTTTTTTATAAATCAAGTTTCAATATGTTTATAAGGGATAGTAATTTATCCTGTTCATCATAGTTTGAGCAGGATAATAAATAAAAATTGCTATTGTTATATGAAAGCTAATCCAATAAAACTTTAATGTAGTATTGGATGATGCTATGAGATGAAGTTAATAGTTACTTCTGTACTAATGATACACGCAATCAAAGCTGCATATAAGACTTATATTTAAAAATTTCATATGATATAATATAAGTAGATAGAAAGTATCTATCCAAGATTTTTTGCTATGAATATCGTTTCTTTTTGGGATGGAATAGACCTTTTTTCAGTTTCCCTTGATATTTCACAAACACATAACCTAAAAAGGAATGTTGCAATCACAACATTCCTTTTATTTTATGAAATTTTGTATTGGTATCCTCGAACTACGCTGAAGGATATCACCACTAGTGTTGAAAACAAAATCAAGCTCTTTTGCTATTTACCTTTTGCTGTAACGGTATACAAATTATTTTTTGAATCGTAGGTTAGCACAACATTTACATATGAGTCATGCATATATCCGATTGTTGGCTTTATATTTTTATCAACCATTCTAAAAGTTAGTTTGTAACCCTTTACCCAATAAAAATTCTTAAGTAAATAAGCCCTGAGCTCATCCTGATTTTTAAGTTTCATAGGATCAAAATCCCCATTAGAATAAAAACTTATATCTGGTACACCCATTAGTGGAAAATGGGTTTTAGCAAAGGTAAATCTGTCTTTGAGGAAGTAGGTATATTTAACTTTTCCACTACCATCATCGTCCCAGGTAGTATCAACAAACAGCCACTGTCCATTTACAAATACCGCATTCCATGCATGCTGCATTATATCTGTTTCAGCTTCAAAAGTACATGGAATTGATGCTCTTTTACATAAATGCATAAACAGCAGAGAATAGTCTCCACACACGCCTCTTCCCTTATCAATTGAGTCCATAATACTTCCAATGGTCTGCTCATTCGCAAAAGCGTAATCATAGGTAATATGTTTAACAACAAAATCATGAATAGCCTTTACTTTTTGTTCCTGTGTCATTCCGGTCTTGATTATTTTTGCCAGGATAGCATCAATTTTTGCATACAACTTTTTATGGTTGGTATCCAGCTGCATATTCATATCAACTTTATCGGTGCTTTTTATAACTTTTGGCTCTATTTTGTAGGCTAATCCGGGGCCGTAATAACCTTCTTCTAAATCAAAATATGTGGTACCATTTTTTATGGTAAATTTAATTCCGTTTTCAGGCGTGAAAAACTCTATTAAGGCACCACCTGTATCTATTTTAGTATAATTTCCGCTTAATTTAATCTTTCCCAAAACAGTATCCTCATAATGATCTTCAAAAAACTCTTTTATCTCTTCTTTGTCTTTAAAAAGTATATGTATTGTATTTTTGCCTACTCTAATTTCCGATGCTTCGCTCGGGTCGTAAGGGATATTAAAACCTCTAAGATAATCAAAATCAAACCAGCTGCTTCTGAAATCTACTATTGCTTCTTCCTTTGTATAGTTGCTCTGTGGCTCGAATTTATCTTCTCTGGTTTTCATTCCACCTGAAATCATTGATGATACAATAATTTGATCAGCAATTGGGATTTTTGCTGCATCTGAAATTCTTAATATATTGTTCCAGCCTCCATCTGAGCTGAACATTTTACCATTTACCTGCCTTCTGGCTGCTTCAAGCCTTGTCAGAGGTTTATCCAGATTATTAGCATCATCTATCATCCCATAGATAAATGCATTTTTTATATAATCAGGACTATCAGCAGGAATTATATTGTCTTCAATTTTTAAATTTTCATATGATTTTACTGATTCAAAATGCAGCCTCGCTAATTCATCTAGGGTGATGGACTTCTGAAATCCATACTTAAAAGTATCTGATAATCCATCATCAATAATGCATTGGGTTACAATCTTCCAGGCTTTAGCAGAAGGAGTATCAGCAGGATATTGATAATACTCTATCTGTTTCTGTTTCTCCCTTTCATTCTGATATACGCTAATTGAAGCCCCATAACTTTCAATAAGTTCTTCTATGGTTTTAGTTCCATCATAAAGATTTTCTTCAGGATACTCTTCATCAAGAGGGTATATATTCTCGTGATAACTTGCCAAAACTCTTGCAGCTACAATCCTGGATACATTACTTTCAATAAACAGTTTTTCAACTTCACTCGGCAATTGCTGAAGGATTTTCGGACTAACCTTATTCCCCTGCAGTATGGATTGATTCAGATACCGGACCATCTTATCCTTAACCTTCAAAGAAGCCGAATCTACTTCGTCCTTTTCCTTACCCATTTTTGCAAAGTTGCCTGTCAAACCTTTGAAATATCCCCATTCATGAGTTTCCCCAATATCTAATTTTAATCGAACAAACTTTCCATCAAAATCCCAGCCAAATGTGCTGTCTTTAGCAAAAAATATTGATTCTGTTATATGATCTGTTATTATCTTATAATCTTGTGGCGTGAATCCGCCCAACCTCTCTTCCTCAATTTCGATAGCGACACGGATGTCATTAAGTGCCTTTTGAACAGCTGCCTTTACCTCGCTATCCGATATTTTCTTTGAGGTTCTTTTAATTGTTGGTTTTTGTCCTTCGTGAAGTATCGCTCCTAAATTTTTCAGAGGTATCACTTCATCTTTTTTGTATTGGAGAAACTCCTTCTCTAACTTTGCAAAAATACCGTCTAGTGCTTTGTCGTTTGAAAAATAAGATGCGGCAAAAGATGTTGTATAACCGCTCAACAATGTCACCATTAAAATAATTATAAATGTTGATAATTTCTTCATAGCTCTTTTCGTCTCCTATTGATAGTATTTTATTTGCTATATTTTCCTATTATATAGCAAAATTATTAATTATTCTACATTCTCTCTATACATCATAAATGAGTAAGTAGTCCTATGCTTGAACGCACGTATTGAAATTACTATCATCGGTTGTGGACATCATAGTCAATTGGTACATATACGGTTTATTCCCAATCTTTAGTTGAATGTGTGCTAATTTTGTTATATAATGTCGATTATTAACAAATACGAATAGAAGGTGACAATTAATGGGAAATAGATATGTGAAAGATCTTGTTCTCAATATCTCCACAGCAGATGTTGAGAATGCAATACAGGGTTACTTGAGAGGTAATGATTTTAATTTTGTATCTGAAAAAGGCGAAGATTATTACAAAACTGGAGGGGTTATGCTGCCACTTCGAGGTTTTAAATATAGTTACCAAGATGGCGTACTACATTTAGAAGCTTGGGCCGGTAAAATTGGAAAGGAATTAAATATCGGTGATGGAAAGTTTGTTGGTTCAGTAGTAAAAGTACCGTATTACAATAGTATATTAAACCTAATGGCAACGTTAGAAGATGTAAAACTGGCATATCCGCAATCAAACAACCAAGTGCCTTTTCAATCACAAACACCTAATCAAGCACAGTCAGATGCTCAAAATCAAGCTCCAGTATTTATGCAACAACCCCAAGCTAACTCACAGGCCACTTCGGCCGTATTAAATGAAGTCAATAATGCCAATAACAGAAATGCAAAAATTGCATTCTGGCTATCAATTGCTTCTTTGATTTTAATGTTTGCATCCAAATTCAGTTTATTGGTTAATATAGCTTCCTATACACTAGCTATAAAATATGGTTTGAAATCGCAAAAATCAGGACTTGCAGTTGCTGCAATTGTTATAAACTCAATCGTTATTGTACTTACGTTTTTGATTGTATTTATATCATAGATATTGTTAACAGAAAATAATAAGCTGTTGGAAATTGGAATAATTATCATCGAATAAATGTATTCTGATTAAATAGTACTTCCATAAAAACTTACAATCAATGGGTTTCCTAACCCAGCTTCCCATTGATTGTAAGTTTTTTGTCGTATACTATTTAAACAATGGGTTATATTTTTCAATTAGGCACATCTCTTACACACCATAAACAATAGTTTGGAATTTAAATTATTTGGAGTTTAGCCTATTTTGAATATGGCCTATATAAGTCAAGATTTGTTGTTCCACCACTTTGAACAAGGTATCGATTTATTAAAAATTACTGGTTCTCCAATCTTAGGAGTAGTTACCTTCACATTTAAAGATTTTGCTTTTTTGAGTAACCTTTCAATAGGTTCCTGCCAAGGGTGTATCGATAATTTGAATGCTCCCCAATGAATTGGCATCAATAATTCACCTTTTAGATCTATATGCGCCTGTACAGTTTCTTCTGGCATCATATGAGTTTCAGACCAACTCTCATTATATTGCCCACACTCGAGAAAAGTTAAATCAAAAGGTCCTAATTTATCACCAATTTCTTTAAATGTTTTACCATATCCTCCATCGCCGCTAAAGAAAATATTTGTATTTTGATTTTTAATAACCCAGGAACACCATAAAGTACTGTACCTATTAAATAAGCCTCTTCCTGAAAAGTGACGAGAAGGAGTGCTAATAAAAGTCAGTTCTTCAAGCTTTGCCGTTTCCCACCAGTCAAGCTCTTTGATCTTTGATTCACCTACTCCCCATGATAAAAGATGTGAAGCAACCCCAATTGGCACATAAAATCTTTTTACTCTATCCTTGATTTTATTGATGGTCCAATAATCCAAATGATCATAATGGTCGTGGGAAAATAGTACAGCATCTATTTGAGGAATTTTTTCAATGTCAATGGGGAGTTCACCATTAAATCTCTTGGTACCAAGCCAAGAAAGTGGTGATGGTACAGTCCCAAGCATAGGATCCAAAAATATCTTTCTATTATCAATTTCTAATAAAATAGATGAATGACCAAACCAGGTAGCCTTTATAGCGGATTCATTTTTTTGCTCAATAGAATCACATTTAACAACGGGAATAGAAAAACCAGGCATAGTATTTCCTTTTATAAAAATCTTTGACATATCAATTAAATTAAATTTAGTCATCATAGCTGTTTTTTCAATATTCTTGAACTTACCATTTATAAAATTTTTAGAATTTATAATCCTTTCACGATAACCCCCCTCAGCTTTAGCTCCAAATTGTGGTGAAGTGTTAGCAAATATTACTATCACTGCTAAAATCAGTATTAAAAACAAAATAATAGTTACTAATGTCATTAGTTAAACCTTCTTCCCTCTTTTGATTCAAAAAAACAGATAGTATACCATTTATATCTATACCAGGTATTATTTATAAGCTTGGAATAGGGCTAAGGTTCCCCGCCCTGCTCTTTTATCTTTTCTATATATCCAACAGTCTCCAACTGTTTTTCACTATGACCACCTTAATCAAAAATACAATATTGTTTGTAATAATTCTTAGTTGCTTTTAAAACATCAGATACTGTCTTAGTATTATTAAGCTTCGTATTAATAGAAGTATTTAATTTATTATCAAAAGTGAAACAATTGCTGTTGTACAAGTAAACTCCTGCTTCATCAACTTCAGTACCATCAGTACTATTTAACAGAGTAATAATTATTACGTCTTTATTTCCATCATTATTCACATCCATAAATGAGACTGCTCTTATACACAAATATCCCAAATTGTTGGAAAATAAATTGGGGAAAGCATACTTGATTTTGTTGTTTTGATCTATTAAATAAAATTTAAACGTTTTTTTTACCCCATTTTGTGAGTTATTAAAACCTGATACAAACCAGGTATTTTGAAATGAAGCCAAATTGGTTTTAAAACATTGGTCTCTAATTATCTGATAGTCTGTTAAGAGAAAATCTGTTTTTATATTATTCCAAACTGTATTATTCTTAATGTAATTTGATAATTCTGAAAACTTTAATGAAAATAGTGAAAAATCTCCTATTGCATGATCAGTATCTATAGCAAATACGATTCCTGTCGATGTAAAATAAAATTCAGCATCCTTATCAAAATTATATTTTAAATTTAATATATTAAACTTGTCTTCTTTTAATAATGATAATTCGTCTTCTGTAAGATCTATACCCGCATAATCATTAAAAAATTGAGCCTTATTTATAAATAGTTTTACAAAATCATTATCAGCATTAATAAAATCAGGTAAAAAAATTCTATTACCGGTATTTATATCGATATTTACCGTATAACAACTGTTATTTGGATGAGGAGCTGACTTAGAATAATAATTACCTGTAAATATAATACTTAAAACCCTATTACTACTCCACGTTATGGCATAATCTAAATCATACCAATCGTACAATGCTATATCTTCCTGGCAATCAACCAATGCATTATCTTTAATTATTTTATTAATTTTACTTTGCTTTGTTTTATCTTGAAGACCTTTAATTTGAGGAAATGAAATTTCTATATCTTTTGAGTTCTTAACATAATTAGTTCTCACAATACTATATCCTGAAACAACACCATTTATTTCTGTTATTTCATTATTCTTCACTTTTACTGCGAAAGAATTTTGCGTTGTAGAAAATAAAAACGTTAGTGATAACACTAATAATATTTGTCTTGTTATTTTTTTCATATTTTACTTCCTCACTTTAGTAATTTTCCTCATATTATACTACAATTGCCCATAATTTGAATAGAAAATAGAAAAGACCCTCGAGAGTCTTCTCCCGGGGTTTTCTCACTTAGATTACAACATTAATAAATTTGAATTCTTTTACTCACCAAAATATCTGTTCAGTAAGCTATTAAATCCTGCACGGTGCCCAGCTTCTACATATTCTCAAAACTATCATACTTTAAACCTATACCCAACTCCCCATATTGTTTCAATAAACTGCTCATTATGTTTATCCTTTTCTATTTTATCTCGGATTTTCCCCACATGAACGGTTATCGTTGCGCTGTCGCCGAAATAGTCCATGCCCCAGACTCTCTCCAGTAGCGTCTCCTTACTGAATACACGATCCAGATTCTGTGCCAAGAAAAGCAGTAGATCGTATTCTTTTGTTGTAAAGAGTATTTCTTCCCCATTTAATGTCACACGTCTTGCATCCAGATTTATTACAAGGCCTTTTATAGCCAGCACGGATTGTTTATGCTGCTGGCCTGTACCGATCAGCTTTTCATATCGGCTTATGTGGGCTTTGACGCGGGCAACCATCTCGTTAGGGCTAAAAGGCTTTGTGAGATAATCATCTGCGCCAAGTCCGAGACCTCTGATTTTGTCAATATCATCCTTACGGGCTGAAATCATAAGAATAGGAATATCCTTTTTCTCCCGTATTTTTTTGCATATTTCAAAGCCATCCACTTCTGGAAGCATTAGATCTAGAACTATCAAATCAAAGGGCTCATTTAAAGCCAGTTCAAGGCCCTTGGTTCCACTTGACCTGATTAAGACCTCAAATCCGTTGATTTCCAGATAGTCCCTCTCGAGTTCTGCAATGGCTATATCGTCTTCAATAATTAAAATTCTTTTCTTTTCCATTCTATTTTACCTACCTATCGGGATACTAAACGTTATTTCCGTCCATTCCTCTTTTTTACTGTGCGCTTCTATTGTGCCATTGTGCTGCTCGATGATTTGTTTTGCTATAGAAAGTCCCAAACCTGATCCTCCAGTATTCCTGTCTCTAGAAGGATCTGTCCTGTAAAAACGGTCAAATATTTTTTCAAGATTTTTTTGCTCAATACCGATACCATTATCCTTGATTTTAACTGTTAAACAGTCATTTTGCTCAGCAAAGACAATATTGAACATCTTGTGTTGTTTGTCCATGAATTTTAGGGAATTGGATACGATATTTAGCATGACACGTTTTATTTTCTGGCTGTCTATAAAAACCTTCAAGCCTTTAGTTGTCAAGCATTCTGATACTAACTCCACTCCCTTGTTGTCAAGTTCCAGATGAAGCTCCTCAATAAAGCTCAAATAAAAGTCCTCTATATCTACATAATCCATGTTGAAAGTCTCTTTGCGCAGGTCAAGCTTGGAAAAGAAAAACAGATCATCAATCATGGCATCCATGTCACTTGACTTGGTATAAATTACATCAAGATATTTGGATAACTTCTTAGGATCATTTGCAACACCGTCGCGTATTCCTTGTACGTAACCCTTGATTGAGGTTATAGGTGTTTTCAGGTCGTGAGTAATATTTGATAGAAGTTGCTTCCTGTTTTCCTCCATTTCCATTTGATTGTCAATGGATTTTTTAAGCTCATATCTCATTTTTTCATAAGAATCCATGACACGTCCTATTTCATTTTTTGACCTTGATCGTAGATGAAAATTCAGATTGCCAATGGATATTTGCTGTGCACAATTCTCAAGCTTTTTTAGTGGATTGACGATGTCTTTTGTTGTTACCCATAATAACGGTCCTATAATAATAATAGTCAATAATATGAGCCCAATAATCAATATATAGTAATAATGACTAACTGCTGTTTGGGCATTTTTCATTCTGATGAGGAAGTAATAGCTCAGCTTACCAGAATAAGCTTGAAAGTCATATTTTAACACAACATATTTTTCGTTATTCAAAATGATTTTTTGGTCTATATAATTAAGTCCATATTCTGTGCCATGGCTTCTGCTAGTAGATGATTCAATCTGGCCATACAGGCTCTCACCAGGGTTTTCCACTCCATAAGTTTTGTATTGCTTGTTGTTTTCCACCACCACAAATCCGTCAAAAACATTTAATTGTTTTGCTATTTGTATAGGAAAGCTATCCTGTAGAAGGATTTCTGGCTGATATTTCTCCGTATAGCGCACATCCACAACAATATCAATCGCCCCTTTAAAGGCCTCCTGCGGCGTCTGATCACCAAGCGTAGGCTTAGCCGCATCCCTAATAACGCTTGTAATCAAGCCCACTCCAAAAAATACAATTATAATGACTGATACAATCAGTACTATTAAATATGTGATAATAAGCTTGACCCTTAGAGACATCCGTTACACTTCTTTCCTCTCAAATATCATCATTCCGGCAATTATAAATATGACACAATATGAAATCATGTACAATAAAGGCGGTAATGACATTGTTAAATTGACTCCATTCACTAATGGCTGATACCAATTAACAAAACTTGTTGGCAAAAATTGTTTTATATTTGTTAAAAATATTCCTATAGCACCAATGCCAAACCAGATAAAAAGGTTCACAACAATTGCCATACCTGGGCTGCCGACTAGTAGTGTAATAAAGCTTGTAATTATCAATATCATTATCAGAAAAACAAAAGCGCCCAGGTAGCTGATAAAGAAGCCTCCAAGGTTTCCGAAAGCTTCAGCGCCATTTATTACACCACTGACAATTATACTAGAAACACCTATAATCAAAAGATATATGCCAATTTCTATCGCTCCAGCAAATATTTTCCCTAAATATATTATACTTTTTGAAACGGGTAATGCAAATAGATTTTTAATAGTGCCATCCTTAAATTCACTTGATAGCAACTCACTACCGATAAATATGGTCAATACCGGCATAACAAAACCTGTAAGAAGTTCCAATACAAACATAGGAAATCGCTCCGGTGTAACCAACTGAATGCCTGTATTATTGTTAATAAGGAAACTGCCTATGCCAATTGCCAATGCACTAAGTACTGAAAGGGCAATCAAAATTTTTGTTTTGGTTTGATAAAATAGCTTTACATATTCATTTGCTGTAAACAAAACTAATTGATTCATTTCTCATTTCTCCTTTTTGAAACCAAATCAAGGTAGTACTCCTCAATTGTAGGATAATTAGCCTTAATTTCATGTATCGGTGTGGTTTCCAGCCATTTCCCATCATTTATTATACAAACCCTTGAAGTTATCTGCTCAATATCATGAATCAAATGGCTGGATATAATCATCCCTACATTTTTCTCCTCAATAATTCTTTTTAGCAAACGCACCAGTTGACTTCTGCCTTCAATATCCATTCCTGAGAAAGGTTCATCCAACATAATCAACTTTGGTTTAATCAGTAGAACCTTTGCTAGATAAATGCGTTGTTTCATCCCTGTTGAAAAGGTTTTAATCCTGCTGTTCTTTCTGTCACCCAAGCCTGTCATATCCAAAACTTCCTGAATATCTTCATCAGTCACCTTCCCGTAAAGGTTTTGATGCATCTTGAGGTATTGATACGCCGTTAGGTAAAGGTATGGCGAAGGGTCTCCAATCATCATGCCTATTTCATTTTTTGTCAATTTCGGGTTGTAAAGTATTGAAATGCCTTTATAATTTGCCTCGCCATCATCTTGAGCAATCATCCCCATCATAGCTTTCATGGCTGTAGTTTTCCCGGCGCCGTTTGGCCCTAGAAGGGCAACAACCTCGCCCTCCGAGACAGTGAGGTTGAGCCCTTGTATACCATGTTTTCCATGATATTGCTTTGTCAAATTCACAACTTCTAATAACATTTGGTCTCTCTCCATTTTTACACAAATTTATTTGTTGCTTTAGTTAAAGTCTTCAGCATCTATGGTTTCAATGTTTTTTCCATCAGGGTTAAAGGTATCAACAGAAGTGTTGTTTATGTCATTGATAGACGATGAACCTGAGAAGGAAACTTCATGATAGGTTCCTTTTGAATCTATTCCTGTGGTACTGATCTTAACATCAAACGATTTAATCTGATCATTTCCATCTACATTGAGTTTCAATAAAATTCCTGTTAATTTAACGTCCTGCTTTAGCTTAGGCATATTTTTTCCCAATTCAGAGAATTCTTTTAAGAAGGGCATCTTCCCCATCAACAACTCTTTTTGCGCTAAATCCATACCATCTTCATAATCAATATTACTGTGATTGATATTATTTTCAGTTGCTATTCCAACCAATAAATTAATGGGAACCGGAATCTCATTCTCATTCAAATCCACTGTAATACTCTTGGATCCATCAGCATTTTGATTCAACTCAAACTGAGACTTCAAATCACCCATTAAGTAGTCCATGAGCGCCTCTCCTGTTTTTCCCATATGTTGCTCTCCCATGGCCTCTTCTCTGTCGAATGCTCTGTGCTTCTCGTCTGTGTCCTTTGTCATGTTGACCAGTTGATAATACTTGGCATTGGTTTTATCTACAAGATATGAAGTCTCCCCGCTCTTAAAAAATGATAGGTCTTGCTCCTTGCCCATTAGCTTAATTTTGACATTTCCGTTGGCTTCTTTGCCCTCCAGGTTTTCTTTGACCTCACCTGTCATTTCTGCAATTATCTTACCGTTGTCTGACATTTGAAATGTGCCGCCAAAGGAAGTGTTGGATAAATGTTTTGTTTCGTGCGAGCTCTTCATGATTTGCTTTAATGCCTCATAACCTCCGTTATTATAAGTAGAGGTAGAAGCAAATGCGGTGGCAGTAAACACTGTAACTGCAGCCAGTACCAATACTCCCAATTTCACCTTTTTGTTTTTCATATTCAATCTCTCCGATCTAATAATTTTTTATAGCTTCATGCTACAATTTAATTATAGAAGTCAAGACTAAACTGCCTCTAAACAAATTCTAAAATTTCTCTAAAATATTCTAAAAAGATTCTTAGTTTGGCACGAAAAAAATACAACCCCTGAAATCAGTTTCATGAACATTGGCTATAGGCCTTGATATTCAATGTTTTACCGATAATGAGAATTGCATCTTTTTATTACTAAATTGGAATTTGTCGTGCTTATGCTTAAAGGCGCAATAAATAAAATGACCGATTTCTCTTTTTCTGCCGCAGCCATATCCCTTTGTAATCAGTTCCTGCAAAATTTGAGGAAATGTTTTGATGGTGTCAGTGTATTCGTGCGTCCTTGTCGATTTCACATTGATATAAATGAATTTCCTATAGCTTTGTTTTACTTCAACTACAGGAGTGAACACTAATACTATATGTATTTATTTATTTTGCAGTATGATTGATAAAATCAACTTCATACTGCTGCTCACCGTATTTTCTTTCATTGTCAGTAATAATACCCTCTGTAAGGGTGATACGCAGAACGATTGAGGTCGGATTGTTTTCGTCGCCAACTTCATCGAACCAATCGAAGATGCTTTTGAATTTCGCTCTGATTTCCGCATTCTTCTCGTCTTTGACCCAACCGAGATTTTCAGCCGTGCCTTGGAACGCATACCAGCCTAACCCACCGACGGAAACCTCGCCGTTCTTCTCAATTTGCAGCATTTTATTTTTCTTTGCATCCGTAGAAACATAAAATACGCCGCCTTCATAATAGGCGCAGACCATACGGACAGCAGGGCGGGAATTTCCGGCAGCGCTCGGAGATAGTGATATTGTCGCAAGGGCAATCACTTCTTCCTTGCCATTTCCGCACCGCTCCTCCATCAGTTTCATTGCGTTTTCGTACTTGCTCATTTTTAATTTCTCCTTTACATTGATGTCATTTATGTTGTAATGATAATTGAACCACTTGAAAAGTGTCATCAAGATTTATAATTCCAAGCTCAGCCACAGGCGGGACAACCGAATCCACCACCATATATATATCCATCTAATGTCGAGCTCCGCTTGTTATATGATACATTCCTTCAAATTTATTACATAAAATATTATATACTAACATTATGAATAGTTCCATTATAGTTTTGCTGTAGATTTGCAGAAGTATATCAACAGGCATAGGTCAGCACTGCTGGATAAATAAACTCGTGGTAAGTTTCCCTTGAGGTACTTTTTTACCCCCTATTTTTAGAAAGTTTCCCTCGAGTTTTCCCTTGAGACTTATCAAAACCAACAAAACATTAACCTCTATGGCATATACCTTCGTTCCTCAATCCGTGTACTGCGTACATAAAACCAGTACATTAAAAAGCCCCTACAACCTTTATTTACAAAGGTTTGTAGGAACTATGTGAGTCGTTAATGGCTATGTGGTCGGCTTACTTAAAGTATCTCTCCAACAATCCCTTAAACCCAGCCCCATGTCTTGCTTCTACATGAGACTTTAAATCTAATAGTGGCTTAAAATCATTATTTCATAAACTTATACTTATATTATAATTCTAGAATTCCCACCGATTTCCTACCAAAAATCTTTTCCCACAACAATAAAGATATGAAATTAGACATCATCTAAGTTCATATCTACAATATATAATTACCAAGGTATATACTAACTTATTTACAAGCATATTGCATATTATAAAAGACTCAAGCAAGCTATTATGATAACAATGCCAGCACACTCTTAGTCGATTGATTTGCCTGAGCAAGCATAGTCTGTCCTGTCTGTACCAATATTTTATATTTTGTATACTCTATTATACCTTTAGCCATATCCATGTCTCTAATTCTACTCTCCGCCTGCTGAAGGTTTTCTTCTGTATTATCTATATTGGTAATAGCATGCTCTAATCTATTTTGATATGCCCCAAGTTTACTGCGCACTTCAGACACTTTGTCGATTGCATTATGACATGCATCAATGGCTTTCCCTGCATCATCATGATTTAACACGGATATGCTACCTATCCCTAAGTCATTCGATTTTATGCTTTCTATTGTAATAGTAGTCGTTTGACCAGTATTCGCTCCTAACTGGATATTAATACCACCTGCAATACTTTCTTCCGGCGGTTCAGTTGGCACAACAATAGGTGGCAGCCCTGTCTCAGGTGCACTATTTACAACATACGAATATGTTAGCGTACTCCCTCCACCGCCAGGTCCTGATGCACTTACATATTCGTCGGATACCACCCCATATTTCGGATCTTCCAAGCTACTTTCCTTCATTTCATAAATAGACATGTTTGATGGATCAAAATAAATGTTATCTTCTGATGCAAATGTTACAGTATATATAAATTTATCGTTGTCTCCTACTATTGTTCCTGAAAGGTCTGTAATCGCATTTCCATCCATATCTGTTATTGACCATGCTCCTGTCAGTATTCTGGTAGTACCGTTATATGAAACAGTTATACTGGAAGGCGCTAATGATGCTATGTCTGATGCCAAACTTTCTCCTATAGTCGCTGTAGTGGGCTCTTTTATATGCTTAGTGATAGCCATCACGTAATGATGTGTTATTCCAGAACCTGACACATTTCCAATGACACCATGATTTTCAATACGTCCCGAGTTGGTAAATGTACCATGGTTTGTTATCCTTCCACCATTTAGTACAGTAAGAGTAGAGCCTCCAAGTACAGTGAAAGTTTTTCCGTCACAATCCAATGGATCCCCTAAAGTTGCATTCCCATAGACTCTTCCACTTGTTCCTTCAAAAATAATTCCTGCTGTTTTGGTGACTGTGCCACTGGATGTGTGGGACGATCCACCTCCTATATTTGCTGCATAATTACCACCCTTAGCTTTAATAACAACAGTTACTCCATCAACATTAATAATTCCTCCGTCTCCATTGTAACCACCCCCGATGCCTGCTCCACCATATCCACCTTCTGCATTTATGGTTCCTCCGGTTATTGTAACGTTTCCTCCTCCTGCTTGAAGCCCACCACCAATTCCCGCACCATCATCACCACTTTTTGCAGTTACGGTTCCACCTGAAATATTGATGCTTCCACCTGCACCTCCAATACCTCCACCTATACCTGCTCCATTATTTGTACTTTTTGCAGTTATTGTTCCACCAGAAATTGTAATAGTTCCACCTGCACAATCTATTCCCCCACCTATTCCTGCTCCCCAGTTTGTACTTTGAGCCGATATATTCCCACCTGTTATTGTAATATTTCCACCTTCTGCTCTGAATCCACCGCCTATACCTGCTCCATTAGAACCTGTTGCATTAATACTTCCACCTGTTATTAAGATATATCCTCCATCTCCATAGTATCCACCGCCAATGCCTGTCATACCGTTTGCAATTATTGTACCACCGGTTATTGTAATATTTCCTCCATTTCCATTCTCTCCACCACCAATGCCTGACCCAGAACCCGATTTGCATATTGAAGTTATAGTTCCTCCATTAATTATGATATTTCCACCATCTTCACCAATTCCGCCACCAATTCCTGCTCCGTTACCAATATAGGCAGTAGGAATAAATGTGCTTTCCGCATCCAATGTGCCACTTCCCTGTATGGTCAATGTTGCTCCGGTTGTCACTCTAATCCCTGCAGCCCCTTGCTTAGAAGTCAATACACTGTTGTTTCCTACAAGATTTAAAGTAACATTTGCATTTCCTTCCAGACTAATTCCGGCTCCAGTGTATGTATCAATTTTGGCATTATTCAATGTTATATTTGCTTTAACTCCGCTGTTCACAACAACACGAACACCTGTGGTATTCAAACCTGTTAACGTATAATCTCCGCTATCGGTAATTGTAAGCACATTAATCGCACTGTTAAAGCTGATTCCTGCAACTGCTGTAATATTACTCAAGTCAATAGTTGTTCCGGGATTTATAACCGGCCCGGTGCCTCCGCCAATGGTAGAGTCGTAATCACCCACCGGGGCAATTCCTGAATTTGATCTTCCTCCACCGCTCAGCACATTTACATCGCTTGGATAAATATTCTTTACAGTGTCATTTGTAGTATCCAGTTCAAAAAGTGAAGTAGCTATAGGTGTATTAGACAGTAAATCACTATCTGATAAATTACCTGTAGCTAATCCACCATTTCCAGTACTTCCTGCAACCTGTGTTAACCTATAGATAAAAGAACTTGAGTCTGTATCTCCAAATCTACTCTGAAAATCAGAAACGCTGGTATACTTTCCTCCAGTCCTCTCACGTATTACTGTGTCTAAGCTCTTTCCTCCAATCAAATCACTCAGCGCTTTTCCAAGACCATTAGATATATCTGCTGCTGTGATATTGGAAGTTCCGCTTGCCAGGTATCCAAGATACATACAGGCCAAATATCCGGTAGCATACTTTGAAGATGTGGTTCCGCTGACAAGAGAATTACTGCTGTTGGTGACTTTAGCTGATATGCTAGATTGAGAAGTACTTGCAGTTATTCCAAGTCCACCCCCGCCATTGACCCAATCATTACAGTTTGCATATCCACCAGCTGCTGTCTGTGCCATACCTTCTACAAACCATCCAGGAAAAGAATTAGCAGAATCAACAACACCATTAGTAATTCCTAACATTCCATTAGTTAATCCTTCATCCATTAAACCATGGACCATTTCATGAGCAATAGTAGTTTCCAGTGCACTCCTACTGGTATCAGTGAGATTTCCGCCGGCATCAAAAGCCAAACTTGACATATTTACAGACAATTGATATTTAAGCATCGAACTGTCAACATAACCTCCGCTTGCGCCATATACTAATGTTACAGCAGCAAGTGCAGTACTAACTGGGTCATTATACAATTTTAAACCAATGCCAATGGAAGATGAGGATAAATAGTTAAGTGCCGGAGAATAGGCACTTAAAACGCTTGTCACTGCCTGGGGAACAATCTCTGTCTGCAAAACATTTTTTAAATTGCTATACCCAGAGATCGTAGGAGTTCCTGTACCTGTCTGAATTGTTTCAAAATCATTAGTCTGAGTCTGGTCAATATAAATAAGATTTAGATTGTCAGAAGGTTTATTTAAAAGCTCCTGTAATGTCATATTGCTGCTTGCACTTGGAGTTAACAAAGAAGTATTCGTTGAAGTTTTTTCTGCCATAGTACCATCTAAAAGTTTCATACCGTTAAATTCTGTATTTCTTGAAATATTATCTATCTCTTTAACCAGTTGATCAATTTCTTTTTGAACCATATATCTATCACTATCAGTATTTGTGTCATTAGCCGCTTGTACTGATAGTTCATCAATCCTTTGCAATATATTATGGACTTCACTAAGAGCTCCCTCAGTAGTTTGGATTAAAGAGATACCATCCTGCGCATTTCTAGATGCCTGATGAAGACCTCTTATCTGTGCACGCATTTTTTCACTTATCGCTAGTCCAGCTGCATCATCAGCTGCACCATTAATCCTATAACCAGAAGATAACTTTTCCATAGCATTTTTATTGTTCTTTACCGAAACTCTTAAAGAATTAATCGTATTTATTGACGTTAAATTGTTTCTAATCCTCATTTATATACCCCCATAGTATCCTACAATAGCTGGAATATCAGTCCCACTGTCCAATCTCTTCCTTTATCATCTCTTGACCACATTTAGGGCACATAGGTGAATCAGTTATTATTCGGATTTTATTGCTGCATGAGGGACAATCATTTATAATTTGTAATTTTTTATTATTAGTAAGCTGAACTTTCAAAACTGCTGTTATCATTATTTTTTTGCATTTATCGCAAAGAGAAAGTTCATTTTCAACCAAGAAACTTTGTACTTCTTTGTTTATGTAATAGGTATTAAACTCTTTAAGCTTTTCTTCTAAAAATACTCTGGTAACCATATTTATATTACAAGCTGCAAGGCCTCCGCCTAAATTTAATTCCTTTGCATATCCACATTTGCATGATAATCTATACGTTTCTCCCACCAGTTTTTTCTCCAATCCATAAACTCTATTTAAACTTATATGGTAAAATCAATTAAAAATACTATAACTATTATCGGCAAATTCTTATTTAACTTTATATTCCATTGGTTGAAATAACACTCATACCTGCATATGCCACCCACAATAACAACAATTATACAAAAATCAGCCAAAAATTCTCTCATAATTATAAAAAGATAAGGAATGAGGCCATCGCCCATTCCTTATCTCTTTAATCTTAACTACTAAAATTAAAATCTAATAAAGTTATCTTCCGATAATTGGATTTTATGATATTAATGCCCCTGTCCCATTAATATATCCCCCACAATACCGGGCAATTGTAATGGCAAGGGTTACACAAAATCAAAGCATAAAGGTGAATTTTTTTAACACCCAACTAATAAGTAGTGATGGTACGTTAAAGCTTATAATCAGTCCTCTTACTCAAATTATACAGGAAAATGGGCAACTGTTTACAGCTAATATTGAAATAATCCATGATAACCCTATTATTACGCATTACTTATAATCATTAGGAGTACCCCAGTTCTCGAACCGGTTATACTCTGGGTTTGTTGAGTCAAAATGTACCCATATCGGTGCATTGTCTAAATCAGGATGAGCTGCAAAGAATCTTCTATCCCCATATCTGATAGCTTCCAAAGCTAAGGGCAGCTCACGCCTGAAAATCGTATTACGCACAGCAGATACTGCCGGACCAAATTGACCATCTACATAAACATATGCATATAGGAATGGAAATCCGTTATTCGTTCTCCATTCTGCAAACACCTCGTCTCTCATGGCATTGACCTTATCATAGGCAAACTGCAGGCCTATGGTAAGAAAAAGGTCTGCAGTTATATCTGAGTGCGTTAAGGTATACTTACGTCCTATAACCGGTTCAGTCACTGTAACTCCGGGTCTGAATTCAACATATAACTTATCTGGATTCAGTTTTTCCATAATTATCCTCCTGTAAGAATATTGATTTGCACCCTATACTGCAACGCATAGAGTATCCTCGTTACAACTTTACATAATATTTTATGTTAGGCAAATAAAAAAGGTTCTTGTGTTAGAATCGTGGACTGATATTAGATGTATGGAATTTTTAAAGACTTGTCCAAGTGGTAAAACCTTCTGCGGGTCTTTCTTTATACCCTCAAAGCCTTTATATACAAGGCTTTGGTGATAAATATTGTGTATAACACGCTGTGTACGACGACCTAAACCACAAATGTTTTTCTGTGTTCACTACATAAACAAACCCCTTGAACACTCAGCTCTCAAGGGGTTTTGCCTGTTATTATTTACTTTCCGAAATATCTCTCCAACAAACCCTTAGTTTCTGTTCGTCAGTGTGAGACTTTGCCGCCATTATGCAAAGCTTTGCATAAGGTAGGTTATGTGAAGTAAGTACTTATGTAAAGTCACCACGCGAGATGTATATAAATACAGCATTCTTTGTGTGATGACTTTACATATTACTTTCTATTTACCAAGGCTCTTCAGCCAAGATAATAG
>Ga0209511_1000159_pt1 | contig 78323 bp, 69 predicted proteins | sample SSSSmetaG_FD_184141 | JGI IMG/M metagenome (GOLD analysis project Ga0209511, IMG submission 184141) | Glacier valley bacterial and archeal communities from Borup Fiord, Nunavut, Canada, to study Microbial Dark Matter (Phase II) - ​SSSS... | ecosystem: Environmental > Aquatic > Freshwater > Ice >... | reverse complement strand
GCCTCGACGGCATCTGTTTCATCCGTCGTGGTGGCCAGATCCCTCAGGTCGCCGTTGACGCGCATGGCGACGACGTTTCGGTCGGTGAAAAGTTCGAACCCGGTCTTCGCCACCCTGAAACTTTAGCCGGGCAGCACCCCATCCAAATTATTGAACCGAGACCGACGACATAATCGTGCCCCGTGTTGGCGTCAGTGGAGTCCAGCAAAGACCGCTCGACCCCTTGGCCATGAGTGGCCCGAACGTTCAGCCCATGAAAGCGATCAACGCAGCCGTCGACGCCGCTGCGGCGACGACGACGACCCTCCTCTTCATGATTGGAGATCAGTCCCCACCTCGGACGCAGGGGAAGGCACTGTGCCATTCGGGGCGCCCCTCGTCGGAAGCGTGTTGTCAAACCGCACCGAGCAGTCGGCCTCGCCGAGAGTGGGGAAATAGCCCAGCAATGTGCGGCCCTCGGATGTGGACGCCCACGTCACGACCCGGAAATACCGGTCGTCGCGGGGGCCGAGCTTCACTGCTCGCACGACCGCCGCGGGTTCCCGATTGCTATTGCGCATGATGATCCACTCATCGACGTTGGTCATTATCGGTGGCCAGGGCGGTACCCAGTCAGCCGTCGGCTTAGGGGGCTCGGGTCGTAGCCATTCGTGCGATGCCGGGCGAGCCTGCCGCGCGACAGCGCGCTCGTCGATCCTGTCGCCGTAGCGCTTGTTGGTACCGATCGTGCCGTCTCCTGGAGAGGGAGAGCGGGCCGGCCTGCCGCTGAGATGCTGAGTCGCGCGGGATGCGCGGCTGCTGTTGAGTTATTCGAGTGGGCGGTACTGGGATCGAACCAGCGACCTCTTCCGTGTCAGGGAAGCGCGCTACCGCTGCGCCAACCGCCCAAGTGCGAACATTTTCGTGCCTTACTCCGTCGCGAGGATGCGACTGCTTCGAGGTGACGACGGGATTTGAACCCGTGTACACGGCTTTGCAGGCCGTTGCCTCGCCTCTCGGCCACGTCACCGCGTATGAGAGCCAACCGGGTCGACTCCCATTCGAGCGGATGACGAGATTCGAACTCGCGACCCTCACCTTGGCAAGGTGATGCGCTACCACTGCGCCACATCCGCATCGCCCGCAACCTCGCGTGCTAGTCGACTGTATCTGATGCGCAGGGGCGAGGCCAACTGATGACGCGCTGAGTCGCGACCGGATCGCCGACGCCGACACCCGCGCTTCGATGACCATGGAACCCTTGCACGGCCGTGTGGCAAGATTGACCGCGCGGGCGATTGGCGCAGTTGGTAGCGCGCTTCCTTCACACGGAAGAGGTCATCGGTTCGAGTCCGGTATCGCCCACCGCAACCCGTCATATCGAGCCGTCGCCACCGTGCTGCGTGAAGCGAGAGGGTGTCGTCCACTGTGGAACGACACCCCCTTCGCGACGTGGATCACGCGTTGACGAGAACGTATCCTTCCTCGCCGTGAACCGCCGAGTCGATGCCCGCTACTTCGTCTTCGTTCTTGATGCGGAAACCGATCGTTTTCTCGAGGATGTACCCGATCGCGAAGGCCAACACGAACGAGTAGATCATGACCGAGAAGGCGGCGATTGCCTGCACCATTAGCTGGGTCGCCCCGGTGGCGGGCCCGTACACCAGACCGGTGCCGGTGGCGAAGAAGCCGAGGTAGAGAGTTCCGATCACCCCACCGACGAGGTGGATGCCCACAACGTCGAGCGAGTCATCGAACCCGAGCCGGAACTTCAGGTCGATAGCGAGGCAGCAGACGGCGCCCGCCAGGATGCCGAGCACGATCGCCCAACCCGGAGTCAACGACGCGCACGCCGGAGTGATGGCGACGAGCCCCGTCACCGCTCCCGATGCAGCGCCCACCGAAGTGGGTTTGCCATCCTTGACCTTCTCCACAACCAGCCAGGCCAGAAGTGCCGCTGCGGGGGCGACGAGCGTGTTGACGAACGCAATCGCTGCGAATCGATCGGCGGCGAGTTCCGATCCGGCGTTGAAGCCGAACCAGCCGAACCACAGGAGGCCTGCACCGAGGAGGACGAACGGTGGGTTGTGAGGCACATGCAGTCCCTTGGCGAAACCAACCCTCTTGCCGAGTACCAGCGCCAGCGCCAGCGCCGCGGCTCCCGCGTTGATGTGCACCGCGGTGCCGCCGGCGAAGTCGATGGCACCGAGCCCGAAGGTCTGCTGCAGGCCGTAGGTCAACCATCCTCCACTGGCGAAGGTCTCAACGACCGGTGTCGCCGGGTCGTCGCCGAGCGTGAAGTTGAATACCCAGCTCGCCACGGGGAAGTAGACGATCGTCGCCCAGATGCCGGCGAAGATCATCCAGGTGCCGAACTTGGCTCGGTCGGCGATCGCACCGGACACCAGTGCCACGGTGATGATCGCGAAGACCGCTTGGAAGGCGACGAACGCCAGGTCGGGGTAGGCCAACCCGTTGTCTACATTGTTTAGCGCCTGGTCGTAGGCCGCAGCTAAGCCGAAGTTGCCGGTATTCATCCCGAACACTCCACTGATTCCTACGAATCCCGGCCCCCCGGCGCCACTGAAAGCGATCGCGTAGCCGTAGAGGGCCCACAGCACGCCGATGAGTCCGATCGCGCCGAAGCTCATCATCATCATGCTGATCACGCTCTTGGCCCTGACGAGCCCGCCGTAGAAGAACGCCAAGCCGGGGGTCATCAGGAGCACGAGCGCCGAGCACAGGAGTAGATACCCGGTATTGCCTTGGTCCAAAGTCATGATTGCCTTTCGTAGTGCCGCGACGGATTCCCCGACGGCGCGTATAAGCGCAGGTGGCCGCTGGTTCGGGCTCAGTCTGAGCCGTTGACGTTACGCCCGGGATGTCCGCGTGTTTCGGCGCTGTTACACACACGCCGTTTGTGTGAATATCCTGTTTCGCCCTGGAGCGGAAGGCCAGGATCAGTCGGTGCCGTTAGTCAGCGCCACGAGACGTGAGCACGCGCGCAGGTATTTCTTGCGATAGCCGCCCGCAAGCATGTCCGGGGCGAAGACCTCGTCCAATGGCAACCCGTCGGCCACGATGCGTACCTGCCCGTCGTAGAGACGGTCAACAAAACCGACGAATCGCAACGCATCCGTTTGATTATCGAGCAGATGCACATCGGTGAGGCCGATGGCAGCTAACCCGTCGACGAGGGTGACGTAACGCGAGGGATGCACGGAGCCGAGATGCCTCACCACATCGTCGAAGGAGTCGATCGTAGTGGTTCCCTCGATCGCCCGCAGGGCGGCGGAGACATCCGGTACCGTCGAGGCCCGAACCGCACCGTCGCGTCGCCGGTAGTCGAGGCCGTCGATGCGGATCGTCTCGAATTGGGCGGCGAGGGAGTCGATCTCGCGCAGAAAGTCTTGGGCCGCGAATCGGCCCTCGCCCAGAGCGTTCGGCGGGGTGTTGGACGTTGCGGCGATGCGGGATCCGGTTTGTGCCAGCGAGGTGAGCAGTCGCGACATGAGGCGGGTATCCCCCGGGTCGTCCAATTCGAATTCGTCGATGCACACCACGTTCGCGCCGGTGAGGAGGGCGAGAGCCTTGGCGAATCCCAGCGCGCCCACCAAGGCCGTGTACTCGATGAATGTGCCGAAGTACTTCGGAACGGATGCCTCGTGCCACAGAGCCGCGAGCAAGTGCGTCTTGCCGACACCGAAACCACCGTCGAGATAAATACCCGGTCGGGTGGGAACCGCCCGACTTCGTTTGAACAATCGGCGCCTAGTGGGTAGGTTCCCGTCGACGAAAGTGCGCACCGCAGCCAGCGCCGCGCCCTGCGATGGGTAGTCCGGATCCGGCCGATAGCTGTCCAGGCTCGCCGTCGCGAATTGTCGGGGCGGGAGCAGTTGCGCGACCATCTCGGGCCCGGAGAGTCGGGGGACCCGGTCGATCAATCGACCGGGAACGGATCGCGCCGGGGCACTCATCAAAAGCCTCGAGTTGTGTCGAACTGTTACTAGGGCCAAGGCATAGCGGCGTAGATTCTTGGCTGGGGAGGTTTACACCCTAGCCCGCCACACTCCGGTTCGTCGTAGCGATCCGCCCCTCCCGAGGAGTACTCCATGCCTGTCCCAACCGATCCGGCCCCGCACTTCACCCAATACGCACACCCCGAGAGACTGGTCTCCACGGAGTGGCTGCAGGCTCACCTCGGCGAACCCGGCCTCATCGTCGTGGAATCCGACGAAGACGTGCTGCTGTACGAGACCGGGCACATCGAGGGTGCCGTCAAAGTCGATTGGCACGTCGACCTGAACGACCCCATCGAGCGGGACTACATCGACGGAACCGCCTTCGCGCGGCTCATGGGGTCGAAGGGGATCTCGCGCGACTCGACGATCGTCATCTACGGCGACAAGAGCAATTGGTGGGCGGCCTACGCACTGTGGGTCTTCACTCTTTTCGGCCATGAGGATATTCGGCTGCTGGATGGCGGACGGGCCCTGTGGGAGTCCCAGGGGCGCCCGTACACGACAGCACCGGAATCCGCCTCTCCCGTGGATTACCCGGTCGTCGAACGAGATGACACCGCCATCCGCGCGTATCGCGACGATGTGCTCGCCCATCTGGGTCAGCCGCTGGTCGACGTCCGGACACCCGAGGAGTTCAGTGGTGAACGGACCACAGCGCCGGCTTATCCAGAGGAGGGCGCGCTTCGGGCTGGTCATATCCCGACTGCTAAAAACGTGCCCTGGAGCAGGGCGGCATCGCCCGACGGTACCTTCAAGCCGATCGGGGAACTGGCCGCCATCTACCGAGAAGAGTTCGGACTGCAAGATGGCGACAGCGTCATCGCCTATTGCCGGATCGGGGAACGCTCGAGCCACACGTGGTTCGTGCTCACCTATCTCTTGGGTTTCACGAACGTACGCAACTACGACGGATCCTGGACCGAGTGGGGTTCGGCGGTTCGTGTTCCGATCGCACAGGGAATGGAACCCGGCGAGCTGGTACGGCACTGAGGCGGAGAGCTGTGATGCGAGAGCGCCCGCGGTCTCAAAGGGTCGCGGCGTAGACTTCTCTGATGGTCGAGGCGGTTGTTCCCGCGCAACTGGTGCAGATCCGCTCCGATTTTCTCGGCATCGCGAAGGCACAGCGGCTGCAACTCCTCCTCGAGTTTTCCAACGAACTACCCCCCCTGCCACCGCGGTACGCCGACCACCCGGACCTTTTCGAGCGCGTGGCGGAGTGTCAGTCGCCGGTCTTCATTTTCGTGGATGTCGACTCCGACCGTTCTGTGCACGTCTTCGCGATCGCTCCGGAACAGTCCCCCACCACGCGGGGGTTCGCATCCATCCTCGTCCAGGGGCTGGATGGACTCTCGGTCGATCAGGTCATGCAGGTACCGGACGATTTCGCTCAGGGGCTGGGTTTGGCCGAAGCGGTGAGCGCTCTTCGCCTCCGAGGTATGACCGGCATGCTCGCTCGGATCAAGAGGCAGGTACTCGCTCGCACCGCGATCAGGACCGCTGACCGCTGACCGCTACTCGCTGGCCGCTGGTTGCTCGAACCGGTTGGCGTACGGGTTCAGTCCAGATCAACCAACCAGTCCGCGATCATGCTGTTCCAGCGGTCGGGATCGTAGTTCCATAATTTTGTGTGACGGGCGACGGTGAACTCCTCCCAGGTCACGAGGTCGGGGCGGGCCAGGGCGAGGGCCCGCGACGCGGTGTCCGGCACGTAGCCATCGTCGATGCTGTGCATGAGCAGGATCGGCACCTGCAATTCGGCAGCCCGCGTCACCAGGTCGAGGCGACCCAGGTTGATCGCCTCAGCCTGTCCGATGAGCCATCGTGCCCCCTTCCGAGAGAGCAGTTGCCTTACGGCCCATCGCGCGAAGCCCGGCAAGTGGTACGCGGCACCCTGATAATCCAGTGCCGTCCCCCAGTCGACCACCGGCGACTCGAGGACGAGCCCGATGATAACGCCCGGTTCGACCGGGCTCCTCATGGCCGCCTGCAGCACCGTCGCCCCTCCCATCGACCACCCCATCAACACGATCCGGGTCGCCCCGTGAGCACACGCGTATCGAATCGCCGCGGCGACGTCCTCCCACTCGGTGTCTCCCAGGCCGTATCGGCGGTCGGGGCTCGACGGCGCATCGCCGTCATTGCGATAGGAGATCAGCAACGAGGTATAGCCAGCGGCCCGGAAAACCGGCACCGATCTCAGCGTCTCCTCCCGACGAACGGCGCGGCCATGCACACCGATCATCCATCGCCCGCCGGATGCCTCGGGCAGTACGACCCACGCCGGCGCAGGGCCGAACTCTGTCGGCACTTGCACGTCTGCGTACCTGAGCCCGAGATCGGCAGGAGACAAGAAAAACCAGCCGCTCCAGCGACCCCGAGTGGCGGCCTCGAGATCTCCGAAGTCCACGCCGAGAAGCATGCGCGTAACGCTCGTGCTGTCATTCCCGACTATCTCACCGACCCGCGCATGGCCGGTATCCGCCGAAAACCAGAGGCTGTACCGGCCCGGAGTCAGAGAGTCCGCGGTCCGAGAGAGGGTGACCGTGGTGGGTGTGCTCGCGAGTATCCGAACATCCTGCTCCCGACGACGCGGCGGAGTGACTACCGCCCGCGCGAACAGCACCGAAACCGTTGCGGTGGCGAGGGTGAAGGCTGTCAAGGCGATGCCGGCAATCACGGCCGTCGTGACTATCGCCCGAAATCCAGCGGGCAGGGGATGCCGATTCACTTCCGCTCCTCCGTTCAGCAGATCGATTGCAGCGGATGACGCCTATCGTCGGGCCACGGCGGTGTTCCGGCGGCGTGGGAGCGACTGGTGAACCTCCGATGAGCCTAATGTTCAGATCGTGTCCGACACGCCTGTTAGCCTTCCGGTCCCGGTGGCGTTCGCCGAGGCGCGGCGCTCGGCGAATGAGGCTCACGTGCGGCCTGAACTTTCGGTCACCGCCATTCCCGCGCCGTCCAATCTCGCGCCGTTCTCCTTCGCACTCGCCTCCCAGGTCAGGCCGGCCAAGCATGACTCCGAGTCGGAACTGGGAACCGGCCGGTTCGTACTTCTGTACGACCCCGCCGAGCCCGAAGCGTGGGGCGGACCGATGCGGGTGATCTGTTACGTTCAAGCCCCCGTCGAGACCGAGATGGGGGGCGACCCGTTCGCCGCTGGCGTGACGTGGTCTTGGCTCATGGACGCACTCGCTCACCGGGGAGCGACCTACGAATCCGCGTCCGGAACAGCCACCCGCATCTTGTCGACCGGGTTCGGGGAGCTTCACACCCAGGGTGACGGTGCGCAGATGGAGTTGCGAGCATCGTGGAGCCCGACCGGATCAGACCTGGGTGCCCATGTGGAAGGCTGGGGCGAGCTGTTGTGCATGCTCGCCGGGCTGCCGCCGAGTGCCGAGGGGGTACGAATGTTGCCGGTTCGCCGAGTGGGTCGTGGATAGCGCTGCCGAGGTCACTGCCCAGAGTCCTGAAACCCCCACCCAGGCACCGCATGCTCCGGTCGACGTCATCGCGGATCGTGATTCCTACCTCACAGCGGTCGCCGCCATCGCCGGTGGCACGGGACCGGTCGCGATCGACGCGGAACGGGCATCGGGGTACCGCTATTCGCAACGCGCGTACCTCATCCAGGTCTTCCGATTCGGATCGGGAACGTTCCTCTTCGATCCGCCCGCGATAGGACGGTTCGATGAACTGGATGTCGCCGTTCGGGGTGAGGAATGGATACTGCACGCAGCGAGCCAGGACCTCACCTGCTTGCGGGAGGTGGGCATCCACCCCACTCGCCTCTTCGATACCGAGTTGGCCGCGCGACTCGCGGGTCTGCCGCGCGTCGGTTTGGGCGCCGTGGTGGAGCAGTTGCTCGGAATTCACCTCGCCAAAGCACATTCCGCCGCAGACTGGTCCACCAGGCCCCTGCCGCAGCCCTGGCTGGTTTATGCGGCGCTCGATGTCGAACTCCTCGTGGACCTTCGGAACGCCCTGGCCGCCATCCTCGAAGAATCCGGCAAGACCCGATTCGCGACGCAGGAATTCGCATCCGTGCTCGAGCGGGAATTCGGGGCCGTGCGCCCAGACCCATGGCGGCGTCTGAGCGGCATCCAGAGCGTCCGGGGGGCTCGAAACCTCGCCGTCGCTCGCGAGTTGTGGCTGGCCCGAGATGCCTACGCCCGCGAGATCGACACGGCTCCCGGCCGGCTCGTACCCGACTCGGCGTTGGTTGCTGCTGCGCGGACCATCCCGCCGACCAAACGAGATCTGGCCGGATACAAGGAGTTCACCGGTCGGGCGAGCCGGTCGCAGATCGACCGATGGTGGGGCGCAATCGAGTCGGGACTAGCCACCGACGACCTCCCGATGCCGCGCACCATCTCCGATGCCGTGCCACCCGCGCGGGTGTGGTCGGATAAGAACCCCGAGGCGGATGGCCGCCTCAAGCGGGTGCGCGCCGCCCTGGGTGAACGTGCCATCGACATGGCGATCCCGGTCGAGAACATCCTGACGCCGGAGACGTTGCGCCGACTCGCGTGGATGCCGCCCGAGCCGCTCTCACCCGAGTCCGTGGCCCTGACGCTAGCCGAACTGGGCGCTCGCCCATGGCAGATCGATACGACCGCGCGCCTTATCGTCGATGCGTTTGTCGAATCGGACCAAGCACCGGAAGTGGCGCCGGAGGCCGCATCGTAGGAAGGATCAACCGATTGCCCGGCCAAAACCGGGGTGTCTACAATCAGGGCTGGGCTCGAACTCGAGGAGGCGCCGTGACCGAAAAGGCTGAAGTGGTATTCATCGATGGGGTGCGAACCCCATTCGGCAGGGCCGGCGAGAAAGGCATGTTCTGGAATACCCGAGCGGATGACCTCGTCGTCAAGGCCATGATCGGGCTCATCGAGCGCAATCCCGCCATCCCGACGGAACGTTATGACGACGTCGCCATCGCCGCGACCACGCAGACCGGTGACCAGGGCCTCACGCTCGGTCGAACCGCCGCACTGTTGGCCGGCCTTCCCAAGTCCGTTCCCGGCTACGCCATCGACCGCATGTGCGCCGGGGCGATGACCTCGGCGACCACCATCGCCGGAGCTATCGCGTTCGGGGCTTACGACATCGGCATCGCCGGCGGGGTGGAGCACATGGGACGCCACCCGATGGGGTTCGGCGCCGACCCGAATCCGCGCTTCCTATCGGAGAAGCTGGTCAGCGCGGAGGCCCTGAACATGGGGAACACAGCCGAGCGCATCCACGATCGCTTCCCCGCGCTGACGAAGGAACGGGCGGATCGCTACGCCATGCGCAGCCAGCAAAAGGCCGCCGCAGCCTACGAGAACGGCAAATTGCAACCCGACCTGATATCAGTCGCGACCCGAAGCGACGCCGGGTGGGGCCTTGCCACGCGCGACGAGGCGCTCCGACCGGAGACCACGATGGAGGGACTGTCGACGCTCAAGACTCCGTTCCGCCCCCATGGGCGCGTCACGGCTGGCAACTCCTCCGGGCTCAATGACGGCGCGACGGCTTGCATCTTGGCGAGCACGGATGCGGCAGCCGAGTTGGGCCTCACGCCCAAGATGCGAATGGTGAGTTTCGCCTTCGCCGGAGTCGAACCGGAGATCATGGGAATCGGCCCGGTTCCCTCGACCGAGAAGGCACTGCGTAAAGCGGGATTGAGCATCGAAGATATCGGTCTGTTCGAGTTGAATGAGGCCTTCGCCGTGCAGGTGCTGTCGCTGCTCGATCATTTCGGCATCGCCGATGAAGACCCGCGTGTGAACCTCTGGGGCGGTGCCATCGCGTTCGGGCATCCACTGGCATCCTCCGGCGTGCGTCTGATGATCCAATTGGCCGCGCAATTCGCGGAACACCCAGAGGTGCGTTACGGTCTGACCGCGATGTGCATCGGGCTCGGCCAGGGCGGCAGCGTCATCTGGGAAAACCCCCACTTCACGGGAGCGCGATGAGCACCACGACTGTTCCGGCCGATTTCTCGAAACTGACCTCGCTCGATCCCGACGAGGTGATCACCCGCGCCTTCGTGCGCGATATCCCCCTCTCGGGCGGGCGGGTTCTCGCCCTCTTGACGCTCGACAACGGCAAGGACCACACTCGCCCGAACACGTTGGGGCCGAAAACCCTGCTCGGGCTGGCCGAGGTGCTCGACGTGCAGAAGCAGCGGGCCAAGCAGGGCGAAATCGCCGCACTGGCGGTCACCGGCAAGCCGTTCATCCTCGCGGCGGGCGCCGACCTCTCGAAGGTCAGCGAACTGCCCGACCGGCAGACCGGCAAAGACATGGCCCGACTCGGCCACTACGCGCTCGGCAAACTCAGCGATCTGGGCGTGCCCTCTTTCGTCTTCACCAACGGACTGGCGCTTGGCGGTGGTGTGGAGATCGGCTTGAATGCCACCTACCGCACCATCGACAGCTCGGTGCCGGCCTTCGCTCTCCCCGAGGTGTTCCTCGGCATCATCCCCGGCTGGGGAGGCGCATGGCTGTTGCCCAACCTGATCGGGGTCGAGAAAGCGCTCGAGATCGTCATATCCAACCCCCTTAAGAACAACCGGATGCTCAAAGGGCCCCAGGTTTTCGAGTTAGGGATCGCCGACGCGATGTTCGGGCCTGCGAACTTCCTCGAAGAATCCATTGCCTGGGCCGACGGGGTGCTGAGCGGCCGCGTCACAGTCGTCAGGCCCAACCAGCCCGGGCGCATCGAGCGCGCGATCAAATGGGATGTCGCGATCTCCATCGCCGAAAAGACGCTGGCGTCTCGCATCGGGCGTGTTGCGCACTCCCCCTATCGGGCTCTGGCTCTGCTGAAAGCGGCCAAGAACACCGACCGGGCGACGGGGTTCGCGAGCGAGGATGACGCGCTCGCCGACCTGATTTCCGGAGACCAATTCCACGCGAGCATCTACGCATTCAACCTGGTGCAAAAGCGGGCCAAGCGACCCGCTGGCGCACCGGATCGCGCCCTCGCACGGCCGGTCACAAAAGTGGGCGTTATCGGGGCGGGCCTGATGGCTCGTCAGTTCGCTTTACTGTTTGTGCGACGGCTGCAGGTTCCCGTGGTCATCACCGACCTCGACCAGGCTGCCACCGATGCTGGCGTTGAGGCGATCCACGCCGAAATCGACGCCCTGCTCGTCAAGGGACGGATATCCCCCGACGAGAGGAACCGGCTCACTGCTCTCGTCACCGGCACGACCGACAAGGCCGATTTCGCCGAATGCGATTGGGTGATCGAGGCTATTTACGAGCAACTCGAGGCCAAGCAGGATGTCTTCGCCGAAGTCGAGAAATACATCTCCGCCGTGGCGGTTCTCGCCACCAACACCTCATCCCTCTCGGTGGAGCAGATCGGCGCCAAGCTGCAGCATCCGGATCGTGTCGTCGGCTTCCACTTCTTCAACCCCGTCGCGGTGATGCCGCTCGTCGAGGTGGTGCGAACGCCCCACACGAATGGCGAGACGCTCTCGACGGCCATGGTGACCGCCTCCGCGCTCGGGAAGAATGCCGTCATCACCACGGACACTCCCGGCTTCGTAGTGAATCGGATTCTCGCCAAGGTGCTCGGTGAGGCGATGCACGCCGTTGATACGGGAACACCGTTCGAGGTCGTCGAGGAATCCACCCGTCCGTTCGGTCTACCGATGACTCCGTTCGAGCTTCTGGAACTGGTGGGTTTGAAGGTCGGAGCGCACGTGCTCGACACCCATCACAAGGCTTTCCCCGATCGCTTCTTCGAGAGCAGCAATCTGCATCGATTGGCCGATCTCGGGCATGTTTTCGAGCGGGATGCCAAAGGCAAGGTAGTCGGAGTCGACAAGCGGGCCCGGGCGATCGTCACGGGCGGCACTTCCCCGATGACTGCGGTCGCTCTGCAACGGCGCATCGAAGACGGCCTCGCCGACGAAATCCACCGGATGCTCGGCGACGGGGTCGTGGGGGCGCCGGAGGACATCGACCTGTGCCTGATCCTCGGCGCCGGCTACCCGTTCCAAATGGGCGGAGCGACCCCCTACCTCGACCGAGTCGGTGCATCGGAGCGGGTTTTCGGAACGACTTTCCACACCCCGCCCATCCGCGGTGTGGCGTGAAAGCCATTCGAAGCGGGATCTCCTGACCCGGCCCGGAATGGCCTCTGGATCCGAGTGGCCTCGAGACCCGTCAAGTCACACGGTCAGCGATTCACCGTCGACATGTCCGCGTAGCGATCACCTGAGGTCTCGTACAGTTCGTTGAGCGTCTCCAGGTGTTCGCGGCCGAGTTGTAGGTCGGCGGCGGCGATGTTCTCCTCGAGATAACTGACCCGCTTGGTGCCGGGGATCGGCACGATGTCATCGCCCTGCGCAAGGAGCCAGGCGAGAGCGACTTGGCCGGGCTTAGCGTTCAGCGATCGGGCGACGGCTTCCACTTGCTCGACGATGCGGATGTTGCGGGTCAGATTCTCCCCCTCGAAACGAGGATTATGACGACGGAAATCATCCTCGTCCAATCTCTCGAGCGAGCGGATCGTTCCCGTGAGAAAGCCCCGACCAAGCGGCGAGTACGGCACGAACCCGATACCCAATTCGCGCAAAGTCGGGATGAGTTCGGCCTCCGGGTCCCGGCTCCACAGTGAGTACTCGGACTGCACGGCGGTCACCGGGTGAATCGCGTGAGCTCGGCGAATGGTGTCCGGAGCGGCCTCCGACAGTCCATAGGCGCCGATCTTGCCTTCGTCGATGAGTGCGGCCAAGGCCTCGACGGTTCGCTCGATGGGCGTCACCGGGTCCATCCGGTGCTGGTAGTACAGGTCGATGTGGTCGGTAGCCAGACGCCGCAGCGAACCTTCGATGGAGATTCGCAGGTTCTCGGGGCTGCCGTCCAACCCGCGGCTATCCCGGTCGCGGTGAAGGATCGTTCCGAATTTCGTGGCGATCACCACGCGATCGCGTCGATCCGAGATAGCCCGCGCGAGCAGTTCTTCATTGAGGTAAGGGCCATAGATCTCAGCCGTATCGAGCAGTGTCACACCCTCATCGATGGCCCGGTGGATGGTGCGGATCGATTCCCGATCGTCGCTGCCCGCGCCCGTGTAGAAGGCGCTCATTCCCATCAAGCCGAGCCCGATCCGACCGACGTCCGGACCGCGGGCGCCGAGGCGTACCGATCTCACATGACACCGGTCTCAACCGCGCCGAACACGCGACTCGATATCGTCTTCCGCGGGGAGGGGACGGGCGACCGGGATCTTGCTCCCGAGCACCTGCTCGACTACACCGCGGGCGATGGCCTGCGAATTCAGACCCACCTTGTCGAGGATGAAGTCTCGACTGCCGTGTTCCAGGAATTGGTCGGGCAAGCCCAATTCGTCGACCGCGGTGTCGACGCCGGCCGCACGGAGATCCTGACGGATGCGGGTACCGACCCCTCCCACTCGTACGCCATCTTCGATGGTGATGACGAGACGGTGCTCAGCGGCCAGGTCGATGACGCTGAGCGGCACCGGGACCACCCAGCGCGGATCGATCACCGTCGCACCGATCCCCTGGGCCGCCAGCCGGTCAGCCACCTCGAGCCCGATCCGCGCCATGGGCCCGACCGTCACGATGAGGACGTCTTTATGCGGAGCATCCCGAAGCACATCGACCCCGTCATCGGTGCGTCTCACAGCGTCGTACTCGATCCCGACCGTGCCTTTGGGAAAACGTAGAACGGTCGGGGCGCCCTCGACGGCCACGGCCTCGCCGAGTTCTTCGCGAAGGCGCGTTGCGTCTCTCGGCGCCGCAATGCGGATGTTGGGAACGACCTGCAGAATCGCCAGATCCCACATGCCGTGATGGCTGGGCCCGTCCGGCCCCGTGACCCCAGCCCGGTCCAGCACAAAGGTGACGCCCGCGCGATGCAGCGCGACATCCATCAAAACCTGGTCGAAGGCGCGGTTGACGAAGGTCGCGTACAAGGCCACAACGGGATGCAGCCCGCCGAACGCGAGCCCGGCCGCGGAGGTCACCGCATGCTGCTCGGCAATGCCGACGTCCAGAACTCGACCCGGGTATTTCTCGGCAAACTTGTGGAGACCGGTCGGCCGCAACATCGCGGCGGTGATACCGACGAGGCGCGAATCGACGTCAGCCAGGCGAACGATTTCGTCAGCGAACACGGAGGTCCACGATGGCGCGCTGTTGGCCTCGATGGACTCACCGGTCTCGGGATCGATCTGTCCCACGGCGTGGAATTGGTCGGCGGTGTCCAGGAGCGCCGGCTGATAACCGCGACCCTTCTCGGTGATCGCATGCACGATGACGGGAGCGCCGTAGTTCTTGGCTTGTTCCAGTGCCTCGGTCAACGCCTTGATGTCGTGCCCGTCGACCGGCCCCAGGTACTTGATATCGAGATTGGAGTACAGGGCTTCATTGTTCGTGAACCGTGACAGGAAGCCGTGCAGACCGCCGCGTAGGCCCCGGTACAACGCGCGGCCGGAAGGCCCGAACAGGCCGAATATCCGGCGGGTCGTGGAGTAGAAATTCCGATACGACCGCCTCGTTCGCACATCGTTCAAAAAGTGGGCCATGCCCCCGATCGTCGGCGCGTAGGAGCGACCGTTGTCGTTCACGACAATCACCAGGCCGCGGCTGTTGTCATCGCTGATGTTGTTCAGCGCTTCCCACGTCATCCCGCCCGTCAGCGCTCCGTCGCCGACGACGGCCACGACGCGCCTCTCGGGCTGACCCGTCATCGTGAAGGCACGAGAGATCCCGTCGGCCCAGGACAGGGAACTCGAAGCGTGAGAACTCTCGACGATATCGTGCGGGGATTCGGAGCGTTGCGGGTATCCGGCGAGGCCTCCCGCTGAGCGCAGTCGAGAAAAATCCTGTCGGCCGGTGAGCAGCTTGTGAACGTAGCTCTGGTGCCCGGTATCGAAGACGATCGCGTCATGCGGGGAGTCGAACACCCGATGGATCGCGATGGTCAACTCCACGACACCCAGGTTTGGTCCGAGGTGCCCGCCGGTCTTGGACACTTCGCGCACGAGGAATTCTCGCACCTCCGACGCGAGCTGAACAAGTTGATCCACGCTGAGATCGTCCAAGTCCCGCGGCCCCGTGATGCTCTCGAGCAGGCTCATACACTCACCCTAGACGAGCGACCTCAGCACGTACTGCAGGATTCCGCCGTTGCGGTAGTAGTCGGCTTCACCCGGCGTATCGATGCGTAAGACGGCGTCGAAACTCACCGCAGAGCGACCGGGCGCCGAGTGCTCGGACGGGCTCGCTGTCACGCGCAGTGTCTTGGGCGTGGTTCCCTCGTTCAACACCTCGACCCCCGAGATCGAGACGATCTCGGTTCCGTCCAGGCCGAGAGAAGCCCAGCTGTGGCCCGATGGGAATTGCAACGGCAGCACGCCCATCCCGATCAGGTTGGAGCGATGGATGCGCTCGAAGCTCTCGGTGATGACGGCTTTGACCCCCAAGAGCGAGGTGCCTTTCGCTGCCCAGTCCCGGGACGAGCCCGACCCGTACTCCTTGCCACCGAAGATGACGAGGGGCGTTCCTTCCGCCGCGTAATTCTGCGCCGCGTCGTAGATGAACGCCTGCGGGGCATCCGACCGCGTGAAGTCGCGGGTGTAGCCACCCTCGACTCCGGAACCGTAGCCGTCACCCGAGAGCAGCTGGTTGCGCAGCCGGATGTTCGCGAAAGTTCCTCGGATCATCACCTCGTGATTGCCTCGGCGAGAACCGTAGGAGTTAAAGTCGGCCCGATCGATCCCGTGCTCGGTGAGGTACTGGCCTGCGGGACTTTCCGCCTTTATGGATCCGGCCGGGCTGATGTGATCCGTGGTTACGGAATCGCCGAGGGTGGCCAGTACCCGGGCGCCCGCGATGGATGCGACCGGCTTGATGTCCCTCGTCATCCCGTCGAAGTACGGGGGCTTACGCACATAGGTCGACGCCTCATCCCAGGCGAAGGTCGACCCGACCGGGGTGGGAAGTGAGCGCCACCGTTCGTCACCGTCGAAGACACCCGCATACTCGTGAGTGAACATCTCCGTCGTGATACTGGAGTCGATGATGGATTGAACCTCGGCGGCATCCGGCCAGATGTCTTTGAGGAAGACATCATTGCCCTCCCGGTCTCGCCCGAGCGAATCCGTCTCGAAGTCGAAGTTCATCGACCCCGCCAGGGCATACGCGATCACCAGCGGCGGAGAAGCGAGGTAGTTCATTTTGACGTCGGGGTTGATGCGGCCCTCGAAATTGCGGTTGCCGGAAAGCACAGCCGCGACCGCGAGGTCGTTGGTATTGATCGCCGCCGAGATCTCGTCTCCGAGTGGGCCGGAGTTTCCGATGCAGGTGGTGCACCCGTACCCGACGGTGAAGAAGCCGAGATCTTCGAGGGATGAGGTGAGGCCGGCCTTCTCGTAATAGTCGGTGACGACCTTCGAGCCGGGGGCGAGGGTGGTCTTCACCCACGGTTTTACTTTCAACCCCTTGCGACTGGCGTTTCGGGCGAGCAAACCGGCCGCCATCATCACCGAGGGGTTCGAGGTGTTGGTGCACGAGGTGATGGCCGCGATGGCTACCGCACCATGATCGAGAGTGAACCCCGAACCGTCGCGGAGTGTGACGGGAGTCGGGCGGGAATGCGAGACCGGGCTATGGGTCGTGTGCGAGAGGGCGTGGGCGCTCTCCTCGTCCTGCGGGGTGAACCCCAGCGGATCGGAGGCCGGGAAGGTGGCCTCGACGGCCGCATCCAGAACAGACTTATCGGTTTTCGCATACGAGTCGAGGTCCACCTCGAATTGGCCCTTCGCCAAGCGTAAATCGATCCTGTCCTGCGGGCGCTTGGGGCCGGCGATCGAGGGCACCACCGTGGCGAGGTCGAGCTCCAGATACTCGCTGAAGGCCGGCTCGGCCGACGCGTCGTGCCAGAGCCCCTGGAGCTTCGAGTACTTCTCGACCAGGTCGACCTGTTCGCGGCTGCGGCCCGTCATGCGGAGGTAGTCGAGTGTCACGTCGTCAATCGGGAACATGGCGGCGGTCGATCCGAACTCCGGGCTCATGTTGCCGATCGTCGCTCGGTTGGCCAGTGGAACGGCCGACACCCCCTCGCCGTAGAATTCGACGAACTTGCCGACCACCCCATGTTTTCGCAACATTTGAGTAATGGTGAGCACGACGTCCGTTGCGGTGACTCCCGCCGGAATCGCGCCGCTGAGCTTGAACCCGACGACGCGGGGAATGAGCATCGAAACGGGCTGCCCGAGCATCGCCGCCTCCGCTTCGATCCCGCCGACGCCCCACCCGAGCACACCTAGACCGTTCACCATCGTGGTGTGGGAGTCGGTCCCGACCAGCGTGTCCGGATAGGCGCGCAGCACCGTTGCACCCGTCGCGTCCACTACCGACCGCGAGTACGTGACGCGTGCCAGGTACTCGATGTTCACCTGATGAACGATGCCCGTGCCCGGGGGCACGACCTTGAAATCGTCGAACGCGGTTTGGCCCCAACGGAGGAATTGGTACCGCTCGCCGTTTCGTTCGTATTCCAGGTCGACATTGCGGTCGAGAGCATCGGCCGTTCCGAACAGGTCCGCGATCACTGAGTGATCGATGACCAACTCGGCGGATGCGAGCGGGTTGATGCGGTTGGGGTCTCCGCCGAGCGCACTCACCGCCTCGCGCATGGTGGCCAAATCGACGATGCAGGGGACACCGGTGAAGTCCTGCATCACCACCCGAGCCGGCGTGAACTGGATTTCAGTATCCGGCTCCGCCGAAGGATCCCACGAACCGAGCGACTCGATCTGAGCGCGCGTGACGTTTTGGGCATCCTCCGTGCGCAACAGATTTTCTAAAAGCACTTTGAGGCTGAACGGCAGGCGTTCGTGGCCCGGTACCGCGTCGATACGGAAGACCTCGTAATCCACGTCGCCAACGGTGAGCACACTGCGGGAATTGAAGCTGTCGATCGCTGACATGGTCTCTCCTCGGCTTGCTTGCTACCCAAGACTAGAGCCGCGCGATGACGGCTCAAAGTATCTTGATATCAAGATAAATATATCATCCGCTCACTCGCGATCGAAGATGAGTCCCCGTTGCCTGGCCACCCGGTAGACGACCTCGATACCGGCGGCACCCAGCATTCCGGCAATGACCGCGATAAGGAGGGGCAGGTCGAGCGCTACCTGCATGGAGAAGAATTCTCGCGCGCCGGGAACCGACACGGCCGAGGCGAACAGACCCACCATGGTGGCCAGCAGCAGCGCGCGCCCACGGTCGAGCGGGCGCGTCAAAACACACAGGATCCAGAACGCGACGATCCACAGCGCCACCGTGGTGACCGATCGCGCCTCGTCTCGGCCCACCAGCGAGCGCACGACAGCGTGCACAGAGATGGTGACCACGGCCGCGATGCTTCCCGTGATCAGCGCGTAACGCAACAGTCGGTTGAGGATGCCGGGATGGTAAATCCGTCGATTCGGTGCCAGGGCGAGGAAGAACGACGGGATACCGATCGTGAGGGTCGACACGAGCGTCAGCTGACGGGGCAGGAAGGGGAACTGCCACAGAAGCAGCGAGAAAACGACCGCCAAGATGATTCCGTAAACCGTCTTGGCGAGGAAAAGATTGGCAACCCGCTCCACGTTCGCGATGACCTGACGACCGTAGGCGAGCACACTCGGAAGCCGGGCGAACTCATCGTCGAGCAACACCAGTCGTGCGACGGCGCGGGAGGCACTGGTTCCCGAGCCCATCGCGATGCCGAGATCGGCATCCTTGATCGCCATCGCGTCGTTGACCCCGTCACCGGTCATCGCGACGACGTGACCGTCCTCTTGAAGCACCCGTACGATCGACCGCTTGAGGTCGGGCGCGACTCTGCCGAAAATGCTGTTACCCGCTAGCGCTGCGCGGATTTTCGCGTCGTCGGTCAGTCCGGTGGCATCCATCGAGCCAGTGCCGACCCCTAGGCCCGAAGCCACTGCGGCAACGGTAGCCGGGTTGTCACCCGACAGGATGATGCATCGAACGCCTTGCGCAGAAAAGAATTCGAGCGTTGCGATGGCATCCGAGCGGATCTCCTCGGCAAAAGTGAGGATACCGACCGCAGCAATCCTCGCTTCAGAGAGGTCCAGCTTGGCGAGATCGAGCCCGGGCCAGGTCATGCCGGGGGTGGTCGCGACCGGGGTCAGCGCGGCGAGGCCCAACGTGCGATTACCGAGGGCGGCTAGGTGAAGAGCCGCGTCGCGATGCTCGCGATCACGCGCGAAGACCCGTTCGGGCGCACCGAGCAGCCACGTGGTGGTCTCATTCTGAAACTGGCAGGTCAGCAGACTGAACGCGCGGGAGCTCGCGAAAGGCAGGTAGGCGACCGTGGTCGCCCCGAGGTCGGGAAATGACCCAGCCAGCGACGAAGCGGTCGAATTGGCATCAGCCTGACGCGCGAAGAGCGCCAGCGCGGCATTGACGGCGGCCTCGTTCTCAGGCGTGTCCGTGACGGTACCGTTCTCCCTCAGCCCCTGTAGGCCGAGAAAGGAGATGGCGCCCGTCGTCAGGGTGCCCGTCTTGTCGAGGCACAGCACGTCCACCCGGGCCAGGATCTCAACCGCCGCCAATTCCTGAATGAGCACCCGGCGGCCGGCGAGCCGCACCGCCGCAACCCCGAAAGCCAGGCTGATCAACAGCACCAGACCCTCGGGAATCATGCCGACGACGCTGGCCACCACGTCGACGAGCACGCTGCGCCATGGCAACCCGATGAGGGAGTCGACCGAGAGCCGCCCGCCGTAGGCGATCATCCGGGTGCCGATCACGAACGCCAGAATCGGCCCGATCACCCACGATATGTACACGAGCACCCGGTTCGTGGCCGCCCGGAGTTCGGAATGAGCCAGAGAGTGGCGCCGGATTTCTGTGGTGAGCCGGTTCGCGTACGAGGCCTCACCGACCGCGGTGACGCGAGCGAATGCCGTGCCGCTCGAAATCAGGGAGCCGGAGAGCACGATGTCCCCGCCCGATTTGCCGATCGGTTCCGATTCGCCCGTCAGCAGCGACTCGTTCACCGTGAGGTCGGTGTCTTCCAAGACGATCGCATCCGCCACGACCTGATCACCGGCCCGAAGCACGACGATGTCATCCAGAACCAGGTCGGGCGGGGACAGGATGACCGTTAGCCCTTCCCGACGAACCGCGATGACCGGCGCTGAAAGCAGCGCCAGGCGATCGAGGGTGACTTTGGCGCGCACTTCTTGAACGATTCCGATAAGGGAGTTCGCGACGACGATTCCGAAGAACAAGCCGTCGCGTAGGTCTCCGACGAGGAGGATGATCAGGAAGCAAGCGGTGAGAATCGAGTTGAAGAGCGTGAAGACGTTGTCACGGATGATGTGCCAGAGCGGGCGGGACGTAGTGCGTCGTGTGGCGTTTGAATCCCCTCGAGCGACGCGCTCGGCGACCTCACTCCGACTGAGGCCGCGCATAAGCCGTTCTCACGAGCAGCCAGGTGACCCACAACATCGCGGCGTACAGAGGAACCCCGAGTACGAGCTTGAACGCCGCAAGCGCCCCGGTGTTCCCTGCGAAGTAGAGCGGCAGTTCCACAGCCAAGCGCAGGGCGAACAGGCAGCTCCACAGAAGCGTGGCGATCAAGGCCACCCGCCGCTTCGCGGCATCGGCTCGCCAGCGCGAACCCTCCCCGGTGATGAGCGAGGCGATCACCCCTACTAGCGGCCACCGCAGCAGCACGCTCATCATGAGGCCGAGGAAGAACGCGGCATTGATGAGGAACCCGAGCACGAAGTTGTCCTGAGCGCGCCCGGTGAGCAACGACAAACCTGCGGACAACGCGATCCCGAGCACGCCCGCAAGCGCGGATGTCACCGGTGTCCTCGTTGCGATGCGGACCAGTACGAACACGACCGCGATGCCGAGAGGAACCAGAACCGCGGGCGCGAGTTGGCTTGTGATGGTGAACACGACGAGAAACGCCAGGCCCGGGAGGATTGATTCGACCAGTCCCCGGATGCCTCCCATCGCCGCGAGCAGGTCGCGCCCGGTCGGGGACTGACCGGGCGCAACGTGCCCCAACCCCGACCTTTGGGCGGCGGCGGCGATCGCCTCAGGGCCGGTGACGGCTGCAGGAGCCGGGTCGTGCACCCCACCCGCGGTCTTTTCGGCGGCCGGCGCGGACAGACGTGAAATCTCCGGATCGGTCATGAGCCGTCGACGGGCTGGCCGGTCGACGGCATGTGCAGCGGAATCAAGTCGCGGGGTGGCATCGGGGTGTTGCCCCGCACCACCACGATCGAGCGGAACAAATCCTCGACCTCGGCCGCGGCATCCGGATCGGTCGCGCCCTCGCCCGCGATGACGCCTCGCAAGAACCATCGTGGTCCGTCGACACCGATGAAGCGCGCTAGGCGGCTGTCACCGGGGTGCCCGTCCGCAACGGGAATATCTGCCCGCACCTCGGGACCGAAGGAGCCGACCACGACCTGAGTCGTGCCGCCCTGCCGGTGAATCTGGTCCACGATCTGCTCTCGTATCTCGTGCCAGAGTCCACTGGTTCGCGGCGCCGCGAACGGTTGCACCTGCAGGCTGGACCCGGCGTAATCAAGCCCTACGGCCACAACCCGTTTGCTGCCTTCCTCCACTTCTAGGCGCAGGTGCAACTCAGCCCGGGGCAGTATCTTCACTCCCCCGAGGTCAACGTAGGGACGGACCGCGTTTGCTTCACTTTCATCGAGCGGGCCCGCTGTCGCGCGATCCGCCGGAGCGGACTTCGGCTGATCCGACATCGCGGGCTCGGCCTCGATCTGGTCACTCATGAGCGTTTCCCACCTCGACGGTATCCACGTGCTCGGATCCGGTCGAGCCGAAGCCCCGATCGCCTCGCGAACTCTCCGGCAGACTGACGACAGGCACGAATTCGGCACGGGTGACCGGCATCACCACCAGTTGGGCTATCCGGTCTCCGGCTTTGATGCCGAACGGATGGACCGTATCCGTATTCAGCATGGTGATCTTGATCTCCCCGCGGTAGCCGGCGTCGACGGTTCCCGGGCTGTTCAGGACGGTGACGCCGTATCGATGGGCTAGTCCCGAGCGCGGCACGACGAATCCGACGAATCCTTCCGGCAGCGCGATTCGAACGCCGGTTCCCACGGTGACTCGGGAGCCGGGGAGCAGAGTGACGCTCTCGTTGGAATGCAGGTCGGCACCGGCATCCCCATCGTGGGCGTAGACGGGCAGCACGCCGGTCGAGATGAGAACGCTGAGGGTGTCGACCACGAGTCGAGGCTAACGCAGAACCCGCCCGCAGTCCTGTGTCCGCCAGCGTCAACCGGCCCGGTGACGGCACGGGGGCCGGCGGCGTTGTCTAATTGAGCGTGATCCTTTACCGCGAGAGAATGTGGCCCGCACCGTGGCTCTTCGCCAGTACCGCTCTGGTCATCCCCGCGAGTCTGCTTGTTTTTCTGCCGATTAACCTCGTGGCGGGTATCGCGGCGGCCGCCGTGCTCTATTCAGGATCGATCGCCTTACTCCTGCTGTCGTCTCCCCTGCTGCTGCTGACCGAGCGCGACCTCCGCGCGGGCCGCGCTCGAATCCCGGTGGGCCTCATCGGCACCGTGCACGGCTTCCACGGCGCCGAGGCCACCCTCGAGCGCGGCCGGATGCTCGATGCACGTGCCTATCTCGTGATCCGCGGCTGGATCGACCCGGTATTGAGAATCAACATCCTCGACCCCGAAGACCCGACGCCCTACTGGCTGTTGTCGACGCGCAAACCGGCGGCTCTCGCGGCGGCGATCACGGCCGTGACCGCCCAATAGCCCTCAGGCCGCGCACTCCATGCAGATGGGTCCCGAACCTGTTTGGTGGTCGATCTGGGATCTGTGCTTGACGAGGAAGCAGTTGACGCACGTGAACTCGTCGGCCTGCGCCGGCAGAACGACCACGTCGAGGTCCAGGTCCGACAGGTCCGCACCGGCCAGTTCGAAGCTGCCGGGATTGTCGGCATCATCGACGTCGATGGATCCCGACGTCTTGTCGGGCACGCGCTCTTTCAGTGCCTCGATCGACTCGGAGTCATCGTCGGTCTTGCGCGGTGCGTCGTAATCGGTTGCCATGCCCATCCACTTCTGTTCTTCTGAGCGACTGACCTCTGGTGCGGGTGTTGTCTCGTTCGGGTGTTGTCACGTTCGGGTGTTTCCGTGCTGAATTCTGTGCGAAATGCTTCGACTCGTTAACGAAATCAGCGGCCAAGTTTGCATCAGACCGTGCAAGAAATGCAAACCCTGTCGGGAGGTTGCTTTCGCGCTTTCCGTACAACTCGCGGCACGCCCGGCCTATTCCCGCGAATCGGCTGGGGCCCGTGACATTCTTGAGGCGAATAGGCACGGTCGGAGGGCCTTCAGCATGCAAGATTTGAGAGTTATCGGGGTTGAGAGTGGGGCGCTGGTCGTCGTCGCTGACGATGGCACACGGTATCGCATTCCGATCGACGAGGTGTTGCAATCGAAGCTTCGTCAATCGGTGCCCGATCCCGGCACCGGACCCAAGCTGTCGCCACGAGAAATACAGTCTCATATCAGGTCCGGGATGTCGGCCCAGGACGTGGCATCCATCACCGGCGCGAGTCTCGATTACGTGGAGCGTTTCGAAGGCCCGGTGATGGCGGAACGCGAATTCGTGATCACCTCGGCGCTTGCGGTCGCAGTTCGAACTGCCGCGGACACCGACCCGCTCGCGCCCGTGCGGAGCTTCGGAACCGCGATCAGAGAACGCCTTTATGAACTTGGCGCGATCAATGAGCGTTGGGCCAGCTGGAAGGAGAACCCGGCCGGGTGGGTGGTCAAACTCTCGTTCACCGCGAACCAGGTCGACCATGATGCGCGATGGCAGTTCGATCCCCGCAAGCGATCCTTGGCACCGATCAACAGTGATGCGTTAGTGATCTCGCAGCAGGGCGACGCCTCAGGTCCACTGATTCCGCGGCTTCGCGTTGTCAGTGAACCGGCCAAGGATGCCTCGCGCTTCGACAGCGGTGCGTTCGCGATCGAAGAGTCGGCCATCCGGGGCATGACTAGCCCCACCACTCACCGTGCAGGGTCGGCTGACACCCCGCACTCGGTGACGATCGGGGCGGTCACTCAGTCGCAAAACGTCGACCCTGCGCCACGGGGAAGCCAGACCGCCGACCTCCTTGATGCACTCCGGCGGCGGCGGGGAGAGCGCGAAAGCGCGAGTTTCGAGGACGCGCAGGGTAGATCTGGGCATCCCTCGACCGGAACCATTCGCATCATCGACATCCCGCTCGACGATTTCGGCGACGAGTACGACCTGCCGCACGGCGCCACGCAACCGCAACCTGCCGCTCGACGCAAGGGTCGGGTGAGCATGCCCAGCTGGGATGAGATCGTGTTCGGCGCGCGGCCGGATGACGATCTGGCCTGACGCGAAGCCGACCTCACGGCCGTCCGGTCCACGTCTGAGATGGTGGAAAGCGACGCTCAGCGCGCGAAGGCACCGAAGCGCAGGAAGGGGATGCGCATCTCGGCAGCGGACCACGACCCGTGTTGGGCAATCATCCCGCGAGCCTTCGGATCACCCGAGGTGACGTCGTAGTAGGCGATGTTCTTCGATGCCGCCACCAGGATGTCGCCGATTCGCGGTGCCACTTCTGCGCGGACCGCCCCGAACCATCCCTGGTCGATCGCTTCCTCGCGGGTCACCACTTTCGATCGGGAGGACTCGGCCCCTCGCCAGCGCTCGAGGAGAGCTGCGCGACGGGTCGGCGTCGCATCCGGCTCAAAGTACAGCTGGAGGCAGCGCGGCTCTCCTCCGATGAAACGAATGCCGTCAAGCACGCCGGACGCACCATCCACAAGTACATGCGCATCGCGCGGAACGTCGAGCATTCCGTGATCGGCGGTGACCACGAGACCGGTGTCGACCCCGACGGCGCGCACCAGTTCGCGCAAAGACGCGTCGGTCTGCTCCAATGCAACGGTCCACTCGGCCGACTGCCAGCCGTGCGCATGAGCCGCTGAATCGAGTTCAGGAACGTAGAGGTAGACCAGGAGCCCCGCCCCCGGGCCGTCGACCTCGGCCGCTGCGCGGTTCATGCGGTCCGCGATGGATGCCTCCGCCAGATACCGTGCGCCGCGCAGCACAGCCTGGGTGAAACCAGAACTGCTGTACCGCCCTGGACCGATGACGAGCGGCCGCAAGCCAGCGGCGGCGGCCGTTTCGAACAGGGTCGGCTGCACCTGCCACAGAGTGGGATCGATTCGATCATCCCAACCGGACAACAGGTTGACCAGCCGATCATTTGCCGCATCCAGCACGGAATACCCGACCATTCCGTGCTGGCCGGGATCCTTGCCAGTCGCCAAGGTGGTCAGGGCCGAGGCGGTCGTGGTGGGGAAACCGGAATCGATGCTCCAACGGCCGACCATCGCCGCCGACATGGTTCGCGCGTGTCCCGCTCGCTCGGCGAGTAGCTCCGCCCCGAGCCCGTCGATCAGCACGACGATCGCGTTCTTGGCCCTCGGCAATGCGAAGCGATTGGGAGCCCCGGAAACGGCGCCAAGGCAACTTTGCAGCACGTCGGCAAGGCTCGGCCGCTGGGATTTCGGCCCCGGTAGCATGGGGGCAATCCTATGGTTACTCGCTCCAATACTCCCGTTCCGCAACCCTCGGTCGAACGCATCGAAGACATTGACGTGGCGGCCGAGATGCAGGGATCTTTTCTCGAGTACGCATATTCGGTCATTTACAGCCGTGCCTTGCCAGACGCGCGTGACGGGCTGAAACCTGTGCAGCGGCGCATTCTGTACCAGATGACGGAGATGGGCTTGCGACCCGATCGGGGTCATGTGAAATCAGCCCGGGTCGTTGGCGACGTGATGGGAAAGCTACATCCGCACGGAGACGCCTCCATCTACGACGCAATGGTGCGCCTCACGCAGGACTTCATTTTGCGGGTGCCCCTGATCGACGGACACGGAAACTTCGGTTCCCTCGATGACGGCCCTGCCGCCCCGCGCTACACGGAGGCCCGCTTGCACAGTGCGGCCATGGCGATGACAGAGAATCTCGACGAGGATGTCGTTGACTTCGTTCCCAATTACGACAACCAGCTCACTCAACCGTCGGTGCTGCCGGCCGCGTTTCCCAACCTGCTCGTCAACGGCGCGAGTGGGATCGCCGTCGGGATGGCCACCAATATGGCACCACACAACCTCGTCGAGGTGATCGCCGCGGCCCGTCACTTGCTCGACCATCCCGAGGCGTCGCTGGAGCAGCTCATGCAGTTCGTGCCCGGTCCGGATCTGCCAACCGGGGGCACGATCGTCGGCCTCGACGGTATCCGGGACGCCTACGCGAGCGGCCGGGGAGCGTTCAAGACGCGCGCGCGGGTGGTCGTCGAATCGATCACAGCACGAAAGACCGGCCTTATCGTCACAGAACTTCCCTATCTGGTCGGGCCGGAGCGGGTGATAGAGAAGATCAAAGACGGCGTCAATGCGCGCAAGATCAATGGGATTGCGGATGTGACCGACCTCACCGACCGCACTCACGGCCTACGGCTGGTGATCGGGCTCAAGGCGGGCTTCAGCGCGGATGCGGTGCTCGAGCAGCTCTACCGGCAGACCCCCCTCGAGGACAACTTCTCGATCAACAATGTCGCTCTCGTGGACGGCGGGCCACGGACACTGGGGTTGAGAGAGTTGCTGTCCGTCTACCTCGATCATCGGCTCGGGGTCGTCCGACGGCGCAGTGAATACCGACTCGCCCGCCGTCGTGAACGCCTCCACCTCGTCGAGGGCCTGATGGTGGCGATTCTGGACATCGACGAGGTCATTCAGCTGATCCGCGGCAGCGACGACAGCGAGCAGGCCCGGACCCGCCTGATCGAGGTCTTCGAACTGAGCGTCCTCCAGGCCGAGTACATCCTGGAACTGCGATTGAGGCGCCTCACTCGCTTCAGTCGCGTCGAACTCGAAACGGAAGCGGGCGTGCTCCGGGCGGAAATCGCCGTTCTCACCGGCCTTCTGAGCGACCCAGCGCGTATCCGCCGACTCGTCTCGAGCGAGCTGGCAGAGATCTCGGAGCGATTCGGCACGCCCCGGCGCACGCTTCTCACCGAGTCCGCCGGCCCGGGCGAGACTCCCAAGTCGCGCCGCGGTCCGCTCGCGCCTCTGGAAATCGCCGACACTCCCTGTCTCGTGTTGCTCTCGGCCACGGGACGAGCGGTGCGTCTCGAAGTGCCCTCCGCAGACGCGACGGGGTCGGCATCGCGCCGACGTTCCGGCCACGATGCGATCCGATCCCGCGTGTTGACCACTACTCGCACGGAGATCGGAGCCGTTACCGATTCGGGCCGAGTAATTCGGTTCACCGCCTTGGACCTGCCGAGCGTCCCCTCCAACTCCATTCAATTGGCCGCGGGTACGATCATCGACGACTACCTCTCCTTGGGCTCCGACGAGAACGTCATCGGCCTCATCGACCTCGATTCGCCCTGGCCGATCGCAATCGGAACCCGTGGTGGTCTGGTGAAGCGGATTTTGCCAGCCTCGTACCCAGCCCGGCCTACCTTCGATCTCATCACACTCCGCCCAGACGACGAACTCGTGGGAGTCTCGCAGATACCCGACTCGGGCGACCTCATCTTCGTCGCCTCTGACGCGCAACTGCTTCGGTTCAGGGCCAGCTCAGTACGGCCTCAGGGCGTCTCCGCCGCAGGAATGGCGGGGATAACTCTGTCACCGGGGTCATCGGTTCGGTTCTTCGGCGGAGTCGACGGCAATGCTGCCGCTGGCCGCGGGGCGGAGTCCGTCGTGGTCACCGTCTCTCAGGCCGACGATGCGCTCGCCGGTGCGGACCCCGGTCGAGTCAAGGTATCGGCTCTCATGGACTACCCGAGCAAGGGCCGGGCCACCGGTGGGGTGCGCGCGCACACCTTTCTCAAAGGAGAGAGCTCATTGGCGGTGGCGTGGGTCGGCGCCTCGCCGGCGTTAGCGTCGGGAGCCGATGGCGCGCCGCGAGACCTGCCAACATCCCGCGCCAAACGCGACGGTTCCGGTTCGATTGCCGAGGCGGCGGTGAGCTTTCTCGGCTCCGCGATCTAACGGCCACAGAACGTTCATTCGACCAGCCGATCGTCAGAGGTGCGGCACGAACTGCTGCCAGGCCAATCGACGCTCGCTGCGCGGATCTTCATCGACTCGGTCATGTGTGTCGATGATCAGTGTGCGACGTTTCTTCGGCGTGTAATGAGGCCAGTGAGGGCCGGGGTGCCCATCTCGGGCGAATTGCAGCCAACTCCGCTGCATCCGGCGGCCAGCTCTTTTGAACGCGAGGCGGCCACCCAACAACCCGAGGGCGTGTCCGAAAAGGCCGTCCATGCGGTCGAACAGGGCGAACATCTCCAGTCCGTGGGTAGCGTCCAGCCCCGCCCAACGAACGATGCGGGGGGCGATATCGAATCGGTAGAAGTGGACCTTGGCAAAACGGGCGTGCCGCTCGGCAACTTTCACCGTGGGAAACCAGAACGCGTAGTCCCCACCGAAATCGGCCGCGGGCCGGCGGGCGGGCAATCCTGGGTATTGCGCCTTCAGCGCTTTGCGGGCTCTCTTCTTCGTGCGGGCGAAGATGGCGCGGATGCGCGGCGGGGTGGTGGCGAGGATGGGTTATGGAGCCCGGAATCGCAGCTCGCCGATGGGCGGTGCTGCGTACGGGATGCCCCGCCACATGTGCAGGTCCCGCCTCAGCATCCCGCGTACAACGCCACTGATGTCGCGACGCTGGAGAGCGTCGACCGGGTGATTCGAGGCGACCTGCTCTTCAACGGCGATCACGCGTAAATCCTCGGGATGCCACCTGAGCATCACACGTCGATCCGTTCCCGGTCCAACCCCCGGCCTGCGATGATGAAGTCCTTGCGGGGAGCCACATCATTTCCCATCAGCAATTCGAACACGGTCGCCGCCATTTCCGCATCGCCGATGTTGACGCGTCGGAGAGTCCGGTGCCGCCGATCCATCGTGGTCGAGGCGAGTTGATCGGCATCCATCTCTCCGAGCCCCTTATAGCGCTGAATGGGGTCCTGATGCCGCCTGCCGGCTTTCGATAGCCGGCTCAGAACCGCCTCGAGCTCAGCTTCCGAATAGGTGTAAATGGTCTCGTTCGCCTTGGTTCCCGGGTGCGGGACGATCACCCGATGCAAAGGTGGGACCGCTGCGTAGACGCGCCCGTTGGCGATCATTTCTGGCATGTAGCGAAAGAACAGCGTCAGCAGAAGGGTGCGGATGTGGGCGCCGTCGACATCCGCATCGCTCATGATGATGACCTTGCCGTACCGTGCTTGCTGCAGGTCGAAGCTGCGACCCGATCCGGCGCCCACCACCTGGATGATCGAGGCGCACTCCGCGTTGCCCAACATGTCGCTGATCGAAGCCTTCTGGACATTCAGGATTTTTCCTCGAATGGGCAGCAGAGCCTGGTACTCACTGTCCCGCGCCAGTTTCGCGGTCCCGAGCGCCGAATCACCCTCGACGATGAACAGCTCGCTATTCGCAACGTCGTTGCTCCGGCAATCCACGAGCTTGGCGGGAAGGGATGAACTCTCGAGCGCATTTTTCCGGCGTTGCGTCTCCTTGTGCGTTCGGGCCGACACCCGCGCCTTCATCTCGGAGACGATCTTGTCGAGAAGGAGTGCCGATTGCGCACGGTCGTGGCGGCCCGACGAGGAGAACCGCTCCGTCATAGCCTCCGTCACGACCTGGGCGACGATCGCTCGAACGGCTGGGGTCCCCAGCGTCTCCTTCGTCTGACCCTCGAATTGCGGCTCCGGCAGTCGCACCGTGAGCACGGCGGTCAAGCCGGAGAGGATGTCCTCCTTCTCGATCTTCTCGCTTCCGCCGCCGCTCGTCGATACCTTGAGGCGGCGCGCATTCTGTTCGACTTGCATGCGAATGAATCTCAGCAACGATTGTTCGAAACCGGATTGATGGGTCCCCCCTTTCGGGGTGGCGATGATGTTGGCGTAACTGCGAAATACCGTTTCGTAACCAGTACCCCATCGCAATGCGATGTCGACCTCGCAGTGGCGACTCAGTTCGGTGGGGCGCATCTGGCCGTCTTCACCGAGCACCGGCACAGTCTCCGTGAAGGCGCCCGTGCCGGCCAAGCGCCAGGTGTCAGTCACTGCCGCGTCCGGCGCGAGGTACTCCACGAATTCGGCCAGTCCTCCGTCGGACTGAAAATCCTGCTGAGACGGCGTTCCTTGGCGATCATCAGTGATGGATAGACGAAGGCCGGGCACCAGGAACGCCGTTTGCCGCACACGTTCCACCAGGTCCTCGGCCTGGAAGGTGGCGCCGGCGGTGAAGATATCCGGGTCGGCCCAATATCTGACGCGTGTTCCCGTGACCCCTCGACCCGTCTTGGCGACAACCCGCAATTCGCTGTCCGAGGTGAACGGGCTGAACGATGAATCCGCGCGAGGAGGTCCCGCGTCGGTGAACAGCCCTGGCTCACCGCGGTGGAAGGACATGGCCCAGGTCTTGCCGCCACGGTCCACCTCCACATCGAGGCGTTCCGATAGGGCGTTGACCACTGAGGCACCTACGCCATGGAGGCCGCCCGACGCGGCATACGAACCGGAGCCGAACTTTCCGCCGGCATGCAGCTTGGTGAAGACGACTTCGACACCGGATAGACCCGTTCGCGGCTCGATGTCGACGGGTATGCCGCGCGCGTCGTCCTGCACTTCGATACTGCCGTCGCGATGCAGGATGACACGGATGTGGGAGCCATGCCCCCCAAGCGCCTCGTCGACACAGTTATCGATGATCTCCCACAGGCAGTGCATCAAGCCGCGCGAGTCGGTGGAGCCGATGTACATTCCCGGCCTCTTGCGCACCGCTTCGAGGCCCTCCAGCACGGAGAGATGTCGCGCGAGATATTGCGATGATGTGTCGACGACGCACCGTCCCCTCCTGGCGCCGAAGGCCGCGACTGCCGACCCCACCCTACGTTCCGACGCGCGGCGGCACTCGTCGACACCCTCGTGCGGAGCAACTGCGCGGGGATCTGCCTCACACGCGCTACGCGTTCAGCGAAATACCCGGTTATTGATGCGCACTGGTAACACGAGCGTGCTTGTATTGAGGCAACGCAATCGCAGCACACCGAATGGAGCCGCTCATGTCTCAGATCGCCACCGACAAAGCCGCCGTCGATGAGTTGGACTATGCGCTGACCGCGCTCGACCGCTGCGACAGCTGCGGCGCTCAAGCGTACATTCGGGTCACGTTGAACAGCGGGGATCTTCTGTTTTGCGCCCACCACGGCGCCAAATTCAAGGAGCGGCTTCTTCCCACGGCTCTGAACTGGCACGACGAGTCGAGCCGGCTACTCGAGGACCGCGCGAGCTGATCAGCGAGAGCGACCGCCCGTTGATGAGGCCAACGACGATCGAGCATCGGATCCTGAGAAATCGGGCGCGTAGCCGGTTTCTGTCTGGAGTCACGTGAGCCGCATGCGGCATTACTTCTCTCGTCTGCGAACGTTGCGGGTCGGTAATTTTCTGGCCGTGGCCAACGTCGTGGCGAAGGAATCTCACCGGCCCCGGGTGATCATCCTCACCGATATGGTGTGGTGCTCGCTGCGCTATCAGGCCGGCTACCTGGATTATCAGGAATTCGAGTTCTACAGCCTCAACGCGGCTGAACGGCGCACCTGGATCACCACTGGCAAAAGCAATTCGATCGTGGTTCGATACAACCAGCGTGCGTTCCGCCACGAATTCTCCGACAAGGTCGCCTTCAACACACGGTTCGCCCCCTACCTGGGCCGGGCCTGGATCGACCTTCGCACGGCTTCGCCTGACGACCTTCGGCGGTTCATCGCACAGCACGGTCGCGTCATGGCCAAACCCCACGACGGGATGGGCGGTGCAGGCATCCATTCGATAGAGCCCCGGGATGTCGGGGAGGTGCGCGATCTGCATGCCAGACTGAGCGCGTCTGGTCAGTACCTCGTCGAAAGCTTCATCTCACAGGACCCCGCCATGGCGTCGCTGTCCGAAACGAGCGTCAACTCCCTTCGGGTGATCACCTTTTTCGACGGTGCGACGGTGCACGTATTGGAAGCCGTTCTCCGGATGGGAAACGGCGGAGATGTCGATAACTACGGGCGGGGGGGCATGTACACGGTGCTCGATGAAAAATCCGGCATCGCCCCGTTCGCGGCTTTCGACCAGGACTCGAACATCTTCACCGCACATCCGAGCACCGGGACCCGGATAGTGGGCTTCCGCGTGCCCCGCTACGACGACGTGCTCACGCTGCTCGACGAGGTGGCCCGTATTGTGCCCGAAATTCCCTATGTCGGCTGGGATGTCGCAATCGGCGTCGACGGCCCTCTGATCATCGAGGGCAACTACAACACCGGGGTGTTTCAGATGAAGCCCAGCATCACCGGGAGCAAAATCGGACTACTGCCTCGCTTTCAGGAAGTAATCAACTTCTGAGATCGGGCGCTCACAGCACCGGCGCGCGCCGGATGATCCCGATCGGAGTCGATTGGCGGTCCTGGCCCAGCGGGTTGTCAGCCAGTATCCTCAGCGCGAGAGCGTCGGTGGCTCTGGGTGCGGTCGAGCCGAGGATGTTGCCTCCGAAATCATTGATATCGACGATGAGCACCTGAACCTCACCGCCCAGCACCTCGCGCAGATGGCGGGCGACCTCGTGCGGTTTGGCCGGCCCGAGCACCACGTGAGAGTCGTACGGCGGGATGGTGTTCTTGGTTGGACCGTCGATGGCTCGGGCCTTCGGGCCTGCTATCCGGTAGAAATCGCCACGCCTGCCGAGGCTGCGAGTAATGGCGGCGACGCTCGCCGCCAAAAGTATCCGAGGCGTGCCGCATTCCCGAAGGGCCATCTCCATCGTCTCCGGGATGCCCAATCCGATGCCGTGTGACGTCTTGGTGACGTAGCGCGAGAGTCTCACGGCCAGTCGCCGCGGGGTGATGTCTTCCAATGGGAGTGCTCGACCCTGGGTGATTCCCACGATCTTCTCGGTGACGAAGACGATATCGGCGGGTCGTATCACGGGCCGCGCGTAATCCAGCAGCACCTGATCCAGATCATCATCCCGCATCACCAGGTGGGTCTTGATGGGTACCCGTTCCCAGGCCACGCCGTCGATCACGATTTCGAGCGCCTTGCCCTCGTTGGCTTGGGCTGGCACCGTCTACTCCAGGTAGTCGCGCAGAGACTGAGAGCGGGACGGATGCCTGAGCTTTGCCATCGTCTTCGATTCGATCTGGCGGATGCGCTCGCGAGTGACCCCGAAGGTGTCCCCGATCTGGTCGAGCGTCTTGGGCATCCCGTCACCCAGGCCGAATCGCATCCGAATCACCCCGGCCTCGCGTTCCGACAGAGAATCCAGAAGACTCTCGAGTTGCTTTTGGAGCATGGTGAAGCCCACGGCATCGGCGGGAACGACGGCCTCGGTGTCCTCGATCAGGTCACCGAACTCACTGTCGCCGTCTTCACCGAGAGGCGTGTGCAGGGAAATGGGTTCGCGGCCGTATTTCTGCACTTCAATGACCTTTTCCGGGGTCATGTCCAGTTCACGACTGAGTTCTTCGGGGGTCGGCTCCCGGCCAAGGTCTTGCAGCATCTGCCTCTGTACACGGGCCAGCTTGTTGATGACCTCCACCATGTGAACCGGGATGCGGATGGTACGGGCTTGGTCTGCCATTGCGCGGGTGATGGCCTGGCGGATCCACCAGGTTGCATAGGTGCTGAACTTGAAACCCTTGGTGTAGTCGAACTTCTCCACGGCGCGAATCAGACCGAGGTTGCCCTCCTGAATGAGGTCGAGGAACTGCATGCCGCGCCCCGTGTATCGCTTTGCGAGGGACACCACCAACCTCAGGTTGGCCCCGAGAAGGTGACTTTTGGCGCGCTGACCGTCTTTTGCGACCCACTGCAGTTCTCGACCGAGCGCGGATCGCAGTTCGGTTGCGGACATGTGCGAGAGCTTGTCCTCGGCGAACAGGCCGGCCTCGATCCGCATCGCCAACTCGACTTCCTCGGCCGCGTTGAGCAGCGCGACTTTGCCGATCTGCTTGAGGTAGTCCTTGACCGGGTCTGCCGTTGCCCCGGTGATGGCCGCGGAGTAGACCGGAACATCGTCGTCGTCGTCGACCAGGGATAGCACCAGTGCGCCGGTGGGCAGATCCTCGTCTTTGCTGCTGGATTTTTCGTCTTCGTCTTCGTCTTCGTCGTCATGTTTGCCGTCGTCGTCGCCTTTAGGTTCTTCGGCGGACGGAGTACCAGCCGCAGACTCGCCGATGATCGACTCAGCGGCCGATTCGACAGCCGCGAGGCCGGAAGGGGCCAGGTCGTCCAGATCCTGACCCGACGGGTCGGGGGCAGCATTGTCCGCAGCATCCACGACGGTTTCGGCCGCGATGGCACTCGCCGCTGACGCCACCTTGCGGCTCGCCCTCGCTTTTTTGACCGGCTCTGCGACGGAAGCGGCGTCATGCTGAGCTGGAGGGGAAATGATGGTTCGCGTTGCCATTCGAACGCCTTTCAAATTGTCTGGCCGGCCAGCTCACTGTGACGGATGCACCGCGGGTTGAAATCACGCGATCTCGTAGCCGACCAGTTCTACAATCGCGAGTTTGCGTGGGCATCACTAAGACCCATGTCAAGTCTGTGGTCGCGGCAGGGTGAGTGTCGTGAACCGCGGAATCGACCGGGTCTTGCTTCCAATTATTACACGAGCACGAAGGGTCACTGACCGCTACGCGCGGTCTGACCTGTCCCTGCGCGCGATGGCTCTACCCAGTGCAATCCACACCGGGGCAACCTCTATTGCCTCCTCTTCATGGAGCTTGCGCCGTGTGGCTCTGCGGGCTGCGAGCAGGAAGACGACGCCCGCACCGACGACGGGGAACTGCACGGCGAACGCGACACGGAAGGCATCGAGGGAGTACATCTCGCTAGGGATCCCGCTCCCGCCGCGTGCGCGATCGATCACGTCGAGAACTACCCCGATCAGCAACATCATGACCAGGCTTGCGAGAAATCCGCCCACATTCACCACGCCGGTGGCGGACCCCAGGGAACGTGCCGGGTTGAACGTGCGGGCGAAGTCGAACCCGATCAGCGAGCCCGGGCCTCCGATGGCGATAACGAGCATCAGAACAACGACGATCCACAGCGGGGGCTGCCCCGGCCAGGCCAACACGGCAATCCACGCCATCCCCATTGCACTCACGATCGCCAGCACGATGTTGCTGCGCCGGAAGGGGTAACGCGAACTGAGGATGCCGAGCATTGGCCCACTCAGCGCGGCACTCAGCAGGATGAGACTGAGCAGAACTGCTGCTCCGTTTGGTCCGTAGCCCAGGCCGATCGATAGAAAGGGAAACCCCCAGAGCAGCGTGAACATCGTCACGGATGACTGGGTGACGAAATGCGACCAGAAGCCCAGTTGAGTCCCCGGCCTCGCCAGGCTTTCGGTGAGGTGACGCAGCGAAGTTCGCCACACGATCGGAGGGCCGGGTCTGGTCGCGCCCAGCGGCGCATCCGACACGAACACCAGCACGACCACGGCGGCCAGAACGGATAGACCAGCCGCGCTCAGATAGGCGGGAGTCCAGCCCCAGGCGTGCAAGGCCAGCGCGAATGGGAAGATGGAAAGCAGTTGCCCCGTCTGCCCCAACGTCCCGAGCAGTTGAGAAACGACCGGGAGCCGAGCCCCGCTAAACCACACTGACAGCAGGCGAATGGCAGAGATGAATGTCATCGCGTCCCCTGCCCCGACGAGGACACGCCCGATAATGGCCACCGGCAGCGTCTCCGAGACTGCAAGCGTCGATTGCCCCAGCGTCATGAGGGTTGCGCCGAAAATGATGAGTGACCTGGGACCGATACGGTCGATAATGACCCCTACGGGGACCTGTAATCCCGCGTAGACCGCGAGTTGCACCACAGCGAGAGTGGACAGGGCGACGGCAGCGATGTCGAATCGCTCGGTAGCTTCAACACCGGCGACGCCGAGGGAACCGCGTTGCATGATGGCAACGAGATAGGCGAAGACAGCGGCGCTGAAAATGACCCAGGACCGACGGGAGTTCATCGCTTCCACCCTATGTGTCAGGGGCTGGCCCGAGTCAGCCGGGGCTGCCGCCGTTTCCGTCACGCCTGGTCGCCAAGAAATTCTGCAATTCGGCGGCGATCTCGTCGGCGGTGGGTAGTTCGCCGTCGACATCCGTCAGCGGCGAGCGCAGCGGATTGTCTTGCATGTAACTATCGTGCCGCTCCTCGAGGGTGCCCACGAGTCGTGCCAACTCTTGATTGCCCTCGACTTGACTGTCGATTCTGCCCGCGAATTCACGGCCTGCTTCACGCAAACGGTCGGTCGGGAATATCAGGCCGGTTGCGGCGCTGATGCTCTCCAATGCGGTTACTGCCGCGGCCGGGTACTCGGTGTCCGCCAGGTAGTGCGGGATGAGCAGAACGAAGCCAGCGGTGGGATGCCCCAGTTCCTGCAAACGGTACTCGACCAGATGCAGCGCGTTCGCCGGTACCTGGGTGCGGGGCTTCCAGATGGACAACGACTCGGTGAGTTCGGCCCGGTTACCGCTGACGGTGACGCCCAGCGGCCGTGTATGCGGGACGGGCATCGGAATGGCATGCACCCACGTGGTCGTTTTCACCCGGTACTTGTCGATGAGTTGCAGCACCGCGGCCGTGAACCGTTCCCACTGGAAGTCCGGCTCGTAGCCGGTGAGCAGGAGGAACGGCTGATGCAACTCGTCTTGCATCAAGTAGAGATTCAATTTGGACGGCCGATAGTCACTCAGGTGATCTTGATCGAAGAAGATGATGGGCCGTCGGGCGCGATAATCCAGCAGGGCATCGCTATCGAACTCGGCAACCACCCGGTGCGTCATGGTGTCGAGCAGGTACTCGCTGAACTGGGTGACGGCGCCACCCGCATCTGTGAACCCGGTCAGCCCCGCAACCAAGTGAAGACCGTGCGGCACATCATCGATCTGAGGAGATAGATCGTAAAGGCCGGCCGGGTCTCGCATTCTTCAATTCTAAACCCGAGGCATCCGACCGAACTCGAAAAGCGTTGCGGGTGAATGATGCCAGCAGCCAGAAGCGCGGCGGGCGTCCACGCTCGCTAGCATTTGGACATGAATCTTCCCACGATGTCCGTCTCCGATGACTCCCCGCTCACCATCGTCGCCGACGTACTGGTTTTGGCCGTTCACAAGACGGATGCGGGGCCCCGGGTACTCGGGGAAGGCGATATGACGGCCGTGCAGTCCGTGCTCGCTGCGATCGGCGCCACCGGGAACCAGGACGAGCTTTTGCGGCTTCCTCCCTTGGTCGGTGTGTGCGGCAGTATCGCCCTGATCGGAATCGGTTCGGAGCCACCCACTCCCGATTCCCTGAGGTACGCGAGCGGTTCGGCCGCTCGCCAACTGGCGGGCTGCGATTCGGTCGTATTCGGTATCCCCACCCAGACGAGCGCCGACCTCCTGGCTGTCCTGGAGGGTGCCGTCATGGGCGCCTACAGCTTCGATGAGTTCCGGGTCTCCACGGTGGTGACGCTCAAAGCCCCACCCGGCGTGATCACGGTCGCCTCGACGGTCACCGGGGCTGCGGAGCAGCTCGCGTACGCGGAGGCGATCGGTGCCGCAATCCACGCCGCGCGCGACCTCGGCAACGCTCCCCCGTCGCACCTCTACCCCGAGACGTTCGCTGAGCGTACGACGGAGCTTGCCGAGGGGTTGCCCGTGCAGGTCATGGTCTTGGATGTCGACGATCTCGTCGAGGGCGGATACGGAGGCCTGCTCGGAGTCGGCCTGGGCTCGTCGCGCGGCCCACGCCTGGTCAAGGTCGACTACCACCCCGCCGGCGCGAACGTGCACCTCGCCCTCGTCGGCAAGGGCATCACCTTCGACACCGGGGGTATCAACCTCAAATCGCCGGTTCCCATGGCGCGGATGAAGTACGACATGATGGGCGCCGCTAGCGTGCTGGCTGTTGCACTGGCTGCAGCCCGGCTCAAGCTGCCCCTGCGCGTGACGGCATGGCTCTGCCTGGCGGAGAACATGCCATCCGGAACGGCTGGCAGACCGGAAGACGTGTTGCGTATACGCGGTGGAAAGACGGTGGAGAACATGAACACCGACGCAGAAGGGCGGCTCGTACTGGCCGACGGGCTGGTCGCCGCAGGCGAAGAGCATCCCGATTACATCATCGATGTCGCGACCCTCACCGGCGCGCAGTCGATCGCACTCGGTACCCGCTACGCGGGCGTGATGGGCGACACCGACCTCGTGGGCGAAGTGATGCACTGCAGCAGGGAAGCGGGCGAGACGATGTGGCCGATGCCCATGCCTTCCGAGTTGCGCGCCTTGCTCACTTCCGACGTCGCCGACCTCACCAATCTGAAGCCCGGTTCTACGGCTGGCGGGATGCTCCTGGGCGCGATCTTCCTGCAGGAGTTCGTCCCCGTGGTGGGCGAAAAAGAAAACGCTAAACGCATTCCGTGGGCACATTTGGACATCGCCGGGCCCGCCGACAACAACGCTGCGGGCTACGGATATCTCGGCAAGGGCGCAACCGGGGTGAGTATTCGGACCCTCATCCGGCTCGCCGAGCGGCTTTGCCGCTCGTAGTAAAGTTGCCAGGGCGGCATCCACCGCCATCGCCGCGTCAGCGTACCCCTCGCGACCGGCCGCACAAGCCCCTACAAGAGGAGTGCCGCTATGACTGAGCAGAATTTCGACCTGGTTATTCTCGGCGGAGGCAGCGGCGGTTACGCGGCCGCCCTGCGTGCCAGTCAATTGGGGATGTCCGTGGCGCTGGTGGAGAAGAACAAGGTCGGGGGCACCTGTCTGCACGTGGGATGCATCCCCACCAAAGCGCTTCTTCATTCGGCCGAAGTGGCCGATGTCACCCGTGGATCCGCCAAGTACGGCATCAATTCCTCGTTCGGCGGGGTGGATATCGCCGCCGTGACGGCGTACCGGCAAGAGGTGGTGGCAAGCAAGTACAAAGGCCTTCAGGGATTGTTGAGGGCTCGCAACGTAGTGACCATCGAGGGAACGGGACGCCTCGTATCGCCCACGAGCGTTCACGTGGGGGAGGACCTCATCACGGGCAAGAACGTCGTACTGGCTACCGGCTCGTATCCACGGTCCCTGCCGGGATTGGAGCTAGGCGGCCGGGTGATCACCTCGGAGCAAGCCCTTGATCTGGACTTCGTACCGCAGACGGTCGCCGTGCTCGGCGGAGGCGTCATCGGCGTCGAGTTCGCGAGCGTGTGGCGCAGTTGGGGCTCGGAGGTGACCATCATTGAAGCCCTCCCGCACCTCGTGCCCAACGAAGACGAGTCGGTCAGCAAGCAATTCGAACGGGCCTACCGGAAGAGGGGCATCAAATTCACCCTCGGCGTTCGGTTCCAGTCCGTCATCCAGAACGAGCACGGTGTGGTGGTGACTCTGGAGGACGGCTCGACCGTCGAGGCCGAACTCTTGCTCGTCGCGGTCGGTCGCGGGCCGCTGACCGCCAATCTCGGCTACGAGGATGTCGGAGTAGCCATGGATCGCGGGTACGTGCTCACCAACGAACGACTCGCAACGAACGTGCCCGGCGTCTTCGCCGTGGGCGACATCGTGCCGGGACTGCAACTTGCGCATCGCGGCTTCTCTCACGGCATCTTCGTCGCAGAAGAGATCGCGGGTCTCAACCCGGTGGTCATCGAGGACGTCAACATCCCCAAGGTCACGTACAGCGACCCGGAAGTCGCCTCGGTCGGCCTGTCCGAGGTGCGCGCCGCCGAGAAGTACGGCGCGGATAAGGTCACCGTCTACGACTACAACCTGGCGGGCAATGGCAAAAGCCACATCATCGGGACCGCTGGCTCGGTCAAGATCGTCCGGGTGAACGACGGACCGATTGTCGGCATGCACATGATCGGCGCGCGCGTGGGCGAGCTCATCGGTGAAGCACAACTGGCCGTGAATTGGGAGGCGTACCCCGAAGACATCGCCCCGTTGCTGCACGCGCATCCGACCCAGGACGAGGCGCTGGGCGAAGCATTCCTCGCCCTGGCGGGAAAACCGCTGCACGCGATGTGAAGTCGCTCCGACCCCCGCCGCCGGTGCATAACTAAGCTGTCGAATAGAAGCACTACGAAGGAGCATCACCGATGAGCGAATCCGTCAGCCTCCCGGCACTCGGCGAGAGTGTCACCGAGGGAACGGTTACCCGTTGGCTCAAAAAGGTCGGGGATCGCGTCGAGGTCGACGAGCCACTGCTCGAGGTCTCCACTGACAAAGTCGACACCGAGATTCCCTCCCCCGTTGCCGGGGTGATCGAAGCGATTCTCGTCGCCGAGGATGAGACGGTCGAGGTGGGTACCGCGTTGGTCACGATCGGAGACGGCGCTAGCGCAGGCGCCCCGCCCGTCTCGGCACCGACTGTCGCGGCCGAGCCGCACATCGAGCCTCCCCTGGCCCCCCCGGCCCCCCCGGTCGGCTCATCCCCGTTCGCCAGTTACCCAGCTCCTACGACGTTGCCCGAATCGTCCCTCGCCCCGCCGCCACCCCCAAGCGCCCCCGCCCCGTCCTACATGCCGGCTGAAGCTGGTACCCCGGCGCCGCAGCCCACCGTGCAAACGGCTGCGCCGACGCCGGAAGAGGTGACAGCGCCGATTCCCGCGGAAGTACCGTCCACCGACGCTGCGGCACCCGACGAGAGTCCGACATCTCAACCCCCCGCACCGGCCAGCTTTATCGATCTCGCTCCGAACGCCGAGACGAGCCCGGTGGCAGAGGCCGCTGCGAACGATGATGCCTCCGTGTCCGCCGCGGGTCCGGCCAGCGACGTGGCCACGGCGGCACCGGACGCCGACTCGAGCAACGCTGGATACGTGACGCCGCTCGTGCGTAAGCTCGCCCACGAGCGAGGAGTGGATCTCGCCGGAGTGACGGGAACGGGCGTGGGCGGTCGGATCCGCAAACAGGACGTGCTGGCTGCAACGGATCCGTCCATTCCCAACTCATCCTCCATCTCCGCCGCTGCGTTGCTCCCGACGTCTCCGCTTCGCGGCACGACCGTCGCGATGTCACGCCTTCGTCGGGTAATCGCTGACCGAGCGGTCGCATCCCTGCAGGCATCCGCACAGCTGACTTCGGTCGTCGAAGTGGATGTGACCCGGGTGGCGGTGCTGCGCGCCCAGGTCAAGGAGCGTTTCGCTGCGCAGACCGGCGTCAAGCTCTCGTTTCTGCCCTTCTTCGCGTTGGCCGCAGCCGAGGCATTGCGGGTCTACCCGATCATCAATGCCAGCATCGACGGCGACAGCATCGTCTACCCGCCTACCGAGAATATGAGCATCGCCGTGGACACCGAACGCGGTCTGCTCACGCCCGTCATACGGGAGTGCGCGGATTTGAGCATCGCCGAATTCGCCACCCAGATCGCCGACCTCGCCGCGCGGACGCGTGCGAACAAACTGCTGCCCGACGAATTGGCGGGCGGCACCTTCACCCTCACGAACACGGGGTCGCGCGGCGCACTGTTCGACACCCCGATCGTGTTTCTCCCCCAATCCGCCATCTTGGGCACGGGCATCGTGGCTAAGCGGGCAGTTGTCGTCACCGACGTGACGGGGGATGCGATCGCCATCCGATCGATGGTGTTCCTCGCGTTGAGCTATGACCACCGCATCGTTGACGGCGCTGATGCTGCGCGCTTCCTGGTCACGGTCAAGGACAGGCTCGAAGCGGGTGAATTCGAGGGGAACCTCGGTCTCTGACCCGGCCGCGGTCGTGGTCGTCGGCAGATACCTCGGGATCATCCCGGGAGGTACGAGCGGATGCGCCACCCGGCACTCGTTCGCACGATGAGCACCGCTCCGAAGTCGGGAGCGTTAGCGGTGCGGACCAGAGCCGAGTCGCCGAGCCGCTCGGTCACAGACACATCGGCGTCCCCCACCGTGATGGGTGGCGGAAGCTCGCCACCGGATTGGATAGCCCGTACAACGCCCTGGTCGTGCCCGAGTGCGGCGGAACCCGACTGCAAAACGGCATCCAAACACAGCACCGAGTTGAGGTGGATGCAATTCTCGCGGGCGCTGAGAAGCGCGACGACGGCCGCGGCCGGATCGTCCCCGCCGATCGCCCCCGCGCCCGTGGGAACCGTCATCGAATCGTTGGATGCGGAAGGCGAGGATTCCGGAACCCCTCGGGTCTCGAACGCTGCTTCCGTGGCATGAGGCGACGCTACGATGAGCGCGATGATTAGCGCGGCGGCCACCAATCCGCTGAAGATCCACACGCGGCGTCGTACGCGGGACAACGAACCCCGTACGCGCGCGATCAGTTTGATCACGTCGGCGCTTCCCGGAGAACCTGCCCAGACCTGAGCGAATCTTTCGACTAGTACTCCTCGTGCGCCCACGAACCGTGGGACGCCGATCGGTCGTCCGATCCCGGCCGAAGGGCGTTCCGGGGGCCGAGCCTCGTCGTCCATCTCCAGCCGTATACTGCCGGTGCGCGGGAGGGTCGGCGGCGCCGTGGTGTAGTCGGGTATGCGATGGTCCACGTCGAGGTCGGCGTCGATCCCGATTGCGACGGGTTCCGCGAGAGCGAAAAGCCGCTCCTCCAGGTGGTCGAGAGTCTCCGTACGTACTGATCCGGATCTCTCCACCCACTGCCTCAGTTCCCCAGTCGCGTCATCCTGTACCTCGCGCAATACCCGGATGACCAATCGAGCCAGCGCGTCGAGATCCGACTGCACTTGCTCGACCGTCTCCAAGCGAGCGACGGGCGAATCACGTTGAAAGAGCGTGCTCGAGCCGAATTGACTGAGCACGGGAGCCCCCGAGTGCGTGAACTGAATCGCCGTGGTGCGAATGCTCCCGTGGGCGACGCCCGCCCGGTGCATGCGCGCCACTGTTGCAACGACCGGGGCCAACAGGGTCACGACTTCACCTGGGCGTAGGCTTTGCCGCCGCGTGAGCAGATCCGACGCAGTGAGCCGCGCAAGGCGGCCCAGGATGAGTATCGGCTTGCCGTGCGGCCCTTCGGCCAGATCGAGTAGCTCGACCGTGTGCTCCCCCGCTACCCGTGACAGTGCTTCGATCTCACGGTAGACGGACGACGGCGAGACGGCATCCCGGAAGACCTTGATGGCAACGGCGGTTCGCGGATCGATCGGTGGGTCGCTACCAGCCTCTAGCGCGATGGCCGCAGGGTGCCCGAGGAAGACCTCAGCGCGCAAGCCTTCCCCGAGTTTGCGAGTCAGTCGGTAACCGCCGAGAATCTGCACCGTCATGCACAGATGATGACGTCGGCGCCGATGCCGGCGCGTTCCGCACGACAGAGCGACAAGAGTCGGGGCTCATCACCCGAAGGGGAGGAGTGGTGGCCCCGTTCGAGTCGGGCTGCTCCATCGGGTTTAGACTTCTGCGATGGTCGACTTCGTCGTCGCGGGGCTAAGCGCCAACTCCGTGCCGTATCTCCGAGCTCTCGAGTTCCAGCGCGAAACTCATCGGGCCGTCGTCGAGGGCCGCTCCCCCGACACCGTAATCCTGTTGGAGCATCCGTCGGTCTTCACCGCCGGCAAACGCACTCAGGCTTCCGAACGTCCCACCGACGGCAGCCCCGTGATCGATGTCGACCGTGGCGGCAAGATCACCTGGCATGGCCCGGGACAGCTCGTCGGTTATCCGGTGCTCCGCCTCCCGGAGCCGATCGACGTGGTCGGCTACGTGCGACGCCTCGAATCGATGTTGATCGGGGTCTTGGCCGAATTCGGTGTCGAAGCGGGCCGGGTAGCTAGTCGGTCCGGCGTGTGGGTCGGCCACGAACAGCCCGATCAAGCGGAAAAGATCGCTGCGATAGGGATTCGCGTGGCCCAATCGGTCACCATGCATGGCTTCTCGCTGAACTGTGACAACTCCTTCGATGCGTATTCCCACATCATCGCCTGTGGTATCCCAGACGCCGGCGTTACCTCTATCTCCCGGGTCTTAGGTCGACACGTCGGCACCGCCGACGTGGTGCCCGTGTTAGAGCGTCACTTCGCCGACGTGCTGGTGGCGGCATGACCCTCGGCGGCGGCACCCACCCGACGGCGAACCAGGTCAACGGTCGCAAGCTGCTGAGACTCGAGGTGCGCAATGCCGAGACGCCCATCGAGCGGAAGCCCGACTGGATCAAGACCGTGGCGCGGATGGGTCCGGAGTACCGTCAGCTGCAGGAACTCGTGAAGGGCGAGAACCTGCACACCGTCTGTCAGGAAGCCGGCTGTCCCAACATCTTCGAGTGCTGGGAGGATCGCGAGGCGACGTTCTTGATCGGCGGCAGCCAGTGCACGAGACGATGCGATTTCTGCCAGATCGATACCGGGAAGCCAGCGGATTACGACCGCGACGAACCGAGGCGCGTCGCCGAGTCGGTGAGCACGATGAACCTGCGCTACGCAACGGTCACCGGCGTTGCTCGAGACGATCTCGTCGATGAGGGTGCCTGGCTGCATGCGGAGACGGTCCGACGCATCCACGCCGCCAACCCCGGCACGGGTGTGGAGATCCTCGCGACCGATTTCTCGGGCAACCCGGACTTGCTCGGAGAGGTCTTCTCATCACGACCCGAGGTGTTCGCTCACAACGTCGAAACCGTCCCACGGATCTTCAAGCGAATTCGGCCCGCTTTTCGATACGAACGCTCCCTTGACGTCATCAGCCAAGCGCGCGACGCGGGCCTGATCACGAAGTCGAATCTGATCTTGGGCATGGGAGAGGAACGACATGAGATCAGCGAAGCTCTGGGAGACCTGCGCTCTGCGGGCACGGACATCATCACGATTACGCAGTACCTGCGGCCTACCCCTCGTCACCTCCCCGTGGCACGGTGGGTGAAACCAGAAGAATTCGTGGAACTGAACGCCGAGGCCGAATCGCTGGGCTTCTCAGGTGTGCTCGCGGGTCCCCTGGTTCGTTCCAGTTACCGGGCTGGTCGGCTCTGGGCGAGAACTATGGGGGCAAAGGGTTTGAGCATCCCGGACTCGTTGAAGCACCTCGCGGACGCCAGCCTCGGGTTTGCCCAGGCGGTATCGTAACCTGATGGCCCGTTCAGAAACCGCCCTGCCGAAGGCCGCGAAAGCTCCGAAAGAGCCGAGCCGCATCAAGCAGATGTATCAGGTCTTCCAAATGACCCGTCGGTACGATTCCCTCGCGATTTGGTTCCTTCTTTTCGCGTTCGTCGTGCCGACTCTCGTGGGTCTGATCCTGGGAGCATTCCTTTCGCCGACCAACGTGCTGGGTTTCATTCTCTACGTCATCGCGGGCGTCCTGGGTGGGGTGCTCGCTTTCCTCATCGTGCTGGGTCGGCGGGCCGAGAGAGCCGCATACTCCCAAATAGCTGGCCAGCCCGGGGCGGTCGGTGCGGTATTGAAGAGCTCCCTGCGGCGCGGTTGGACGGCGAGCGAGATGCCCGTCACGGTCAGCCCGAAGACGCAGGATGCCGTGTATCGCGCGGTGGGGCGTGGCGGTGTGGCACTGATCGGTGAGGGACCACGCAGCCGCACCCAGCGGATGCTCGAGGACGAACGCAGGAACGTCGTCCGAATACTCCCGAACGTGCCGGTGACGATGCTCTACGTGGGCCCGGATGTGGAGTCGGTGCCCTTGTACAAACTGGCGTCGAAGTTGCGCGGGATAAAGCCAGTGCTGCGGAAGCCTGAAGTGATCGCTGTGTCCAACCGATTGAATTCTCTGGGCCGCAACGGGTTGCCGGTTCCGAAGGGAATGGATCCGATGCGGGTTCGCGCGCCGCGCCCACGCTAGCGCCGTACGAGAACAGTTCCCACCGCGAGGTCGTGGAGGCCACGCTGATCTGTGTTGAAGATCACGGCTGGAATCACGGCGCACAACAGCACCGTTCGTACTATCGGCCTCCAGACGCCCAGGTATCCCCGTTCGATCGGAACGAGTCGAAGGCCGAGCACGAGATGGCCGACACTGCCGTTCAGGATCACGAGGAAGACGATCTGCGCGACCGCGAAAACAGCGAGGGTCGCGAACGCGTTCGAATCGCTCCAACCCCCCGGTGAGAAGAAAGCGACCGAAATTGCCGTGGCCAGCAGCCAGTCCACCGCGATCGCTATCACCCGCCTGCCTAGGCGGCCGACGGATCGGGGGCCTGTCTCCGGAAGTCCGAGTCGCTGGCCGGGCCATTGCTGCGAGGGAACGGGTGCGGAATCCACCCCGCAAGCCTACGAGACCGCTGAATACGGCGCACGTAACACGTCGGAAACATTTGCGTGATGCCGGTGAAACCCTCCGGCCCTAGCCTCGGCAGTGACCGCGCCCGCTGCCAGCCTCAACCCCATTTGGAGTCAACCATGTTCAGTGATTCTTCCGACGTACTCAAGTTCATCAAGGACACCGACGTGAAGTTCCTGGATATCCGCTTCACCGATCTGCCCGGAGTGCAGCAGCACTTCAACATCCCGGCATCGACGGTCGATGAAGAGTTCTTCTCCGTTGGCCAGCTCTTCGACGGCTCGTCCATCCGCGGCTTCGCGAACATCCATGAATCGGACATGCAACTCATCCCCGACGTGACAACGGCTTACGTCGACCCGTTCCGTACCGAGCGCACGCTCATCATGATCTTCGACATCTACAACCCACGCAATGGTGAGATCTACAGCCGGGACCCGCGCCAGGTTGCCAAGAAAGCGGAAAAATACCTCGCCTCGACCGGCATTGCGGACACGGCATTCTTCGCACCCGAGGCCGAGTTCTATATCTTCGACGACGTGCGCTACGACGTGAAGCAGAACCAGAGCTTCTACGCCGTGGACTCCGACGAGGGAGCGTGGAATACCGGCCGCAGCGAAGAGGGCGGCAACCTGGCCAACAAGACCCCGTACAAGGGTGGCTACTTTCCCGTCAGCCCGGTCGACAAGCAGGCTGACCTGCGCGACGACATCTGTTTGAAGCTCATCGACGCCGGTCTCATCCTCGAACGCGCGCACCACGAGGTGGGAACCGGCGGGCAGGCCGAGATCAACTACCGCTTCGACACGATGGTGCACGCGGCCGACGACCTCCTGAAATTCAAGTACATCGTGAAGAACACGGCGCTCGAATGGGGCAAAGTCGCGACCTTCATGCCCAAGCCGCTCTTCGGCGACAACGGGTCGGGGATGCACACTCACCAATCGCTCTGGAACGGCAGCACCCCGCTGTTCTACGACGAGAAGGGTTACGGAGGGCTCTCGGACATCGCGCGCTGGTACATCGGGGGGCTGCTCAAGCACGCCCCCGCGGTTTTGGCCTTCACCAACCCGACCCTCAACTCCTACCGGCGCCTAGTGCCCGGGTTCGAAGCGCCCGTCAACCTCGTGTACTCGGCGGGTAACCGGTCGGCATCCATCCGCATCCCGATCACAGGCACCAACCCCAAGGCCAAGCGCATCGAGTTCAGGGCACCGGATGCCTCCGGCAACCCGTATCTCGCATTCGCAGCGCAGCTCATGGCGGGGCTGGACGGCATCCGTAACAAGATCGAGCCGCACGAGCCCGTCGACAAGGACCTGTACGAGTTGCCTCCCGAGGAGGCCTCGCTCATTCCCCAGGTGCCGGGGTCGCTAGCGGAGGCGCTCAACGCCCTCGAAGCGGACCACGAGTTCCTGACCGAAGGCAACGTCTTCCCGCCGGACCTGATCGCCACGTGGATCGCGTACAAGCGCGAAAAGGAGATCATCCCCGCGGCGCAGCGCCCCCACCCGTTCGAGTACGAGCTGTATTTCTCGGTGTAGCGCGCGGGTTCATCGAGGGGCGGCATCCTCACGGGTGCCGCCCCTTCTCTTCTGCCGTGCGCCCGCGCACCACGGAGATCGGATGGGACGCGAGGGCGTGAGGGCGTGAGGGCTCTGCCTACCCCGTCGTCGTGGACTGCGGTGCCGCCCCGTAGAACTCGCGCTCGAAGACCTGACGCGCTTGGCGAGTGACCCTGAGGTAGTCCTCCTCGAGGCGGCTGGCGGAACCGGGAGCGTATTGGAGGACGCGCGCGATACCTTCGAGCGACCGACGGTCGGTGGGAAGCACGTCGGAGGTGCGCGACGTCCAGAGGGTCATCGCCGAGCGGGCCCGGGATGCCAGGATCCAGGCATCCCGCAATTTCGCAGCATCCGCAGCGTTCACGAGAGCGGCATCCTCGGCTGCGGCGAGTGCGTGAAGGGTTGACGTGGTGCGCAGGCCCTCGACGCGAGCTCCATGCTGCAATTGCAGCAATTGCACGAACCACTCGACGTCGCTCAGGCTCCCCCGCCCGAGCTTGAGGTGCCGTGCGGGATCAGCTCCCTGGGGCAGACGTTCCGATTCGACGCGCGCTTTGATCCGCTTCACTTCTCGAACATCACGTTCGGAGATCTGCTTCGGATAGCGCACGTCATCGACGAGCGCCTCCCATTCCGCCAAGACTCGAGGGTCCCCCGCCACGGGACGAGCACGAAGCAGCGCCTGCGCCTCCCAGGTGAGTGACCAGCGTTCGTAGTAGGCCCGATAGCTGTCGAGAGATCGAACTATCGCGCCGTTCTTTCCTTCGGGGCGAAGGTTCGGGTCTAGTTCGAGAGGCAGCCTGAGGTCCTCGGTCAAGCGACCCAATTCATGCACGATCGCCTCGGCCCGGCGCTGCGCGTCATCATCGGATGCCCCGGCCGGCCGATACACGTAAAGGATGTCAGCATCCGATCCGAAACCGGCTTCGGCACCGCCGTACCGCCCCATCGCGATTATTCCAAACTCGATGCCGTCGCCGAAACGGTGGGTGAGCGATAGAGCGCCACTGAGCATTGCCGTGGTGATGTCCGAAAGCGCGCGGCCCAGTTGCTCGATAGTCAACAGGCCGAGAATGCCGCCCAGTGCCAGGCGCAGTACCTCCCGTTGTCGTGCGTGACGAAGAGCGAGCGCCGCGGCATCCACATCGTCGCCGTGTCGAGCAACCGTCGACCGAGTCTCCTCAAGGAGATCGGCGAGAGAGCGCGGTCGCAACTCGTGGTCGTTTTCGAGCCACGCGGCCGCCTCGGGAATGCCCTCCAGCAGATTGCCGACGTATCGGGAACTCGCGAGCACCTGCGTCAGGCGCTGTGCCACACCGGACGAATCACGCAGCAGCCGCAGAAACCAATACGACTCCCCCAGATTCTCGCTGAGCCGGCGAAACGCCAGGAGGCCGTAATCGGGGTCGGCGCCGTCGGCGAGCCACTGGAGCATGACCGGCAAGAGGTTGCGCTGAATGACCGCACGTCGCGATACACCCGTCGTGAGTGCCGCGATATGCGCCAGCGCGCCCTTTGGATCCCGGAACCCGATAGCTGCGAGCCTGGCCCGAGCCTGTTCGGGCGATAGGGAGAGGCCGCCATCGTCCAGAGCAGCCACGGCGGAGAGAAGCGGCCGGTAGAACAGTCGCTCATGGAGCTGCCGGACCTCGCGCTTCGTGGCCTGCCATCGCTGACGCAGTTGCTCACCGCTTTCCGCGAGTCCACTGGCACGGGCCAGCACGCGCAGGTCGGCATCCCCGGTCGGCATGAGGTGCGTGCGGCGCAACCGTGCAGATTGCAGCCGATGCTCTAAAACCCGCAAGAAGCGGTAGTGCTGCGAGAACTCCGCCGCTTCCGCCCGCCCGATGTATCCGCGTTCTGCCAGGGCGGCGAGGGCGGGAAGGGTTCCCGCTTGGCGCACCTGCGGATCGTTCTGGCCATGAACCAGCTGGAGCAGCTGGGTGGTGAACTCGACATCGCGAAGGCCTCCGGGGCCGAGCTTCAACTGCACGTCCAACTCCTGGGGCGGGATGTTGTGGGTCACCCTCCCGCGCATGGCCTGCACCGACTCGACAAAATGCTCCCGAGACGCGCTCGACCACACCTGGGGGCTCACTGCGCTCACGAATCGCCGACCGAGGTCGGGATCCCCGGCAAGGGCGCAGGCCTTGAGGAGGGCCTGGAACTCCCAACCGCGCGCCCATCGTTCGTAGTAGGCAACGTGAGAGGCCAGCGTACGCACGAGCGCCCCGTCTTTGCCCTCCGGCCGTAAGTTCGCGTCCACTTCCCACAGCGCCGGCTCAACACCGAACTCTCCCAGCACGCGCATGACATCCATCGCCAACCGGGTGGCGATCCTCAGCGCCCGGTCTTCGGGGAGACCGCCGCTGGCCTCACCGACGAAAATGACATCCACATCGGACACGTAGTTGAGCTCGTGCGCGCCAGCCTTGCCCATCCCGACGATTGCGAGCCGCGTGCGCTCGACTTCATCCGGCGGTTCGGCGCAATCGCGCCGCGCGATCATGAGCGCTGCGTCGAGCGCCGCGGAAGCGAGGTCGGCGAGGGATGCCGCCACAGACTCCATGGCAACCAGAGAGTCGGGTTCCTCCAGGTCCCAAGCCATGAGTCGCGCGAGGTCTACGCGGTACGCGGTGCGCAATGCCGTCACGGCGGTCTCCCCCCGCAGAGTGCCGATCCGTGCGAAGAAATGCGCCGAGTAGACCTCCGCGTCCGGTGGCGCGGCCAAGGGTGACTCGAGGGCCTGCACTTCTTTCGGGTGGCGCCGGAAGAAGTCGCCGAGACCCGAGGACGCTCCCAGAACACGGATGAGCCGACGCGCGGCATCCTCCGAGTCGAGAAACTGTGCCATCGGTGCCGGTGCCGCCTCGAAGAGTTCGACGAGCGCGACAAGAGCCTGGTCCGGGTCGGCCGCTGAGACGAACCACCTCGCATTTCCGCTCGACCCGAGCGCGCTCAACAATTCGGCAGCACGACCCAGGTCGACGAAACCGACCCGTGCGAGGTCGGTGAGGGTACTCGGCAGCCTAGACATCAACGGCTACAAGATCTCGAGATTCGACTCCAGCTCGTACGGAGTGACCTGTGCTCGGTAGGCGGTCCACTCGCGCCGCTTGTTCAGCAGGACGTAGTTGAAGACCTGCTCCCCCAGCGCCTCGGCGACCAGTTCCGAATCCTCCATGATCGCGACGGCGCTCTCAAGGCTTGCGGGAAGCTGGGTGTAGCCGAGCGCCTTGCGCTCTCCGTCGCTGAGCTGCCACACGTTGTCCTCCGCTTCAGCGGGGAGCTCGTAGCCCTCTTCGATACCCTTCAGTCCCGCGGCTAGCAGCAGAGAGAAGGTGAGGTAGGGATTCGCCGCAGAGTCGATGGCCCGATATTCGACGCGAGCGCTCTGGCCCTTGTTCGGTTTGTAGAGCGGAACGCGCACGAGCGCCGAGCGGTTGTTGTGTCCCCAGCTGACGAAGCTCGGCGCCTCATCGCCACCCCACAGTCGCTTGTACGAGTTGACGAACTGGTTCGTCACCGCGGTGATCTCGGGTGCATGCCGCAGGAGGCCAGCGACGAAGTGGCGGCCGATCTTCGACAACTGGTAGTGCCCCCCCGCGTCGTAGAACGCGTTCACGTCACCCTCGAAGAGCGACATGTGGGTGTGCATGCCCGATCCGGGATGCCCGGAGAGGGGTTTCGGCATGAACGTGGCGTACACGCCCTGCTCGATCGCGACCTCTTTGATCACGGTGCGGAACGTCATGATGTTGTCGGCGGTGGTGAGTGCGTCGGCGTAGCGGAGGTCGATTTCGTTCTGTCCGGGCCCCGCTTCGTGGTGACTGAACTCGACGGAGATGCCCAGGTCCTCCAGCATCCGCACCGACCGCCTGCGAAAATCGTGTGCCGTGCCGCCCGGTACGTTGTCGAAAAAGCCTGCCGAGTCGACGGGTTCGGGCGAGCCGTTCTTCAATTTCGACGACTTGAGCAGGTAGAACTCGATTTCCGGATGCGTGTAGAAAGTGAAACCGCGATCGGCCGCTCGCGCCAGCGCGCGCTTGAGAACATTTCGAGGATCGGACGCGGCGGGCTGGCCGTCGGGGGTCGTGATATCGCAGAACATGCGGGCTGTCGGGTCTATTTCGCCTCGCCACGGCAGGATCTGGAATGTCGTCGGGTCCGGGTGCGCGAGCATGTCCGCCTCGTACGCACGGGTGAATCCCTCGATCGCGGAACCGTCGAAGCCGAGACCCTCGGCGAATGCGCCTTCCACCTCGGCGGGTGCGATCGCAACACTCTTGAGCGTGCCCACCACATCCGTGAACCACAGGCGGATGAATTTGATGCCACGCTCCTCGATGGTTCGAAGAACGAAGTCGCGCTGCTTGTCCATCCGGCTCCCTGTGCCCTGCCGGGGTGCGCCCCCGGCGGTTATCAGGCTACAAGCTCTACCCTCGCTCCGCTGGAGGCCCGACCGCTTTGCTTTGACACCTGATCGGCGAGCCAGCTCTCGGATCGCGCGCTGCTGATCGGCGCTCGATCGGTTCTAGACTTCTTGGGTGATCGAGAAGGCCGCCACAGCGGAAGCATCCATCGTCAGGCGAGTGCGAACCCGCCATTTTCAGAGTGCCAAGGAAAGCGGCATCCGCATCACCGGCCTCACGAGCTACGACCAGCTGACGGCGGGGATCTTCGACGAGGCCGGCATCGACTTCCTGCTCGTCGGCGACTCCGCGGGCAACAACGTCTACGGGTACGACACCACACTGCCGGTCTCGATCGACGACCTGATTCCCCTCGCGCGGGCCGTCGCCGGCGCGGTGAGCCGGGCGTTCGTCGTGGCAGACATGCCCTTCGGCTCGTATGAGACCGGCCCGGATGAGGCGCTGCACACCGCGTTCCGCTTCATGAAGGAAACCGGTGCCCACGCGGTCAAGCTGGAAGGCGGAATCCGCAGCGCCGAACAGATCCGGCGGATCGTCTCCGCGGGCATTCCGGTGATGGCGCACGTCGGGTTCACCCCGCAAAGCGAACACGGGCTCGGGGGCCACGTCATCCAAGGTCGCGGCGATCGGGTCGAAGAGCTGCTCGCCGATGCGCATGCCGTCGAGGATGCCGGTGCTTTCGCGGTCGTACTCGAGATGGTGCCCGCCGAGGCCGCCGCCCGCATCACGCGTGAACTGCGCATCCCCACTATCGGGGTCGGAGCGGGTCCTCACGTCGACGGTCAGTTGTTGGTGTGGACCGATTGGGCCGGTTTCACGAAAGGGCGCATTCCGAAATTCGTCAAGCAGTACGCCGACCTGCGCGGCACGTTGACCGACGCCGTGCGGAACTACCGGGATGACGTGGCCGCCGGGTCCTACCCCGGCCCCGAGCACTCCTACGAAGACTGACGACCCGGTACTCAGCCCCTCCTAGTCGTCGGCTCCATCTTCTTGTTCCCAACGGCGGGACCGCTCTGCCGCGATCTCAGGTGCGCGCATCGCCTCGTCGCGAGTGGCGAAAGGACCGTCGCGATCCGACCCCAGGGACTTCGGGCCCTCCTCGACGTCACCCGTCTTGTGGTTGTACCACCATTGCGTCATGCGAGCCTCCCGAGGCGAAACTATGATCGAGTGTATTCCCCGCGCTGCGGCGGCGGTCGGTAATCTGCGGGCCGGTGGCTCGAGATCGGATGCGAGGACACCGCGACATGGCGAAAGCACTCGGCGTCGACATCGGCGGTACAGGGATCAAGGCTGCGTTCGTCGACACAACGACTGGCGAGTTGCTGACCGAGCGGGTGAAACTGCCCACCCCGGCCGGAGGAGAGCCTCACGACATCGTGGCGGTCACCATGCAGATCATCGAGGATCTCGGCGGGGTCGAGAAGGGCGTTCCGGTCGGGGTCTGCTTCCCCGCAGTGATCCGCAACGGTCATACGATGTCGGCCGCCAACGTCTCGAAGCAGTGGATCGGACTGGCAGCCGAAGCGCTCTTCGAATCGGCGATCGGCCGCGACATCCATTTCATCAACGACGCGGACGCGGCGGGATATGCGGAATCCCGGTACGGGGCCGCGCGCGGGGTGGCTGGTCTGGTGCTGATGACGACGCTGGGAACCGGGATCGGTAGCGCTTTGATCTACAACGGTGTACTGATCCCGAACTCCGAGCTCGGTCATTTGTACCTGCACGGAAAGGATGCAGAGAGCCGCGCGTCATACTCGGCGAAGGAGCGCGAGCGACTCAGTTGGGAGGCGTGGGCCAAGCGGCTGCAGCCTTACTACCAGCACCTCGAGGCGATCTTCTCTCCCGACCTCTTCATCGTCGGGGGTGGGGTCTCCAAGAACCACGAGATGTTCCTGCCTCTGCTCGACCTCGATACCCCCATCCTTCCGGCCGTTCACCGAAACAATGCCGGCATCCTGGGGTCGGCGGCTCTCGCCGTGCGGGTGGAAGCCGTGGCGGGCTCGACGGGCGGCCGGGTCGAACACCCGTGACCCGTCGAGCCGTCTTCACGTCGATCCTCGGCGGCTACGAGAAGCTGAATGGGCAGCCGACCGCGCTGACTTCGCCGGTGGACTTCATCTGCCTGACCGATGACCCGTTTTCTAGGAGCGACACGTGGCACATGGTGACGGTCCAGCCCCTTCTTGCGTGCGACCCGGCACGGAGCCAGCGGGATTTCAAGATTCGCGGTCATGCGGCGCTGGCTGAATACACGTGCGGTGACGCCACGCTCATCCGGTCGATACTCGCGTGGCGCGCCCGGGTTCAGTTGCGGGACGGATTGCGGTCCCAATGGACGGCTTCGGCAAAGTCGGATAGTCGACCATTCGGAAGCGAACGGCGCTTCAGAGCGCTAGCCGAGCCGCATCCTCAGCAGGGATGATTCGCCGTCGGCCAGCGTGGGGGTCAGCCCCAGCCCGCGGGCGTGAGCGGCAAGCGCTTTTCGCTGATGATCTGCCACCTCGATCAGCAGCGTTCCACCCGGGACGAGCCAGGTCGGGGCCTTCGCGACGATGTCACGAGCCACTGCCAATCCGTCGTACCCACCATCGAGGGCTCGGATGGGCTCGAAATCGCGCGCTTCGCGCGGAAGGAGATCGAGGGCGTCGGTGGGGACGTACGGCGGCACACTGACAACGAGGTCGATCAGCCCCCGCAGATGGGGCGGTAAGGGGTCGAACAAATCACCGACGAACACTGTGCCGCCAACCGCTTGGAGGTTGAGGCCGGCGTACTGGGCGGCGACCGGGTCGATCTCCGTCGCGAAGAGAGTCGCGCCCGGCACAGCCGCCGCGATCGCGGCACCGACGGCGCCACATCCGCAGCACAGGTCGACGATCACGGCATCCTGAACCGCAGCCTCTATCGCCGCGGCGACCAAGGACTTCGTGCGGGGCCGCGGCACGAAGACTCCGGGGCCGACCCGGTAACGTGCACCGGAGAAATCAACCCAGCCGACCACATGTTCGAGCGGTAGCCCGCCGCAGCGGGCGTCAACGAACTGCCCCAGTTGCGCCACGTCGGTGGCGGCAGCGATCAGCAGTTCGGCCTCGTCTTCGGCGAACACGCATCCGGCGTGCCGTAGCCGCTCGATGATCTCTGCGCGGGATAAGCCGCGGGGTGGAGGCGGGTCGGACACCTGCCGATTGTAAGTGAGCGGAAAATCAAACCGAGGCGTGGGCCAGGTTGTTGCCGAGGAATGGGCCGGCTGATACGCCGGGTTCTGTTGACACCTCGCGGTGCTGGACGGTCATCTATCTACGACATACGTTGCCGCATGCCTCTAGCGGTCTACCCGAAAGCTGGACGGGCCGCCCGTAGCGCTCTCTGTTCGACCTTGCTCCGGACGAGGTTTACCTAGCCGACCGAGTCACCCCGACCGCTGGTGGTCTCTTACACCACCGTTTCACCCTTACCTCGGCGCCGTGTCACGAAGACGCGGAGCCGCGGCGGTTTACTTTCTGTTGCACTGTTCTCGCGGGTTACCCCGGGTGGGTGTTACCCACCATCCTGCCCTGTGGAGCCCGGACGTTCCTCGGCATCCACTGAAGCGGATGACGCGGCCGTCTTGCCGACCCATTCATGCATATATTAGCGCGGCACTGTCCGGCAGCACCGTGGGGCGACGGCCTTACAGTCCGGACTCGCCCGTTCGCACAAGGATCGCTTCGCTACTGGCACACATCATCACGTCATCCGGGTCGGCCCGGCGGATAGCCTGCATCTCGTTCTCCAGGAGCTTGACTCCGGATGCTTCCGAGACACCGCCGCGCAAGAGAGACGCACCGGTACCGTACCGTGCTCGCTGCTTCTCGTAGAGTGCCAGCAATTCCGCCGGAATACGCGCCTCGACGATGAGTCGGCCCGCGGATGTCGTCAGCCGTTCAGCCTCGATTGCCGCAAGCGCTTCGTCGCGCCGAGCTTGCGCCGTCACGGTGTGCTCGACCAGTTCGGCGACGTGAGACGCTGCGCCGTCGGTGACGCCCTGCTGTGTCTCGATGCGCTCCATAACCGCGAGTTCGATCTCCTCGAGGTCATTCAGGCGCTTGGCCAAGGAGGTGAGTTCCTGCTCGAACGCGGTGACGTCTTTGACCGATGACGAGGACTGCATCCGGTCGGTGTCGCGCGCAATCCGCGCCTCCACCGTTTTGACATCCGATTCCACCCGCGACAGTTCGGTACCGAGGTCGTCGAGCCCACCCCGGTGGGCTGCCAATTCACGACTCAGGCGCTGCGATTCGGACCTGAGCTGCACCAGTTCCGAGTTCTCGGGCAACGTCGAAGCCCGATGGGCCAGCTGTGCGATCCGGGTGTCGTGCGCCTGGAGAACGAGCAGGAGGGCCTGGTCGTCGGGAGTGGCCTTCATTGCAGCACCGCAAAGTCCCACGGGTCGGTGCGCAAATCGCTGACCAAGACCGTCAGACCTGGAAGTTGGTCGCGGAGCTGCCCGGCGGCGGTTGACAGCCAGAGCCATTCGCTCGCCCAATGGGACACATTGATCAGAGCGGGGCCCGTATTCAGCCGGGCATTCTCGCGCGCTTCCGACGCGGGATGATGGCGAAGATCGGATGTGATGAACACATCGGCGGCCAGCACAGCGGGGTGCCCTAAGAAGGCATCCCCCGCCCCCGCGCAAACCGCAACCGTCGTGATGGGGCGATCGAATTCGCCCGACACCAGGATGCCCCCCGCGGTTGCCGGAAGGATCTCACCGAGCGTTCTCGCAAGACGGCCGAGCGCGATGGGCGCCACCAGTGACCCGACCCGGCCGAGACCCGAGTCAGAGTCGCGCCCCACCTCGATGGGAAACGTATTGTGGAGCCCGAGGCGCTGACCGAGCACGGCAGAGGTGCCCGAATCCACGATGTCGGCATTGGTGTGCGCCGAAAGCAGAGCGCAATCCGCTTTGATCAGCCGCGACAGCAGTGCCCCCTTGTACTGATCGCTCGAAATCGACGTCACTCCTCGCATGAGGAGGGGATGGTGGACCAGCAGCATCCCGGCTTCGGCGGCGACGGCTTCCTCCACCGTGTCGATCACGGCGTCTACCGCAAGCATGAGTAACCCGACCGGCGCATCGGCAACCCCGCACACGAGCCCCGGGGCATCCCACCCCTCGGCCCCGGCCGCGGGCCACAGCGCCTCAGCCGCCCGGGTGATATCCGAAACGGTGTAGAGCGCCACAGGCCCCAGTCTAGGCCGAGACCTCAACCGCCTCTTGGCGCCTGATCGCAGGGATGCCGGCTATCAGCGGCAACATCAAGCCGAGAGCGAGTGCAACCAGAACCCCCACGTCCGTGGCGACGAGCGGGTCGTTCTGCGACATCCCCAGCAACGCGAATCCATAGCCTTGCCACGACAGCCAGGTGATCGTCGCCGACGTGAACGAGAATCCGATGGCACTGAAGATGACGAGTCCGATGACGTTTACCCAGCGGACGTTCGGGTACACGCCGCCGGATGACAGTAGCGATCGACTCTCGAAACGGCGGTTGCGAATCATGGTCTCGGACGCGAAAATTCCTGCCCAGGCTGCCGTAGGTACGGCCAGAGTCGTGGCAGCATCCCGGAACAGCTCGCTGATTCCTCCCGGTATTCCGAACGCGATCACGCCCGCGATCACGCCGAGTAAGGCCGCGACGATGACGATCGACCATTGCCGTTTGACCCGCACGCCGATCGACTGCAGGGCGAAGCCGCCCGAATAGAGGGAGACGATCACGCCTGAAACAAGGCTCAAGCCGACAGCCGCTATGAGCGGGACCGGGTACCAGCTCGGCAGCAATCGCGCCAGAGTGTCGATCGGCGACCGAAGCAGGCCAGTAGCCAGTCCGGGATCGGAAGCCGACAGCAGTGCACCGTACGCGATGAGTACGAAACTCGGCAGGGTCATTCCGAACGACGCCCACAGCATGGTGGAGGCTCCGCCGGAGCTGGGGCGCTGGTACCGGGCGAGGTCACTGCCGCTGTTGGCCCAGACCAGTCCCACGAAACTGAACACCAGCACAGCGCCGGAGATCGTGAGCACCCACGAGCCATCCGGTGTCGTCAAAGCCTGCGGAATGTCGATGAGCCGCGCAGTGAGGACGATGAGCCCGACGACGAGAATCGCGGCAATGATGCTCAACACGAGCTGGATGCGGGCAATCAGTGGATAGCCGACGAACGCGACCAGCACCGCGACGAGAAAGACCACGGCGAGAGAGACCAGCAAAAGCTGTCGTTCAGAGACGCCGCCAGCAAGTTTTGCGCCGACCAGAACGATCGGCACCGACGAAGCAGCCAGCCACAACAGCGCGGCACCCCAAAATAGGCGACCGATGAGGGCGATCGAAGCGGGAAGGATGTTGCCGATCAGCCCGAAAGTCGCGCGGGAGACCACCATCGTGGGTTGCCCGCTGCGCTTGCCCGCCAGGGCGGCGAGGCCGAGAGGGATGAACGAAAGCGCAACCCCGGCAAGAATTGCGACGATGGACTGGCGAAGGCTCAATCCGACGGCGAAGACCACAGATCCGAGCGCGAGGCTCAGCACCGAAGCGTTGGCGGCGAACCAGAGCCAGAACATCCGCGCCGCCTGCCCGACGCGGTGATCAAGTGGAGTGGGCTCCACCCCAACCTCCTCGAGGCTGAACGCGCGCTGACGCACCGGGTCGTCGTCGTAGAGCACCACTTCCCCGTCGGGGATACGGGCAGTGGAGATCGGGCCAGACAGCAACGGATTCTCGGTCTGAGCCGTGGTCGCCAATCCTGCGCCCACCGCTACGGGCCCGAACAGGCTCGAGAAGGCCCGATCGGTGTCGTCGACATCGTCTTCGGGTTCCGTATCGATGGCGTGGCCCACAACCGAGACCGACCCGGTCTGCGTCGGCACTGGCTCGTTTGCCCTCACCGGGAGACCGGCGTACGAGAGCGGATCGCTGGCGGGTTGTGGAAACACCGGCTCGACGCTCGCGGGCTCGACCGGTGGGGGTTGGGGCGGCGCGGATTCGTCGACAGCGGATTCGTCGATCCCGGGTAGGACCGTTCCGGGCGCGACGAGTGCGGGAGCGCTCAAGTACGTCACCGACGGCACGTCCGGTTCACGATCGATTGTTTGCTCGACGGCCTGAGAGTCTCGGCTCGGCGAGAGGCGAAACGCGAACGGGGCGTTGTCAAACCCGTTCTGGCCATCGGAGAAAGGTGTCGGCGCTGCAACACCGGCGGGCTCCGGGGCAGTATCGGCCATGATCGCATCTGTCGCTGCGACAGAACCGACGGTGCTGCCTGCACCTGCACCTGCACCTGCACCGGCACCTGCACCTGCACCTTCACCGGCACCGGCACCGGCACCGACACCGACACCGAGAAGTGTCGCGAGTGGGTCGATCAGTTCCGGTGGCTCCTGTTGGTCGCGCTCCCCGTGTTCTTCGTACTCAGCGAGCGGATCGGATTCCTTGACTTCATGCGTTTCCTGCGCCGGCGCGAGCGCCTCCCCGTCGCTGGATACCGCGTACGGTTCACGAGCGTCTGGTGCACCGGGGAAGGATCTCGCCAGCACCGCGGCTTCCGCAGCGGCGATAGCGCTCGGGGAAGCGCTGGTTGGCTCGAGGGGCCGGTCGTCTGCGATTGAATCAGGACCGGGTGGCGGGGAGATATCCCACACCGGGATGAGCGGCTCGATTGGCGGCGCGGAGTCCTCGATCGGCGGCGCGGAATCCTCGATGGTCACGGGCGGGGAAGCCGTCAGAGTCGACGGAGGACCTTGGATCGGTGCCGGTGGAGGCGGGTCGCTCGGGCGGGCCGAGGCATCCAACCCGGCCGGCACCACGGGAATGGCCGCCGTCTGAGGGGCAACGTACGAGGGTGGCAGAACCTCTGTGAAGTCTGCGCGCACCGCTTCGACACTGGAGAAGGCGTCGGGTGTTCCGAGAGCCACCATCCTCGATTCCCAGGCTTGGAACTCGCGGGCTTCGGTGTCACGGAGGAGCAATTCGCGCTGGAGTTTTTCGATCGCCTCCAGCGTTCCGCCCGGCTCTCGGTCGACACCTTCGATTGATTGCGTCAGCTCGCGATCGGGCAGGGACCGGCGCACTGGCCGATCGGGTGGGCCGTCACGCAAGGTCACTGCGCGTGTCGGATCGGGCGGAGGGAAGGATGACCATGGCGAGGTCACCTCCCCCGACGACGACGGCTGTGTCCCAAAACCCGATTCGACATCGGCAACCGGAGCCGTTTCTTGCGCGACCGGCTGGCTCAGATCGGGATTCGACGGGCTCGCGGGCGATGGGCTCTCCTCCGCCTCGCCGCTCGGCATCCGGTACTCGACAGGCGGGGTGAAGGTCGATCTCCGCGGACCGCGAGGTGGCGAATACTCACTGAATGAGGTCGGGTCACCCGCTTCGCTGTCGTCTGCCATGCCGGAATTGTATGGCGAACGCCTGTTTCGGCCGGTGTGCCGAGCCGTTTCACGCCGTAATACTCGCAACGCGAGAGTGGGCCCTACCGGGCTCGAACCGATGACATCCACGGTGTAAACGTGGCGCTCTACCAACTGAGCTAAAGGCCCATCGCCCGCGTGCGAGGCGTTTGGAGCCAGCGTACAGGCCTACACTTCCGAGCATGTCCGCCTCGCGCGTTCCGAAACCCCGCACCGAGCATCGTGCGCCGGTGCTGATCTTCACCGTAATCGGCCTGGCCTCGACGGCGTTTTTGCCGAGCTCATTGAGCTTGGTGCCGCCGTGGCTGGTTCCCACTCTCAGCGTGCTCGTGCTCATCCCCCTCGTCGTGCTCAACCCCCACCGGTTGGATCGGGAGTACACCTGGTCCCGCCTCATCGGTATCGGATTCGCGGTGGCCCTCACCGCCGTCAATCAGGTGTACGTGGTGCTGATCATCGTGACGCTCGTAACCGGCTCGGCGAACGGTTCGAGCGTTCTGCTGAGCGCTCTTCAGGTGTGGGTCACCAATGTCGTCACGTTCTCGCTCATTTATTGGGAGATAGACAAGGGCGGCCCCGTCGCGCGGCGGGTCGAGGGCACGAACGACGACGCGCAGCAGGACTTTCGGTTCCCGCAGCAGGACAACCCGGACGGAGCGACCGGCTGGATGCCGGAATTCGTGGACTACGCGTACTTTTCGTTGACCAACATGATGGCCTTCAGCCCGACCGACGTCATGCCGTTGAGTTCGCGAGCGAAGGGTCTCATGGCGTACCAGGCGCTCACGGCGTTCGTGCTCTTGGCCTTGGTCATCTCCCGTGCTGTCAACATCCTGAATTGACCGTACCTGTGGCAAGACCGGTGCCAGACGAGCCAGTGGCCTCAGGCCCCCGGAATGAACAGGGCCACCATCAGCGCGATGAAGATCGCACCGAAGACCGCAGGCGTCACGAATCGAACAACATTCAGCGCCGGTGCTAGTCGACTGATCGACGCCCACGGGGCGGGGTCCGATGGCTCGGCCTTGCGGGCGATGGCGAGAGCCTCGGATGCGGCGGTGAATTGCGCCCACGCGCCGAAGATTCCCGATGCCAGCAGGATGCCGGCGGCCGCGAGACGTACGGGGAGCGGCGCCTCTGCAAGCCCCTGCAGCAGAAGCCAGAGTGTGAAAGCGAGAAGGCCGGTCGGTGCGAGCTGCGACCAAATGATCTGGGATCGCAACGCCAACCACGATTGGTAACTCGCTTGGCGTTTTGAGTCGAGTTCGTTCATCAGTCAAGCCCGGATGGCGTGCAGCTCGGCGAATGCGGCCGTGTAGGCATCCAGAGGGCGGGGCACACCGAGCTGGATGATGAAGCTCGCACGGATCACACCGTCGATATCGATGACGAACGTGGCACGGTGGGCAAAACCCTTGTCCTCGATGAAAACTCCGTATTGCTTCGCGACATCGCCGTGCGGCCAGAAGTCGGCCAGGAGCGTGAATGCATACTCCTGCGATTCGGCGAAGGCCCCGAGCGTCGCCTTCGAGTCCACGGAGATGCCCAACAGCTCCACGCCATGCGTATCGAAGAGAGCGATGTTGTCCCGCAGGGTGCGGAGCTCGCTCGTGCACACAGGGGAGAATGCGAGGGAAAAAAAGACCAGAGCGACAGGCTTGACCCCGCGAAAGTCGTGCAGGCGGATGTGCTCACCGAACTGGTTGGGCAGTTCGAAGTCCGGTGCCGTGGTGTCGTTGGCCAATGCCATCAATTCGTCTTCCTCGGCCGCCCGTAGCGGGGAGGCGCAGCAGACGATTCTACGCCGGGATCACCCCAGAGGTAACCGACAACTAGAATTGGCTGGTGCTGGAGAGATCGCACATAATCCACGCTTCCGGTTCGCGATCAAAAAGAGCGTGCCGGGCAGGGGTATCCCAATTTCTCAACCCAGAAAGAGGACAGTCGTGACGGTAAACGACCAGGACCCGTATTCGGTACAACACGTTGACCGGGACCCGGAAGAAACCGCGGAATGGCGAGAATCGTTGGATCAGCTCGTGGCGGTCCAGGGCCACGAGCGGGGACGTGACGTCATGCTGAGTCTGCTCAAGCGCTCCAAGGACCTGCACCTCGGTGTTCCCATGGTGCCGACTACCGACTACCTGAACACGATCGCGCCTGAGAACGAGCCCGAGTTTCCCGGTAATGAGGAGTTGGAGCGTCGGTACCGCGCGTGGATCCGGTGGAACGCCGCGATCACCGTTCATCGTGCCCAGCGGCCCGGCATCGCCGTGGGCGGCCATATCTCGACCTATGCGTCATCCGCTGCCCTGTACGAAGTCGGCCATAACCACTTCTTCCGCGGTGCGGACCACCCGAATGGCGGGGACCAGATCTTCTACCAGGGACATGCCTCACCCGGCATGTACGCGCGAGCCTTCTTAGAGGGGCGCCTCAGCGAGGACCAACTCAAGGGCTTCCGTCAAGAAAAATCTCAAGCGCCGAATGGGCTTTCCAGCTACCCGCACCCGCGCCTCATGCCCGAGTTCTGGCAATTTCCGACAGTCTCCATGGGCCTCGGCCCCATCAACGCGATCTATCAGGCGCAATCCAATCGCTACCTCGCCAATCGAGGCATGAAGGATGCCACGGATCAGCACGTCTGGGCCTTCCTCGGCGACGGTGAGATGGACGAGGTCGAAAGCCGTGGGGCGCTGCAGTGGGCGACTAACGACGGACTCGACAACCTCACATTCGTGATCAATTGCAACCTTCAGCGCCTCGACGGTCCGGTGCGCGGCAACGGCAAGATCATCCAGGAATTGGAGAGCTTCTTCCGCGGCGCGGGCTGGAACGTGATCAAGGTCATCTGGGGTCGTGAATGGGATGCTCTTCTCGCCCGGGACACTGAGGGCGCCTTGCGCGACCTGATGAACCGCACGCCGGACGGCGACTACCAAACCTACAAAGCCGAGAGCGGTGGTTATGTGCGCGAGAACTTCTTCGGTCGGGATCCGCGCACCCTCGAGCTCGTGAAGGACTACTCAGACGACCAGGTGTGGGGTCTCAAGCGCGGTGGCCACGACTACCGCAAGGTGTATGCGGCGTTCAAGGCGGCATCCGAGCACACCGGCCAGCCCACCGTGATCCTCGCGAAGACGGTTAAGGGTTACGGCCTTGGGCCTTCGTTCGAGGGTCGGAATGCGACGCACCAAATGAAGAAGCTGTCGCTCGACAACCTCAAGCAGTTCCGAGATGTGATGCGCATTCCCATCACGGATGCCATGCTCGAGGCCGACCCGTACCAGCCGCCGTTCTACCATCCCGGAGAAGGCGACGAGGCCATCCAATACCTGCAAGAGCGTCGGAGGGCGCTCGGCGGATACCTGCCGGAGCGGCGATCGAAATACACGCAGATCGCCCTTCCGGATGACTCGGCGTACGAGATAGCTCGAAGGGGTTCGGGCAAGCAGGAAATCGCGACCACGATGTCCTTCGCGCGACTATTGAAGGATCTGCTCAAGGCGAAAGACTTCGGGCATCGCATCGTGCCGATCATCCCCGACGAAGCACGCACCTTCGGTATGGATGCATATTTTCCCACCGCCAAGATCTACAACCCGAATGGCCAGCTCTACACCTCGGTGGACCGGGAGTTGCTGTTGGCGTACAAGGAGAGCCCGCAGGGCCAGATCGTGCACGTGGGAATCAACGAGGCCGGGGCCTTTGCCGCGTTCACGGCGGCGGGCACCTCGTACGCGACCCATGGCGAACCCCTCATCCCGGTCTACGTCTTCTACTCGATGTTCGGATTCCAGCGCACCGGGGATGCGATGTGGGCGGCCGGCGACCAGATGGCGCGCGGCTTCATCATGGGTGCGACGGCCGGCCGGACCACGCTGACCGGCGAGGGTCTGCAGCACGCCGACGGGCAATCGTTGCTACTGGCATCCACGAACCCTGCGGTCATCAGCTACGACCCCGCCTACGGGTACGAGATCGGGCACATCGTGCGCGCGGGACTCGATCGGATGTATGGCGGAACACATCCTGACCCCAACGTCATGTACTACCTGACTCTGTACAACGAGCCGATGTTACAACCGGCCGAGCCGGAGAACCTCGACGTGGAGGGCTTGCTGCGAGGCATCCACCATCTTCGGGGATCGACCGCACTCGGGCCCCGGGCGCAGCTGCTCGCATCGGGTGTTGCCGTGCCGTGGGCACTCGAGGCTCAGCAGCTGCTGGCCGACGACTGGGGGGTCTCGGCCGATGTGTGGTCCGTGACGTCGTGGACGGAGCTTCGCCGAGACGGTCTGGCGGCCGAGGAGCACAATTTCACTCATCCGGATGCCGAGCCGCGGGTGCCCTACCTCACGGCGAAACTGCGTGGTTCGGACGGGCCGTTCGTTGCCGTCACGGACTTCATGCATGCGGTGCCCGATCAAATTCGTCAATTCGTTCCCGGAGAGTATGCGACCCTCGGCGCCGACGATTTCGGTTTCTCGGACACCCGCGCGGCTGCCCGGCGCTTCTTCAAGATCGACGGCCCGTCGATTGTGGTTCGGACCTTGCAGTCGCTCGCTCAGCGCGGCCAGATCGACCGTTCGCTAGCGGGGCAGGCGATCGCCAAGTACCGCCTGATGGATGTCACGGCGGGGACGACCGGCTCGACCGGTGGCGAGAGCTAGGCGACACCATCATCAACGAACAGGAAGCCGAAGAGCGCACCGTGCACAAGACCGTGCAAAAGACGAAGGAGCAGACGCTCTCTTGGTTGAGGACGATCACCGGTGAACTTGCGACGGCCACGCTCAAGCGACTCGATGACACCCTGCCCTGGTACGGGGACATGCCACCCGGACGGCGATCGGCCGTGGGGCTCGTCGCTCAAGCAGGTATCACGAGTTTCATCAGCTGGTTTGAGGACCCGCAATCGACTCCGTGGATCGCCGCCGACGTGTTCGGGGCGGCTCCACGGGAGTTGCTGCGGTCCGTCTCGCTGCAGCAGACGCTCCAGCTCATCCGCATCACGGTGGAGGTGGTCGAGAACCGCGTCAAGAACGACGACGACGTGCTGCGGGAGGCCATCCTGCTCTACTCCCGGGAGATCGCCTTCGCGGCAGCGGATGTGTACGCCCGGGCCGCAGAGGCGCGGGGCCTGTGGGATGCCCGCCTCGAAGCCCTCGTCGTCGACTCGATTCTCGCCGGTGAGAACGATAACGAACTGCCATCCCGAATCGCAGCACTCGGCTGGAACGGTCACGGCGAAGTGTGCGTGCTCGTCGGTACCGCGCCGAGGATGCTTGACGTCGACCAGTTGCGCCGCACCGCCCGCCATCTCGACGCGGATGTTCTTATCGGGGTTCAGAACAGTCGATTGGTATTGGTCATCGGACGAGCCAGCCCCCGAAACGAGGATCCGGAACTCCCGGGTCCGCTGCCTTTTCTCGACATCGCCCGCCAGTTGGAACCCGGCTTCGGCGACGGGCATCTCGTACTCGGTCACGAAGTACCGAGCTTGGTGGATGCTTCCCGTAGCGCCAAAGCCGCCCTCGCAGGGTTCGCCGTCGCACGCGCGTGGCGGGGCGCTCCGCGACCGACCCTCGCAGATGACCTCCTTCCCGAACGCGCCTTCGCCGGTGACCCGCTTGCCCGCTCCACTCTCATCAATCGCATCTACCGGCCGCTGCAGGATCATTCCACCGACCTGCTCGCCACCCTCTGGTGCTACCTCGACAATGGGCGGTCGCTCGAGGCGACCGCGCGAGAACTGTTCGTGCATCCCAACACCGTGCGCTACCGGCTCAAACGGGTGACGGATGTCATCGGGTGGGATGCGACGGGTGCGCGTGAAGCGCTCATCCTGCAGTCCGCGCTCATCATCGGATCGATCGCGGAGCCGGACAACCGCCGCCGCTGAGCGCGCCGCTCCTTCGCCCCCCCGGCCCCGGCCGCCCCGACCGGCTCGACTTCGCGCCCCGACCGCCCGGCCGGCTCGATTCCGCGCCCCGACGACGCGGTTTGCGGCAAGGACGGCAGCGTTCCGGCGAGGCTTTCGCCCAACTGCCAACGGAACCAAACAATTCTTGGCAGACTGGGGCGGTGATCGTGGTCGTGGCACCGGGGCAGGGCTCGCAAACACCCGGCTTTCTCGCGCCCTGGGTTTCTGAGCAGAACTTCCGCGAGCATCTCGAGGCGATGTCGGATGTGGTGGGCCTCGACCTGGTCGCGCACGGCACCACGAGCGACTCGGACACGATCCGCGACACGCGCATTGCACAACCCCTCATCGTCGCCGCCAGCTTGCTGGCGTTCGGAGCGCTCAGCGCGGCGCGTGTCGAGCGCATCGGGGCGGTGGCCGGCCACTCCGTGGGCGAGGTCACTGCCGCCGCGGCGTCGGGCATCCTCACCGAACATGACGCTCTGGCGTTCGTTCGCGAACGAGGGCGCGCGATGGCGGATGCCGCGTCCCTTCACGCCACCGGGATGTCCGCTGTCGTCGGTGGCGACGAAACCGCGCTGATCGAGCGTCTCGGTGAACTCGGTCTCGAGCCCGCGAACGTCAACGGCGGCGGTCAGATCGTGGTCGCTGGCCCGGTAGATGCCCTCGCCGCCCTGGCATCCGACCCTCTGCCGGGATCGCGGGTTATCCCTCTCAGTGTCGCTGGCGCGTTCCACACCCGGTATATGCGTAGCGCCGGGGAGACCCTCCGCTCGATTGCGGCGGGAATGCAGACCTCAGATCCGCGCATCCCCGTATACACCAATCACGACGGAAGCTCTGTGTCGAGCGGCGAGAAATTTCTCGCGCTCATGGTGGGCCAGGTGTCGTCCCCTGTCCGGTGGGATCTGACCATGGCAGCATTCGCGGCCGACGGAATCACCGGGATGATAGAACTGAGCCCAGCCGGCGCGCTGGTCGGGCTGGCCAGACGTGGGCTCAAGGGTGTTCCCGCCGTTGCAGTGAAAACCCCCGACGATCTGCCCGCCGCATTTGAGATGCTCGATGCAGAAATGGCTGCACCCAGCCCTGATGGAAAGTAGAGCGATGCCCACCCTCACCCAGTCGCAGGGTGCTGCGTTCACCCGCATCTACAGCTACGGGGCGGCCCGCGGCGACGTCGTGGTGCCCAATGACGATCTGGTCGCGGCGATCGACTCCAGTGATGAATGGATTCAGCAGCGCACCGGGATCGTCACCCGCACCCGCGCCTCGGCGGCCGTGCTCGCGGTCGACCTCGCGACGGATGCCGCGACCGAAGCGATCGAGAAGTCCGGTGTTGCAGCATCCGACGTCGACCTGGTGATTATCGCCACCATCTCCAATGTGCGCCAGACGCCGTCAATGGCTGCGGTAGTCGCCGACCGCGTCGGGGCAACCCCGGCCGCCGCGTACGACACCAACGCCGCCTGCGCCGGATTCAGCTATGCGGTCACGCAGGCTGATGCGCTCATCCGCAGCGGAGCAGCTCATTTCGCCCTGGTGATCGGCGCCGAGAAACTATCGGACATGGTCGACCCGACAGACCGCTCGATCTCATTCCTCCTCGGTGATGGCGCAGGCGCCGTCGTCATCGGGCCGAGCGACATCCCCGGCATCGGGGCCGCGGTGTGGGGCTCGGACGGGTCGAAGGCGGATGCCGTCGGCATGAACGCCACCCTCCTGGACTTCCGCGACCGTCGGGCGGCCTGGCCGACCCTTCGCCAAGAGGGTCAAACGGTCTTCCGCTGGGCCGTGTGGGACATGGCCAAGGTCGCACGACGAGCCCTCGAGGTGGCGGGGGTCACGGCCCAAGACCTGGCCGCCTTCATCCCCCACCAGGCGAACATGCGTATCGTCGACGAGTTCGCCAAGCAGTTGGAGCTCCCCGAGCATGTCATCATCGGCCGCGACATCCGGGACACCGGGAACACCAGCGCAGCCTCGATCCCCCTCGCAACCCACCGTCTGCTGCAGGAGCATCCCGAGCTCAGCGGAGGACTCGCGCTGCAGATCGGATTCGGGGCCGGCCTGGTGTTCGGGGCGCAGGTTGTCCTGCTCCCATAAGCTGTCTAGGTTGCAACCCACCCTGAGGAGAAACACATGGCATTGTCCACCGAAGAAGTGCTGGCTGGTCTGGCCGAACTGATCAACGATGAGACCGGCATCGCCACCGACACCGTCGAGTTGGACAAATCGTTCACGGATGACCTCGACATCGACTCGATCTCGATGATGACGATCGTCGTCAACGCCGAAGAGAAATTCGACGTCAAGATTCCCGACGAAGAAGTCAAGAACCTCAAAACCGTCGGGGATGCGGTCAGCTTCATCGCAAACGCGCAGGCCTGAAGGCACGGGACGGCCGGCTGAGAGCCGATCGCGCGAATGGCATCCAAGAAAATCGTCGTCACCGGCATCGGCGCGACCTCTCCGCTCGGCGGAACGGCCCCGCAATCGTGGGCAGCGCTCCTGGCCGGAGAATCGGGGGTGCACCGCCTGACCCACGATTGGGTCGCGCGCTACGACCTTCCGGTGACGTTCGCCGCGGAGGCACGTGTCCGGCCCGAGACCGTGCTCGAGCGAGTGGAATTCAAGCGCCTAGACCCGTCCAGCCAGTTCGCGGTGATCTCGGCACGCGAAGCCTGGGCCGATGCCGGTTCACCGGACATCGATCCCGACCGGATCGGAGTCGACTACGCCACCGGCATCGGCGGTCTCTGGACTCTTCTCGACGCCTGGGACACCCTGCGGGACCGCGGGCCTCGTCGGGTGTTGCCGATGACCATCCCGATGCTCATGCCCAACGCGGCCGCAGCGGCCATCAGCATGGCGATCCCATCACGGGCTTACGCCCGCACCGATGTTTCGGCGTGTGCGTCCAGTACCGAGGCGATCGCGAACGCGTACGAGCACCTGCAACTCGGAGTCGCCGACGTGGTACTCGCCGGCGGCACCGAGGCGGTAGTGCATCCACTGCCGATCGCCGCGTTCGCCGCGATGCAGGCGCTCTCGAAGCGCAATGACGATCCCGAGGGCGCCTCGCGTCCATACGACCGGGACCGCGACGGTTTCGTCCTAGGCGAGGGCGCCGGCACGATCGTGCTCGAAACAGAGGAGCACGCTCTGGCGCGCGGTGCCCACATCTACGCCGAGTTGGCCGGTGGATCGGTCACGAGCGACTCGTACCACATCACCGCGCCCGACCCTGCCGGCTCGGGCGCGGCACGCGCCATGCGAGCGGCCCTCGCCCAGGCTGGCGCCGCACCGGAGGACGTTGCCCACATCAACGCCCACGCGACCAGCACCCCCGTGGGCGATATCGCTGAGTACAACGCCCTGTTGAACGTATTCGGCGAGCGGTTGCGAAACATCCCCGTGTCGGCCACCAAGGCATCCACCGGCCACCTGCTGGGGGGAACCGGAGCGCTCGAAGCGATATTCACGATCCTCGCTCTGCGGGATCGCCTAGCGCCTCCGACGATCAACCTCACCGAGCAGGACCCCGAGATCGCGCTGGATGTCGTCACAACACCTCGCCCACTCGGCTCCGGACCGCTCCTGGCGATCAGCAACTCTTTCGGCTTCGGCGGCCACAACTCGGTCGTGGCGCTGCGCAGCTACTGAAGCGAGAGGATGCCCGTCACCCGACGTCGTGCAGCCAGATCACCGCGGAGTCTTGGCCGGCGTGCCGGAAGACCTCGAGTTCGTCGTCCCACGCCTGTCCGAGCGCGAGGCGCAGTTCGCGCTGCAGATCCAGCGCACTCGCGCCAGCGACATCCATCGCGTAGCGGATTCGATCTTCGGGAATGACCATATTGCCCACGGTGTCGGTCTGGGCGAAGAAGATCCCGAGGTCGGGGGTGTGCATCCAGCGCGACCCGTCGGAGCCGACACCCGGATCCTCGGTCACCTCGTAACGCAGGTGCTCCCACCCGCGAAGTGCGGATGCTAGGCGCGCGCCGGTGCCACGGGCGCCCTGCCAGTAGAACTCGGCGCGCTGACTGCCGCGCTGCACGGGCTGCTCGTCCCAGGCGAAGTTGACTGCTCGCTCGAGCGCCCGGCCCGCCGCCCATTCGATATGCGGGCACAGCGCACGGGGAGCGGAGTGCACATACAACACTCCGCGAGTAGATGATGCGGTCATGCTTTTCTCCGTTCCGGTTGGATGCGACTTCCCCATCGACCCACTGGAACGGTATAACCGCTGCTATGAAATTGTGCGGCGAACCGCTGCGCCCAGTATGCATTACTTCATCCGTGAATCACAAGGGTGTTATTCACGAGGATCTCTTGCCCCCCTTGGTCATTCCGGATGCAACTTCGACCCATCGGCTTTCAGAACGGTCTTCTCTCCCGCTTCGATGCGCACGTCGAACCGGTTCTGTCGTGGCGGCAACGGGCAATTGAAGTTGTAGCTGAATGCGCAAGGCGGCAGCACGGCCAAGTTGAAGTCGAGGGTGATGGTGCCATCCGAATTGGGCACGACGAAGAGGAACCGACCGACGCTGTAGGTGTCGACGCCGTTTGATTTATCCGCGAACACCAATTGCAGGGCCTTCCCGGACTTGAAAGCGGCGAGGTGATAATCGACCCCGTCGCGCGTGAAGGCGATATCGCCCGGCATGACTTCTTCGCGAGTTCTTCCCTCGTCTTTGAGGTGCTCGAAGCCGAGGGTGGTCCCCGCCGGGTTCTCGGTGAACGTCGCGGTGACGACCCAGTTGGGGTTGTAATCGAAAGCATCGATCAAGCCGAACTCCCGGATCGCCTCCGAGGCGGCATCCCACACCCGCAACCCATAGGCACCGTTCTCCCCGGCGATCACGAAACCCGTGACGGTCCCGCCGAACTCGATCGAACTCGGTTCGGAGTGATCTTTGCCCCGAACCAGCACGGTGCCATCGACGCGAGCGCCGTCGATGTCAATGGCGTCGGATGCCTCGGCCGTGACCGTGAGCCCCTCGGGTGCGGGTGCCCACCGACCCCGCACGCCATAGATGGTCTGTTCCGCGTCGATCCATTGGGTGTTGATCAGCGCGAGTGGGCCCTGTGGCTTCACGACCGATTCGGCTCGACGTGATCGGAAAGACGCCAATCGGGCTTCGGGGTCGTGCATCGTGTCGCTCATGGAGTGCCTTCCTCGGAGAATTGCGGCGCCGGGCCACGTTATTCGGCCCACGCCCGCGATGACCTGTCAACCCCGGGGGACCCGAGAGTGATCTTGGTTACGGTAAGACCATGAAGCATGTTACGTATTCCGACAAATCCCTGCTCATCGGTGATGAGGCAGCAGACGTACTGATCGAATACGCCGCGCTTCTCGGGCGCGAAGGCGGCGCCGACACGGTCGATCTGCGCGCGATCAGTTCGGCTGGAGACGAGACGACAGCGACGTTCCTGCTCAACGCCGGCTCGGTGCTCATGGTCGAAACGGCGACGACGAAGGTGGAAGAGCCGGATAATAACGGGGCCATCCTCGAAATGCACGCTCGGATGCTGCTCATCACGTCGCCACCCTCGGTGCTTCCCTACCTCGAGCACGAAAACCAGGAGATCGAGTAGTGCCTTCACCCCTGTGAGTGCGGAAGGGACAACACCAGGATCATCCAGGCGAAAATGGCGGTGCTCGCCAACGTCAGCACTTGGTGAACCCGATATGAGGAACGCGTGCGCAGCATGAAGACCCAGTACAGGCCCGCGAGTACGAGCATGCTCACGGTGATGATTCGCACCACTATGTCGGGCCCGGAGCCGGAGAGCATCCCGGCGATCTGATAGAACGCGATCACCCCCCACGGAACAATTCCGACAGCAGCACCGAACCGGTAGGGCCACCCCCCCTGCGGTGTTGCCTCGTGCAGAATGAGGAACAGGCTCGCCCCGGCCGTAAGCGCATAGAGGGCGACGAGAGCGGCGATATCCTGGACGCCGTTGAGTTGGGCCACGAGAAACACCGTGATCGCCGACACCTGCGACCATTCGATCCAACGCACCACGGGGCTGCCCCAGGCAATGGCCGCAACCCGGCATGCTGCCGCGAAGGCGAGCAGGATGACCGCGGCGCTTCCCACGTCGACCATCGCGATGAGGATGCCACCGCCGATTTGCGCCGTGACGGGGAGCATCACCGCCGTACCGCCAGCCAGGAGCACCGCAACCACAACCGCCTGCACAGCGAGGATGACCGCTGCAGAGATGTCGAGACCGCGTTCGTTCACATGACAACGGTAGAGGTAGTGCCCTCACATCGTCCGCCCGAGGCGCACCCCGATGACGGGATGCGAATCGGTCGCCGCTGGTGGGGCGGATGGGACTTGAACCCATGACCGACGGATTATGAGTCCGCTGCTCTAACCAGCTGAGCTACCGCCCCGTGCCCGCGACCGGGCGGGTCAAGGTTACAAGGCCGAGACTACCGCGGGCGCATCCCGTACCACGCTCATCGGGCGGGCGCATCCCCTAGCTGGCCGTGCCTCTTTGATCTAGCGTGAACGCATGACGGAAACGACGAAAGCACGCACCGCAGCGTCACACTCTGACGGCGCCCACACCACCAGGCCGGAAAATACCGAGAGGGGTTTTGTGGCTTCCGAGACCCTTGCGGACAACCTTCAAAAAGTTCTGATCGACCTGCTCGAACTGCAAATCCAAGGCAAGCAAGCGCACTGGAATGTGGTGGGCAAGAACTTTCGCGACACCCACCTGATCCTCGACGAGGTGGTTGAGGCGGCTCGCGAGTTCAGCGATACGGTGGCCGAGCGGTTGCGCGCTCTCCATGCGTCACCCGACGGGCGAAGCGAGACGGTCGCCGCAACGACGTCGCTAACGCAGTATCCGAAGGGGGAGGTCGACACTTCTGAGACCATCGATCTGACGACTGACCGGTTAGAAGCCACCATCGCCACGATCCGCGGTGTGCACGACGCCGTCGACGAAGAGGACCCCACGAGCGCTGACGTGCTGCACGCCATCCTCGAGCGCCTGGAACAGCTCGCATGGCTCGTCTCGGCGGAGAACCGGACTCCGACAGCCGGGCAGCACTGATGCGCTTGGCACCCGGCGGCCCGGTCGAATCCGGAAACGACGATGCTGGCGATGCCGACCGAGTCTCCGGTATCGTCAGCCAGATCAAAGCCGACCTTCTGCTCGGGCACGTTTCGGACCTCCGCGCGATGGTGGAGCAGCGTCTGCACGACGGAACCCTCGACCTCCCCGATGCGGAAGTCGATCGCATCGTCGCGAGCTTGCAGGCTTAGTAGCGCGGTTCTACCGCTTACCGGCCTAACGCTCGGCAGGTCTACCGCTCCACCGGATCGACGTGTCTGGACGCGCCCGGGGCAGCGGCGGGAGCTTCCCAGACCGGTTCGCCGCGGTAGAGGCTCTCGAAAGTGTCCAGTGTGCGTTGGATGTCATGGGATGCGACGATGCGCAGACTCTCGCGCTTGAAGGCGAGCAGTTGCTCGTGCGGCATCGTCAGAATGCGCGTGAGCCGGTCAGCGAGCTGAGTTATGTTCCCCGGCTCGAACAAGAAGCCGTTCTCGCCGTCATGCACCAGGTGAGGCAGGGCCATCGCGTTAGCGGCGACAATCGGCAACCCGCTCGCCATCGCTTCCATCGTCGAGATGCTCTGCAACTCCGCAACCGACGGCATGGAGAAGACGGTGGCCCGCGTGAGCGCTCGCCGCAAATAGTCCTCTTCAACGTAGCCAGCGAACTTGACCCGGGTTTGAAGGCCCAGAGAGGCCGCCAGCAACTTGAGCCGTGACTCCAAATCCCCACCGCCCACGATCTCCAACCGAGCATTGAGGTTCGGGTCGAGCAGCGCGAAGGCGCGGATCAGTTTGTCGATCTGCTTTTCTTCCACGACCCGACCGAGGAACACGATGAGGTTGTCTGTGCGAGGCGCCATATTGGCGGTGTAATTATGCGCATCGATTCCGCACGAGATCGCGAGGACCCCTCGGACCGACGTGTTGGCTTCGAGGTACTCGGCGGCTTTGAGGGTGGGTGTCGTGACCCGTTCGGCACGCCGAAAGATGCGGTCGGCATCTTTCCAGGCGAGTCCGATCGCCCACGCCTGCAAGAACCTGGGGAGGATGAATGTGTAGGCCAGCAGGTTCTCGGGCATGAAATGGTTGGTACCGATCAGACGGATGCCGCGGCGCGCGCCCGCGTAGGTCATGCCACGCCCGATCAAGAGGTGGGATTGGAAATGCACTACATCGGGCCTGACGAGATCGAGAATACGGGCGCTGTTTCGACGCAGCCGCCACGGCAACATGACCCTCAGCCACGGATGTGGGTACCACCGCCACGAGTAGATGCGGTGCACCGTCATGTGCTGACCTTCGTGCACCTCGTCTTGGGGCCCCAGGACCCTGTTGCTGTACGACGGAGCCGACACATGCACGTCATGCCCGCGTTCGGCAAGCCCTGCGGCGAGACGCGCGACGAAGCTCGCCGCGCCGTTGATCTCGGGCCAGAACGTGTCCGCGCCGATCAAGATCGTCAGCCGCGGCTTGGAGGCATGTCCAGAAAGAGCCTGGGCTTCGGCCGGTAGGTCATCTGTCACGAGGGCGGGTTTCCTTTTCCACGGTTGCCGAGGGCGAAAGCCTACGTTGCCAGTGCTGAACAGGCCACTGATCCCACCGTACTCTAGGGCTGCAGCGGAGAGTCCTGCGGAACATCCACGCCGATCAGAGCATTGTTCAACGCCTGTGGATGGTGGCGGGACAGAGAGACGACACCCCAGATGGCTGCGGCTGCCGCAAGAGCGAAGGCGGGGATCGCCCAGAGCGGTGCGCCCGCGGCCTCTCCCAGCACGATAATTCCGATCGAGACCGCAATGAGCGGATCGATGACGGTGAGCCCGGCGACAACCAAGTCGGGCGGGTTGGACGCGTGCGCGGTCTGCACGAAGTAGGTGCCGAGCAGGGCCGCCGCGATCAAGCCGATGACGCACAGCAGCGTGAGGATGTCCGTGCCATCCATCGTGAAATCGCCCGTCGTCAACGTCTTCACCCGGTCGATCACGACCTTTGCGAGCGTCACCACGAAACCGAACAGCACGCCGGCGGCGACCACGTAGAAGATCGGTCGCGGGGTGCGAGACCTCATCACGGTGAAGACGGCGACGAAGCCTCCCAGCACGACGACCAGGATCACGAGCACGATGATGAGCTGGGTTGCGGTGATGGGATGCGACTTCGCGACGAAAGCTGCGACGGTCACGAACGCTCCGACGCCGATGATGCAAATGAGAATCGCCCGTTTCGACGTCGAGTCGAGGGGGATGCCGGTGATCCGGGAATTGAGGATGGCGGTGATCACGAGCGCGACGGCGCCGAGCGGCTGCACCACGATCAGGGGCGCAAAGCTCAGGCTGGTCAACTGGAGCACGATGGCGAGACCCAGCAGCAGCGTGCCCCACACCCACTGCCGGCGTGCGATGAGCGAGCGAAGCTGTCTCAGGCTGAGGCCCGTTTTGATCGTCTTGGCCGATGCGGCCTCGACCAACTCGACCCCGCGATGCTGCAATTGTGTTCCGATGGCAAGCAGAACCGCAGCGATCAGTGCCAACCCGATCCCCACGACGGGGATGGTCGACAACGTGATGGATCCGGTGAGGTCCTGCAGCGCGGTCGACACCCCATGAATCTACCCGCCCCGACCCAGATGCGCCCGGAGGCGACACGTCACACCCCGTCGAGCGTCCGCTCGCAGGATTAGTCTTGCCAGGTGGCCGTGCTTCCCATCCGCATTACCGGGGATTCTGTGCTGCACACCCCATCCGCCGCGGTCACCGGGTTCGACCAGGAGTTGAGGTCACTGGCGAACGACATGGTGGACACCATGCTCGCGGCACCCGGCGTCGGGCTCGCTGCGCCCCAGGTGGGCGTCCCGCTCCGCATGTTCGTGTATCGCTGGGTTGACGACGACCTTCTCACCTGGCAGGGCGTTGCCGTCAATCCGACTCTGTGGCAGAGCCCTATCCCGGTCTCCGAGCCTGATGAAGATGAGGATTCCGAAGGATGCCTGTCCCTGCCGGGTGAGCGTTTTCCCCTGCGCCGTGCGTCGTCAGTGCGGCTGAGCGCCGTCGATCTGCAGGGGCAGCCGTTCGAGGTGAACGCGGACGGGTGGTTGGCGCGTATCTTCCAACACGAGTACGACCACCTCGACGGCATCCTCTACGTGGACCGACTCGGTGCCGCGCACGCCAAGGCGGCGGCGAAGGCGATCAAACGCCGCAATTGGGCAGAGCCGGGCCTCTCGTGGGTGCCGGGCGAGGATCACCTGGAGGATTGAACCTCAGGTGATCAGGCGGATGAGTGCTGCCGTCGCCGCCGCCGCCGCAACCACCACGATGAACGGCGCGCGGAGCGCGAGAAGGCCGGCAGCCACGATGATGGCCGGCACGCGGGCATCCACGACGATGCCTCGACCCGCCCCGAGGGTCTGCACGACGATGAGGGCCGCGAGCAGAGCAACCGTCAGCAGGCCCGCGATTCGCGCCGGGGTGGGACGGTCGAAGATACCGACCGGTACGAGGTAGCCCGCGAGCTTCAGCCCGAACACGGCGATGGATGCCAGCAGGATGACCTGCCACACCGTCACGCGACAGCCCCCGGGCGTTCGCCGAACCAGTTCGTCGCGCCCACGAGCACGGCAACGAGCGCGGCGGCGATCACCGGCACTCCCGGCGACAGGGCGGGAGTGAGTACGGCGGCAACGGCCGCAGCGCCGATGGCCACCACCACCGGCTGACGCTGCCGTAGTCGCGGCCACAACAACCCGAGGAAGGCGGCCGCAGCCGCGGCATCCAACCCCCAGGCACTGACGTCACCGATCAGGTTGCCGAGCAGCGCGCCGGCTGCGGTGGTGAGATTCCACCCGACGTAGATGATGAGGCCGGTGGCCCAGAACCCGGTTCTCTGACTGGCGAGCGTGGGCTGGGCGGTGGCGACGGCGGTCGACTCGTCGATCGTCAGGTGGGCTGCGAGAAGCCGCCGGGGCCAAGAGCCCTCGATGATCGTGGAGAGGCGTATCGCGTAGAGGCCGTTGCGAGCGCCCAGAAGCACCGCGCTGGCGATCGCCGACGGGGCGGCGGCCAGACCGCCCGATGCGAGCACGCCGATGAGGGCGAACTGCGAGCCGCCGGAGAACATCAGAAGGCTGAGGGCCATGGTCTGCCAGACGTCCAGGCCGCTGACCACCGCGAGGGCGCCGAACGAGATCCCGTACGCCGATACCGCGGTGCCGACGGCGAAAGCCGCACGGATCGCCGCCCTGTCTTCGACACTGCGCTCGGCCAACGACGAATCTCCCTTCCGACGGATGGGCCAGAAGGGAGACTCTATCGCCGCGTCGGCGGCGGGATGACGCGCTGCTAGACCTACGGAGTCGGGGTTTCGGCCTGGAGTTCGCGACTCTGGGCTGGAACGTCACCGGCGTGATCGTTCTCCGGTGCTCGCGGTTCAGTCGTCGTCGATAGCAGGTCGGCATCTTCCGTAAGGCAGACACGAAGTCGGCCTCGTCGAGCACTAGCCCTGAGGTTACCTCGCC
>Ga0209511_1000157_pt1 | contig 79065 bp, 68 predicted proteins | sample SSSSmetaG_FD_184141 | JGI IMG/M metagenome (GOLD analysis project Ga0209511, IMG submission 184141) | Glacier valley bacterial and archeal communities from Borup Fiord, Nunavut, Canada, to study Microbial Dark Matter (Phase II) - ​SSSS... | ecosystem: Environmental > Aquatic > Freshwater > Ice >... | reverse complement strand
TACTGTGACCGTGATCGACTTCGGACCCACGCGTTCCTCCTCGGAAGATCACGGCACCATGATCCTCACGCTCTCCACTTGCAATAACCGGCTCCTAATTTCAGCCGAGCACATCTAGTGGCCGCGCCGGATCGCTTCGCCGACGAGCTCGTCGGTGCGCTCGTTGAGCGGAATGCCCGCGTGTCCCGCGACCTTCACGAATTTGAGCTGCTTGAACTGCGCGCACACCGCGCGCAGCTTCATCACGAGCTCGACGTTGGCCTTCGCCTTCCAGTTCTGCGAGAGGAGGCCGATCGAATACGCCGAGTCGGAGTAGACAAACACCGTGCGCTCCTTCTGCTCGACCTTCGTGAGGCCGATCAAGATCGCGCTGAGCTCCGCGGTTTGATTCGTCCCCGGTCCCAAAAATTGCGAGACCTCGATCACGTTGCTGCCATCAACAATCACGACACCGGCGGCTGAGGGTCCAGGGTTCGGTGCAGCACCACCATCCGTCCACACCTGGATCGCATCGGCAGGAGCCGTCGCAGGCGTCGCAGCTGTCGCAGGCTTGGTCTTGGGCTTCTCGGCTTTCTTCGGGGCCTCCTCGCCGACCACGATGTCGATCGGCGAACCACTCGGCGACGTGAGGTTTTTCGAGGCTGCGCGATAGGTTTTCGCGCCCGGTGCGGGCTTGTAAACGATCTCTACACGGCCGTCACGATCGGTGACAAGCGCGCCGGTCACGTCGACCTTCGCCCACACGTCGGAATCGCGAAACCGATAGCGGACGAACGGCATGGGCGATGTTATAGACCCGGCGAGGAGAACGCACATGGTCCGCACTCGTACAGTTTTGCTTGCCGCCGTTGTTGCCCTGGGACTCGGTGGTGCAGCGTGCAAAAAAGGCGACGACGCCAAGAAGATGGATGACAAGACCGCGCTCGCCGGTGGTGGCAGCGCGGTGGCGGTCTCGGGTAGCAAGCCCGGCGCCCCCCCGACCGGCATGAGCGAAGCGAACGCGAGCGATCTCGCGCTCCTTCCCGTCGACTCGGAGATGGTCATCGGTCTCAACTTTGCTCAGCTGCAACAGAGCGCGCTCTGGAAGCAGTTCTCGCCGAAGTTGATGGACAAGGTCAGCAGCAACCTGGCCGACTTCAAGGCGCTGTGCGGCTTCGATCCCATGGACTCGTTCAAGTCGATGGCGATGGGCATGAAGAACCTCGGCGGCGGCGGCACGCCGGATGGCGCGATCGTCGTTCACGGCCCCGACAAGGCGAAGATGATGGCCTGCTTCGACAAGAGCAAAGCCGACGCCTCGAAGAAGGGCACCGAGATGACGGTCGACGGCGATGTCGTCCTCGTCAAGAACAAGGACGGCACGACCGCCGCGTTCACCTTCGTCAACGACTCGACCATGGTCGGCGTGATCGGCGCAAAGGGCACCAAGGAAGGCGTCATGGACGCCGCCAAGGGCGCCTCGGCGCTGAAGTCGTCGGCGACGTTCGTCGACATGTACTCGAAGATCAACACCGGCGATTCGCTGTGGATGTTGATCAATGGCAACTCGCCGGCACTCGCGAAGGCCGGTGCCATGGGCGTCAAGCCCAAGGCGATCTTCGGCTCGCTCAACGTGACCGATGGGCTCACGATGGACGTCCGGATCCGCATGGGCACCCCGGACGAGGCGAAGAGCTTCGTCAGCATGGCGCAAGGTCAGGTCGGTAACCCGCAGGTCAAGCAGATGTTCGACGCGCTCGACGTGACGAACGATGCGAACGATGCGCGGATCTCCGTCAAGATGAGCGCCGCGAAGTTGCAAGCGCTCATCGGGATGGTTGGCGGCATGGTTGGCGGTATGATGGGCGGCGGTGCAGGTGGCAGCATGGGAGGTCCGTGAGCTCCAGGTTCGCAATCTTTCTCCTCGCGGGTTTAGCGCTCGCGGGTTGCGGTAAGAAGTCCAAGTCGAGCGGTCCGTCTGCGGACGTTAGCGGGCTCTCGGCGATTCCGGCTTCGGCGGTCGCGGTGGTCGCGATCGATGTACCGCGCGTGCTCGGCGCGCCGCTCGTCGAGCACGCCGTCGACGTGCTGCTCCAGCGCGATCCCGCTCTCGCGGAACGGTGGAAGCAGGTCCACGACAGCTGCAAGCTCGATCCGAAGCAGTTCCAGCACATCGCGATCGCGATGGGGCCGCACACCGGGCCACAACCCGGTACCGGCTCGGTGCTCGTCGTCGCGACCGGTAAGCTGGTCGAGACCGAGCTCGCGGCATGCGTGCGGACGATGGTGGGCAGTGGCAGCGGTTCACTGACCGCATCGCCGCTCGGCAATCGCACGCTCTATCGAGCGAAGGATGGAACACACACGATGTTCTTCGCGTTCGGTCGACCGGACACCGTGGTGATGAGCGCGAACGAAGCGTTCGTCACCGAGGCGCTCGGTGCCGGCAAGAAGCTGCTCGACAATCCGGAGATGGCGAAGTGGATCGCGATGGCCGACCAGAAGGCGCCGATCTGGGCCGCGGGTCGGGTCGACGAGCGCGTCGGGCAGGGCCTCGTGAAGGCCACCTCGGGCCAGATCGCGGCAGGACCGGCCGCGATGATCGTCGCGATCGATCTCAGCAACGGCGCGAAGATCCAGCTGGGTGGCGTGATGGCGAGTCCTGCTGATGCCAAAGCGCTGGAATCGTATGCGAAGGTTCAACTCGGCGGTCTCGCCATGGCCGCCCAAGCGGTCAGCCTCGGCACGCTCGTGGACAAGGTTCAAATCACCGCTGATGCGAGCGTCGTTCGGCTAAGCGCCGCGCTCGATTCCGACGAGGTTAATCAGCTCGTTTCGGTCCTTGACGGCGGCAAGGGCTCCGCGCAAAGTGCGCCTCCCCCTGGGGGCTCGGCAGGTTCTGCCGGTTCTTCTGGGCCTTAGAGGATCATCATGGGCAGCAAGAAGACCGTTTCCGTCAAGCAGAAGACCGCGCCGAAGAAGAAGGCGCAGACGAAGGCCGCACCGAGGGCCGCGAAGAAGGAAAAGACGGCGGCCGAGAACAAGCCGCGTCATCCGAAGGGTCGCGTCAGCGAAAACGGCCGCACGAAGGAAGCGCTCGCGAAGACGCTCGCCTCCGCGCTTGCCCGCGCTGACGAAGACACCAACGCGATCGAGACGCGCCTCAAGACCGCGTCGAACAAGCAGCTCCTCCGTCTCGAGGCGGCCGTCGCCACGCTGAAGAAGGACTACGGCTCGCGCGACAAGCTCGTCGCGTCGATCGCTGGCAAGCAGTCGAAGGACAAGGACTACACGGCAAAGCTCGAGCAGCTCGCGTTGCCGAACTTGCTCGAGCTTGCGAAGTCGGGCGAGCGTCGCGCCAAAGCGAATGCCTAAGCTTCTGGGAGCGGCACTTTGTGCGCTCCCAAGGTCGCCCGGATCAGGCTCCACACGGCGCCTGCGTCGGTCGTGACGTCGTCCCAGCGACCGGGGAACCGACCGCAGAACGACGTCTTCATGATCTCGGGCAGCGCGCGTTTGCCGTCCTCGGCGAATAGCTCGTGCTCGAGATAGATGCACGCCTCCTCGGTCGCGCGCACCGAGAGCGTGCCTGTGAGATCGGCGGCGTGGCGGATCGCATCGGCGACCGCGACGATGATGTCGAGGTTCGCCGCCGAGATTTTCGGATGGCGCCGCGCGAGGATCTCGACCTCGGCTTTCGGCGGCGGGTAATCCATCTGCAGTGGTGCGAAGCGATCGAGCTGCGCCGCATCGATGCCGAACGTGCCGCTGAACTCGCGGCCGCGATTGACCGCCGCGATGAACTGCACGTTGTCAGGGATCGGGATGAACGTGTTCTCGATCGGATGGAACACGCGGCGGGTCGAATCGAGCGCAGGCATCAGGGCGTTGCGCGCGCTCTCCTGGCAGCGATTGAGCTCGTCGAGGAATACGAGGAAGCGCTTGTCGGGATGCTCGGCGGCATCCTCGAGCGCGTTCAGGATGTCGGTGCGAATGAAGTCCGTGACCGGCGCGCCCGAGGCCGACGCGCGCACCTGGATCGAGACGAAGAAGTCGCTCGCCTCGACGACCGCGCCGCAGTTGAAGAACACGAACTCCATCCCGAGCGAATCCGCGATCGCGCGCGCGAGCACGGTCTTGCCGCAGCCTTGCGGGCCATCGAGCAGGATGTTGAGACCGCTCTGCAAGAGGACCTGGAGCTTCTTCGAGACGTTCGGATCGAGGTAGACGCCTTCGATCCGGAACGGCGTGCGGGTGACGAACTCGACCTCGATGCGGCCTCGATCGTCGCGATCGGGTTTGTGAACCGTCGTGACCTTCACGATGCACGGCACGCCGGCGACGATCCGCTCGTCGTTCGAGAGGATCACTTTCGGCGCGCGCCGGCCATCGAGGTGTGTCGCGCGAAACTTGAACTCCGAGCCTTCGAGCGGGTTCGGCCAGAACGTCGCTTCGACTGTGCGGCCGGCGACGAGCTCTTCGAGTGTCCATTTCCCCGACATCCCGCGAGACTAACTCACGCGCCGAGCGCACGACGGGCGAGATCGGCGATCATCCGGCCGAACCGTGCGACGGCGGCTTCGATGGCGCCGTCGAGCACGACGTAGTGGGGGAAGCAGACTTCTTCGAGCGCGTTGACGGCGACCTGGGCGCAGACGATGCCGCGCTTGCGGGTGAGCGTCTGGACGAGGGCGCGGAGCGCGTCGACGGAGCACTCGGTGGGGAGCCCATCGCTGATCATGACGACCACCTTGGCGCGGCGCTTGGATTCGAGCGCGACATTCGCGACGTGGTAGAGCGCCGCCGCATCGTTGTTGCCGCCACTACTCTCCAGGCCGGCGACGCCGCAATCGTGAGCGTTGCCGGCGTCGTAGATCACGCTGTCGGTGAACCCGAAGAACCTCGCGTCGACACCCGCGAGCGGCTCGACGGCCTCGGCGACCAGGGCGGCGAACCGCTTGGCGCGGCCGAGGTTGTCGCGCGAGGTCATCGAGCCGGAGCAATCGACGATCACGCCGAGGAAGAAGTCGTTGCGGCGCTTCGGCGTGCGGGCGACGAGGATGCGTGGATCGTTGCGCGTGACGAGCGGTAAGAGGCGCGTGCGATCGAGGGCACGGCCCTGGGTGCGCGCGCGTTGCGGGATCCACTGGAGGCCGAGGTCGGCGAGGTAGCTGCGCAGGCGATCGGCGTGGCGCGCGATGTCGCGCACGAGGTCGCGATGCGCCTCGGCGTTCGCCGTGACCTTCTCGATCGTCGTGATCGGATCGAATTCTAGATCGGGCGAGACGTTAATCTGGAGCTTGTTGCCACGCGGGCCAGCCTTGCGCGGCCCGCGCTTGCGCGGATCCAGGATGCGTTCGATCTCGCGCTGGAGATCCTCGTCGTTGACCCCGGCACCGAATACGTCGTCGTCTCGCGTGTGATCGCCGGCCTCGAGCCCTTCGGGACCGCCGAACACCTTGGCAACCTCGGTGGTGCCCCCGAACAGCTCCGCGAGCTGCTTCGTGAGCTCGTACATCTGCGCCATGGTCATGTCGCGGATGCCGTTCGTGAGGGCGAGCGCTTTCGCGAGCATCGGATCGCCGCTGCGATTGCCGTGGCCGAGCCGGAAGGCGCGCGCGAACCGAGCGAGCGGATGACCCGCGCGATCGAGCTCCGCGAGGACCTGGCCGCGGCGAATGCGCACCGCATTCTCGGCGAAGGCGACCTCGAGCGGCGTCTTGATCAACGCCGTCGCGGTCGCCGCGCGGAGGGAGTCGACGAGACGAGGGACCGCGATCTCGTGGGCCGAGTGCTGGAACGCGTACGCGCCGAGCCGCTTCAACCGATCACCGTAGCTCGCGTCGACCGCCCGCAGGTTGCGTTCGAGGTGCTCGTCGGCGACGAGGTTCAGCAGGTGGCCGAGGCCCTCCTCGTGCGCTCGGGCCCAGATCGCCTCGGGCTCTTCACCACGGTGATAGACGTGATGACCGATCTCGTGAAGGACGAGCCCCTCGACGATGTCGCGCCCGTGTGTTTCGTTGCGGAGCATCGGCAGCGGCGAGACGAAGATGCTGCTCGTGCGTAACCGGGTGTAGCCGAGGTCGCTCTCCTTGGTGGTAAGGTGGAAGTGGAGCATCCGTCCGGTGAGCTCGGCACCGCGCTTGACGCCCCACGCGAACACCTCGGCGACGCGCTCGAGCCGCTCGTGACCCGTGGCATGCGAGACCGCGATCGTGGCCGCGATCCGGCGCGCGGCGGGCGAGCTCGCTTCTTCAAGGATGCGGCCCGCGAGCGCGCGGGTCGCGGCCGGATCCTTGCCGAGCCGGCGCCAGCGATCGAAGACCTCCATCATCCGCTTCTCGGAGGCGACATCGCTGCCGCCGACGAGCGTGCCGGCAACCACCGCTTCGACCGCCTCGAGCATGTCCGCTACAAGTAACCAGTCCGCGGTCCGCGCATCCATCGCGGCATCGACGATCAGCGGCAGCCCACGCCAATCACCGATCGCGGCCAGGCGCGCGGCCGCGCCATGCCGGAGGTGCATCGGCCGGTCCGGGTCGAGCTCGAGGAAGCGCACGAAGGCATCGGCGGTCGGCTCCGACGTGTCGACGGTCGCGAGCAGCAACGTCAGCGCGGGGTTGTACGCGTGATGATGCGACGCATCCGCGAGCGAAATCGCGCACGCGTACGGCTCGGCGACGCGGAGCAAGAGCTCCCAATCGGTCCGCTTGAAGTACCAGCTCGGATCGGGCTGGCGCGCCGCGGCGATCGCGCGCGCGGCGGCACCGGCTTCACCGCGCATCGCGAGTGAGACGTTCGCGTAGAACCGCCACGCCGGCGGTGCATCGCTGCGCAGGCCGAGGTCGCGCGCGCGCGCGAGCGCCTCTGGCTCGTCCCACAGGATGATGCTCGAGATGATCGCCAGCGGGTGGGGTAGGGTGTGAAGCACCTCGAGTATGGCGGCGAGCTGGAGCTGGCCCTTCGTGCCCAGAACGAGCAGCGCGAGCACCGCTTCTTCGACGAGGACTGGATTCGCGTGGCCGCACCAGCCGACGAGCGCGTCGAGATCCTCGGTCTTGCGAATCGTGTCGACCAGGTCGCTCGAGGCGGCCAGGCGGGGACCGGGCGGCGGCGATGGCATGCCGTCGATCCGGATCAAGCGCCCGGCGTATTCGCGGGTCGCGGCGTCGGCGTCGGCGATCCGCTCGAGTACGCGATCGCGGACCTCGCCCACGTCCACGGCTCTGCCTTCGACGAGCGCGACCACGATCCGCGCCGCGTGACGACCGATCGATCGGTCGACTCGCTCGGCACAAAAGTGTGCGAGCTCGACGGTCGCGTAGCTCTCGAACAGCGCGGTGTGGCGGTAGCGATCGAACATCACCGCTTCGGAGACGCCTTGCCAGAGCGTGCGAGCAGACAGCCCATCGCCGAACTGCTCGAGCTCGCGCAGCACCAGCAGCGGGCCGCCCTTCTTCTCGATCCACTCGCGCAGCTCGTTCAGGCTCGCTTCCCAGCGGTAGAGCGCCGCGTTCGCGAGCGGCGCGAGCCCGCGGAAGCGCTGCCACCGCTGGATCTCGTGATCGAGCGCGCGAGCGAAGGCGGGCGTAGGCTCGGAGAAGCGATCGCACTGGCGCGCGACATCCGGGAATGGATCGGTGCACGCGAACAGCGCGGCGCACACGGTCGCATTGGGATAGGCCTTGACCACCGCGAGCGCACTCGCGAGCTCGTGCACCGGTACCTCGAGGGCGGGTGCCATCGCACGCGCGAGCTCGCTCGTACTCGCACTCATGATCCGGCCCCGCTCCTCCGAGGTCAGCGCCCGGCGTAGGAGCGGCGGATCGACGAGGAAGCTCGGCGTATCGAACGACGTCGTCGTCTTCGCGATCCACGCCTTGACCGGCGCCGCGAGTCGCGTGCGAAAGGCGCCGGCGATCGCGATCTCGCAACTACGCGGCGGCGGATTGATCGGGTCGTCGATCGCCTCGACGAACAGCGCGGCGTGGTCATCGGTCAGCGGAAGGATCGCCGCGGTCAGCTGGTTGTTGGTGGTCTCACGCACGAGCGCCAGGAGTAACGTGCGCCGGGCAGCAGGCTCGTCGCGGAGCAGCGCCTCGATCAGCCCGGTGACTCCAGCGCGATCGAGCCACTTCGCAGCCGCCATACACACGGCCGCGAGCCGTTCGGGATCCGTCTCGGCCTTCGCGCGCATGGCGGCGAGGAACACCCCGAGGCGATGCCTGCGCGGAATCTCCTCGACGAAGGCCTCGAGGCGCTTGCCCGTAAAGATCGTGACCGCGACCGCGGCGAGCGCGATGTAGCGCTTGTAGTCGCGGAGCTCGACCCGCTTCAACCACTCGAGCTCGCGCGCCGGAGTTTCGCCCGGCAAGGCGCAGAGCTCGGCCCAGCCGCGATCACGGGCGACCAGCGCCGCGACGAGCGCTTCCTCACCGAAGAGCTCGACCAGCGTCTTCGCGCGCTGCGCCTGCAGGAGGCCCGCGATCGCGGCCATCAGTGCAAGGTCGCTCCTCGCGATCGGCAGCTCCATCAACCGGACGACCTGGTCGGTGCTCGGCTTGATCGGCCAGTCGTGATGCACGAGCGCGAACACCGCCGCCGCGATATCTATCGCGCGGAGCCATGATGCACCGATCAAGCGCGGCTCGAACGCGAACGCGACGACGAGCACGCCATGCCTCTGCGCTGCCGTGGCCTCTGGGTGGCGCGCTAACCAATCGAGCAGCGAGACCGTGCACCGCCGCGCGAGCAAGCGATTCCGCTTGTTCGCGAGCAACTTGACCAGCCGCTCGAGCGAACCACCGGCTGCATCCCAGCCCGGCGTCTTCAAGAACGCATCGATCAGCGTATCGAAGTGATCGCGTTCGCCCGCACGCTCGATCGCGCCGCGGTCGAGATACGTGTCGGTGACGTCGAGCGAACGCAACCGCTCGCTGGCGAGAAATCCGCGCAAGCTTCCCGCCGAGAGCTCCCACACCAGCTTCACGAGCTCGGCCGGCTCGACGCAGCCGAGCGCATATAGCTCGACCGCGATCGAGGGCGACGCCATCGACCACGGCATCTTCTTCGCCGCTTCTGCACACACCGGATCGGCGCGCAGGTACACGCCGAGAGAGTCCGCGTGCTGCGGAATCTCGGGATGCCGCAGCGCCGCGAGCCTCACATCCGGGCGCGGATGAAAGAGCGCATGCGTGTAGCGAAACGGCGCGGCGACCGCGCACTCGCGTAGCGCATGGACCGCCGCGAGCCTGACCTCTTCGTCGCGATCGTCGAGCCCACCCACGACCGCGCGCAACCCTGGTACGCCTCGCACGCCAGCGAGCGCGCGCATCACCGCGATGCGCATTTTCGGATCGCTCGTACCGGCCAGCTCCACCAGCGCGCCGAGATACGGCCCGCGCCGCGCCAACGGGAGCCGCGCGATCGCGACGACCTCGTCGACCGAGATGGTGCCTGCTTGCAAGTGCCGCCAGATAACGAGGTCGTTCATCGGCGCTCTCCGCCAAACGTATCAGGAAAAAATCAGGGTGCCGCGGCGGCCGGTGCCGCGAGCAACGAGTGACACGCTCCGGTCATGGGGCGAGCGCGCAAAGGCCGCGCGTTCACTCCGTATGAAGCCTGTCGTTCGTCGCTCGCAGCGACTCGATCCGAAGTCGGTACGCTCCACGCAGCGCTCGAGGTTGCGAGGCTCGAGAGCCCCATTTCCTGTCGCGACCACGCGAAGCCGTAGACCGAAGTCGATGGCGCGAATGGAACACGGTCCAAAGACACCACTTGTGGAAAAAGCGCGGTGCCGGACCCACGTCCAGCTGCTCCCACCCGAGGAGCCGTCGCGCAGACGTGTCAATACATCGTGCTTCGGATCGGGCTGCGGCCAAACCGCGACACCCTGGCGAAACTATGTGCGTCGGTTGTTAGCAAGCACGGCCCTCCGAGGATTGATACGTCTAGAGGAACGCGACGATCTGTTCAAGGGGAATTTCAGAAGTGCCTGAATAGATTACGTGTGACCGCGGAGCTATCCGCGCCGTGGACCTGATCGCATTCGCAGCCGCCAAGCACGCTGTGCGCACCGGCGGTCTGCACATCACGCGGGCGAGCGGTGTTCGGCCCGATGGCATCAACCGGGCCGACATCACGAGCTTCTGCTCGTTGGTACGCACGAGGGACTATTTGACGACGAACGAAGCAGACGTCGAACCGACGTTACCGGCGCTGTCCGCAGTCCGGACCGCCAGCGTGTGCGTGCCACGCGTGAGGCCTTGCGGAATATCGATCCGTAGATCCTCGGTCTGATCATCGAACAGCCCATCCGCGCTCGCGCCGAGCTGCCACACTCCGTCGTCGATCGAGTACGCCATCTCCGCGATCGTCGTGAGGTTGTCGTGCGCGCGCGCCGTCGCGTGCGGATAGGTGATCGAGAGGTTCTCGATCACCGGGCGCGTGTTATCGATCGCGAACATCGTCGAGCTAGCGCTCGAGGTCAGCGCGCGATCCGGCGAGTTCGCAGCCGCGTCGGACGAGGTGACTCGGACCTTGTACCAACCATCGGGATAGGTCTCGGTGTTCCACTCCCACGTCGCGACCGTGAGCGGCACCTTGCCTGTACCGACGGGGCGCCAGTTCGCTTCGCCATCACGACGCGCATCGAGCGTGTACGTGGTGTCGTCGCTATCGGTGTTGTCGATCTTCCACTTCACGCGGAGCACCGGCGAGCGCGGCTTGGCGGCGGTGTCCTTGAGGGTCGGCAGGCTCTCTTTGGTAGCGATCTCGACGGTGACTTCCTGGACCGTTGTCGCCGTGTTCTGCGGCACGTAGTACGCCATGACGCGGCGCACGCGTGCTTGATCGTCCTCGAGCGCGGTGCGGAACTGGAGATAGCGACCGGGTGGGCTCGCGATCTTGCCGCCGTCGTTACCACCGCCAAGTTTGCCGATCGCGGACGGCGCTTGCCACTCGCTCCAGCCGACGCCGGGCTTCGCGGTGTTGCCACTACGCGTCTCGACCTTGACCTTGCCCGAGGCCACCCACGTGACCTTGCCGAACTTCGCGACGGCCTTGGCATCCATCACGTCGCTCATGTACTTCGCGGCGGCGGCGCGCCCGTTCGCGCGATAGACCGCGGCGGAATCGTCGGTCGCGAAGCCGAGCAGGCCGTGATCGAACCAGACCTGGCTAACCGAGCGCTCGTCGACATCGAACGCGGTCGCGACCGCTTGATCGGCATCGACCATGTAGATGCGACCCTTGTCGGCCGCGCCGGCGTAGACCGCACCATCCGGACCGACGGCGACCGAGGTGAAGTACGTCGCGGTGAGCGCGTGGAGTTGATCGAGGCGACCATCGGGGCCGATCTTGAAGAGGGCGCCTTTGCCCTTCTTCGCGCCCTTGCGACCGAGGTCGGTCACGGGCGAGGGATCCTTGTCGGCGCCGGGCTTGGTGCCAACATCGGGCGGCTTCGCGGCCTGGCCCTTCGCGGCGTTCGGCTTCTCGGCCGCATCCACTGCCGTCGCGGTCTTGCCCGTGGTCGCCGGTGTCTCGGCGAGGTCGTTCGCCGCGACGACGACCCCATCGCGATACGCCGCGATCGCGGTGACCTCGTTACCGGCGAAGTCTGCCATCGCGCGGGTCTTGCCGTCCTTCGGATCGTAGCGGAACACGAGCGCGCGCTCGGACGTGCCGAACCACACCGCACCATCGTTCGTCGTGGTGATCGCGGTGACACGCTTGTCGTCGGTATCGAAGATCTCCTTCGGGGTGCCGCCGCTGATCGCGAACACCTTGCCCGAGGGACCCGTGCCCGCGTAGACCGTGTTGCCCGCCGAAGCGAGCGACCAGATCGTCTCGGTGTCCTTGAGCTGCGGGCCGGCCGTGGCCTTGCCGCTCGCGACATCGATCTTCCACAGCTTGTTGCCGGGCATCGAGCCTGCCCACACCGAGCCGTCGGCGGTCTGGGTCAAGGCGACGATCGCGATCGCACCGGGCACCGTCACGAGCTTCTTCGCGGCGTCGCCCGACACTTTGAAGAGCGATCCACCGACATCGCTGCCGAGCAGCACGCTGCCGTCGGCGAGATGCAGGGCCGACCACACGGCATCGCCTTCGAGGGCGGTGCGCTTGGTATCCCAACCCGGGCGGACTTCGCCGCTCGAGGTGATGAACGCGCTCGATGCATCACCCGCGTCGAACTGTTGGTAGGTCTCGACGGACCACGTTGCCGTGACGACGGCGTTCGCGGGAACGGTGAGCAAGCCGAGGAGCGTCGCTCCAATAAGTGCTTTCACAGTGATGTCCTTTACTGAGCCCGAACACGGAGCAGCATCGACGCGCTGCCTTGGATCACACGCTTTGCAGGCGACACCGTGCGCGCGACCGGCTTGTACGGCTGCGCGCGCTGGGTGTGGCTTTGCGGATGGAGCTTGTCTTGAACGCTCGCCGGCAGATCGCGGACGAGCTTGCCGTCGAGGGCGACGCCTTCATCGGCGGGATAGATCGTTGCTGCCCACACGTTGCCCGGGAGCAGCTTCCTGAACGCGGCGATCAGCGATGGGAAATCGGTCGGCGGTGCCGAGTCGAGCTTCGCCGCATCGCCCGACGTGATCTCGAGCTGCACGATGCTGCCCGCGAGTGATTTCGGAACGTCGACCGGAATCTCCTCGATGATGTCCTTCGAGTCGTACGTCTGCATCAGGACCTTCACCAGGTTGCGACCGACGACGAGGTCACCACTGGCGACCTTGAGCTCTTTGACATCGCCGTAATTCGATTCGAACCGGAGGTCGACCTTGAGATCGACACGCTCGATCGTCACAGGCACGAACGGGTTGAGCATCAACGGCACGATCACGCGGAGCCCGCGCACCGCACCCATCACCGAAGCAGCGCCATCATTCGCGTAGAGATAGTCGGTGAACTGGATCGGCTCGACGATACCCTTGATCTTCACGGTCGATTCGACGCGCGCGGTGACATCGTCGCGATCGGGCAGGTAGTAGTTGATCGCGTTCATCAATGCGGCGCCCGCGATCGAAGGCGTGAGGAACTTGTTCGCGAGCAGGTCGACCTTGAAGTCACCATTCACGACGTGCGTGCCTGCGGTCGTAGTGATCGCGATATCCATCGGAATCGTCGGGGTGCGCAGGCCGGTATCCGCCGCGATCGACGACTGCCGGTCCTGCGTCAACGACCCGATCTCGGTCATCGCCGAGCCCATCACGAACGCGCTCTGCGCCGATGGTATAATCGCGTGGACGTAGGCGGTCGACACCGGCGCATACGTCTCGCCGGTCTGGAACATCGGGTGCCCGAACGCGAGGACCTTGTCGCCATCGATATAGGTGACGGTGCCGATCGCCGCAGCCGACATGTCGCCGCGGATCAGCTCGACCGCGATCGCGCCGCCCATCTCGAAGTGGCTCGGTGCATCCTTCGGGGGCATGCTCGTCGAGCCGCCGGCGCGCACGGGCACCACGTTCGAATCGCCAAACATCTTCTCGAGCTGGCCGAACGCGGGCGCCGAGAACCCCGCGACCGAGAGCGGCACCGAGGCCTGCATCGTCTGCCCGTCGGTCGCGGCGGGCTTCTCCACTGGCTCGGGCAGCGGCGCCGAGAGCAACCAGCTCTTGTGCACGGGCCCGAGCGCATCGAGCGCCGCTTGCGGATCGACGGTCGGCGTCAGCCGCCGCCAATCACCCATCGTCGCGGCCGCGGGTTGCACGATCTTCGGGCCACCGCCGGCGGCCGCGGTCACAGCGGCGCGGCGATACGCGCCGAGCCCTTCCTTCTTCATGTACTCGATCGGCGTGCAGCCACCGATCGCGACCTTGTTGAAGCGGAAGCCGTAGGAGAACGCGCAGGTCAGCTTGTCATCGATGTAGAGCGGGCTGCCCGACATGCCTTGCCAGAACCCTGGCACCTGCATCTTCGGGTCATCGCTCTTTACCAGGATGATGTCCTGTTTCGGCAGGAAGTTATGAACGACCGAGACGACCTCGAAGGTGAAGCGCTCGGGCTTCATCCCCGAGAACGTGGTCATGCCGTAACCGGTTTGACCTCGCTTGACCTTGTCGAGTGAGAAGGTCGCGGGTTCGGCGTGGACCCGTGCCGAAAAACCCAGAACCATGACCAAAAGTGCGGACCCAAGCCGCACGTGCCTTCGCATCGAACCCTCATGGTAGCGGCCAGGTCGGCCATGTGCCAGGGCGGGGGTCGCCAGCCCGCTGACTTAGAGAAGTGCGGAAAAATAACGACAACTGTGTCAGTTGTTGCGTCGATAATTCACTAGTGGTGGTGGGGCTCTGACACGGTGACATCGACTCGTTCGCTCGCAATTACATATAGTTAACGAGATGGTCGGACCTCGGCATGGCCGCTGCAAAGTGGTTCGGTCACGGAGGATTGATTCATGTCGAATTTCGTCGAAACTTGGAAGGGTATCGCCACCGCACTGGGCCGCTCGGAGCGCTGGTGCCGCTACATGGCACGTCGTGGGCAGGATCCGCTTCCGGTCTTCAAAGTGGGCGGGATCGTTCGCCTCAACGCGTCTGACCTCGAAGACTGGTTGTCGCGCCAGCGCGACCGTTCGATGCGCGTTCCGACCGTGGTCGTCGAAACGCCGATCGCCGTCGTTGCCGACGGGACCGCACTGCGCTTGATCGCATAAGCGGAGGTCGGGCGTGATATGAACCGCGCCCAGATGTCGACCCGTCCTGTCACCGAGTTGCGTGGCCCGATCAAAGCGCTGTTCTCTGACGTCGACGGGACGATGACCAGCGGTGACCGGATCGAGTCGAAGACGTACGCGGCGCTCGAGGAGCTCGGCGACGCCGGTATTCCGGTGATCATGGTGACCGGTCGGCCCGCCGGCTTCGGTCACGCATTCATGAAGATGACGCCGATCCTCGCGTGTATCGCGGAGAACGGCGGCGTCACGTTCACTCGCGACGGGCGCAAGCTCGTGAAGCAATACGGGGTTCCAGCAGCGAGCCTGCCGGAGTGGCGTCGCCGCATGAACGATGTCGCGATCGAAGTGATGTCCAAGTGCCCGGGTGCACGGTTGTCGAGCGATTCGAAGTATCGCGAAGTCGATCTTGCGATCGACTACAACGAAGAGGTCACGCTGCCAGCTTCCGATGCCGAGCTCGCCGTGCGGCTGATCAAGAAAGTGGGGCTCGAGGCGGTACGCTCGAGCGTGCACGTCAACTTCGGTCCGCCCATGTTCGACAAGCTGTCGGCGTGTCTTGGCCTGATTCGCTCGGTGCTCAAGGGCGATCCCAAGGAGCTCGATTCGTACGTCTATGTTGGCGATGCGCTCAACGATGCTCCGATGTTCAGGGGCTTCCCGCAGAGCGTCGGCGTCGCGAACGTCAAGCAGTGGTGGGACGAGCTGGCCTACAAGCCAGCGTTCATCACCGAGCAGCCCGAGGGCGCAGGCCTCCGCGAGCTCTGCGCTCACTTGCTCTCGGTTTCGCGCTAAAATCGAGGCGATGTCTCGCCCACTGAACGTGTTCGCAGCAGCCCTGCGCGCACTCGATAGTGGCAAGGGTACCGCGATCGCGGCGGTGGTCGGCGCGAAGGGCTCGACGCCGCGCCATCTCGGCGCGCGGATGGTCGTCACCGCTGAAGGTGCGCAGTGGGACACGGTCGGCGGAGGCAAGATCGAACAGCTCGTCGTCGAAGCCGCACGCGAGGTCGCGTGTGGCGCGGCGGCTCGCGTGATCCGCCAGCACCTGATCCGCGATCTCGCGATGTGTTGCGGTGGCGCGATGGAAGTCGCGATCACGCCAGGCGCCGGATCGCGCGAGGCGCTCGAGCTCCTCTCGAGCTCGCGCCTGCCGCGCGTGCTCGAGACGCCGCTAGATGGCGGCCCGCTGCGCCTGCGCGAGCCAAACGCCGGTGATCCTCCGATGCATCGACCTGTCGTGATCGATGGTGTACTCGTCGAGCGTGTCGGTGACCACGAGCGCGTCGTGATGTTCGGCCTGGGGCATGTCGCGCGCATGCTCGGACCGATGTTGTGCGGTCTGGGCTTTCGCGTCATCGCCTGCGATGACGGCGAGACCGGCGCGACCGATGAGGTTCACGCGTGGGCCGATCAGACGATCGAATCGTTCGATGCGCGCGAGATCGAGATGCTGGTCGGTGGCCTCGGCCCCGATGACTACGTCTTGATCATCACGCGCGACCACGCGATCGATCAGAAGCTGCTCGAAGCGCTGTTCGATCGCGACGAGCTTGGCTACCTGGGCATGATCGGTAGCCGCGGCAAGGTCGGGCGGTTCAAGAAGCGGCTCGAGGCGAAGGGCCTGCTCAAGGGCGAGCTCGGCGCCGCACGGTGGGGCCGGCTACGCGCTCCGATCGGGCTCGATATCGGCGCCGAGACACCTCAAGAGATCGCGATCGCGGTTGCCGCGGAGCTCGTCGCGATTCGTCGGCGGGGTGGGGCGTCGGTCGGTGATTGGCGCGCCGTGAAAGCGAGTGACGTATGAAGCGGTTTGCACTGCTCGTGGTGGTGGCCGGCTGTCCGCCGGCTGCGCCGGTCAAGCCGGTCGCAGTCGATCCGACCGCGAATGTCACCGAGACCGATGTCCAGCGGCGCGAGCGCCTGGTCGGTGAGCTCCGCGACGACATCTTGTCCTCGTATGATCGCGATGATGCGCCCGATACCGATACCGCGTTGATCGATCCGAAAGTCGGGCCGGCACGCATCGGCGTCGGTCCGGGTGATCTCTTGTACGGCGACGACGTCAAGCTCCGCGCGTCGAGCCGATGGCCGCTGTTCGTCGAGCCCGGCATGCCGACGAGCGTCCGCTCGAAGAAGCTCGACATCCATCTCTCGGCCGATCGCAAGGTCACCGCGGCATGGAGCTCCGACGAAGTGTCGTGGCGGATCACGCAATGCGGCCGCACCGCCGTGATCCCTCTTCGCATCACGTCACTGTACGCGCACGATGGCGATCGCTGGGTCCAGGTCCTCGAGCACCTCTCGTTCGGCGACGTGCCGGTCGCGACGCCCGAGCTCTATGGTCTGCAGTTCAAGACCGCCATCGTCGATCGCGGGTTTGCCGACGACCTGTCGCGCACGCTCGCGCCTTTGCTGTACGCGGCCGGCGGCAAACAGTCCGGCAAGCTCGCCGGCGTGGTCTCGCTCGATCCGAAGCACCTCGCCGAGGACGACCTCAGCCAGCCTGCACCGACGTTCCTGCTCGCGCCGGATCCCGATGGTGAATGGCACGGCACCGACGACATCTCGCACGCGCAGCTGATCGATGGCGTGCTCGATCCCGATGATCGCCGGATCAGCACGGTCGGACTCTCGCTCTCGGATTCGACGGTCGCGTACTGGGTCGGTAACTTCGTCGGCACGCTGCCCGATCACCCCGGCGTGAAGGGCGGCAAGGTCCGCTTGCGAGGCACGTTCGTGTTCGAGAAGCGCAGCGGCACCTGGGTGGTCGTGCAGGGCCACATCTCGAAGCCCATCTCCGATACCGAGCTCGCCGAGCGCGTGTTCGGCACCGCGCTCCTCTCCGACAAGCCGCTTCGCATCACGTGCGACGATGGCAGCCGTCCGGCTCCGGTCGCGCCGTAGTCGCGCTACAACCTGGCCGTGCGAGCCTCGATTCCTGGAGTCGTCGACATCGATGTCGTGCGCGGTGCGCACGCGACCCGTGAACCCCCCGATCTCGTCATCGAGATTCCGCACGGCGCGACCGAGACGATCGACTACACGCGCTTTGCCGCGCAGCTGACCAGCCGGCTGCCCGCCAACCTCGTCGACTTCTTCCACGTCAACACCGACATCGGCGCACCGGAGCTCGCCACGTCGATCGCGGCGCAGCTCGTGCTCGTCGAGCCGACCCGGGTGGTCGCGATCCTGCGCAGCCGCATTCCGCGTACGTTCATCGATTGCAACCGCCGGATCGATGCCGCGCCCGCCGACTTCAAGGCCGGCAAGCTCACCCCTGGTCTGATGCCCTGGGTCACGACCGAGGGGGACAAGGGGCTCCTCCGCGGCGCGTACGACTGCTACCACCAGGCCGTGCGCGACGCCCTGTCCCCCGATAGTGCGATCCTCATGCTCCATTCCTACGCGCCGCGTGACGTCGGCGTCGAGGTCGACCTCGACATCGTGACGAGCCTTCGCCGCGCGTATCTACCCGAGATCGAGCCGACGTGGCCGCTCCGCCCGGAGCTCGACGTCATCTCGCGCGCGCTCGACGGCACGAATTACGCGCCGCCCTCGGTCGTCGAGGTGCTCCGCGCAGCGCTCGCCGCGGACGGCATCACCGTCGGTGACGGCGCGACCTATCCGCTCCACCCGAGCACGGTCGGCTGGGACCATGTGATGGCGCGGCCGGGGCGCGCACTGTGTGTCGAGGTGCGCCGCGACCTGCTTGCCGATCCGTTCGAGCCGTTCGCGCAGATGAGGATCGGCGCCGCGAAGATCGCGCGGCTCACCGGTCCGTTTGTGAGCGCGCTCCGTCGATGGTGGTAACGCGCGCCGTCTGATAACTTTGCCAGCGCGTGAAGTTGCTGTTCGTCGCGTCGGAAATGGCGCCATATGCGAAGACCGGAGGGCTCGCAGATGTGATCGGCGCGCTGCCGGCCTACCTGGGCCAGGCCGGCCACGATGTTCGGGTCGTGCTGCCGCTGTACGATAAGGTCGACACTTCAAAGATCGTCCTCGAAGCCGTCGGTGACTTCAACGTTCCGCTCGGCACGCACACCTACGCGGTGCGCGTGTTTCGCAAGACCGGCCCCGATCGTGACCGGCCGACCGTGTACTTCGTCCATTGCCCCGAGCTCTACGCGCGCGGTCGGCTCTACACGAGCGACAGCGACGAGCACCGTCGCTTCCTTGCACTGTCGTACGTCGCGTTGTTCATTTGTCAGCGCTTCGAGTTCGCGCCGGACATCATCCACGCGCACGATTGGCAAGCGGCCCTCGTCCCGCTGCTGCTCAAGACGCTATTCGCGAAGGACCCGCTGTTCCGTCGCACGCGCACGCTGCTGACCATTCATAACCTGATGTATCAGGGCAGTTTCCCCGTCGAGTACGGCGCCGATACCAACCTCGACAAGTTTTCCGACCTCTTCCATCAAGATCTGATGAAGCAGGGCCGGATCAACTTCCTCTTGCAGGGCGTGCTCTACGCCGACGGCGTGAGCACGGTCAGCCCGACGTATGCGAAGGAGATCCAGACCGCTGCGTTGGGCGGCGGCCTTGACGGCCTCTTGCGCGCGCGCAGCTCTACCGTCGTCGGGATCCTCAATGGCGTCGACTACGAGGAGTGGTCGCCCGAGACCGATCGCTTCATTCCGCACAAGTACAGCGCGAGCGACCTCTCGGGCAAAGAGCACGACAAGCAGCACCTGCTCGGCCAGCTCGGCTTGCCGTATCGACAAGGCGTCCCCGTCCTCGGCATCGTCTCGCGGCTCGTCGGACAAAAGGGCTTCTCACTGCTCGCGCGCACGATGCCGGACCTGCTCCGGAGGCTCGGCTTTCAGCTCGTAGTGCTCGGTAGCGGCGAGCCCGCGCTCGAGGAGATGTTCGGGTCGCTGCAGCGTGCGTTTCCGCGGCAGGTCTGCTTTTACCAGGGCTTCAAGAATGATCTCGCTCACCTGATCGAAGCTGGCGCCGACATGTTCGTCATGCCCTCGGTCTACGAGCCGTGCGGCCTCAACCAGCTGTACAGCCTGCGTTACGGCACGGTGCCAATCGTGCACCGCACCGGCGGCCTCGCCGACACCGTTCAGACCTGGAGCCCGAGCACGGGCAGGGGGACGGGGTTCGCCTTCGAGCATCACGACGAGGCCGGCCTCCGGTGGGCCGTCCAGGCCGCCCTGGCGACCTACCGGCAGCCCGCCCAGTGGAGCCAGATCGTGCAAAACGGCATGGCGGCCGATTTTTCCTGGCAGACCCAGGGCCGGTTGTACGAGCTGGTCTACAAACGACTCGCCTCATCGTGACTCCACACATCGTCTTCATCGAGCCGCGGTTCCCGCCGAACCAGAAACACTTCATCCGTGCGCTGGCGGAGCTTGGCGTTCGCATCAGCGCGATCGGCGAAGGGTCGAAAGACTCGCTCGACGGCGAGCTTCGCCACTGGCTCACGCACTACGAAGAAGTTCGTAACGTCACGGATGCGCCGTCGGTGCTGCAGGCGGTGCAATACATCCAGCGCCACGCGCACGTCGATCGCCTCGAAGCGACCGTCGAAGCGCATATCATGCCGACCGCGCAGGTCCGCGAGGCCGCCGGTATCCCCGGCACCAGCGTGCGCACCGCGTACCTGTGTCGCGACAAGCCGGCAATGAAGGCCGCGCTCCGCGCCGGTGGCGTGCCGTGCGCCGCGTCGGATGCGGTGGCCTCGATCGCCGAGGCCCGCGCGTTCGCGGAGCGGGTTGGCTATCCACTGATCCTCAAGCCGCGCGATGGCGCCGGTGCGTCGGGCGCGTCGCGCGTCGATAGCGATCGCGAGCTCGAGAACGCGGCCCACGAGCTCGGCCTGCAGCACGGTCGCTCCGTCGCGATCGAGGAGTTCGTCGAGGGCCACGAGGGCTTCTTCGACACGCTCACGTTGCGCGGTCGCATCGTTCACGAGTTCGTCTGTCACTACTATCCGAACGTGCTCGAGGCGATGCGGACGCGCTGGATCTCGCCGCAATTCATCGCGACGAATCGGATCGATGCAGGCGCGGGCTACGACGAGGTCAAGGTGATGGGCCAGCGCGTCGTCGAGATCCTCGACATCGAGACCTCCGCGACGCACATGGAGTGGTTCGCGGGACCAAAGGGTTTGCGGTTCTCCGAGATCGGATGCCGACCGCCCGGCGTGCGCGCCTGGGATCTCTACAACGTCGGCAACGACATGGATCTGTACCGCGAGTGGTCGATGCTGATCGCCGCCGGGCGGCCGTCGCAGCGTCCGTCGCGTCGGTTCTCGACGGGCATCATCGCGCTGCGTCCCGATCGCGATGGCCGCATCACGCATTACGACGGGCTCGATGCCGTGCGTGAGGCGTATGGCGATTGCTTGATCGACTGGCACACGCCGCCCGCCGGCACGCCCACGCAAGGCGTCGAGGCCGGCTACATGGCGAACGCGTGGGTTCGCCTCAAGCACCCCGACTACGATCGCCTGCGCGAGATCATGGACTCCGTCGGTCGCACCGTGAAGGTCCACGCGGCGTGACTCGCAAGGTCGTCTTGCTCGGCCCGCAGGGCCCGACACCGGATGTTGGTGCGGTGGTCAAAGACCTCGGCATCAAGGGTCCGGTCGCGCTCGTGCGCGCGGGCTATCAGGAGCGCGAGTCCGACGACGAAGCGCTCGTCACGGCGCTCGGCGTGCCGGCGATCAACCTCACGCTGCACGCCCGCGGCAACGACGTGTTCAAGCACGAAGCGGAGTTCGCGACCGCGTATCAAGCGCGGCAACAGCGGCTGCGTCAGATGCAGCGCCTCTATCACACGCGGCTCGAGGGAACCGAAGAGGCGGCGAAACGGATCTCGTTGCGGTACGTCGAGCCCGAGCTGCTCGCGCAAGAGGAGAAGGTCTCCGTCGATCAGTACCGCTACATGGACCTCGATCACATCGAGCGCTGTCAGGCCGTGCGCGCCGCGTTCGACAAGGAGTGGCCGTACAAGAACGTGCCGCTCATCGCCCAGCACCGCCACGAGGTGCGCGAGCTGGTCGGTCCGACCGAAGCGCTCGTGATCACCGGCGGTCACGTCGCGTCGCTGCTCAATCGCCTCCAGCTGTTCGACGTGCTCGCCGCCGCGGGCGACCGTCCGATCATCGCATGGTCTGCCGGCGCGATGGTGCTCACCGATCGCATCATCCTGTTCCACGATTACCCGCCCTACGGCTCGGACATCGCGCAGGTGCTCGACGCGGGCTCCGGTCTCGTGCCGGGCTACGCCGTGCTGCCCGATGCGCGCCGTCGGATCAACCTCGGCGCGGCAGCCGGCATCCAACGCTTCGCGCGCCGCATGGCTCCGGCGACCTGCGTCGCGATGGATCACGGCGCGCGCATGGTGTTCGACGACGGCGAGCTCGTCTACGCCGACGCCACCCGGCTCACCACCACTGGCGATGCCGAGCGCAACTGGAGTGGCGAGGCGAGCCGGTTCAGCACGCCGTACCTGGGTGGCGTGCACGTATGACGCTCGCGATCGAGGCGCTGATCAACGGGCGCAAGGCACGCGAAGATGTCGACGCGTTCGTTGCAGCGAATTCGTTCCCGATCGTCTCGGGGCCGAATTGCACGTTCGTGTGGCGTGGCGAAGCGCAGGCCGTGCATCTCAAACACTGGGTGTTCGGGCTCGAGCGTTCGCAACAGCTCGCGCGGATCGAAGGCACCGATATCTGGCACCTGACGCTGCAATTGCCGCCCGGCTCGCGCGTCGAGTACAAGCTCGAGGTCGTCCGCAACGGCCACGGCGAGTGGATCCAAGATCCGCTCAATCCGAACCGCGCCCGTGATCCGTTCGGCGCGAACTCGGTCGTGCATGCCACCGGCTACGAGGTGCCGAGCTGGGTCAACCCGGATCCCACCGCCGCCAAGGGCCACCTCGACGAGATCTGGATCGATTCCAAGACGTTCGGTCGGCGCGGCTTCGGGCTCTATATTCCCGCGCGGTTCCAGCGCTCGCGCAATTACCCCGTGATCGTCGCGCACGATGGCCACGACTACGTGCGCTACGCCTCGCTCGACACGGTGCTCGACAACCTCATCGATCGTCTCGAGATCGCGGATACGATCGTCGTGCTCACCAGCTCGCCCGATCGTCTCAACGAGTACGCCGATGACGAACGCCACGCGAAGTTTGTCACCGAGGAGCTGCTCCCTTACGTGGAGCGCCTCCTGCCGATCAGTGCCGAGCCGCAAAACCGGTGTTTGATGGGCGCGAGCTTCGGCGCGGTCGCGTCGATGTCGACCGCGCTCCGCTATCCGGGCTTCTACGGCCGCCTGCTGCTACAGTCCGGTTCGTTCGCGTTCACCGACATCGGCGACCGCAATCATCGCGGTCCGCTCTTCGATCGCATCGTCCAGATGGTGAATCGCTACCGAGCCGAGCCGAACGTGATCGCGGAGAAGGTCTACGTCAGCGTCGGCACGTACGAATCGCTGATCTACGAGAACCGCACGCTCGTCCCGGTGCTCAACTCCACGGGCATGGATGTGCGCTACGTCGAGGCCCGCGACGGACACAACTGGGAGAACTGGCGCGATCGCCTGCGCGACGGCCTATCCTGGCTCTTACCTGGCCCCTTCCTTCACGTATACGAGTAAAGGACCTACCGCATGGCCACCGTCACTCGCAAAATCGGCCTCTCGCTCGGCGCCGACATCTGTTGGCCGGCTTGCTACGAGCAGATCCTCGGCAAGCTCCAGCTCTCGATACCGCACGGTGGTGACAGCGTCGGCGTCGAAGTCGAGCGCGTCTCGATCGAGCCGTTCGATCTGCGCCAGCCCTGCAAGTACGACGTGGTGCTCGACCGGTTGACGCACTGGTATCACACCAGTCGAGAGTGGATCAAAAAGTCCATCCTCATGGACGAACTGTACGTGCTCAACAACCCGTGGGCCGTGCAATCGATGGAGAAGCACACGTCCTACGCGGCGATGATGCAGCTCGGCATGCCCATCCCGGAAACCTGGATGGTGCCGCCGAAATCCTACGAGCTGGCGGCCGACCTCGCACCCACGCTCAAGGCGTATGCGCGGTTGTTCGACCTCGGCGCGATCGGCAAGCAGATCGGGTACCCCTTGTTCATGAAGCCGTTCGATGGTGGTGGCTGGCGCGCCGTCACGCGGATCAAGGACGAAGCGTCGCTGCGCAAGAACTACGAGGAGAGCGGCAAGGCGATCATGCACCTGCAGGCCGCCGTCGACCCGTTCGACAGCTTCGTGCGCTGCATTGGCCTCGGCCCGCAAACGCGCCTCGTCAAGTACGACCCCGATGCGCCGTTGCACGATCGCTACACGCCGGAGCAGAACTTCGTCTCCCACGATGAAGCCCAGTTGCTGCGCGACACAACGCTGACCATCAACGCGTTCTTCGGGTGGGATTTCAACTCGTGCGAGTCGCTGCGCAAGGAGGGCACCTGGTTCCCGATCGACTTTGCGAACCCGTGCCCCGACTCGCAGGTCACCTCGCTCCACCGTCACTTCCCGTGGCTGGTGAAGGCCAAGCTGAAGTGGTCGATCTTCGTTGCGGTCACGAAGAAGAAGTTCCGCAAGACCCTCGATTGGGAGCCGTTCTACGCGATCGCCGCGAAGGACCTGCCGTATCGCGAGAAGCTCTCGGGCTACGCCAAGATCGCGAACGAGCGGTTCGAGACCGCCGCCTTCGAGGAGTTCTGTGCGAAGCACCTGCCGCACCTCGACGAGGTCGCGTGGGAATTCTTCGGAACGCAGGCCGCAAAGGATGCGTTCCGCGCGAAGGTGACGGCGCTGTACCCCAAGCATGAGATCGAGATGTTCACCGAGTTATTCTGGAACCGCGTCCAAGCCTGGCGCGCGGATGAACCCGCGGCGAGGAGCGCGTGATGGGCGCGCGTCACGACAAAGCCGTGGAGCGGTGGCACAGCGATCGCGTGCAGCGTCCCGTGACGCTCGCGCGCTGGGGCACCGTCGGTCGGCCCGTGCTGTTCTTCCCGACTGCCGGCGGTGATGCCGAGGAGATCGAGCGCTGGCAGATGCTCGACGTGCTCGCGCCCCTGATCGACGCCGGCAAGATCAAGGTCTACTCGTGCGACAGCGTCGCCGGGAAGGGGCTCGTCACCGGCGAAGGTTCGCCGCAGCATCGGATGTGGCTGCAAAACCAGTTCCATCACTACGTGCGACAGGAAGTCGTCCCCGCGATCAGGACCGACTGCAAGTCGCCCGAGATCGAGATCTGGACCGCCGGCGCCTCGTTCGGCGCATTCCACGCGGCGGCCGTGTTGTGTCGCTGGCCCGACGTGTTCACGCGGTGCCTCGCGATGAGCGGCACGTACGCGCTCGGGCGGTTCTTCGACACCGACAACTTCACCGACGACTACTTCGTCTCGTCGCCGCTGCACTTCGTTCCGTCACTCGCGGGGCGCCACCTCGACGTGCTCAAGACGCGGTTTATCGATCTGGTCTCCGGTGAAGGCAAGGCGGAAGCGGTGTGGGAATCGTGGGGCTTCGCGAACGTGCTCGGCCGTCAGGGCATCCCGAATCAGGTCGATTCGTGGGGGCCGGACTGGCCGCACGACTGGACGACCTGGCGCAAGATGGCGCCGAAGATCCTCGGCGAATGGACGAAATAACGCTGTCATGACGACAAAAGAGCACAAGGAAGTCGGCGGCCAGCTCGAAGGCGAGCGCCAGCGCGAGTTCATGGCCGCGATCCTCGACGACGTGCGCGCCCTCGAGCACATGCTCCATAACAACCTGTTCGAGACAGGTGTGCGGCGCATCGGCGTCGAGCAGGAGCTGTTCCTCCTCAACGAGAGCTGGCGCCCCGCACGCGGCGTGCTCCAGGTGCTCGAGAAGCTGCGCGATCCGGCGCATTACACGACCGAGCTGGGCCAATTCCAGCTCGAGATCAACTGCGACCCGCAGCGGCTCAGCGGCGAAGGCCTCGGGTTACTCCACGGCCAGCTCGACCACCTCATCGAGCGCGCGCGCGTCGCCGCTGGCGAGCTCGGCATGCAGATCGTGCTGATGGGCATGTTGCCGACGATGCAGAAGAGCGATCTGTCGCTCGACAGCATGGTGCCGAGCTCGCGCTACATGGAGCTCAACAAGATCGTCACCGCGCTACGCGGCGGCAAGTTCGAGGTCGCGATCAAGGGTCTCGACGAGCTCGTCCTCGATCACGACTCCGTGATGGTCGAGGCCTGCAACTCGAGCTTCCAGGTCCACCTCCAGGTCGCGCCCGACGAGTTCGCGCGGATGTACAACCTCTCGCAGGTGCTCGCGGGTCCGCTGATGGCGGTGTCCGCGAACTCGCCGATCGCGTTCAACCGGCGGCTGTGGGCCGAGACCCGCATCGCGCTGTTCCGCCAGGCCGTCGATACGCGCAAGCACAAGAGCGTGCATCGCGAGCTCGAGGCGCGCGTCAGCTTCGGCACGCGCTGGGTCCGCAAATCGATCGTCGAGATCTTCAAGGAAGACATCGCGCGGTTCCGCGCCCTGGTCGGCACCGAGCTCGACGAAGCGCCGATGGCGGTCCTCGCGAGCGGTCGCCTCCCGCAGCTCAAAGCGCTGCGCCTGCACAACGGCACCATCTACCGGTGGAACCGGCCGTGCTTCGGCGTCACCGAAGGCAAGGCGCACCTCCGCATCGAGAACCGCCTGATGCCCGCGGGTCCCAGCACGATCGACGAAGTCGCGAACGCCGCGTTCTGGGTCGGCATGATGATCGAGATCGGCGCGCGCGAAGAGGACATCACGCGGCGCATCGAGTTCGACGACGCCGCGTCGAACTTCTACACCGCCGCACGCGAAGGCGTCGGCTCGAATTTTACGTGGCTTGACGGTCACGAAATCAGCGCCCGCGAGCTCGTGCTCGAGCAGTTACTGCCGCTCGCGGCGGCGGGCCTACGCCGCCAAGGCATCATCGAAGAGCACGTGCAGCACTATCTCGGCGTCGTCGAGAATCGCGTGAAGACCATGCGCACCGGCGCGCGCTGGCAGCTGTCGTCGTGGAACTCGCTGCGCGATCGCGCGACGCTCTCGGAGCGTTCGACGGCCCTGGTCGCCGCCACCGTCGCGCGCCAGCTCACCGGTCGCCCGGTCGCAGAATGGGAGCGAGCTCGGATGGACGAAGCCAAGGTCTCCGCAAAGAACTATCAGCGCGTCGAACACTACATGACGTCGGACTTGTTCACGGTGCACGCCGACGACGCCATCGAGATGGTCGCGAACCTCATGATCTGGGAGCGCATCCGCCACGTCCCTGTCGAGGATCTCGAGCATCACCTCGTAGGCGTGATCACGCATCGCGCCGTGATGCGCTTCATCATGGGCGGCGGCGACCCACGCCGCACGCCGGTCTCCGAGATCATGCGCAAGGACGCGGTCACGATCACGCCCGAGACCCAGACGATCGAGGCGCTGCGCACCATGCGTCGCTTGAGCATCGGCTGCTTGCCCGTGCTCCACGATGGCAAGCTCGTCGGCATGATCACCGAGGAAGACTTCATGGACCTCGCGACCAAGCTGCTAGAGGAGCAGATGGGCCTCAACGAGTAGCGCTACTCGGCGTACATCGTGATGTCGTTCGCCACGAGCTCGGCGAGCTGATTCGCGATCCGCCAGTCCGGGTGCCGCAGGATGATGAAGCCATCGCTCAGCAGCGTGTGCTTCCAGTTGCGCCGCAGCGTGCCCGGGCGCAGCAGCTGCTCGTCGACGACGTGCTCGCCGTAGCGGTGCATGAACTCGCGGAGCCCGGTGATCCTCGTGATCCGGCCCTGACCCTGTGCGCGCTTGAAGATGATCGCGGTGTTGTACTTGCGTGTCGTCGGTGCTTCGAACGAGTGCCAGCACACGGCGCGTGCCCATTCGCGAAACAGGTCGATGTCGCACGTGTAATTCATCTGATCGACGAGGTGTGCGCCACCGGGCCGGCACCCGATCTCGCCGAATACCACTTCGCCGCTCGGCTTCTTGAACCACTCCATGTGGGTGAAGCCGGTGCCCATGCCGAGCGCCGAGAGGATGGCGTAGCCGAGCTCGATCCCTCCGGCGAGCGCCGGCTGCGCGAGCTCGCGCACTGTCGTGATCACCGGGCTGATCCATTCGTTCGTGCGCGCGATCAGCGGCTTGGGCAGGTACTGACAGACGTTGATGAATGCCGGCTTGCCGGCGATGCACACCGTATCGAACGTGAACTCTTCACCATCGATGAACTCCTCGATGCTGGCTTCCTGCACGTGTTGCGTACGCGCGAGGACGTACTCGAGCTCGCGTGCACTCCCGACCTCGTAGGTATCTGCGCTACCGGCCCCCGAGATGGGCTTCATCACGAGCGGAAAGCCGAGCTGCGCGGCGGCATTGCGCGCGTCGTCGCCGGTGCGCACGCGGGCCGAGCGGGGGACCCGAAGGCCGGCCGCGATCGCGCGCTCCTTCATCAGCTGCTTGTCGCGGAAGCCGCGGACCGTTTCGACGGACATCCCGGGGATGCCGAACACCTCGCGCAGGCGAGCCGCGGTCATGACCATGACCTCCCAGTTGGCCTCGATCCGGTCGATCGTGCGGCCGCGCATCCAAGCCGTCACCCGCGCCACCACGTCGTCCTCGTCAAGAAGCTTGGGCACCTGCAGGTAGTCCGTCAGGTATTGCTTGAACGAGGGCGCGAGCCGCTCGCGAGGCGCGTCGCCAACCCCGTAGACCGAGGCTCCCACCTCCGCTAGCCCGCGCGTGTACTGCTGCATCTCGGGCGGGTAGCCGCAGGCCAGAAAGACGACGTTCACTCTCCCTCCAGTCTCGCACCGCCGTGCGTGTTACAAGCCCCGCGATGCGCAATGTCGTGTTCGTCGCGCCGTTCCCGCTGGAGACGACCATGCGCTTCGCGCGCGCCGTCAGCCGGCTCGGCGGAATCCGGTTGCTCGGGATTGCCCAGGAAGCGCCCGGCGGTGAGGATCGCGCCCTGTTCGGCGATGTCGTCACCGTCCGCGACGGGCTCGACACCCGTCAGCTCGTCGAGGCGGCGCGGCTGCTCGAGAAACGATACGGCGCGCTCCACCGGCTCATCGGGATCCTCGAGCCCCTGCAGGTCCAGCTTGCCGAGGTTCGCCAGGAGCTCGGCATTGCCGGGACCTCGCCGGTCACCGCAGACCTGTTCCGCGACAAGGCGCGGATGAAGGACGAGCTACGCCGGCACGGGCTGCCCTGTGCGCGGCACACGCTTGTCCGGACCTGGGCAGATGCCGAGGCGTTCGTGCGAGAGGTTGGCTTCCCGCTGGTGGTCAAGCCGCCTGCCGGGATGGGAAGCAAGTCGACGTGGCGGGTCGCGAATATCGACGAGCTGCGGGCCGCGCTGGGGGCGCTCCACGCGAGCCCCGAGCGCCCGGCACTGGCCGAGGAGTTCCTGCGCGGGCGCGAGTTCAGCTTCGAGACGATCACGATCGACGGCATCGTGCAGTTTCAATCGGCGACCCGTTATTACCCGACGCCGCTCGAGGTGATGGAGCAACCGTGGATCCAGTGGGTCGTGGTGCTGCCGAAGAACATCGACGGACCGGACTATGCCGATGCGCGCGCGCTTGGCGTACGCGTCGTGACCGCGTTGGGGCTCGAGACCGGCATGACGCACATGGAGTGGTTCCGTCGCGATGACGGCAGTATCGCGATCGGCGAGATCGCGGCGCGTCCACCGGGCGCCAACATCGTGCGGCTCAACAGCTTCGCGCACGATACCGACATGTATCGCGCGTGGGCCCGCGCCGTCATCGATAGCGCGTTCGATGGCCCGTACGAGCGGAAGTACGCCGTCGGCTGCGCGTTCTTGCGCGGCGGTGGGCGGGGTCGCGTTCGAGCGGTGCACGGCGTCGCGGCAGCGAACGAGCGTGTCGGTCGCGTGGTCGTCGAAGCCAAGCTGCCGACCGTCGGCGCGTTCAAGTCCGATAGCTACGAGGGCGATGGCTACGTGATCGTCCGCGATCCGGATACCGAGGTCGTGAAGCAAGCGATGAACGCGGTCATCGAGACCATCTCCATCGAGTACGCCTGATGCGCGTCGTCTTTCTCTCGCCGCGGTACCCGAACGAGATGCGGCAGTTCACGCGTGGGCTCGCCGAGGTCGGCGTCGAGGTGCTCGGCGTAGGCGATGGTTATCCGGATCCCGAGCTCCGGCAATACCTGACGGATTATCTCGAAGTGCCCTCGCTCACCGACGAGGAAGACCTCGTCAAGCGCGTGCGGAGATGGCTGCGCGGGCGCACGATCGATCACGTCCTGGCAAACTGGGAGCCGCTCGTGCTCACCGCGGCGCGGATGAACGAGCTGTTCGGGTTGCCCGGCATGTCCGTCGATACGGTCCGCGGCTTCCGCGACAAGCAGCTCATGAAAGAGCGCGTCGCCGCGGCAGGCGTCCGGGTGCCGAAATCGGCGCGCGCCAGGTCGCTCGGCGATGTCCAGCACGCGCTCGAGATCACCGGCTATCCCGCGATCATCAAGCCGATCAGCGGAGCCGGTAGTGCCGACACCTATCGCCTCGATTCGCCGGCCGCGCTCGCGCAGCTCCTGCCGCAGCTACGCCACATCGCCGAGGCGAGCTGCGAAGAGTTCATCCAGGGCATCGAGTACACCTACGACACCGTCTGCGTCGGCGGCGAACCCGTCTACGAGAGCGTCACGCAGTACATGCCGAACGCGCTCGAGATGCGCTCGCAAGAGTGGGTCTCGCCGATCATGCTCTCGGTGCGCGATTTGAGCCAGCCGCACATCCAGCGCGGCATCGCGCTCGGTCGCCAAGTCCTGCGCGCGCTCAAGATGGGCGATGGCATGACCCACATGGAGTGGTTCCTCAAGCCCGATGGCGAGGTCGTGTTCGGCGAGATCGCGTGTCGCCCGGGCGGCGCGTGCGTCGTCGATCTCATGAACTACACCGGCGATATCGACTTGTTCCGCGAGTGGGCTCGCACGGTGTGCTGGCACGCCTTCGAGACGTCACTCGAGCGCAAGTACAATGTCGGCATCGTGTTCAAGCGGGCCAAGGGCCAGGGCCGGATCACCGCGATCACCGGGCTTGCCCAGTTCTACGACCGGTACCGTTCCTTTATCGTCGAGGACACGTTGTTGCGCCCGGGCAATCAGCGCCGCGACTGGAAAACGACGCTGCTCTCCGACGGTTACCTCATCGTGCGCCACCCCGATTGGGAGGTCGCACGGGACATGGTGATCGATGCGGCCACCGACATCCAACTCTACGCGTCCTGATCCCATGCCCCACATCGTCTTCATCGCGACGCACTTCCTCGGCAACACCAACCGCTACGTGAAAGCCTTCACGGAGCTCGAAGGCATCACGTTCAGCGTGATCAGCTGCGATCCGAGCAGCGCGATTCCGCCCTCGATGCGCCCCAGGATCGCCGCGCACTATCGGATCGCAGATTGTATGAACTCGGCGCAGCTGATCGAAGCCGCGCGCGCGATCGCGAGCTCGATCGGTCGTATCGATCGCCTGGCGGGCTTTCTCGAAGAGCTCCAGGTCCCGATGGCCGAGGCTCGCGGCGCGCTCGGCATCGAGGGGCTGACGACCGAGACCGCTCGCCGGTTCCGCGACAAAGATCGGATGAAGGAAGTACTGCGCGCGGCGAACGTGCCGGTCGCGCGCAGTGCACTCGCGACGACGAAGGCCGAGCTCGAAGCCTTCGTCGGCAGCGTGGGCTATCCGGTGATCGTCAAGCCGCGCGCGGGGCTCGGAACGCGTGCGACCTACCGCGTGACGAATGCCGAGGAGCTCGCAGCGATGGCCGCGCCGACGCCCAGCGCACCGTTGCAGATCGAGGAGTTCGTGCACGCGCGCGAGCACACGTGCGAGACCGTGACCGTGCGTGGCACGCCGGTCTGGCGCTCCGGGACGCGCTACTTCCCGTCGCCGCTCGAGGTGCTCGAGACGCCGTGGATCCAGTACGCGGTGCTGTTACCGCGCGAAGACGAAGATGCGACGTGGGAAGATTTTCACGTGACGAATGGCGCCGCTTTGACGGCGCTGTTCGGAGACCAAGCGCACACCGCGGCGGGCACGGCGCTCACGCACATGGAGTGGTTCCTGTGCCAAGACGGCACGCACCTGGTCAACGAGGTCGGCGTGCGGCCCCCGGGCGTGCACATCATGCCGCTGATGGGCCTGACCCACGACACGGACATGTTCGCGGACTGGGCGCGGCTGGTCGCGTTCGACAAGTTCACGCCGAAGCCGCGCACCTGTGCCGCGGGCGCCTGCTTCTTCAGAGGACCCGGACATGGCACGGCGAAACGTGTCGTCGCGGTGAAGGGTCTCGATACGGCGATCGAGCTGTGCGGCGATGCGCTGATTCACATGAAGACGCCCAAGGTCGGCGACCCACGCGCGACGGGCTACGAGGGCGAGGGTTACGCGATCGTGAAGCACGCAACGACCGATGGCGTGAAACACGCGCTGCGCACGCTGGTCGAGAACGTCCAGATCCGCTACGGCTGAGCTTCGGTCGCGTCGCCTTCAGGCAACACGCGCTGGTACCCGATGACATGCGGGTCGGTCAGGTACGTATCGGTGACGCGCTTCTTCTTGAACCACGGCAACAAGCGCAGCGGGAGCGCGACGATCGAGCCGAGCCTGCCGAGCAACTTGCCACCGTACGCTTCGGCGACCAGGAGCGCGCGCTTGGCACCGGACATCTCGGCGAGCGGCTTGTCGAGCACGCCGATCCGACGCAGGCGCAGCTCCGCGCACCGGTTCGCGTGATCGAGAAACGCGGGCAGATGGCGCAGTAGGTTCGCGCCGTGGCCGTGTTTGGTCAGCCGCTTCTCCATGAAGCGCGCGAGCCGCTTGACGCCCCACATCGAGACGAGCGAGAGCCCGAGCAACCGTCGCCGTAGCCACGGCTTGCTCTCGATCGCTTTCGCGGTCTGGTGCTCGCCGAACTCGACGTGGCGCTCCTCCTGCTTCACCGCGCGGCGCAGGATATCGACCGAGGGTTTGTGATCGAGCGTATCGATCACGGCGTAGAACGCCTGGAGCACGAAACCTTCGCCTTGCGCCATCTCGAGGGCGACGTGCTCGGCCCACGAGCCGCCCATCATGCCGGTCGCGAGGAAGCGGACCGCGGGATGCGCGGGCTTGGGAGCGCACCCGAGCATCGTCATGATGCGCAGGAAGTTATCGACGTGCTGCATCTCCTCGAGCGATTGCCGCGCGAGGAACTTCGCCGCCTCGAGATCGGGGGCGTCGTACAGCCAGTGACCGACCTGAATGCCGGTCACCTCACCGTAAAGAAACTGATTGAACATCCATTCGAGGAGCGCCTTATCGCGAACCGGGTCGAACTTCTCGGCCCCAAAATCGAAGGTCATCTCCTCGCGCGTGAGCAGCACGCCGCTAGCTTAGCAGGCGTTACCCGTTCGGCGGAGGCGGACGCTTGCGCAGCTTGGTGCGACCAGCCGGGCGAGCCGCATGGAAATGCGGACCGTGGACAGTGCAACCAGGGTATTTCGCAACGAGAATGGCAGCGTCGGCCATGGCCGCTGTGCCTTGACGATCGTCGTCGTGCTGAACCGGACCGCCAACATCGGCGGGCTGGAACGACAACGTCGAACGACCCGTGCTCTCATCAACCGAGACGAAGATCTTCTCCGGGCGACCGCGCAACTGTGCGCTAGTAGCCACGCCGGCCACCACGATCGCCGCCACCGCGGCCACCACCGCCGCCGCCGCCACCGCCGCCGCCGCGACCGCCGCCGAAGCCACCGCCACCGCCACCGCCACCGCCACCGCCACCGCGACCACCACCACAACCACCACCACCACCGCCGCCGCTACGCTCTTGCGCGACGTCGACGCGGAGGGCGCGACCCTCGAAGTCTTGCTGGTTCAGGTCGTCGAGCGCCTTCTGTGCGCCCTCGGCCGTCGCCATCTCGACAAAGCAGAAGCCGCGCGACTGGCCGGTCATCCTGTCGAGCATGAGCGCGACTTCCTTGACCTCGCCGCAGGTGGCGAACTTCTGCTGGATCAGATCCTCGGTTGCGTGGAAGGGCAGATTGCCGACGTAAAGACGATTTCCCATGACTGACTCACTCGCTGATGCGGCTCGAAATACACACCCGCACCCGCCGCTTATGGGTGAAGGCTTTTACGATCTCAACGAGATCGCTCGCCCTCACTGACACCACGTCAGAATGAACGCAGGCGTGGCATACCACGCGCGCACCCGAACGGGGGCTAGGGAAACAGGCGAGTTGCCGAATCGACCGCCGCGCGCCGGACCCGTGCCACGTCGAGGGTGAGCAGCTCGCGGTCGCGGACGACGACCGCGCCATCGACGGCGACGTGACGGACGTCGCTGGAGCGTGCCGCGTAGGCAATTTGTGACCACGGGTTGGCCGCCGGAATCGTGTGCAACGCGGTGATATCGACCGCGATTATGTCGCCGCGCTTGCCCACTTCGAGCGAGCCGATCTGGTCGCCAAGGCCCAGCGCGTTCGCCCCACCTCGGGTGGCGATCCGCACCGCTTCGGAGGCGGGAAGGGTGCGTGGGCCCGAGCGTGGTTTGTGGAGCAACGCGAGCAACCGGAGCTCCTCGAAGGCGTCCAGGTTGTTGTTGCACGGCGCACCGTCGGCGCCCAGGGCGAGCGAGACCCCCGCGGCGATCAATTCAGGCACCGAGCAGATGCCCGATGCGAGCTTCAAGTTCGACGACGGGCACGTGCAGACGTGCGCACCACGCAGCGCGAGCAGGGCACGTTCTTCGGGTGCGAGATGGATCGCGTGAGCGATGCACGTGTGCGGCCCGAGCAAGCCGAAATCATCGAGCACGTTGATGTTCGCCTTGCCGAACCGATCGCGTACGAGCGCGACCTCGCCCGTGTTCTCGCTCGCGTGCGTGTGAATGCCGACCCCGCGCACCTTCGCTTGCGTGCCGACCTCGCGGAGCAGCTCGTCGGTGCACGACAGCACGAACCGAGGTGCGTACGCGTAGCGCAACCGACCCTTCGCGGCGCCGTGAAACTTCGTGATCAATGCGGCCGATTGATCGAGCGAAGCGCGTGTGGTCTCGCGCAGGCCGGCCGGAATCTGCGGATCGGGCGCGTCCATCATCGCCTTGCCGATCGTCGCGCGAATCCCCGAGGCTTCGGCCGCGGCAAAGAACCGCTCGGTGTGATGGACCGTGGCCATGTCGAGGATCGCGGTCGTGCCACCGAGCAACAGCTCCGCACACGCGAGCTCGCCCGCAGCCGTCGCGGCTTCTGGATCGAGCGCGGCTTCGTACGGCCACACGACCTGGCGCAACCAATCGAGCAATTCGAGATCATCGGCGCGACCACGCGCGAGCGTCTGGCAGGTATGGACGTGCGCCTGGACGAAGCCGGGCATCACGACGCAGCCGGCGCTATCGAGGATCGAGTAGGCGCTGGTGGTCGGTGTGTACGTGCCGCCGACCTGGACGATCGCTCCATCACGGGTCGCGACATCGCCCGCGAGCACGCGATGTTCACCATCGATCGTCAGGATCGTTCCGCCCCGAAAGACGACCTCGCCCATCGGTTACGGCAGCTCTTTGCCCGAGAACGAATCGGGGAGTAGCTGGGCGAGCGTCCACGAGCGGCGCTCGCCCGCGGGATTGATCGCGGTGACGCGAACCTTTGCGGGATCCGCGGCGAACTCGCGCAGGACCTGCCGACAGCCCCCACACGGCGCGGACGGTGGCGACGCGCCGGTCGCGACGACCACCGCTTCGAGACCGACCTTGCCATTCATGACGCCATTCATGACCGCGGCGGCGATGGCGTTGCGCTCCGCGCACACGGAGAGCGGATACGACGCGTTCTCGACGTTCACACCCGTGAAGATGTGGCCGTTGACCTGGACCGCGGCACCGACGTGAAACTTCGAGTACGGCGCGTACGCCTTCGCTCGGGCGTCGAGCGCGCGTTGTTCGAGCTCGGGTGCCGATTTCGCGACCGACCGCATCCGTTCACGCGCCTTGATCGGGCTGGTCTTGTCGTTGTTGTGGTCTGCCGACGGCGACTTCATGCGACCTCATCTCGCGCGACCAACGCGCCGATGATCGCATCGAGCAGCGCTTCAAACGTGGAGCGCACGCGCATCGCGGTTTCGGTGACTTCGTCGTGGGAAAGTGCCTTGCCGGTGATACCAGCGGCGTGGTTCGTGATGCACGAGATGCCGATCACGCGCGCGCCCATGTGAGCCGCGACATCGACTTCGGGCACCGTCGACATGCCGGTTGCATCGGCACCGAGGATCTTGAGCATCTTGACCTCGGCCGGGGTCTCGTAGGTCGGGCCGGGCATCGCGACGTACACGCCTTCTTGCAGCGTGATCTTGGCGGTCGCGGCGGCCGTTTTCGCGAGCTCGCGGAGCTCGGGCGCGTAGGCACGCGTGAGATCGGGGAACCGTGTGCCGAGTCGATCGTCGTTCGGGCCGCGGAGCGCATGATCGCGCAGCATGTCGATGTGGTCGCGGATCAGCATCAGCGTGCCCGGCGGCCAGCTCGGCTCGAGCCCACCCGCTGCATTCGTGACGATCAGGACCTTGGCACCGAGCGCGATCAATACGCGTGCAGGGAACGCGACGGTAGCCGCGTCATGACCTTCGTACATGTGCACGCGGCCCTGCATCGCGACGCAGCGCGCACCCTTGCGCGTGCCGAGCACGAGCTTGCCGGCGTGACCCACGACGTGCGAGTGGGGAAAATGCGGGATGTCGCCGTAGCTGATCGCCTTGGCGCCCTCGAGCTTGTCGGCGAACCCGCCCAGGCCCGAGCCGAGGATGAGGCCGATCTGCGGTGCCCCGGGGCTGGAACCGCGCTTGATCGCCGCGACCGCCTCCTGCACGCGATCATAGAGACTCGGAAGGCTCATCGAAGAACCTCGAGGATGCGCGAGCTGCGCAGCACGAGTGCGGGAGAATCGGCAGGCACGATCACGAACGCCTTCTCGATCATGGCACGCGCTTCGGCAACCCTGCCATCTCCTGGCGCTAACCCGTGCTGGAGAACGATCTGAGGCGGTGCGTCATGCTCGACGACCTCGCCGAGGTATGCGTCGACGACGAGACCCGCCGACGGATCGATCGAGTCTTCCTTGGTTCGCCGCCCCGCACCGAGGATCAAGGCGGCGATGCCAAGCGCTTCGCTATCGATTGCCGTGATCCGACCGGGCGGTAGCGCGAGCTCTTCGCGGTGCTTGGGCTTGGGCAGGACCGCTCCCGGCGTATCACATACCTTCGGGTCGCCGCCTTGGGCCTCGACGAGCTTCCGAAACACCTCGAGCGCCGAGCCGTCGGCGAGCACTCGTTCGATCTTCGCGCGACCTTCGACCGCATCCTTCGCGACGCCGCCGAGCACGAGCATCTCACCACCGAGCACACCGACGAGCTCGCGCGTATCGACGGGACCTCCGCCTTTCAACACTTCGATCGATTCGCGAATCTCGAGCGAGTTCCCGATCGTGCGCCCGATCGGTGCCTCCATGTCGGTGAGCACGCACGTGATCTTCTTGCCGGCACGCTCGCCGATCGCGCGCATCAACGCGCACAGCGCGCGTGCATTCTCGATCGTCTTCATGAATGCGCCGCGTCCGACCTTGCAGTCGATGACGAGGCCATCGATGCCCTCGGCGAGCTTCTTCGACATGATCGAAGACGCGATCAGGGGCAGCGACTCGACGGTGGCGGTGACGTCGCGCAGCGCGTAGAGCCGCTTGTCGGCGGGTGCGATACGCGCGGTCTGGCCGATCAAGCACACGCCGAGCTCGTCGACGAGCTGCACGAAGCGCTCGACCGAGAGGTCGACGCGAAAGCCAGGGATCGATTCGAGCTTGTCGAGCGTGCCGCCCGTGTGTCCGAGCCCACGCCCTGAAACCATCGGCACCGCCACGCCGCACGCGGCGACGGCCGGGGCGAGCGGGATCGAGATCTTGTCACCGACGCCGCCAGTCGAGTGCTTGTCGACCTTCGCGCGCTTGATCGCCGACAGATCGATGACGTCGCCGGAACGAGTCATCGCGTCGGCCCAGGTCGCGAGCTCGGCATCGCCGAGACCGTTGAAGTAGATCGCCATCGTCATCGCCGAGACCTGGTAGTCCGGGATCGAGCCATCGGTGAGGCCCGCGATGAAGAACCGGATCTCGGCTTCGTCGAGCGTGAGGCCATCGCGCTTCTTGCGAATGAGCTGGACGGGCAGCATCGCGGGCCTAGGCCAATCCGAGCGACAGGAGAAGGCCCGCGGCCGCGGTGATCGTGAGCGCCGCACCGGCGAGGATGAACCCCCGGCGCCGATCGGGAGGCTTGTTGAGCCCGCGCACACTCGTGAACAGGCCGGCGAGCCCGATCACGACGAAGAGGGCGATGAGCGCGATGACAATCGGAGGCATCAGTAGCCCTTCGATTTTCCGTCGGACTTGTTCGTGACGATCGCGATCGAGGCCGAAGCGCCGAGACGGTTCGCACCGGCCTGCGCCATCTTGATCGCATCCTCGGCCGTGCGCACGCCGCCCGAGGCCTTGACGCCGAGCTCGCGACCGACGATGGAACGCATGAGCTGGACATCCTCGACGGTCGCGCCACCTTTGGCAAAGCCGGTCGAGGTCTTGACGAACGCTGCACCACCGAGCTTCGACAGCGAGCTCGCGATGATCTTTTCCTCGTAGGTGAGCGAGCTGGTCTCGAGGATCACCTTCACCGCTGCCGGCGCCGAAGCCTTGACCACGCGACAGATATCCTCGAACACGGTCTCGTAGTCCTTCGATTTGAGCGCGCCGATGTTGATCACCATGTCGACTTCTTGCGCTCCGGACCGCACCGCATCGCGGGCCTCGTAGGCCTTCGCCATCGGCGCCATGGCGCCGAGCGGAAAGCCCACGACCGTGCACACCATCACGCCAGAGCCCGCGAGCAGCGACTTGCAAAGCGGCACCCAGGTGGTGTTCACGCACACCGACGCGAAGTGGTACTTGCGCGCTTCCTCGCACAGCTTGACGACCTCGTCGCGCGTGGCCTCGGCCTTCAACAACGTGTGATCGATCATGCCCGCGATATCGGTCGGCACTTCGCCGATTCCGGGCGCTGCCGCGATCCGCGACATCCCGACTTCCTCGGCCGCCCGCACGGTCCATGGTCGGCGCACGACACACGAGCCGCAGCTCGCGCAATCTTCGCCGGGTGCGGCGTCATCGTCACACGCGCCGCGATCCCGCGGGATCACGTTGAGTTTGGTGCGAGGCTGACCCTGCATCCGCTCCTGAACGCGTTGGGTTATGAGCTCGACGAGACGATCGACGTCCGACATGCGGCCCGCATTATAGTACGAAGCCGCGTACAATTACGCCCGTGGGGCGCCATTGGGTCGTGGCCATCGGCCTGGTCGCCAGCGTCGGCTGTCGCCGCAACTTCGACCCGCGTCCGGAGCACGGCGACGGTCAGGGCTCCAGCGGCGATAGCGATGCGGGTAGCTCTGCGCCGATGGATGCGCCCCGCGCCTGCATCCAGGCCCACACGGTGGCTTGCGCCGCAGCCGGCGGCACCTGCGATGGAGACATCTGCACGATCACCGCGGGGTTGGTGGGTGGTGCCTCGTGCCCCGCGATGACCTGCAAGGTGATCTGCGGTGCGAATCGCTGCGACACGAACACCGACCTGATCTGCGCCCCCGGTGGCGTGTGCGACTTCCAATGCGCCGGCGCAAATTCGTGCGTTCAGGAGAACTTCGTCTGCGCCGGCGCGACCTGCGAGCTGCACTGTGCGGGTGAGAACAGCTGCATCCAGAGCCAGGTCAATTGCAACGGCGGCACCTGCACCGAACGTTGTTGCGGCACGTTCGCGTGCTCGCAAAGCACGTGCAGCACGTGTGGCGCCGGCACGTGCCCGTAGTCGATCGTCAGTCGATCGTCAGTCGATCGTCAGTCGATCGTCAGTCGATCGTCAGAATGATCAGCGTGTGCTCGTCGCTATCACCGGCGACGGTGACCTTGTACGCGATGCCGTCGCGCGTGATGTACCAGTGCGTGTGCAAAATATCCTCGACGTACTCGTCGTCGATCTTGAAGCCTTGCTGCGCGAGGTTGACCTTGAGCTCGATGATCACCTCGGGCTGACGCCGCGGCACCTTGAACGTATGATCCGGCGGCGTGTCTTCGACCGTCGACGCATCGCGCGGCACGGGAAAGCCGGCGGGTCCGGGTTGAAAATTGACCGCATCGGCCGCCGAGCCCGAACCAGCTCCCGCGCCCGGCTCGAGCACACGCGTCGGGACCACCTCGCCGGTCGGCTTGCCACCGCCGCGCTGCGCGCATGCCACCCAGCCCACCGCCGCCAAGAAAACCAGCGACCGGATTACACGGATCACACGAAGCTCACAGAGCTCACGGATCTCACGGATCCTTCGCGACCCGGAACGTCACGTCCTTCTGCTCTTTATCGGGACGCTGGAGCACCTTGCCGTGTTGGCGCACGGTGCGCTTACCCTCCGGTGATTCGACCCATTCGAGGATGCCGTCGGCAACGACGACACCGGGTGTCACGACCGCGGCATCCCATTCCTCGCTGCGTAGCAGCCGACCGCCGCGCGTGCTCGCGTACGAGCGCGCGCCGTCATAGCTGACCATCACGACCGGCCCGTCCGCCGCACCTGGTTGCTCGTGATCGCTGAACAGTTTCTTGAACGCCGAGGCAGGCACCGGCGCTTCGTCGACGAGGAACCACGGCGAGCCATCGGGGTGCTTGACCATGATCATGGTCGTCGATTTCGAGTCCGCGCTGCCGGAGCTGCCGGAGCCTCTCGGCCGATCGATGACCGAGAAGCCGCCGTTGCTACCGCCGCTTGCCTTCGTGGGTGCATCGGCGCGCGTCATGAAGGCAACGAGCCCCGCGACGAACAGGGCGAGGCACGCGAGGGTTAGCACGATCAACCACGCGGGGAGGCTCGCCTTTGCGGGTGCGGTATAGCCGCCATCGCTGACGGTCGCGGATTCGTCGGCGAGCGGCGCGCCGCTGCCGGCGGGCAGGTTCGTGACGATCATCGGCCGGCTGCGCTCGCGCGATGCGAGCAGCTCCGGCACCGAGCCGGGATCGAGGCGGGCGAGGATCGCGGAAAGGCGCTGCGTGAGCTCGAGGTAGCTCGGCCGGTCGCTGGCCTTCTTGGCCATCAGCTGCATCGCGATCTGTGCGAGCTCGCGATCGATCGCGGGGTTGCGCTCGAGCGCATCCGGCGCGGGGTTGCGCAGGTGGCGCGCGACGACCTTGAGGTACTTGTCTTCGGCGGGGCGACCGGTGCGGAACGGCGGGATGCCGGTCAGCAAGAAGTACAGCGTGCCACCGAGCGCGTAGATATCGACGCGCTCGTCGATCGGTTCGCCGCGTGCTTGTTCGGGCGCGATGTAATCCGGCGTGCCGACGACGACACCCATCGCGGTCAACGCGGGCTCGCTGCCTGGATCGACCGGCTTCGCGAGGCCAAAATCGGTGACCTTGACCTTGCCGTCGGCGAGTCGCACCAGGTTCGAGGGTTTGACGTCGCGATGGATGAGACCGGCTTTGGCCGCAGCCGAGAGCCCCTGCGCCGCGTCGAGCATGACATGCGCGGCGTCGGCGGAGCTAAGTGGCCCGTTCTTCTCGACGGTGGTGCCGAGATCGATGCCGTCGAGCAGCTCCATCGCGATGTACGGCCGGTCGTCGAAGCTGCCGGTCGCGAACACCTGCACGACGTTCGGGTGGCTGATCGCGGCGACCGCGCGGCCTTCGCGCACGAACCGTTTGCGCAGCTCGGGGCTGTCGCGGTGCTTCTCCGAGAGCAGCTTGATCGCGACCTTACGATCGAGGCCGGTGTCGACGGCCTTGAAGACCTCGCCCATCGAGCCCGCACCGAGCTGGCCCTCGATGCGGTAGGCACCGAGGATCGTACCCGGGGTGGGATTCGCCACGCGATTACTCTACTGCGCCCGCAGGCCGTTCAATAGCCGGGCGGCGGACCATCTCCACGCGATGACAAGTTCTCGAACCGGGTGTAGCGACCCTCGAAGTGGGTCTCGACAGTGCCGGTGGCGCCGTGGCGGTTCTTGCCAAGGATGACCTCGGCGATGTTCGGGGTCTCGGATTCCTTGTTGTAGACCACGTCCCGGTAGATGAAGAGGATGACGTCTGCGTCCTGCTCGATGGCGCCGCTATTATGCGAGATGATCGAGTAGTTCGCGATCCAACTCGCCGGTCCAGGCACTGTTAAATCGAAGACCTGCTCGGTCCCAACCGATTCGATCGCGACGATCCGGTCCCAGAACAGGTCGCTCGTGGCATTCTCACGCAGGAAGTCATCGCCAGGCTCTTCGGCGCAACTCGAAAGCAGTGCTCTCGAGGGTGCGAACGCAAACGGCGACGTGTTGTGTACGACACCTCGCGAGGCTGACATCTGTGCGGGGGAAATGCTGCGCGCGCCCATCGCGGCATGGACCTCGACAAACACCTCATGCGGGATCGTATCGACGTTCGTGTTTGCGACACGCTCGGCAAGCACTCGTTCCAGCTTTGTTGCTTGCATGCCCGAGACGTCGACTGTAACGGCTCGTTTTGGCAACTCGCGCGCGACTGCCAGGCGATCTCCGACCGCTAGCTCCTCGAGCCGCTTCCAGCCGACGGCACCGTACAGACGGTGCTTCGCGGTACATCGGATGCTTTGCCCCCTCGCGAGCCTGATTTCGAAGACCGGACGCGTGCCGACACTCCAGATCTTGTCGCTCTTCGCCGTGATCACGCGCTCCGAAGCAGCCATAGCGAGCACTTCTGGCGTGGTTCCGACGAGCGATGCGATCGGTACGTGTCGGCCATCTGCAAGTGCGACCAGCGTGTCACCCGTGACACATTCACGCAGATCGGACAGCTGTGGCCGCTTGTCGGTGCGCTGCTCGAGCGAGCGGTTGAGCTGCGACAGCGCGAGGACCGGGCAATGGATCTCTTTGGCGAGGCTCTTCAAGCCACGCGAGATCTCGCTGATCTCCTGCTCGCGTGACGCCTTGGCCGCCTGCGCCGAGCCGCGCATGAGCTGGAGGTAATCGATCACGATGAGGCCGCACTTCTTGGCCGAGCCGTCGCGCGGGAACAGCACCGGATCTTGACGGAACCGACGCGCGCGCGCGCGCACTTCGCGGATCGACAGGGCAGGACTATCGTCGATAAGGATCGGCGCCTTCGACAGCGTGGCCGCCGCGTACGTCAGGTTCGTCATGTCCTGACGCTGGAGCTGACCCCGACGCAGGGAGGACGAATCGACCTTCGCTTCGGAGCACAACATACGTTCCGCGAGCTGGGTCGACGACATCTCGAGCGAGAACACCAGCACGGGCCAGCCGCCGGTGGTTGCCGCGTTCTGCGCGAGCGACATCGCGAACGAGGTCTTGCCCATCGCGGGCCGTGCCGCCAGGATGATGAGCTCGGTCGGCTGGAGCCCGGCGGTCTTCGCATCGAGATCCGCGAAGCCGGTCGGGACGCCGGTGATGCCGCCATCGGACTTGAACCGCTCGTCGAGCGAGCTGAACACCTTCTTGACGAGGCTCTTCATCGGCTCGGGGCCGACCTTGTCCTTGCGCTGCGTGACCTCGAAGATCTTGGCCTCGGCCGCATCGAGGTAGTCCTTGACCTCGAGGCCGTCGTCGAAGCCTTCTTCGACGATCTCGCCGGCGGCGAGGATCAGCTTTCGCGCCTGGCTGTGATCGCGGACGATGTCGGTATACGCGACGACGTTCTCGACCGTCGGCACGCGCAGCGCGAGCTCGCCGAGGAATGCGATGCCGCCGATCGCTTCGAGCTTGCCCTGCTTCTCGATCTCGTTCTCGAGCGTCACGACGTCGACCGGCTTGGCCGCCGATTCGAGGTTGCGGATCGCCGTGAAGATGACCTTGTGCCGGTGATCGTAGAAGTCGTCGATCTCGAGCTGCTCGAGGTTGAGCAGCACGTCGTTGCGCAGGATCACGCCGCCGAGGATCGAGCCTTCGGCGTCGAGGTTGTGCGGAAGCACTCTGCGGTCACGCGACATCGCGAGCACTCTACATGGACCGTCGGACACTCCGGAGACGTCCGAACGCGTACGTGAAAGCAGCGTAGTTTGCGATCAGGTCACGGGAGATCGCTGACTAGTGCGCGAGATAGCAGACGTGGTCGCCGATCTTCTGCGCCGGTCCCGGATCGCTCGGCATCTCGACGCGAAACCGCACGAGCCGACCATTCTGATTGGTCTCGAGCGAGCCGACGTAGCCCGCGAGTGGACCGCCTGCGAGCAGCACGTGCGAGCCATCGACCTTGTACGTGCCGGTCGCCTGGCTCTGCGTCGACGAATACGAGTTGTTGAAGTCCAAGGTGACGAGCCCGAGGCTCGACGGCGCGTACATCCCGGCGCCGCTGACCCAGCACTGGTAGCGACCCGCGACGCTCGTCGGCGGTGCAGCTTGCGGCATCGGCACCGGCTGAGCGTAACCGCCGTTCGTATTCGAGACACTCACGCCGCCGTTATCGATGAACGGTGGCGGCTGGGGACCGCTCGGCTGCCCGCTCAGGTTCGTTTGATACGAGCCGCCCGTCGCTGGTGGCGCCAGATTCGGATCTGTCGTTGGCCGCAACGGAACAACCTTCGGCGGCGGTCCGGAGCCGGGCCCCGGCTGCTGAGACGGCCCGGGCTGCTGCGGTGATTGCTGCGCAGCATAGGGACGATACGGCGGGTCGGTTAGACAACCTGCCGCGAGTAGCAGCGCTGGTACGACGACAAGTTTCACCCCGTCGTTATACCGCGAGCTACTTGTCTTTGCCGACGACCCAGTACTTCAGGGTCGCGACCACGCCCGTCGCGAGACGGACGGGCACTTCGTACTTGCCGAGCGCCTTGACCGGCTGGTCCAGCTGGATCCAGCGATGGTCGATCTCGATGCTCGCGCGCTTCAGCTGATCCGCGATGTCGCGGCTCGTGACCGAGCCGAACAACTTCTCGTCTTCACCGACCTGGCGCTCGAACTGAAGCGTCATGCCGTTGATCCGACCCGCGATCTCGGTAGCGTTTGCACGCTCCTTCGCGACACGCTTCTCGATCACGGCCTTGTCGTGATCGAGGCGGTTCTTGTTGAGCACCGTCGCGCTGACCGCCATGCCGTTCGGCACGAGGTAATTGCGACCGAAGCCGGGCTTGACCGAGACGAGCTCGCCGGCCTTGCCGAGGTTCGCGACGTCTTGCGTGAGGATGACTTGCATCGTCATGATCAGTCTCCCGTGACCGAGAAGGGCAGAAGCGCGAGCATCCGCGAGCGGCGAATCGCCGTCGAGATAGCGCGCTGCTGGCGAGCCGACGCGCCGCTGATGCGACGCGGGATCATCTTGCCGCGGTCCGTGACGAACGACCGCATCACCTGCGGGTTCTTGTAATCGACCTTCTGGAAGATCTCGTCCGACAGCAGCTTCTTGCGAGCTGCGCCGCCGCGGCCCTTGCCGCCGCCGCGGCGATCATCGCCGTCGCGATCGAGACCATCATCTGCACCAACGTCCATACGGGTGGTCATGACTTACTCCTTATCCTTGGTGTCATCGGCAGCCGGGGCAGCCGGGGCAGCCGGGGCAGCCGCGTCGGCAGCGGGTTCAGCCGAGGCAGCGGCCGCAGCCGCTGCGGGTTTCTTCTCGCGCGGCTTGCCGCCGAAGTCCTCGGACGGGTAATCGTCGCTGTAGACGTCGCCGTCTTCGTCGTTCTGGTTGAGGAGGTCTTCGCCACCGCGCGACAGGAAGAGGTCTTCCTCGTCCGCTGCCGTGGTTGCGGCCTTGTCGTACGACGCGCCGTCGATCTCGCTCGGGCGCGCATCGACGATGACATCCTCGTCGACCTTGACCGTCAGATAACGGATCACGTTGTCGATGAGGCGGAGGTTACGCTCGGCTTCCTCGACGACGCCGGACTTGGCGAGGTAGAGCCAGTAGATATAAATGCCCTTGCGCTCTTTGGCGACTTCGTACGCAAGACGGCGCTTGCCCCAGTTGTCGACCTTGAGCACCTTGCCGCCCATCGATTCGATCACGCCCTTGATGCGGGTGTTGACCTCGGCGACACCTTCGTTGGTGGTGTTCGGGCGAAGGATGTAGGTGGTCTCGTATTCACGAGACGTGTTCGGGACGTCTTTGAGTGACAGCAGGCGTGCCATGTAGTGTGCCTCGTGGGTGTGGAAGCCCGTCTCTTGGCGGAAGCGAGCGAGGTTTGTTGAAGATCGTTCCAGAGCGGTCCGAGTGAGGACGGTCCGAACGAACGGCTCTATATCACGCGGTCGCTAAACTGGAACGGGCGTTGTGCTGATTCATCGCAGGCACGATGCCCTTGTCGACCGCGGTCTCGATGTCCTCGCAAGCCGCCGAGATCATGGCGCCAACGACCGCCAACCGCGCCTTCGGAAAGTCGCCGAGCACCCAACTGGCGGTGTCGTCCTTGGAGCCGGGTGGCTTGTTCGGATCGCGCCCGACGCCCATGCGAAGCCGAGCGAAGCCATTGGCGCCGAGCTGCTCGGTGATCGAGCGTAGGCCGTTGTGACCGCCGTGACCGCCGCCGTTCTTGAGGCGGAGGATCCCGAAGTCCAGGTCGATCTCGTCGTGGACGACCAGCAGGCGCTCGATGGTGACCGTGTGGAACGCCATCGCGCGCTGCACCGCGAAACCCGAGAGATTCATGAACTCGAGCGGCTTCACGAGCACCACCCGGTTCCTGCCGAGCAGCGCGGTCGTGGATTCGGCGCCCTTGACGGCAGATCGCCACGCCAAAGAGCCCGCCTTGCGGGCGAGCTCTTCAACGACCTTGAATCCGATGTTGTGGCGGTTGCTCGCGTACTTCGACCCGGGATTTCCCAGGCCAGCAACCATCCACGTCACGGAGGACTACTTCTTCTTGGCAGGAGCCGCAGCGGCCTTGCCCGCGGCAGGAGCCGCAGCGGCCTTCGTGTCGGTCTTTGCGCCCGCAGCCGGCTTTGCGCCCGCGGCAGGCTTTGCGCCTGCAGCAGCCTTCGCGCCTGCAGCCGCGCCAGGAGCTGCTGCCGGAGCAGCGCCGCCGACCGTCGCAGCTTCCGCGACCACCTCGACGACGTCGTCCTCCGGCTTCGCGCAGGTGACCACCGCGAGATCGCGGTTCGTGACGCTGATGACGCCGGCGGGGAGATCGATCGCGGAGACGTGGATCACGTCGCCAATGCCGAGCGACGTGACATCGATCGTGAGCTTGATCGGAATGTCGCTTGGCTTCGACTTCACCGCGAGAGCGCGGAGAATGATGCGGAGCTGACCGCCGTCGATCGTACCCGCCGGCTTACCGGTGAACTCGAGCGGAACGTCCGCGACGACTTCCTTGTTTGGATCGATCGCGAGGAGATCGACGTGCGTGATCTCTCGACGCAACGTCTCGATCTGGTAGTCCTTCACGAGCGCGTGGAGCTTGTGTGTCTTCGTGCCGCCCTCGATCGTGAGATCGAGAACGGTGTTGGCCTTGCGGACCGGGTCGAGCGCGGCGCGAAGCGCCTTGACGTCGACGATGATCGGCAGCGGCTCGATCCGGCCGTCCGGAGAAGCTCCGTAGCAGATACCGGGGACCTTGCCGGTCGCGCGCAACTTGGTGGCTGCGCCCTTCCCGGAGTTCGTACGAAGCGTGACGGTGAGCTTTCCGACTTCCATGAGCTTTTCTCTTTCTAAGCAGTCTCAAACGAACAGCGAGCTGATCGAATCCCCGTGATGAATGCGCTTGATCGCCTCGCCGAGCAAGCGCCCGACGCTCTTCACTTTGACCTTCGCGCATGCCTGACCAGCCTCCGACAGCGGAATCGTATTGGTCACGATCACGTGCTGCAGAGGGGAATCGATGATGCGCTGCACGGCTTTGCCCGAGAACACCGCATGGCTCGCACAGGCCGACACGCTGGCTGCACCCGCTTCCATGATGGCGATCGCGGCATGGGTCAGGGTGCCGGCGGTGTCGATGATGTCGTCGACGATGACGGCCTTCTTGCCGCGAACATCGCCGACGATGTTCATCACTTCGGAGACGTTGGGCGACGGCCGTCGCTTGTCGATAATGGCGAGGCTCGCCCCGAGGCGCTTCGAGAACGCACGCGCGCGCTCGACGCCACCGGCATCGGGCGAGACGACCACGCACTGGTCGCCTCCCATACCGAGGATACGGAGCTCCTCGATGAGCACCGGCATCGCGAACAGGTGGTCGAACGGAATGTCGAAGAACCCCTGGATCTGGCCGGCATGGAGATCCATCGCGAGCGCGCGATCCGCGCCCGCGGCGGTGATGAGGTTCGCGACGAGCTTGGCGGTGATCGGCGTGCGCGGCTTCGCTTTGCGATCCTGGCGCGCGTAGCCGAAGTACGGAACGATCGCGATGATCGACGCGGCCGAGGCTCGGCGCAGCGCATCGATCATGATCAGCAGCTCCATGATCGACTGGTTCGGTGGCGAGCACGTCGACTGGACGACGAAGCAGTTCACACCGCGGACGTTCTCTCCGACCTCGACGTAGATCTCGCCATCCGAGAAATGCGTGACGTCGCAACGTCCCAGCGGAATCTCTACGAACTTGCAGATTTCCTCTGCTAGCGCGCGATTCGCGTTTCCCGTGAAGATCGATAATGACTTCAGCACGGTGGTCTCGTGAACGAACAGCGGTCTAACGTTGTTTGGGGTTCAGGTCAATCCGAAAGCCCAAGCTCTCGGGCGCGTTGGACCAGACGATCGACTTCGGGAGCGGCCAGCTCGGTCGCTTCCTCGATTAGGAACACGGGGATGCCCTGATCGACCCGGTAGGCCAGGCGTGAAGCCGGGCAGAGGTAGAAAGCGTGCGCGGCGTCCTGGTTCGCTTCGCCCTTCGGGAAGAACAGGAGCGGCTGATGCGACTTCGGACAGCGCCAGGGGACGGTCGACACGGTCGTCTAGGTACCATGGCTGTGCGCGCCGAAACGAAAACAGGCCCCCCGAAGGGAGCCTGGTCGTCGCCTACGTGAGTCGCCTACGTGAGCGACCTGGTCGTTACTTGGTCGCGGGCGTCGGGGCCGGAGCCGGGGCCGGGGCCGGGTCGGTCAGCGAGCTGACCAGCTTGAACTCGACGCGGCGGTTCTTCGCACGCGCAGCGTTGAGCTTGGCACCCTTGAGGGTTGTCGGATCCTCGACCGGAACGGTCGAGCCGTAACCCTTCGCGGTCAGGCGACTCTCGTCGATGCCGTTCTTCACGAAGTACGCCTTCACCGACTCGGCACGGCCCTGCGACAGCGCCTGGTTGTCCTCGAACTGCTGGCCCTTCTTCTTGATGAATGGCTGGTCGTCGGTGTGACCCTGGACTTCCATCTTGAGCTCCGGGAACTCCTTGAGAACAGCGACCGCCTTGTTGAGCGTGCCGTTAGAGCTGGGCAGCAGGTCCGCCGAGCTCACCTTGAAGTTGATGCCCTGGATGACGCCGGTGAAGAGTTTGATCTTCGCCGGAATCTCGTCGGGACAACCGTCCTCGTCCTGGTAGCCGTTCTTGGTCTCCGGCTGATCCGGACATTTGTCCTGCGCGTCGGGCACGCCGTCACCGTCGTTGTCCGGATCGGGGCAGCCGTCTTCGTCCTGGAAGCCGTCTTTGTCTTCGGCTTCGTTCGGGCACTTGTCCTGAGCGTCGGGGATACCGTCACCGTCGTTGTCCGGATCGGGACAGCCGTCTTCGTCCTGGAAGCCGTCTTTATCCTCGGCTTCGAGCGGGCACTTGTCCTGAGCGTCGGGGATGCCGTCGTTGTCGTTGTCCGGGTCCGGGCAACCGTCTTCGTCTTGGAAGCCGTCTTTGTCTTCGGCTTCGTTCGGGCACTTGTCGACATCGTCGTTGATGCCGTCGCCGTCGGTATCCTTCGGACCCGAGGGAGCCGCCTTGGTGGCTTCCTTGCGACCGAACTCTTTGTAGATCGAGAGCAGGGCTTCGAAGTCGACCGTCGCGCCGTCACTTGCGGAACTCGGCGGGAACAGGATGCGACCGTCGACGCGGAGGCCCCAGCCGTTATCGACGCGATACTTCGCGCCGATGCCGGCGTAGAGCTCCGCATCTACGTCTTTTCCGATCACGGTCTCGTTCTTCGAGGACACGACCTGCATCGCGCCGCCACCGAAGAGAACAAACGGGATCAACTTCTGGTTCGGATCCGAGGCGCCGAACTGAGCGATGAAGTGGCCGCGGTAGGTGATGTTCCAGATGTCGAACACCAGCGAACGCGACTCGCTCGGGATGACACCGAACTCGCCTTCGACGCCGAACATGTCGTTGAACATGAGGCCGAGGCGAACACCGAAGAGCGCAGAGTTGCGCTCGGACGGAGCATTCGCGACATCAGGCACGCCAAGCTCGTTGGTCGTGCTGAAGACGTGGATACCGGCAGTACCACCGATTTCGACATTGGCGTTCGACGTCGCGGTCGACGCGAGCAGCCCGCCGGCAGCGAGAGCTGCGACGATAGTTGGGCGGAACAGGCGATTCATTAGCAGTCTCCCCTAAGAGTTTGGCTTCCGCACTTTTAACGCTGGGCTAGGGTGAATTCCAGATCTTGCGGCAAGTTACTTGACCGTGAAGACCGATCATTTCGTGCGATACAGCTCATCCCCGGGGCTTACCGTCGAAGAATCCGGGGTCCACCGTGAGGCGTTCGGGGATCCGTTCTCGACGAGCACGGACCGGTTTTAGGGTCGCGGAGTAGCGCAAAGGTAGATCGGCAGGCACTTCGAGAGTTTTTGGGAGGTAAAGGGTCGCGCAGGCCGGGCCGCCGCCGGCCTTGCCGAACAGCTCGAACAATGGGACGCGGTGGACCGCGAGCCCGAGCTCCTCCAGCGATGTGACGAACGCGCTCGAGACTCCGTCGGGCACGAGCACCCCGTTCAGGATCTGGCGCGAGTTCCCAGCGTATTGCTCGACGGCATCGCTACGACCGATCGCGACGATGCGATCCCCGAGCTGCGCTTTGACCTGCGCGCTGCCATCACCGTAGAGCCCACTCGCGTAGTGAACGAGGACGGCGTCGCTGCTCGTCTCACGGCTCGTCGGGCGGCTCGTCGGGCGACCGCCGAAGTGCACCGTGTCGCCGTGAAAGTGCGGATAGACAAGCTCGGCATAGATCCGCGCGTCCTCGGCGACGCCAGCCGCCGAGGCCGCGAACGCGACTCCTTCACGCGAGCTGCGCGAGCTCTTCGGCGTGGTGTGGCGATCATAGTGACCTGGCACCGCGTACGTCAGCACCACGCGATCGCCGACCACCGCGATATCGGCCATGCCCTCCCAGCGGTGCGGGTTCTCGGTGAGCGCGAGGGACAGCTTCGCCGCACTCGCCAGCTCGCCGAGCAACTCCGCGTAATATGCGGCCTCGGCCTGGCGGTGTGCGAGCATGTTCGGCATCACGGCGTTCAGCCGGTCATCCTCGCGCGTGACCCAGGGTCCGTTCGCTGCGAACACGCGGCCGGTCATCACGTCGTTGAGCCGACCCAGGATCTCGCGCGAGCCGATAGGTGAGATGTTGCCGTCGCCGTCGACGTGGAGGTCGCCCTTGTCGAGGAAGGGCTCGTCGAGGGCTTCGAAGCGATAGATCGCATCGCCGCCGCAGGCGCGAATGCCGTCGAGGATCGTCAGCCACTCGTCGTATGCGCGGCGTGGCGAGTACTCGAGGTACGGGACCTCACTCTTGTAGTTGGCGCCCGCCTTGTTGACGGTCGCAGGAACGGGCGGACGAACGACGAGGAGCTCGCCGTAGACCTCGCGCAACGGATTCACCACGCGATCTATGCCACGACTGCCACGCCGAGGCGTAGACCTCGACGAACCGACGTCTCACGCCTCGACGGTTTTTGCGGCGTGGCGCTCGGCAATCGCGCACACGGCGTCGACCCACGCTGGTGTCGCGTTGAGCGAGGGCACGAGCACGAGCTCTTCCCCACCGGCGGCCTGCCACTGCTCTTTCGCGCGAATGCCAATCTCCTCGAGCGTCTCGAGGCAATCGGCCACGAACGCCGGGCAGAATACGGCGAGTCGCTTGTGGCCGGCCTTCGCGAGCACCTCGATCTCGACATCGGTATGCGGCGTGATCCACGGCGTGCGTCCGAGCCGGCTCTGGAAGCACACCGTGTACGTACCCTCCGCGATGCCGAGCCGGGTCGCGAGTCCACGCGCGGTCGCGAAGCATTGCGCGCGGTAACAGTTCTTGGGCGGGTCGCGGCGGTCGCAGCACGTCGGCGAGGCGAGGCAGCCGGCATCGCCGCTCTTCTTGATCTGGCGCTCGGGCAGACCGTGGAACGAGAACAGCACGTGATCGGCGCGCGCCTCGGCGAGCGCCGGCTTCGCGACGACCGCGAATGCATCGAGGAACTTCGAATCGGCGTGGAACGCCGGCACGATATCGAGGGGCGCCACATCCCAGGTCGCGGTCGCCAGCTCCATCGTGCGTGCGACGGCGGTGGCGGTCGAGCTCGCCGCGTACTGCGGGAATAGCGGCAACACCACGATCCGCGTGCAGCCGCGCAACTTCTCGAGCCCGGCGGCGATCGACGGCGAGCCGTAGCGCATCGCGAGCTCGACCTGCCACGTGCTGCCGAGTTGCTGCTGTACGCTCACCGCGAGCGCCTTCGAGTGCATCATGAGCGGCGAGCCGTAATCGGTATCCCAGACCTTGCGATACGCCGCGGCGCTCTTGGCGGGGCGAAAGGGCAGGATGACGAGGTTGAGGAGCAGCGCGCGCCCGACCGGATTGATGTCGATCACGCGCGGGTCCGAGAGGAACTCGCGAAGGTAACGACGAACCGCCGGGGTGGTCGGGGCATCGGGAGTTCCGAGATTGATGAGGAGAAGTCCGGTCACGAGCTTCATTGGATGTGGCTGAACGCTAGTCGATACGGGAAGTCAAGAAACTGGCCGGGCTCACGACGAACATTTCACAAGCGCGGAAAAAGGCTGGGGCTTCGGCCGAAAATGGTGGTTGCTCTCACAAAATACCGGGAGTGGAAAGATCACACGAATACATAACGGATACAGCCACTTGAAAGAAGATTCGGGCTTGCTGTTTGACCTGAAACCCAGCGGCTGCATTATCCGTTGAGCCATGGCCGGGTATGCGGGAAAGCGTCTTCCGAAGAAGTTGGGGATCAAGGCAGGACACAAGGTGTGCCTACTCGATGCGCCTCGTCGCATCGTGCGTACGCTGACCAGCGACGAGGTGCGGATCTCGGAAGATCTCCGCCAGCCACTCGTGGATGTCGCGGTGTATTTCGTCGACCGCATTATCAACCTCGAGCGACGCTTCTCCGATATCGCGGGGCGTCTCCATCCGTCCGGTGGGTTCTGGATCGCGTTCCCCAAGAAGAAGCGCGGCGCGGACGTGACTGAAGAAGTCGTTCGTCGCATCGGCCTCGCCGCCGGCATGGTGGACAATAAGATCTGCTCGCTGGGCGAGCTCATCGGCATGCGCCTCGTGCTTCGCGGTCAGAATCGCGATGCGATGGCGTATCGCGCCGAGCCGCCGCCGATGTCTCGCCGCATTCGTCGTCCGACCGCAGCCGCGAAGATCGTCCGCAGTGGTGCAGGTTCGTCGCTGCATCGCGCGCGCGCTCGCAGCACGAAGTAGCGCTGCGGGATCGCGAGCGTTGCGGGATCGCAAGCGTAGCGGTCGCACGCCGATCGCGAGCTGCTGTATGGTCGCGCGCATGGCTCGACGGGTCTGGATCGCTCGCTACGCCTTCTGGGCCCTCTGGGCCCTTGGTGCCCCTTGGGCCCTCGGTAGCGCTGCGTGCGGCACGACCGACGACAATCGTCCACGCGAAGCGCAGTACGTCACCGCCGCGATCCTCGCGCCGGCGTGCGGTGCCGCCGAATGCCACTCGACGTTCGCGCAGGTCGATGGCTACACGTTCGACACGCTCGTCGGGATGCGAAAGACGATCGTTCAAAACGGACTGGTCAAGCTCGACAGCACGCAGTTCGATCCGGCGGCGCCGCAGAGCTCGTATCTGATCGCGTGGATCACCGAGATCGATCCGCTCGGCCTGGGCATCGGTCGGATGCCACGGGATGCGCCGCTGCCGAACGAGGACATCCACTTCATCGAGCAGTGGATCACCGGGCCGACCGACGAGCAGGATCAGGGCACGACCTGCACCGCGAGCACGCCGTGCGTCGCGGGCGCGACGTGTAAATTCTCGACCGGCTCGGCGACGGGCGAGTGCTACGTGATCACCTACAAGGCACCCGCGCATGGCGCACAGTGCAACTACCAATCGAAGACCCGGCTCGGTTGTCTGAACCGGAAAGTCTACAACTGCAACTCCGACTGGAATCTCGATCTTTCGACCGTGGTGCAGGACTGCGCCGGCGATTGCGAGAACGGAGCCTGCCAGTGAGCCGGATCATCGTGATCGCGTCGACCGTGATCGTCGCGGCGCTCGGCGGGACTGCCGCTGCGTACCCGCAGTTCCAGCTCAGCCGCGATCAGACCTGCTCGAGCTGCCACCTCTCGCCGGCGGGGGGAGGCCTGCTCAGCGAGAACGGCATGAACTTTCTCGAGAACACCGCGACCGACGGGGTCGACGGCCGGTTCATGTACGGCGCGCTCAAGACCCCCGCGTGGCTCGAGCTCGGCGGCGTGATTCGCACGGCCTACGGCTACACCCACACGCCGCAGGACTACCTCGTCGGCTTTCCGATGCAGGGCGATATCTACGCGAGCGCGAAGATGCCGGCACACCTGCGGGTCACGGTGACCATCGGTGCGCGGCCGACCGAGCACGGCAACGAAGCCGCGACCCATGCGTGGTCACGCGAGCACTTCCTGACCTGGTCGCAAGACGAGAGCGGCACCGAGGGGTTGTTCGTGCGCGCTGGCCGGTTCATGCCTGTGTTCGGCCTGCGCTACGTCGAACACCCCACGTACACGCGGCGGTTCGGTGGCGTGCCGCTCTATGGCGAGACCTACGGCGTCGCGGTCGAGTACGTCAAGCCGAGCTTCGAAGCGCACCTGACCGGGTTCATCAAGGATCCGATCCAGGACACGGTCGTGCACGACAACGGTGGCGCGTTCTACGGCGAGTATCGTTTGCTGCCCGAGGCCTCGGTTGGCCTCGAGGGCATGTACACCAAGAGCGACGACGATTCGAAGTTGCGCGGTGGGATCACCGGCAAGTACTACCTAAAGCCGCTCGATCTGCTGTTCCAGTTCGAAGGGCAGGTCGTGAACCAGAAGATCCTGTCCTACGGGCTCACGCAGCTCGTCGGCGAGCTCACCGCGACGAAGTTCTTTACCTCGGCGTGGTTCCTCGACCTCGGGCTCGGTCACTACGACGAAAACGTCCGGATCGCAGGCCTCGATCGCAACTCGATCGATCTCAACCTGCACTGGATGGCGATCTCTCACCTCGAGGTCTTGCTGACCACGCGCATCGAGCTGATCAACCAAGGTCGCACCCAAGGGCTCGATGGCGGCGGTCCGACGAGCGGCTACGCACTGTTCCAGTTCAACTATCGGCTCTAACGACCGAGCTTGATCGAGCGGCGGTCGACGGCGGTCTTGCTGTAGACCTTCGCGGTCTGCGGCTTCCACCCGGGCTTCTCGATGTTCAGCGTGAGCGTGGTGAAGCCCATCACCTTCACCATTGTCGGGCTGGTCCCCGCGCGATGACCATCGATCGAGACGACCGCGCCCGACGGCTGGGTCTCGACGAACAAGTTGTGGGTCGGGCGCACCAGCGTGACATCGAACGCTTCCGTGCCCTCGCCGTTGGCGGACGGCTTCGGGGTCATGAACTTCTCGGCCGGCGCGTAGCGCGGATGGGTGACTGCGATCTTGCGCTTCGTGCAGGGACCCGCGACCGTGAGCGGCGATGGACCAACTTGTTCGCCATCGACGCTGATCATCGACCCAGCTGGCGTCGCCGAGATCGCGATCTTGCACGGGCCCTTGCCGATGATCTGCGTCGCGCTCGATTCCTCGGCGGCAGGCTCCGGCGCGGAGTCGGTCGTTGTCGTATCGGCGATCGGCTTGTCGTGCGCAGGCTCGACCGCGACGACCGGCCTGGTGCGAACGGTGTTCGAGGCGACGAGTTGCGGCTTCGCGGAGTCCGTGATCGCAGTGTTCGGCGTCCCACCGCCATGTGACGCTGCGATCAGCGCGATAGCGATCGTGGTGGTCGCGATGCTGCCGATCACCATCCAGCGCTTGCGCGTCCACGGGCGCTCGGACACCTGGACCGGGAAAGCGTTCGAGAACGGTGGTGCCGGCGGCGCCGGCGTACCTCTGTCGTCGTACGCCCCCGATGCGTGCGTGCGCTGATCGTACGCGGGGTAGCGCACGTCTGGCGGTGCGAGCTCGGAGATGGGCGACGTCGAGACCACCGAAGGCTCGTTGTCGACGTCGGGCTCGAGCATCTCGGCGGTCTCGCTCGAGATCCACGCGGCCTTGCCGGGCATGTCGAACGAACCCCTCGCCAAGGGTTGCGAGGGTTGCGAGGGTTGCGGCGGTGGCGGTGGCAACGCCGGCGGAGCGGATTGGGTTAGTGGCACGGCCATCCGCTCCGCGATATCGGTCGCGGTCTGCAACGTATCCGGCGGCACGGTACGCGGCGGCGGTTGTGCGCGCGCGCCAAACCGCAGCTGGCCCGCTGGCATGAACGCAGACGCGCCCATCGGCGGGGTGAGCTTGTTGACGACCAGCTGGTTCGTCGGCAGCAGCGTGCCCAGCACCGGAACGTGGGAAACATTCTGCTGGCCGGTGGTCCGGCGCGGCGCGAGCAACGGCGGGGCGACCACCGGATCCACCGGATCCTCCACGACCGGCTGCTCCGGAAAGTAGTTGCCGGTCTCCTCGTAGAGCGTGCAATCGACAAATCCCGCGAGCGACTTGTCGTCGATGTTCATCAGGGGATTCGCGGGCAGCACGAGCTCGGAGCCCGGCGTTCGTTCTTCTTTCGGCTTGCCAGCGGGCCCCATCGGTTCGGTTGCAGCTGGACGCTTCGCGATCACCACGACCGGCATCATCGAAGCTACCGGTGTCGGGGTCGCGGCGAGCGCTTCGCGCGCGAACAACATGCGATCGAAGATCGGCTCGCTTTCGCTCGCGAGCTTCTTGATCCCGAGCTTCAGCCCCGGACGACCGAAAGGATTCTGCGGCGTCGCCCAGCTCTCGAGCACGATACCCACACCACGCAATGCGGGCGAGTCATCGGCGAGATTGATCGAGAACGGCGTCTCGAGTCCGACGGGCCGCGGCGTGAGCGTGGAGATGAAAACTGTCTGCGCGTCACAGAAGCGATGAAACGTCGCCACGAATTGATCGAGCGTGCGACAACGCGTCGCGATACGCAGACCTCGGGTCTTGAGCGCTACCACCGACCATGATTGTAAGGACAGAGCGAGACGATCGCGATGGGTGCAAAACGCCGCCGGAGACTCACATGTGATACCTACGATTTCATGCATTCAGCGCGCGGCGCGGTGTTTGTAATGGCTGCGTTGCTCGGACCCGCACCGGCGGATGCCGGTGCCGCACCTCCGGTCGACATCACCGGCAGGGCGAGCCAACCCGGACCCGCCGAAGATCCCGCTGCGGCAACTCCCGGGACACCGGTGGAACTGCCTGGCAACGTGCTCGAGCCCGAGAAGCGAGAGCCCCAGATGCGCAAGGCGACCGAGCCCGCGTTCGTGTGGCTGCCGTACGGGTTCGTACGGCTCCAGTACATCGCGGTGCAAGACGATCCAAACGTCGCGTTTGTCGGTCGCGACGACGGATTCGAGCTCCAGAATGTGCGCGTCGGGTTCGTCGGTAAGCTCGCGGAAAAGGCCGCGATCACGATCGCTATCGATGGCGCCGTCGACGAGCGCGCTCAGGTAAACTCCCCCGACGGCAAGCTGAAGGTCGGGCTCAAGGATGCGTACGGCGATGTCGTGCTGTCGGGGCATGCGGTCGCGCGCGCCGGCTATTTCCAAGCGTGGGTCGATCCGGAAGCGTTCGTCCCCGATACCGCGCGCGAGCTCGTCGATCATCCGGTCGAGAGCCGCGGCATGCGCGCGACCGAGGGATATCAGACGCCGGGGCTCACGCCCGGTCGCTCGCTCGGCGTCGCGATCCATCTCGATCCCGCCTACTTGCTCGGCTCACCAACGAAGGTGGAGGCGCCCGCTTTCGGTGTCGAGTTCGCGATCCAGAACGGCGCCGACGAATACGCCTCGAACAACGACAACAATTTGCCGGCGGTCTCGCTCGCAGCCGCCGCACGCTTGCCACACGACACGTGGTTCGTCGTCGCAGGACGGTGGAATGCACGGTCGACCGGTGATTTGCCGTTCCGCCGCGACGAGACCGACTATCAGGGCACCCTCGGCCTCCACATGACGGCGGGCCCGATCTCGATCGGTGCGGGCTTGGCGCTGGTTCACACCACGTTCAATTCGACCGGCGGCCCGGCACAGAATGCGTACGGCGGGCACGCGCAGGCGATGATCACGATCCCTGCCTCGCTGCCGTTCGCGGTCGGCTACCGGTTCGGCGTCCTCGATCCGTCCGACTTGATCGTCACCGACCGCGTGATGGAGCACACGCTCGGCGCTGTCCTGGGCGTGCCATCGTATCGCATGCGGTTCCAGCTCCAGGTCACGCGGGTCGCCGAGCAGGCGGCGCGCGAGCTCTCGAACGATCGCGTGCAACTCGCCGCGGAGGTCTCTTTGTGAAGCTGCTGGCGCTCGTCGTGCTCGCGGCGTGCACAGGCACCACCGCGCCTCACTCGCGCGCGCAGCGGATCGGCAAGCTCGAAGAAGCGATCGGTGGTCCGCACGCGATCGGGCAGGTGGGCGACTGGTTGCTCGACAACGATCAGGTCCGCTTCGTGATCGCCGACAAAGGCGTCGGTCGCGTCAACACCACCTTCGGCGGCACGCTCGTCGATGCCGATCTCCAGCGCATCGGTGCGCAGGCGACAGCCTCTGGCAACGACGAGATGGCGGAGCTGCTCCCGGGCTTCGTGTTCACGGTGATCAACCCGACCAACGTGTGCGTGCCCACGCTCCAGGGTGCGTGCCCGACCAGCCCCGGTCAACAGCTCGCCGATGGCAGCGATGGTCGCGCCGCGGAGGTGCTCGTCACGGGCGTCGGCGGCGACCTGTTCGAGATGGTCGCGCTACTCAACACCGGCCTCGTCGGTCCGACGGCGTCACTCGAGATGAGCCAGCTCTACAAGCTCGAGCCCGGCAAGAAATACGTCACGATCGAGACGACGATCCACAACACGTCGACCGGCCAGCATCCGTTCCCGTATCTCGATCCGACGCAGCTCGACGGGCTGCTCGGCAGCAACATCCCGGGCATCTCGAACATCCAGCTGTCCGCTCCGCTCGGCCAGTTCCCGTTGATGGGTGGCGAGCAGAGCTTGTTCGCGCCCGGCACGAGTGGTTTCAACGTCCAGTTTTCGATCTCCGATAGCTACACGACGGGCACCGGGTTCCCGGCCTTTCCGGGGCGCGTCGTCGATTATCTCGCGAGCCGTGGCCCGGGAGTTTCCTACGGGCTCGCGCTCACCGATTCGCCCGACAACTACGTCAACTCGTTCGCGCGTGGCTATCCGGGCCAGGATGTCTCGGCCCACGCGATGCTGCTGCCGTTCGAGTACGCCGGCGTAACCGGTGCGTACATGTTCAACCCTCCGAAGATCCTCGCGGCCGGCGAAGCACGCACGTACACCTCGTACTTCATCGTCGGCAAAGGCGACGTCGGATCGATCTACGACTCGGTGCTGGACTTGCGCGGCACCGCGAGCGGCACGTTTGGCGGACAGGTCATCGACGAGCTGTCTTCGGTCGGTGTCGCCGGTGCGCGCGTGATCGTCTTCGATGCGACCGGGACGAAGTACGTCGACGAGCTCGATACCGACGCGACCGGCAACTTCCTCGGTCACCTCCCGGCCGGCATGTATCGCTATCTGGTCTCGAAGGACGATCGGATCGCGGCCGCGATGGATAGCACTGGCAAGATCACCGCGACGCCGCAGTCGTTCTCGGTCAGCGTCGATACCAAGACGGGCGTACTCGTCCAGATGCACGCGCCGGCCACGATCGTCGTCGCCGCGGTCGACGAGCTCGGTCGCCACGCGCCGGTGAAGATCCAGCTGATCGGGCACGACGCGCGGATCAATCCCGCGACGGGCCCAGTCGATGGCCGCGACATTCTCTATTCGCTCAAGCTCGGCGAGCGCGTGCGAACCACCGCGTTCGACGGTACTGATCGCTACGTCGAGAACGCCTGGTGGACCACCGATGGTCATCTCGAAGCCGCGGTGCGTCCTGGCACGTACGACGTCGTCGTCACGCGCGGTCCCGAGTACGAGATCGCGACGAAGACCGTGACCCTCAAGGCCGGTGCGTTCGAGACCGCGACACTCCAGCTCACGCGCTCGTTCTCGACCCCGGGCTGGATCGCGGGCGACTTCCATATTCACAGCGCGCCCTCGACCGATTCCGGCACGCCGATCATCGATCGCGTGACGAGCTGCGCGGCCGAAGGCCTCGATGTCGCGGTCGCGACCGATCACAACTACATCACCGATTACGCGCCCGTGATCGCGAGTGCGAAGCTCGATACCTGGCTGCTCGGTATCCCGGGTATGGAGCTCACCACGTTCGAGATGGGTCACTTCAACGGCTATCCGCTCAAGGTCGATCCGGGCTCGACGCGGGGCGGCGAGTTCGTGTGGCAGAAGCAGCCACCGCAGAAGCTGTTCGATCAACTCCGCAAGCTCGCGGTCGATCCGGTCAACTCGATCGTCCAGGTCAACCATCCGCGCCAGACCGTGCTCGGGTATTTTTCACAGTTCTTCGTCGATTCGGCGACCGCGGAACCGTACGCACCGACCGGGATCCTCGGCGTGTTCTCGCCGTACGGTGACGAGTTTGCGGCGGCGAACTACTCGGTCGATTTCGACGCGCTCGAGCTGCTCACGGGGCGCAAGATCGAAGATGTCCACACGTTCGTGGCTCCAGATCCGCTGCCCGCTGGACCGTTCGCGGATCCGCAGCCGGTGCCGGGACAGATCGTCGTGGGTAAGGACGGCCGACCAGCCTTTCCGGGCACGGTCGAGACCTGGTTCTCGATGCTCGATCGAGGCTTGCGCACGACCGGGATGGGGACCTCCGATAGCCATCACATGCTCGGTGATGAACCAGGCTACGCGCGCACGCTGCTCTATGTCGGCGACGGCAAGGACGTGCCGGGCGCGTACACGCGCGACGACGTGATCGGCGCGATCAAGGCGCACCACACGATCGTCACGAACGCGCCGTTCATCGACATGAAGATCGGTACCGCGATTCCCGGCGACCAGATCTCGTTGCCGGGTGCGGTCTCGATCGTTATCCACGTTCGCTCGCCATCATGGGCGCCCGTCAACCATCTCGTCGTGTACTCGAACAGCAAGGTGATCAGCGACCTACCGATCACCACGGGGACCGATTTCACGACGACCGTGCCCTTCACGCCGGCGAGTGACGCGTGGATCGTCGCGGAGGTCAGGGGCACGAGCAACATGTTCCCGATCAATTCGCCGACCGAGTTCCCGCCGCTCGATATCTCCTCGATCATCACCGCGCTCGCCTCGGGTCTCGATCTCTCGTCGTTACCTTTCGCGTCGAACCTGAAGCCGCGGCAGCTCCACTACTCGAAGCCGTATGCGATCACGAATCCGATCTGGATCGACACCAACAACGATGGCCAATTCACGCCGCCGAAGCCGCCGTTCGCGACGCGGAAATCGCCCGCTGTTACGACGCATCCGGACGTGAGAGCCCAATTTGACTCGTTGCCCGAAGTGTCCCAGTGAAGCTCGTGGCTATTGCGGTAGCCAGCTGGCTGGCGGCCGGGCCTGCCTGGGGTCACACCTTCCCGCCGAACCGAACCGTCGTCGCCCAGGTCGAATCGTGCGAGCTCGTGGTGATGGTCGGCTATCGGCCGGGCTCGGGTGAGGCGACCCAGACGATCCTCGCACGTGCTGCCAACTCTCCGAAATCCCACGCAGTGGAGTCGTTGCGCGATGTGTTAGGCGCCACCGCGATGGCTCCGCTCACCGTCGCGATCGATGGCCACCCCCTGGTGCCCACGACTGTCCGCGCGAAGATCGGCGTGGAGCCGGGCGGCGCCCGACCGATGGTGGTCGTCCTCGTGACGTATTTGCTAGTGCCTGGCCACACACTCGCGATCAGCTCCGCAGACTCGCGCAACACCAGGATCTCTTGGCAAGATCGTGCGAGCGGCCGGGTGGATCTCGGCGGCACACCGGCTCAAGACCACTGGTTCGACGGCGTGGCCTCTTTCTTGCTGAAGCTCTCTCCATCATGGGGAACTTCAGCATGCGCCATACCCTCTTCGCAGCGTTGGCCCTGATCACCGCGTGCGCCGATCATGCGTATGACCCGAACGGGCAAGCGATCGACCCGAACGCCCCCAAGATCCACATCACCTCTCCCGACCGTGGCGCGATCGCAGGCGATGTCCACAGCGTGACGGTCACCGGCACCGCGTCGGACGACACCGCAGTCGCCTCGGTGACGGTCAACGGCGTTCCCGCAGCGCTCGCCGCGGACGGCACCTGGACCGCCGAAGTGCCGGTCGTGCCGGGTACGAACCTTCTCCACGCGATCGCGACCGACGCCAGCGCCAACACCGGCAAGGAGTCGCGGTCGGTCTCGGCCGGCCCGACGTCGCCCGTATCGATGCGGGTCCCGCAAGCCCTCACCGCCGCGCTGTCGGCGCAGACGTTCGACGCGATTGGCCGTGGCGCCGCGGGTTACATCAAGACCGCGGATCTCGCCGCTGTCATCGCGCCTTCGAACCCGGTGATCAACGTCGGCGCGCCGAATGGTCCCGATTGCCTCTACGGTCAGGGCAGCATCACGAGCATGACGGTCGGCGATGCCGACATCGCGCTCGCGCCGCAGCCCGGTGGCTTGTACCTCTCGGCCGAGCTCACGAACGTGCACATCGGCATGCACCTCACCTATGCGGCGGCTTGTATCAATGGCAAGCGCGACATCACGATCGCCGCCTCGAAGGTCGCGGTCTCCGGTAACATGACGGTCGGCATCTCCGCGACGAAGGACTTCGCGATCGCGCTCACCAATCCGAACGTCAGCATTACCGGCCTCGATCTAGAGCTCGGCGGCATCCCCGGCGCGATCGTCGACCTCCTGCACATCGACACCGCGCTTGGCCCGATCCTGGGCTGGGCGGTCGAGAAGTTCGTCGCGCCGATGATCGGCAAGTCGCTCTCGGGCCTGTCGCAGACCAAGACCATCACGGTGCTCAAGTCACAGGTCGACATCAGCGTGAAGCCGTCGAAGCTGACATTCTCGAACGACGGCGCGCTGATCAACCTCGACACCTCGATTCGCGCCCACGGCGACACCGGTAACTTCGTGTTCGTCAACAACGTCGTTCCCGCGATGGATCTCGCGCACGGCTTCGCGCTTGCCGTGGCTGACGATGCGGCGAACCAAGCGCTCGCCAGCTTGTGGTCGGCGAAGGGCCTCGACGACACCATCGACCTCAAGAACAGCTCGTACGGCGATGTCGGGACGCTCTACGACTCCGTCGAGATCACCACGCTCGGCCAGCCGTTCGTCGATGCTAGCAACACCGCGAATGGCCTCGTGCTCACCATCGGTGACCTGATGGCTTCGTTCAAGAACGGTGGCCAGGTCGCGACCGAAGCCGCCATCAACGCGCAGGTCGGCCTCAAGGTCACGACCGGCACCGACGGCACGCTCAAGTTCGACGTCGGTACGCCGACCACGTACGTCGATGTTCTCGACGAGGGCGTCGAAGGCGCGAACCAGCTCTCCAACGCGCAGTTCGAAGCGATCACCTCGTTCGCTCTGGCCCGCGTCATCTCGGTCGGCTCGGCCTCGCTCGGCTCCATCCCGCTGCCCTCGATCGGCGGCGTCGGCATCACCGACATCGCCATCAAGCCGCAGACGGGTTACCTGGTCGTCACCGGCGACGTCCAGTAGTCGTGGTAGGACAACGCGTCGCGTTCATAGCCAGGTAGGTTTCATCACAGGCACCAGGGAGCGAGCTTGACCCGACCGACGGGGCAAGCGACCTTCGCAGAAGGGGCTAGCGATGAAACCAATTAGTTGTGTTCGGCGGGTCAACTGGTTCGTCGTGATCATCGCGATCGCGATTGCCTCGGGCTGCAGCGGTAGAGGATGTAGCGGCTGTGGGGTCGAAGCGATTCCTGGCGGCTTCGCGCTCGGCAAGCGCACCACGAATGCGGGCCAGGTCCGGATCTCGACGAGCGGCATCGCGAAGATCACGGCGGATCCGGCCGCGGTGCTCGGACCCTTGCTCGGCTCGGGCAGCGGCGGCACGGTGGCGTTCCCGGTGCCGTCGTCGTGCAGCGGCACGAAGATCTGCTGCGACGACAACAACCAGCCGATCGCGAACTGCGGTCCGATTGCGATCGACCTCAGCCAGCACGTCGGCGATAGCCCGCGCCTCACGATCGCACCGAGCGGCGCGAACGCCCTCGCCGTGACCATGAACGCGCGGGTGAAGACGACCAATCCGATCGTCGTCGAGCTATCCGGCGCACACTGCAAGATCGCGATCGACACGAACGGCAATCCGACGCCGCCGGATCTCCAGATCGTCACCACGGTCACGTTCAGCCAGGACGCGAACAACGTCACCGGGATCAAGGCGAGCGGGACCGCGATCACCCACCTCGACTCGGGTGATCTCAAGATCACGCCCGTCAATCCGCTGAGCTCGGATGCGCTGTGTTACGGCGCGGCCTTCATCCCGAGCTCGACGATCACCGGCTTTCTCACCGGCCCGATCGAAGACGCGATCAACAGGGCGACGTGTAAGTCGTGCGCCGCGCTCTCGGACTGCGCACCGGGCGCGAGCGCGTGCACGAGCGGTACCTGCATGGTCGGCAGCGCGTGTCAGCAGGAGCTCGGCATCGATGGCCGGATGCGCGGCTCGTCGCTGTTCGGTAGCCTGTCGCCCGGTACGACCGGCGCGCTGGATCTCTACGAGGTCGCCGGCGGCTACGCGATCACGAACGAAGCCGGCGGGGGCATCTCGCTTGGCCTCCTCGGTGGCATGGAGCCCGGCGGCACGGCACGCGATCTGTGCGGCCCGACCGCGACCGAGCCGACGTTCGTCGCGAGTGTGGGCCGCTCTGCGTACTTCAACGCGAACACGCGGCCGGATACCAACGCCGCGTATGATGTCGCGATCGGCCTCCACAAGTCGCAGATCGCGCAGCTCGCGTACGGCGGCTACGAAGGCGGCTTGTTCTGCATCACGATCGGCCACAACACGGCCGCGCAGCTGACGACCGATACGATCGGCCTGTTGTCGCGTTCGCTCGGCAACCTCGTCGAGGCCAGCGCCCCGATGGCGATCGGTCTGCGGCCGCAGAGCCCGCCGGTGATGAAGCTCGGCAAGAACACGTTCACCGAGAGCGGCACGACGCGGACGCTCACCGATCCACTCCTCGACATCACGTTCTCGGCCATGGAGATCGATTTCTTCGCCGAGGTCGATAACCAGTACATCCGCGTGTTCACGGTCGTCGCCGATGTCCATCTCCCGGTCGGCCTCGATGTCGGCGCGGCGGGCACGCTCACGCCGGTGCTCGGCGATGTCTCGAATGCGTTCACGAACGTGTCGGTTAAGAACGCGGATGCAGTGACCGAAGCGCCCGCGGATCTCGCGGCGCTGTTCCCGACGCTGCTCAACCTGGTCCTGCCGCAGCTCTCCGGCGGGCTCTCGCCGATCTCGTTACCGGCACTCGGCGGCTTGTCGCTCTCGGTCATCGATCTGACCTCGGTCGACGACACCGACAGTGACGGCGTGGGCGATTTCCTCGCGCTCTACGCGAACCTCGTGCCGAGGACGATGGCCGCCGAGCATATCTCGACGGCATTCGATGTCACATCGATCGACGCGGTCGATCCCGAGGTCGCGAAGACCCCCGCGCGCTGGCGCGACACGCGGCCGCCTGCGGTCACGCTGGCGCTCGGCGCGGTCCGTTCGACAGGACAGGCCGAGACCCGTGCGCTCGAGTTCCAGCTCCGGATCGACGACGGTAGCTGGACGGCGTGGAGCGCGAACGCGCGCCCCGTGCTCGCGCTGCCGCAGTTCTTTCTGCCTGGCATCCATCACATCGAAGCGCGTGCGCGCCTGAAGGGGCAGCCCGATTCTGCCGATCCGTCGCCCGCGAAGCTCGCGGTGCCGATGGGGACGAGCCTCGTGCCGACCACATACACGGCGCCGGCGGATCCGGCGGACCCCAAGGACGCTCCGTTCCACGGCTCGACCGACACTCGGGGTTGCGCGTGCAACAGCAGCGGCGGTGCTGGTGCGGCCGCACCGTTCGGACTCCTGCTGCTCGGCATAACGCTGCCGTGGCGGCGCCTTCGTCGTCGTGCGACGAGTGTCGTGCGGCGGACCGTGTTGCGCCTGGGGCGCCTGGGTTCCCTCGTGTGGCTCGCAGCGCTCGCCTGCGTGCCCGGGTGCTCGTGTGGCTCCAAGCCATGTGGCGATGCGACCTGCATGGATGGCACGCAGAGCGGCTCGATCGGCCGCTGGACGAGCATCGCGGGCGATGACAAGCGCGTGCTCGTCGCGACCTACGACTCGACGTTCGGCGATCTCGTGATCGCGGATGTCACCGACGCGACGACGGTCACCTACAAGAGCATCGATGGCGTGCCGACCGACGTGACGCCGACGTACGACCCGAGCACGTGGCGCGGTGGCATCGTCGACGCCGGTGCAAAGATCGGCGCGTACACCTCGATCGTCCTCGCCGATCACAAAGGTCACGTCTCGTACCAGGACCGCGACCTCCATCAGCTCAAGTACGCCAGCGAAGACGCGAGCGGCAACTGGACGAGCTACGTCGTCGATGCCGGCCACGGCGAACAAGTGGGCTTGTTCACGTCGCTCGTGATCGATAGCAGCAAGCAGCCGGTGATCGCGTACATGGCGCGCGGCGGCGATGACGGCATGGGCCATCGCACGAGCGAGCTCCGGATCGCGCGCGGCGCCTCGCCGACACCGGGGCCCACCGACTGGGTAATCACGGCGATCGCGAGCACGCTGGCCTCGTGCGCCGGGCTATGTGGTAGCGAGGCGTGTATCGCGGGTGCGACGCGCACCGATCCGCCGGTCTGCGTCGCGGCGACGACCGACTGCACGCCGGCATGTGCGGCTGGCAAGGTGTGTAGCACGGGCACGTGTGCGACCGCGGTGACCGATTCGATGCTCGATGATCTGCCGAGCGGGACGGGCCTGTTCACCAAGCTCCTGGTGCTCGGCGATGGCCGGCTCGCGGTGGTGTTCTACGATCGGGTGCGGCGCGCGCTCGTCCTCGATGCCGAGACCGGCAACGGCACGAGCACGTTCGCCGAGACGATCCTCGACGGCAACGTCGCGGGGGCGGATCGCGGTATGTGGGCGAACGCGGTGCTCGCAGGCGATGGCACCGTGCATGTCGCGTATCAGGACGCGCTCGCCGATCAGCTGATGTACACGACCTGGAACGGAACGGCCGGCACGCCCGAGGTCGTCGACGATGGCGTGCGCGCGGGCGACCGCACGCACCCCGTCGGTCAGGCCGCCTCGATCTATCTCGCGAGCGGCGCACCGACGATCGCGTATCAAGACGCGCTGACCTCGGACGTCTACCTCGCGCAGAAGGGGGCGATCTGGGGGACCAACCCGATCGCACAGGGGCCGCTCCTCGACGGGTTCTCGATCGCCGCGACCACGGCGCACGGCGCTCCGGTGATCGCGTGGGAATCGAAAGATCCGCACGCGGTCGCACCCCTCCAGATCGGCACGCTCGCGGTGAAGCCGCAGTAATTACTTCGTACCGTCGCCGGCCGGCGGCGCATCGCCCGGCTTGACCATGAACGATTTCAAGAAACCCCGGACCTCGGCATCGAGGTCCTCGGACTTGGTCAGTGCCATCAAGCCGATCATCGTGTTGTGCGGCTTGTCGAACGCGAGCCGGAGCTCGATCCGCATGTCGGTGCCTTTCAGCGAGGCCTTGCCGACCGCCTGCCGACCGGCGAGCCCACCGACGTCGAAGTCCTTGTCCGACGTCATCGTCGCGGCCATCGCCTTGAACATGCCGTCGCGCGCTTCGTGCATGCCCTTGGGGATGTCGTAGGCCACGTTGCGCGGAATCGGCAATACGATCAGGGCGTACGCCTCGAGCTCGCCGATCTCCGAGATCGCCATCAAGCCGTGAAGCTTGATGCCACCAGCGGTGCTCTGTTCTTGCGGCTGGACCTTCGGCGTCGATTGAAACGTCGCTTCGTACGCCTTGTCGCGCAGCGTGTACGAGCCGACCTTCTCGACGAGCTCGAAGTCGAGGGCGCCGGCCGGCGATACGCGCTCGGCGCTCGCATCGGGCGGCACCATCTTCTCGACGGCGACTGGCGGCGTCATCGGCTTGCTGACATCACCCGAGCCCTTGGTCGACGCGGGTGCGCCCGCCTTGTCACATCCAGCGACGGCGAGTACGGAGATCAGAAACAGTCGGCGTGAATTCATGGAAGCGCCCTCCAGCAATGTGGGGGCCGACCGTACCCGATGAGGGTTGCTCGACGCACGCACGAGTTGCACCTGATGCATACACGAGTGGTAGCTTCGCGACGTGGCCGACCTAACGACGTACGCCCTCGACGGCTCGACCGCCGTCATCACCATGGACGATGGCAAAGCGAACGCGCTGTCGACCGAGATGATCGATCAGCTGACGGCCGCGATCGACCGCGCCGAGGGCGAAGCCAAGGCGATGGTGCTCGCCGGCCGGCCCGATCGGTTCTGTGCGGGTTTTGATCTCAAGGTCATGATGAGCGGACCCGCAAAAGCGGTCGCACTCCTGACCAAGGGTGGCGAGCTGTTGATGCGGCTCTACGCGGCGAAGCTGCCGCTGGTGATCGCGTGCACCGGTCACGCCCTCGCGGGTGGTGCGCTCGTCGTGCTCACCGGTGATCTGCGGATCGCTTCGGCCGGCGCGTTCAAGATCGGGCTCAACGAGGTCTCGATCGGCTTGCCGGTGCCGGTGCTCGCGATGGAGCTCGCGCGCGATCGCTTGATCAAGCCGGAGCTCGATCGCGCGACGCTGATGGCGCAGATCTACAATCCCGACGAGGGCCTGCGCGCCGGCTGGGTCGACAAGGTCGTGCCGGCGAGCGAGCTGCTCGCGACTGCGAAGGCCGAAGCGGCGCGTCTCGGTGCGCTGCCAAGTCAGGCGTTCCGCGCGACCAAGCAGCGCCTGCGTGGCGTGACGATCGCGACGATCCGCACGGGTATGAAGACCGACCTCGATACGCTGATGTCGCCGCAATAGCGCGTGCTAAGAACGGTGGGTGCGCCTCGCCCACTGTTCAGATCTCCATCTGCTCTCGCACGACGGCGCGGGGTGGATGAAGCTCGCCAACAAGCGCTGGATCGGCGCCGCGAACCTCCTGACCAATCGCAGCCGCCACTATCACGTGGCGGCGTTCGAACAGATGGTCGCCGATCTCAACGCCGAGAAGATCGATCACGTGCTGTGCACGGGCGATGTCACGAACCTCGCGCTCGCACAGGAGTTCGAGTTTGCGCGCGCGATGTTCGACAAGCTCGAGCTCGGGCCGGATAACGTCACCGTGATTCCCGGCAATCACGATGCGTACGTCGCGGAGGGCGTCGGCCTGTTCGCGAAGATCTTCGAGCCCTATCACCGCACCGATGCGGGCTGGGAGTGGTCCGAGACCGACAACCCCGATGCCAATTCTGATGCGAAGTGGCCGATCGTGCGCGTGCGCGGCGAGCTCGCGCTGGTCGGCGTGTCCACGTCGCGCGCGACCCCGTGGTTCACGGCGTACGGCAGGGTCGGCGAGGTCCAGCTCCAGCGACTTCGCGAAGTATTGGCCGATCCCCGGCTCGCCATGAAAACGCGGGTCGTCGCGATCCACCACCCCCCCGCCGGCAAGGCCGCCGCGAACAAGATTCGGGGACTCCGCGACTACCAGGAGTTCGCTCAGGTGATCGGTGAATCCGGTGCATCGCTGATCGTCCATGGCCACGAACATCGCGATATGGCGGAGGAGATCGCCGGTCCGAGGGGTCCGGTCCCGGTCCGCGGGATTGCCTCGGGGACCTACGAGCACGACAAGCCGCACCGCACCGCGCGCTACCGAGTGTTCGAAATTGAACGTGGCGTGATCACCTCAGATCACGTCCGTGTGTGGCGACGTGGCGACAGCCGTTTCGAGGCAGAACCTGGAACGACTCAGCAATCTAACTATGGAACTTGACAATGGTTTGGTGCGTGATTTAACTGCCCCAAGCGATGACCGATGACCTAACCAACGCCGCGTCGATCGAAGCCGCAGATCAGCAGTACGTGATGCGCCCGTGGCCTCATCCGACCGGCGAGCCCGTCATCGTCGCGAAAGCGAGCGGCTGCACGATCACGGACATTCACGGCAAGGAGTATCTCGACCTCACGGCCGGCTACTTCGTGAACAACGCCGGTCATTGCCATCCGCGCATCGTCGAAGCCGCGACCAAGCAGCTTCATCAAGTGCTTCAAGTATCGGGCAAGCATGGCACCGTCGCGGTCGTGAAGCTCGCGAAGCGCCTGATCGAGCTGGGCCCCCCGTCGCTCAACAAAGTCTTCTTCTCGACCGGCGGCTCGGAGGCGAACGAGTTCGCGCTCAAGCTCGCGCGTCAGGGCACCAAGAAGACCGACGTCGCGTACCTCGAGAACGGCTATCACGGCCTCACGATCGGCGCGCTCGAAGTCACCGCGAGCGAGAAGTATCGCGAGAGCGCCGGCAAGCCGATGGGCCCCGAGAACTACGCGATCCCGAACGCGTACTGCTACCGCTGCAAGTTCGGCGTGGAGAACTGCTCCACGCAATGCCTCGATGGCGTCGAAGCCACGCTCGATGCGCGCCCGAAGACCGCTGCGATCATCGCGGAGATCATCCAGGCCGTCGGTGGCCTCGCACCGCCTCAGAAGTGGTGGGACCGCGTCGACAAGATCCGCAAGGCGCGTGGGATCCTCCTGATCGCCGATGAAGTGCAGACCGGCCTGGGTCGCACCGGCAAGATGTTCGCGGTCGAGCACTACGGTCTCGAGCCCGAGATCATGACCGGTGGCAAGGGCCTCTCGGGCGGCGTCGGTTCGCTCGCCGCGACCATCGCGTCGGATGCCCTCGTCAAGAACTTCTTCGGCGGCACGACGCCGACGAACGGCGGCAACGCGGTCTCGGCCGCCGCAGGCCTCGCGCTGATCGAGACGCTCGAAGCCGAGAAGCTCGTCGACCACTGCGCGACGATGGGGCGCTACTTCACCGAGGCCGCGTGGGCACTGCGCGATCCGTGGATCGGTGACGTGCGCTTCACGGGCCTGCTCGGCGGCATCGAGCTCGTGGCGAACCGCGATAGCAAGGAAGTGCTCGGCAAGGGCGCGATCGCCAAGATCAAGGACGGCCTCCACGCGGCCGGCATGTTGATCACGATCTCGGGCCTCTATGGCAACTGCCTGCGGCTCCAGCCGCCACTATCGGTAACGCCGGCGCAGATCGACCAATTCATCGGGGCACTGCGCACCGTGTTGAATTCGGTCCGGTCGGCGAGCTAGTTCGTACTAGAGTCGCGTCGTCTCATGAACCTGTTCGCCTTCCGCAAACAGCTCGATCGGTTGATTCACCCGATCGTCGCGGCGCTCGCAAAGCTGCCGATTCACGCGAACGCGTGGACCGCCTTCGGTGCCGCACTCGGCCTGATCGGCGGTGTGGTGCTGTTCAAGGGCTGGTGGTGGACCGGCTTCGTGCTCCTGATGGTGCGCGGCCTGGTCGATCACATCGACGGCTACAAGGCGCGCAATTTCAACCAGCGCTCGACCTTCGGCGCCGTGATGGATGATGTCTGCGACCGCTGGGTGCTCGGCATCATGTACGCCGGCGGCTGCTTGCGGCTGTCGTACGACTATCCGCACGTGCTCGTCGTGCTCGGCTTCGGGATCACCGGAGCGCTCACCAACGTCATCATCAAGCTCTCGATCTATGCCGAGAGCCAGCAAGATGTGTGGCGCGAGAAGGGCAAGATCGGTCATCCGATCGACGTGGTCGGCCTGTTCGGCTCGGCGGAGTTTCTGATCTATTACGGCGCCGGCGTGCTGTTCACCGCGCTCCTCGACGATCCGCGGCCGCTGCTCGCGGGCTGCTGGGCGGTCGCGATCATGAGCCACGTCTCGCTGCTCCAGCGCGTGCGGTTCGCCTGGAAGCGCTACCGGTTCGTCGATCCGGGCCTCGCCGAAGACGAAGCGAGCAGCTGAGCCATGGCAGCTGTTGCGGAAGTCAGCGCACCACGCGTGGTGTCGCCCTGGAATCCCGCCAACGCGGTCACCGCGTCGCGATACTTCACGCTGCCGTTCTTCTTGTGGGCCGTGCACAACGGCTATCACCAGTGGGCGACGCTGTTCATGCTCGCGTGCGGGCTGCTCGACAAGGCAGACGGCGCGGTCGCAAAGATCTTCAATTGTCGGAGCGCGTTCGGCGAGCTGTTCGATGCGATCACCGATGCGATCTGTTACGGCTTTGGCCTGATCGTGGTGGCCGCCTATGGCTGGGCACCTGCGGTTCCAGTGATCGCGGTCATCACGCTCGGCGCCGCGAACACGATCATGCGCGCGCTCTACGTCAAACGGGCAGGGCGCACGACGAACTACAAGTCGTACGCGATGGAGCGGCTCGTCGCGTACACCGGCTATCTGATCGGGTTCGCGACCGCCGGCTTCTCGGTGATGTTCTTCTACTGGCTGTTCGTGCCGATCATGCTCGTGATTATCGCCTACGACGCCAAGCGCATGTTGATCGACCCCATTCCCCCGGCCTCGGGAGCCTCGGGGGCGATGTCATGACCGATCCGATGACCCCGAACCAATTCCTGTGGTTCCTCACGCTCGCGACGGGCGGCGTGTCCGCGCTGTGGTTGATCTGGGATCTCTCGAACCTCCGCAAGGCTTTGAAGCTCGACATGACCGTGCCCGGCAACCGCGACAAGCGGTTCGGGTTCTCGATCGGGCTCGTGATCGCCACGCTGGGCATCGTCGGTTCGGCCCGCGCTCAGGGCTGGATCTAGCTATCCTCCCGGCGATGAAACGCTGGATAGGTGTGGTGGTCGCGGTTGCCGTAGCAGCAGCGAACGCGGTCGCTAGTCCTCCGCCGAAGCCCGCGCCAACGCCGGTCGGGGTCGCAAGCGTCGCGGGCCAGCCCACGTCCGACGAGAAGAAGCAGCTCGACGGTCTCGGCACGGAGCTCGTCCAGCTCGAGGCCAACCGAGCCTCGCTGCCCGCGCTCAAGATCGCGAGACAGCTCGTCGAGCTCGAAAAGAAGATCTACGGTGACGACTCGCCCCAGGTCCGCAACCGCAAGAACACGATGGCGACACTCTTGACGGCGAGCGGCAACCTCAACGGCGCCTACGCGATCTACAAAGAGAACCTCGACGCGGCGGAGCGCACAGACCCCGAGTCACGCGGCGTGCAGAGCTCGCTCGTGGCGTTGTCGGGCGCGCTCTGGACGATGAAAAAGCTCGAGGAGGCCGAGCCGTACATCCAGCGCGCTCTCGCGCTGACCAAGAAGCTCGATGGCGAGAAGTCGTCGACCTACATCGCCGAGCTCACCACGTATGCAGCGTACCTCCAGATCCACAACGAGTACGCAGCGGCCCAGCGCATCTACGAACAAGCGCTGGCTCTCAGCGAAAGCATGGCGAGGAGCGATGTAGATCCGGGCTTGCTCTCAGCGCTCGAAAACCTCGCGTCCATTTACTGGCAAACCAATCAGCGCCCTAAAGCGATCGCGCTCTACAACCGCGTGGTCGCCTCCGCGAATGCGATGCCCGATGCACAAATCGGGACCAAGGCCGGCACGATGTGGGTCGCGGCGATGCAGTATCACTACGGCGGACGCGAAGACCTCGCGAAGCCGCTGATCACAAAGATCACCGACCTCTACACCAAAGACATCACGAGGCTGGAAAAGGACAAGCCCGACGATCCCATGCTGACCGTCGACATCGTGATGCTCGCCTTCAACTATCGCAATCTCGGAGATTTCGCGAACGCGGGGGCTATGTTCGAGAAGGCGATCGCACGCGACGTGAAGAAACAGGGCTGGTCGGCCTACCTTGGCTCGCTCGCCGAAGTGCTGCGCGCGCAGGGCCACCCGAAGGAAGCGCTCGCGATGTTCGAGCAGGCTCAGAAGAACACCATGAAGCTCTCCTTGCAGGTGGGGCGCGGGTACGACACGAGCATCGCGGACCTCCTGCGCGAGCTCGGCCAGTACAAGCGCGCCGAGAAACTGTATCTCGATTACAGAGGCTACGCGGAGAAGCTGTACGGCAAGCACCATTCGATGACCACGGCGATCAACTACCAGCTTTCGTTCGCATACATGGCCGAGGGCAACATCGCGAAAGCCGTGCAGGTGCTCGGCGATGCGCTCGAGCTCGCGGAACACGAGCTGATCAACGTGCTGCGCACCGGTACCGAGACCGATCACGCGATCTACTTCGCGCGTAACGGCTACCTGCTGGACGCGGTGATCAACCTCGATGTCGCGCTCGCACCGAAGGATCCAGCAGCGACGCGGCTCGGCCTGCTCACGCTGCTGCGTCGCAAAGGCCGCGTGCTCGATGCGGCCGCATCGAGCATGGCGACGATTCGTTCCAAGCTGTCGCCCGAGGACAAGAAGCTTCTCGATGCGCTCGCGACCGCGCGGACCCAGCTCGCGGCGTTGACGGTTGCCGGGCCGATCGCGACGGGACCGGAGGACTTCACGAAGAGCGTGGCCGCGCTCGAGGAGCAGATCCAGAAGCTCGAGCTCGAGGTCAGCAAGAAGAGCACCGCGTATCGCGCGTCGAGCCTGCCGATCGAGCTGGGAGCGATCCAGAAGTTGATCCCGAGGCAGACGCGGCTTGTCGAGATGGTGAACTACCAACCGAACAGTCCCACGCAAAGCTACAAGATCAATTCGGTCATGCCGCCGCGGCGCTTCGCCGCGTACGTGCTCGCGGCGACCGGTGATCCGGTCGTGGTCGACCTCGGTCCTGCCGACGCGATCGACGACGCGGTCGAGAAGTTTCGCAAGGCGGTCTCGAATCCCAAGAACATCGAGGTCAACGACTTCGGCAATGCACTTTACAAGCTTACGATCGGCAAGCTCGCACCCGCGCTAGGCGGTGCGAAGGAGCTCCTGCTCGCGCCCGATGGAACGTTGAACGTCGTGCCGTTCTCGGCGCTCGTCGATGACAACCAGAAGATGCTGCTCCAGAGCTACACGTTCACGTATCTGACCTCGGGCCGAGACCTGTTGCGGCTGTCGATCAAAAACAAGGCGCAGAGCGGCGGCGTGATCTTCGCCGACCCCGCGTTCGATGCGACTGGCGCGACGAAGTCCGACGGTAGCCGCGGCGCGCGTGCGGCCGATCTTTCGAACCTGTCGTGGCCGCAGCTGCCGGGGACCGCGCAGGAGGCCGACGAGGTCGAAAAGACGTTCACCGGGCTCACCGAGTATCGCGGTGCGAAGGCGACCGAGGGCGCGGTCAAGGCGCTGCACGGCCCGAGGATCCTCCACCTCGCGACGCACGGCTTCTTCCTGAGCGACGAATCCGAGGAAAAATCGCGCGGCGCGGCGAAGGCGACGACGCAAGCGGGCACGATAGGTGGGGGCAACGCGTTGCCGCAAGGTGGCACGGAGAATCCGTTGCTGCGCTCCGGCCTCGCGTTCGCGGGCGCGAACAAGCTCGTCTCGGGCACCGAGGACGGCATCCTCACGTCGATGGAGGCGTCGGGGCTCGACCTGTGGGGCACCAAGCTCGTCGTACTCTCGGCGTGTGACACCGGCAACGGCAAGGTCACGAACGGCGAGGGTGTGTATGGGTTACGTCGCGCGCTCGTGATCGCGGGCGCTGAAGGTCTCGTGATGTCGCTGTGGCAGGTCGACGATGTCGCGACCCGCGATCTGATGGCCGGCTACTACGCGCGCTTGAAGGAGGGCAGGCCGCGCAGCTCCGCGCTGCGCGACATCCAGCTCGAGATCGCGGCGACCCCGAAGTACGCGCACCCGTACTACTGGGCGGCGTTCGTCGCCGCTGGCGACAACTCGCCCATCACGAACTAGAGCCAATGCTGCCCGGATGAGCGCAACGGATCGGAATCGATCATGGATCTAGGGTGCACGCCCCGCGGTCACGGCTCCACTGCATTCTGCAGCTCCGCACCGGTGCTCGATCCCGCGAGCTCGCCGCGCGCCAGATTCATCCGTTCGCCATGTGCGAGGATGTGTACGCCCGAGGCACCCTTCGCGAGCGCGATCGTTGCGAGCCGCCGTCGCGGCATGGAGGGCAGGCCGAACGGCAGATGGAGCGTGCCCCAATGGACGGGCACGAGCGCGCGCGCACCGAGCCGTTCGTAGATATCAAGCGCGCAGTCGGGATCGATGTGGATGCCGCGATCCAGCTTGGCGCGGCGCGCGCGATAATACCAGACCGGCATCATGCCGCCGATCGGAAGGAGCGTCGCATCGATCGCGAACTGCTTGCCGATGTCGTCGAACACGCGATGGTCGGAGAAGTCGACATCGCCCGCGTGATGAACGGTGACGTTCTGGCTGCGCACGATGTAACCAACGCACTCGGGCACGTCGCGCTTGTTCCACCGACCGTTGTCGTGGCGAGTCGGCACCGCGTGGACCTCGAGATCGCCGATCGCGAGCTGGTCGCCAGCGGTCATCTCGGTGACTTTCGCAAACCCGAGGTCGGCGACCAAGCCTTTGCAACCTCGGGGTACGACGAGGTGCGCCTCGCGGGGCACCGCCCGGAGGCTCCAACGATTGAGGTGATCGACGTGGGAATGTGTGATCAACACGGCATCTACGGCGCCGCCCGCCCGCGCCCGCCACGGGAGCAGCGGATCGAACAGGACTCGCGAGCGGCCCAGCTCGGCCACCGCCGTCGCGTGGCCTAACCATGTGACCCCGAATCCCCCGAAACCGACCAAACCCGATGACTTAGCCATAGCAGCGGGGGCCACGCTGCGGTATAGCACGGAGGGCACCGTGCTGATGTTCCTCGTGATCGGCGTCCTCGCCGGCGCGCTAACGGGCGTGCCGATTGGACCGGTCAACGTCGCGGTCATCCACGCCGCGTATCGCCACACGTATCGACGTGCGGTCGCGGTCGGACTCGGCGGCGCAATGGGCGACACCATCTACTCCGCTCTCGGCGTGCTCGGTATGCAGCCGATCCTCGAGAGTCGACCGTCGATCGAGCCGACGCTCTACGCGATCAGCGGCGCCGTGCTGCTGGTCTACGGCATCTACACTGCGCGCAGCCATCCCCCCGCGCCCGTCCCGGATACCGCCGAAGATCCGGATGAACCCAAAGCGTCGGACTCGTTCGTCTTGCGCCGCGATCGCAAAGAGACCAGAGAGGGCTTCAAGGTCGGCCTCGCGCTCATCCTCCTCAACCCCGCCGCGATCGCGACGTGGGTCGTGATCATGGGCTCGATGATCCCGAAGCACTCGACCGCGGAGGGCCTCGCCTGCACCGTCGGCGTGCTCATGGGCTCGACATCGTGGTTCATGCTCGTCGCCTTTCTCACCCACAAAGGTAAGAACGTCCTCGGTGATAAAGCAGCGTGGATCCCGCGCGTCGTCGGCGTCGGCTTGATTTTTTACGCGATCTATTTGCTCGGCAAAGCCGTCAAATACTTCTTCGCGTAGCAACCCGACTCGTTCTGAGATCCCGAGCGGTACGACCCGGATCGGGCTCGGGATCAGTTCTCGATCGACTCGAGCAGGAGGCCCACGGCTTCCTCGACCTGCACGGCGATCTTCTTCGAGACTGGCGATCCTGCTTCGGCGATCAAGCTCGACAACCGACGAGCGGTGCCAGCGATGTTCGCGCGCAGCTTCTCGGCCTTCTCGCGATCGCTCTCGGGGAACGCCACCTCTTTAAACCGGCGCGCGAGCAGAGGGGCTTCGACGCCCTCTTCGAACGCGACGCGCTTCATGGTCTCGAGGGTCTCGGCATCGGCAGCACCACGATCGGTCGCTCGCTGGACGAACTCGACGGCCTTGACCGAGGGGATCGGCGCCTCGAACGGGTCTTCATGTGCGCGCGCGATCACGTTCGGCGCGCTGGTCTCGAGGAAGCGATAGCTGCCGAGCAACTTCGCGACGGTGTTCGCCCGGAGGTGGAGCTCTTTCCTGCAGTACGCATCGAAATCGGAGAAGCCCCACGCCTCCCACGCGCCACCCCCCTGGACGCGGGCGAGGGCCTGGGCAAGCTCGAGCCAGGTCCGCTTGAACTGCCGCGCCTTCTGGAGCGTCTCGGCGCGCATGGGATCGTTCTGCACCGCTAACATCCGGTCTTCCATCTCGCGGTCGGTCTTCGTGAGAATCTTTTCGCCCATCTGCCGCGGACCCTACGTGAAGGGTCTGATCCCCCACGAAAAACTGAGACTCCAACCTGGGATGTTCACCAGTTACACTGCGGCACGTCCCGTGCTTTTCTCCGGATCAGTCATGCGGCTCGCCGTCCTCTTCATGCTCGTGGTCTCGGCTGGTTGCTCCAGCTCGGCGACGGATGCGTCGTTCGTGGGCGGCAACGATGCAGGTGGCTCCGGCAACGCCGCCCCCGAATGCTCGATCGATTCCGATTGCGAGCCCGCGGCGGCGAAGTGCTGCGACTGTCCGACCTACGCGACGCCGAAAACCGCCTCGGACATCCAGGCCTGCGCCGGCGTGATGTGCCCGGTCTCGACGTGTCCGGCGAACGTTCGCGCCGCGTGCAAAACTGGGCGTTGCGAGCTCGCGTGCGTGGCGATGGCCTGCAACGAGTCGTGCGCTGACGGGTTTGCCGTCGACGATAACGGTTGCCTCACATGTCAGTGCGCGCAGGTCGAGAGCCGCGCATGTCTCGCTTCGAACGACTGCACGCGCGTCGCGGCGGACTGCTGCGGGTGCGCGAGTGGCGGCGTCGACACCGCGGTCCCGACCGCAGCCGAGGCCAGCCACCAGGCCGGCCTCGGCTGCCCCGCGAGCCCGTCATGCCCGACCGGTAACAGCTGCCAGGCCGATCTAGCTCCCGGATGCGTGCAGGGAGCCTGCGACCTCGTTGCTCCTCTGCCAGCCGCTGCCTGTGGACGCCCTGATTTGCCAGCATGCCCAAGCGGGCAGGTTTGTACGGTTAATGCCGATTCTTCCGCCACCGCCCAGGCGGTCGGTATCTGTGTGCCCGCCACGTAACGGCATTTGGCTGTCTCGCGCGTTATGA